>Ga0209023_10001325_pt1 | contig 33571 bp, 37 predicted proteins | sample LakOneMetagenome_FD_187468 | JGI IMG/M metagenome (GOLD analysis project Ga0209023, IMG submission 187468) | Freshwater and sediment microbial communities from Lake Erie, Canada (SPAdes) (version 2) | ecosystem: Environmental > Aquatic > Freshwater > Lentic | place: Lake Erie, Canada...
CCGATCTCATAGGCTGGCGGGATCGGCCAGAGCGCGCGCGGCAGGCGCATGATGGCGGCGCGTACGAACGGCTTGTCGGCGAGCTTGTCGATCAGCGTATTGCGCGGCTTGGTGAGCCCGACCCAGAGTTTCGCCTTGCCGTCGGGCGTCGGCAGGCCCCGCATGAGATTGTCGGGATAGCCCGGCAAATTTTCGAGCACGATGGTCGCCCCGCCGGCGGGCCCCTTCGACAGGTCGAGGTTTCGGGCGTCGACCGGGATCCGCCACACTCGGTACTTGCCGGTCTCTGCGGCGAAGACCGACTTCTGGTCTTCCGACATGGCGACGCCATTGGCGAAGGACAGGCCGGTCGCCACTACCTTGGTGGCCTTCGTGCCGGGCTCGTAGAGAAGGATGCGGCCGGTCGCCGCCTGTTCCATGATGTCGAGCACGCTCGCCTCGAACGTGCCGCCCCATTCCTTCGGCCCGAAGCGCTGCGACGCGTCGGAGAAATAGATATTGCCGTCCTTGGCCACGACGACCGCGTCCGCGTAGCGGATCGGCTGGCCGTCGACCTTGTCGGTGAGGACTTCGACCTTGTCTTTTGTGACCGCCAGCAGGCCGCGCAGGGCGTCGGCGGCGATGAGCCTGCCGGAGGGATCGAAGTCGAAGCCCAGCGTCCGGCCGCCGGTATTGACGAAAACTTCCTGGTTCAGGCCCCTGGCGTCCATGCGCAGGATGTTGCCGGACGCGACCGCCGCATAGAGCTTGCCGTCAGGGCCGAAAGCGATGTGTTCGGGGCCGACTTCCTTGCCGATGTCGATGCTGCTCAACCCGGCGAGTTTCGTGTTCTGCGCATGCGGGCCGATATAGCCGGGCGCGGACTGGGCGACCCAGGCATTGGGTGCGATCGGAATGGGCCAAAAGGCAAAATAGCCTGTCAGAACCATCAGAAAGACGCCGAACCAGGCTGCAATCTGCTTCATCTGCTTTGATTCCCCGCCGTTTCCTGATTTGACGCCTTCAAATCCGCGCTTGCAAGATGTCCGCATGGGAGGACTGCGTCCCCTCGCGTTGACGCCCCGTCCGGCGCCTTCTAGCCAAGACGCCATGCGTGGCGCGGCAGCCAGAGACAGACTTCTCTCGATTCTCCCGGTCCTCTTGGGCTTTTTCGGGCTGATGGCGCTCGGCGCGCTGTTTCCGCGTTTTGCGCGCGTGCTCGACCTCGCGCTGCCCTTCTTCGGCCTGATCGGGCTCGGCTATATCTGCGGGCGGCTGTTCGACTTCGGCGAGGAGGGGCTCGCCTGGGTCAATGTCTTCATCGTCTACGTTGCGCTGCCGTCCATGTTCTTCGTGCTGATCTCGAAGACGCCGGTGCACGAACTTCTGAATTTCCGTTTCGTCGCCTGCACGGCGGGCGCGACCATCATCGCCTTCACAATCGCCTTCATCGTCGGCATGAAGGCGTCGGGCGGCAATATTCCCGAGGCGACGATCCAGGCCAATGCCGGCGGCTATGCCAATATCGGCTACATGGGGCCGGGGCTGACGCTGGCGACGTTGGGCGCGGGCGCTGCCGCGCCGGTGGCGCTGATCTTCGCCGCCGACACGATCTTCCTGTTTTCGGCGCTACCGCTGCTGATGGCGATCGGGCGTGGCGAGGGCAGGGGCCTCGCGCGCACGATCTGGACCGCATTTCTCAGGATCGTGACCCATCCTTTCAACATCGCCACGGCCATCGCGGTGGCGGCGGCGGCCTTCGCCTGGCAGCCGCCGGCGGCGATCGGAAAGATGGCGGTCATGATGAGCGGCGCGGCCGCGCCCTCCGCGCTGTTTGCGCTGGGCGTGACGGTCGCCCAGCGGCCGATCAAGCGTGTCGCGCCGGAATTGCCGATCCTGCTCTTCATCAAGCTGATCGCGCATCCGCTGTTCGTCTATCTCCTGCTGTCGGGCGTCGGCGGCTTCGACAGGGTGTGGACCTTCACCGCGGTGCTGATGGCCTCGCTGCCGCCTGCGCTCAACGTGTTCGTGATGGCGACCCAGTACCGTGTCTACGTCGAGCGCGCTTCCAGCGCGATCCTGATCGGCACGCTGACTTCCGTGATCACGGTCACCGGCCTGTTGTGGCTGATTTCCAACGACCTTCTGCCGGTCTCGCTGTTCACGCGCTGAAGCCGCCTTCCGTTACCGCCTGTTAGCACATGGCTGGCATGGTGCGCGTTGCATTGCGTCACGCGTAAACATTTCGGGGGTTGGTATGGCTATGGCTTCTGTTGGCAAGCGCAAGGCCGAAAGGCGCGGTTGCCAGGTCAAGGCCCAGGTCATTCCGCCCGGTAAATCCGAGCCGATCGACTGCCTGATCCTGGACTTCAGCGCGACTGGCGCGCGCGTGAAGCTCAACGCGCCGACCGAACTTCCTCCACGCTTCAAGCTCTACATTCCCTCTCGCCCCGAGACCAAGAACGTCCTGCTGCGCTGGGTGAAGGGGCAGGAATTCGGCGTCGAATATTCGACCGGCCTTGCCGACGAGAACACGTTCTTCGAACTGATCGATCGAGTCGCCAATCTCGAAAAGGCAGGCGGCGGCGCTGGCGATCCGGCCGCGCTGGACGAACTGGTCAGGCGCATCACGACCCTGGAAGCCGCGCTCCCGAATGCCGGCTCAACCGAACCCGCCGAAGGCGAGGGGATCGACGAAGACAAGGCGGCGGGGCTCGAGCGGCGGATCGACAAGATTTCGCGCACGGCCGAAGAGCAGATCAAGCGCAGCGAGCAGTTCCTTTCGACGCGCATGGACCAGACCGAAGAGCGTCTGCGCGCGCATCTGGCGCCCGATGTCGCCGAACGGCTCGCCCGTCTCGAAGCGATGGTCGAGGCTGGCGCCTTTGCGCCGGCGCAGGCAGCGTCGGATGCCTCACCTTCGACGCGCGGCCCCGATCCGCATCTGGTCAGCCGGCTGGCCGACCTCGAAGCCAAGCTCATGTCCGCGCCCCGCGCGTCGGGCGCATTCGACGCGTCCGCGCTGGAAGCCAGGATCGAGAAGGTCGCGCAGATTGCGCAGGAGCGCGCTGATCGCGTCGAGCGCTTCCTGATGACCCGCGTCGACGACATCGAGACGCAGATGATCTCGGCCCCGTCGGCGCCGATGCCCATGCGCTCCTCGGAAATCGCCGACCTCGATCTCAAGCTGCACGAATTGTCCGCGCAGTTCGAAGAGATGAAGCACACGCCAGCGCCGGCGGCGCCCCGCGCGTCTGTCGCCATGCCTGACGAATTCGCGCGTCTCGCCGAACGCGTGTCCGACCTCGAAATCTCTGTGATGGAACTGCGGATCGACGCGCCTTCCGCCGGGCCGATCGAGAAGCTGGATATCGAACGCCGTATCGTCGAAATCGAAGGGCGTCACGCCGAGATCATCGGCACGCTGCGCAACCTGCTGGCGCTGCTGAGCGCGACAGACGGCCGGCGCGCAACCGGCTAGTTCAGCCCCGCGATCCCGGCGCGAAATTCGCGAGCGTGCGCGCCAGAGTCGGCTCGACGCCTTCGCGCAGGATCGCGCGACGCAACGGTCCGATGGCTGTCACTGCCGCCAGTCCCACGCCGCGCAAGAAATCCACGGGCAGGAAATCGGCAAGAAGCGTGCGGTTCAGGATGTCGACGCCACGCGTGCGGATGTCGATGTCGGCGCGGCGCGATTTCTCGAATTCCGCCACAGCCGTTTCGATCGCCTTGGGGTTGGCGAGGTCGATTCCATCGAGCGCGAGCGCCGCATCGGACGAATCTCGGATGCCGAGATTCAGGCCCTGCGCGCCGAGCGGCGGGAAGACGTGGCAGGCTTCGCCGACAAGCATGAGGCGCGGGCCGCTGACTTTCAGCGTGCGCATGCCGGCCATCGGGAAGGCGCCGAACTTGCCCTCGATCTCGATCGCGCCATAGCGATAGTGCGACTGGTCCTCGATCTCGGCCGCGAGGTCGCGCGGGCTTAGCGCAAGGCGGCGCTTGGCCTCTGCCGGCGGCATGAGCCAGACGAGGCTCGATCGCTTGCGGCCGTCTGCGGCCGGCGGCATCGGCACAAATGTGAAGGGACCGAAGCGCGTGTGGAATTCGGTGGTGATGTGGTCGTGCGGGCGGCGATGGCGCAGGATGCCTGTGATCGCCGTCTGCGGGTACGACCATTCTTTCACTTCGATCTTCGCGGCCTTGCGGGCCGGCGAATTGCGGCCGTCGCCAGCGACCACGACGGCGCATTCGATCTCGCTTCCGTCCTCGAGAAAGGCGGTTACGCCATCGTCGCGGAAGTCGTAGCTGGACACGAAGGCCTCGATGCGCGTGATTTCGCGCATGTCGGCGACGACCTTCGAGAGCATTTCGACAATGTCGTCGTTGGGCACGTTGAGGCCGAAAGCGTCCAGCCCGATTTCATCCGCCGTGAACAAAGCCGGCGGCGGGCGGAACAGCGACGACGTGTCGTCGATGATGCGGATGCCTTTCACCACGGCCGCGATGTCAGCGAGTTTTTCGCGCAGGCCGAGATCGTCGAGATGGCGCAGCGATCCCTCGAACAACGCGACCGTGCGGCCGGGCAATGGGCCGGGCGTCTTGCCGACCAACCCGACCGAATGGCCGGTGCGCGCCAGCGCAATGGCCGCGATCAGGCCCGACGCCCCGGCGCCGGCGACGAGGATGTCGAATGTCTGCGAGGTGGCGGCTGCTTTGCCCATGAAACGTCTCCTGCGCGCCTACATAGCGCGGAGGCGCGGGGTACGGGAGTGCGTCCGATCAAAGTGTGACGGCGCGTCGCAGGTCCTGTGGGGCGATGAGGGACGAAGCCCCTAGTGTTGGGTTGAATACGCGAATGGCAGCATCCATCCGCTACTTGCTAACAACTACAGCAGGTGGTTAAATTTTGCGCTGAATATGGGGGATATTCAATGACGATCCAGGGGAAATTTGAAGCTGACCAAAACGGTCAGGTGATTTTGGGCGAGGGCGGCAGCCAGGCACCGAACGTTTACGTTGTGATTCATGTAGCCACCGGAACAATTGAGGTGTCTGGCCAATACCTGCATGCTGAACACCGTCCTGGAATAAGCCCCGATAACGGGCCTTACCCCTTGTCGGAAATTAAGCTGCACAAGGGTCAAAGCGCGGTCATCTACGGTTTCTATGTGAGAGTAGTCGGTAAGAAATCCGAGGGCGGCTCGCCAATCGAATATGGCGCGGGTACTTTCGAGGTGACCAGCAGCATTTAGTTTTTCTTCGTTTGGCTCTGAATTCGAAAAAAGTGGGCGAGGCAGCTAAGTGCCTCTCTGATTTGAGGAAGCCGCCAAACCTCACGGCTGAGGGTGCACAGCGTGGATGCCCGGGACAAGCCCGGGCATGACGTTCAATGGCGGTCGATGAATTACGGCGTCAAAATCACCATGCCGGTGGTTTCGCGGCCCTGCAGGTCGCGATGGGCCTGTTCGGCGTCGGCCAGCTTGTAGCGCCCGGTGATCGGGATCTTGACCGTGCCGTCCGCCACGACCTTGAACAGGTCCTTCGCCATTTTCTCGAGCCGCGTGCGATCGGCCAGAAATGTGAAGAGCGTCGGGCGGGTGGCGAAGAGCGAACCCTTCTGGCCGAGCATGGCGAGGTTGAAGGCGTCGATGCCGCCCGAGGCCGAACCGAAGCTGGCGAACGTGCCGAATGGCGCGAGGCAATCGAGCGAGGCCGGGAAGGTCGCCTTGCCGACGCCGTCATAGACGACCTGGCAGAGCTTGCCCTTGGTGATCTCTTTTACCCGCGCGGCGAAATCTTCCTCGCGGTAGAGGATGACGTGCTTGGCGCCGAATTTCTTGGCGAGCTTGGCCTTCTCGGCCGAGCCGACCGTTCCGATGACAGTGGCGCCCAGCGCCTTGCCCCACTGGCACAGGATGGAGCCGACGCCGCCGGCGGCGGCATGCACGAGGATCGTGTCGCCCGCCTTCACCTTGTAGGTCTGGCGCAGGAGATATTGCGCGGTGAGGCCCTTGAGCATCAGGCCTGCGGCGGTCTCGTAGGAGACGTTCTTGGGCAGTTTCACACCGAGCGCTGCGGGAAGATTGCGCACTTCGGCATAACCGCCGAGCGGGCCGGAATAGGCGACGCGGTCGCCGACCTTGAAGCCCGTCACGCCCTTGCCGACGGCGATCACTTCGCCCGCGCCTTCGTTGCCGGGCGTGTAGGGCAGGGCGACCGGATAGGCGCCGGTACGATAGTAGACGTCGAGGAAGTTCACGCCGATCGCGTGCTGCCTGATCTGGATTTCGCCCTTGCCGGGCGCGGGAATTTCGATGTCCTCGTATTTCAGGACTTCCGGACCGCCGGTTGCGTGAACCTGGATCGCCTTGACCATGTGTTTCCCCATTGGATGCGCTGTTATTGCGAGTGGCGCGATCATGCTGTGCGACGCCGTCGCTTGCAATGCCGTCAACGTGTTGATTGGCGCGACTGTCATCCCGGCCGAAGCGCAGCGAAGAGCCGGGACCCAGTCCTCGCGTTTTGACGCTGGGTCCCGGATCGCGCTTCGCGCGTCCGGGATGACACCGACTACAGCCGCGCCAAAACGCGCGCCTTCGCCGCTTCCAGTATTCCGTCCGAAAGCGCGCGATCCTCGCGCGCGACGCTTCGGGCGAGCGAGAGGGCGCCGACGAGTTCGGACATCAGCGCATGTGCGGCGGGCAGATCGGATTCCAGCCCCTTCGCCATCAGATCGAGATAGGCGCGCAGGCCTTCGGCGTAGCGGGCCTGAACTTCACGCGATTCGCGCGAAACATCGCTGCCGAAGGCGACCATCGGGCAACTGGCGCCGCCCGCGTCGCGCGCACGCGCCGAGAGATAGCGTTCGACATAGAGCCGCATGGCCTCTCGCCGCGCTTCGCCCACAGGTCTAGCGGCCACCTTGCCGATCGCGCCCAGCGCCCGTTCGAAGGCGAGCGAGCAGGCCTCGGCCTCGAGCGCGGTCTTCGATTCGAAATGATTGTAGAAACCGCCATGTGTCAGGCCCGCTGCGCCCATGAGCTCGGCGACGCCGACGCCGGCGAAGCCACGGCGCTGGAACAGGCCGAGCGCGGCGTCGATCACCTTCGCCCGGTTTTCCGCAGCCTTGGCCCTGGTGAGGCGCATCCGCTCTCCGCTTCGTGATCGCGCCACCGTCGAGACAGGGCTTGACACAACGATGATGGCCATCATCAAATAACGATGACACTCATCATCATAGCTGCCGGCGCGCCGGGCGGCAATAGAGATCGGAAGCCGCCATGTTCGCCAACGCCATCGCCGCCGCGCTGTCCCGCCGCGGCGTTCACTATGGGTGGATCGTCATCGCGACGGCCTTCTTCTCCTCGCTCGTCATGGCTGGCGCGGTCGGTCTGCCCGGGGCGTTCATCCTGCCGCTCTCAAAAGAATTCGGCTGGGACACAGCGCAGATTTCCTCAGCCATGGCGGTGCGTTTCGCGCTGTTCGGGCTGATGGGCCCGTTTTCCGCCGCGCTGATCGAGAAGTACGGCGCACGTAACATCATGTTCTGCGCGCAGGCGCTGGTGTTTGCGGGGCTCGCGGGCTCGCTGTTCATGACCAGCCTGTGGCAGCTCTTTCTCTTCTGGGGCCTGATGATCGGCTTCGGCACCGGGCTGACCGCGCTCGTGCTTGTCGCCATCATCTCGACGCGCTGGTTCACGGAAAAGCGCGGCCTCGTCGTCGGTATTCTGACGGCGGCGGTGGCGACAGGACAGCTCGTCTTCCTGCCCTTCGCCACCATGCTGATCGAGACCTACGGCTGGCGCCAGGCGCTCCTTCCGTCGCTTGTCGCTATCGCGTTGGCCGCGCTCGGCGTGCTGTTCCTGCTGGCCGAACGGCCGGGCGACGTGGGCCTGCGCGCCTACGGCGAAAAGGCCGACGCGCCCGTGCAGCCCGCGCCGGCGCCGCCGGTCGGCAATTTCATCATGCGCGCCTTCCGCACGCTCGGAGAAGCCGCGCGCGTTCCGGCCTTCTGGCTGCTCGCTGGCTCGTTCTTCATCTGCGGACTCTCGACCAATGGCCTTGTGCAGACCCATTTCATCCCGTTCTGCGTCGACTATGGCCTTCAAGCCGTAGCGGCTGCTTCCGTGCTCGCGATGATGGGCGTGTTCGATTTCGTCGGCACGATTGCGTCTGGCGCACTGTCGGATCGCGTCGACGCGCGCAAGCTGCTGTTCTGGTACTATGGGCTGCGCGGCCTTTCGCTGATCTGGCTGCCGTTCTCGACCTTCACGATCTATGGCCTGTCGATCTTCGCGATCTTTTACGGGCTCGACTGGATCGCGACCATTCCGCCGACCGTGAAGCTCACGGGCTCGATATTCGGGCGCGAAAAGGCGGGTCTGGTGTTCGGCTGGATTTTCGCTTCGCACCAGATCGGCGCGGCGGTGGCGGCGTTCGGCGGCGGCCTGTCGAAGACCTACCTGCTTACGTACGCGCCGGCCTTCTGGGTCGCAGGCGCGGCCTGCCTGCTGGCGGCGGTGTTCAGCCTGATAGTGGGGCGCAAGAGTGGCGGGGCGCAAGTCGCGCCAGCCGCGGCATAGTTTTCGGCAACCCTCGTTCTGAGGAGCGCCTGTAAGGCGTCTCGAAGCACGGCCGCTACCCGCATGCTTCGAGACGCCCGCTGCGCGGGCTCCTCAGCATGAAGGGCACAGATGTCACGAGAACCAATGCGCGACCCCACACGCACCCGCGCGGAAGGCAAGATATTCGACGCAGCGGGAAAGCTCGTGGCGATCGCCAGCACGACCTGCCTCGTGTTCGATTTCTGAAATGAATCGTTAACCAGCGCGCGGGACGGTCCGGCCCGGTTTACCAGGCCTTGCCGCCTCGCCTGCGATGATCTCCGCTTCCGGCGATGCGCGCCGGCGGAGTCTTGTCCCGATGTCGCAGCAACCGCTGTCGCCGCTTGCCCCTTCGCCGCATTCCCTTTCACCACAAGTCTCGCGCTTCATCGACGTTGCGCGCTGGATCGCGGCGCTGGCCGTGCTGTTCACGCATGTCGAATACAATTCGCTGGTGCGGCTTGCTGAAATGCCCGCCGACACGCGCGGGCCGCTGGCTTACGCCGCCTGGCTATTCTACGGTTTCGCGCATCAGGCGGTGGTCGTCTTCTTCGTGCTTTCAGGTTTTCTCGTCGGCGGCGGGGCGCTGAAAGCCGCGCGCGCGGGCAAACCGTTCCTGACCAATTATCTCGTCGACCGCACGACGCGCATCTATGTCGTGCTGCTGCCGGTGCTGCTCGTCACCGCGCTGCTCGACGCCGCAGGCCGTTCGCTATTTGCAGACACGGGCGTCTATGATCTGCCGGAATTCGCCAATCGCTCCGGAGCGGTCGAATTCTGGGCGAACGTGTTCAACCTGCAGGACACGTTCTTCAAATATTTCGGCACGAATTCCGCGCTTTGGACGCTCGCCCACGAGTACTGGTACTACGTCGCCTTCGCGCTGCTGATCATGCCGTTCGCGCCCGCCTATTCGCCGCGCGCCCGCACGATTGGTTTCGTCGCGGGCGTCGCCATCACCGTGCTGATGTCGTGGACATTGAGCTATCATCTCTTCGGCTTCGCGCTCTGGGGGCTCGGCGTCGTCGCGGCGCGCCTGACAAAACCGCTGGTGCAGCGCCGTGCGCTGGCGGTCGGGGTGTTTCTTGCCGCCTCCATCGGTCTGCGCCTGTTCGTGCGTTATTCGTTGATCGAGGTCTGGTGGATCGGCGGCCTTGCCGACGCCGTCATCGCGCTTCTCTTTGCCAATCTGCTGCTGACGCTGCGCTTCGACGCCACGCCGATCTGGCGCTGGTGCGAATGGCCGGTGCATCGCGCGCTGTCCGACTTCTCCTATTCGCTCTATGCGTTGCACATGCCGGTTGTCGTGTTTCTGTGCGCGGCCGCGCAACATTATCTGGGCTTCGGATTCCGCACGGCGCCGACGACGGCCGCGCACTGGCTGGCGTTCGCCGGTGTCTTCATGGCCGCCATCGGCGCCTCCTGGGCATTCTCCCGCGTCACGGAAGCGAAGACGGATCGCGTGCGGCGTTTCTCGCGCAACCTGTTCAATGATGCGCGCGCAGATGCGCAGGTGACGGGAGCGCCGGCGAAGGGCTAGTCTCCAAGGTATGGCTTCCCTTTACGACCGCTACGTCCTGCCCCGTCTCATCGGCTGCGCCTGCGGCGGCCGGCCGATCATGCGCCAGCGCAAGAAGGTCGTGCCGCGCGCGAGCGGTCGCGTGCTGGAAATCGGCATCGGCGGCGGGCTGAACCTTGCCTTCTACGATCCCGCGCGCGTGCAAAGCGTGACGGGCGTCGATCCATCAGCCGAACTGCGCGCCATGGCCGAACAGGCGCCGCGCGCGAAGGGACTGTCGGTGTCGATCCAGGATGGCGCTGGCGAGAGCCTGCCGTTCGAGGATCGTTCGTTCGATACGGTCCTGGCGACCTATACGCTCTGCTCGGTCGGCGCGGTCGAGCGGGTCTTGGCCGAAGCGCGTCGCGTGCTGAAGCCCGATGGCGCGTTTCTGTTCTGCGAGCATGGACTTTCGCCCGACGGCGAGGTCGCGCGCTGGCAGCGGCGGCTCGATCCGGTCTGGAAGATCATTGCGGGCAATTGCCACCTGTCGCGGCCGGTGGCCAAGACGATCGCGGCCAATGGCTTCGCGATTGCCGATGTCGATACAATGTATCTGCCGAAGACGCCGCGTTTCGCCGGCTGGAACGAATGGGGTCTCGCGCGGCCGGTGTGAGGGACCGCGGGCCGTCGGGCCCGCAGTCGCGTTTCGTGCGGGCCTGATGGCGCGCGGTCGGCGCTGTTTAAGCGCGCTCGCCCTGGAAGGTCGAATCGCCGAACGGTCCGAGCGTGACCGTGCCCGAAAGCGAGTCGCCGGACACCTTGCCCTTGAAGGACAGGGTCATGGGCATGGGCGAGGTAATGTCGATCGACCAACTGGCCTCGTCGCCGTTGACCGCACCGTCGTTGATCGCCTGCGCGCCCTGGGCGCCGGCCTGCGTGCCCGTGAGGCTCGCGCCGGAAGCTGTGACCTCGAGCGTCGAGGACTGGGCGCCCATGGGCGTGTTGACCGTCAGATTCCACTTGCCGTCTATGGCCATTGATGTCTCCCGAGGACTTGGCGGTCCCGCTTTTGCGGGCGTGTCCGGCTCTGACGATAGACCGTTCAGACATGAACAATCAAGGCGCGTTGTTCGCGGTGTGGACCGGCACCGCCGCCTGACGCGAGCGCGGCCATAGTCCGCGTCACGTCGCCTCCAGCCGGATTGTCCGCCGCCGCGCGACTTCGACAAGGAAAGCCCATGTCCAGACATGCTCTCGCCGCTGCGGCGGCGCTTCTACTGTCCGCCAGCGCCGCGCAGGCGGAATGCAGATATCCGGTCTTCGATTTTTTCCCCGAAAAGAACGGCGGCGTGACCATCGACACGGTGGCGGTTGCCGGCACGCCCTGCACGCATAATTTCGGCGAGGGGCCGGGCTACCATTTCACCAGCGTCGGCATCGCGCTGAAGCCCGAACACGGCAGCCTCCTGAGGCAGGGCGGCGCGCGCTTCGTTTATACGCCGAAGGCGGGTTACGCCGGCAAGGACGCCTACATGATCCAGGTCTGCGCGACCAAAGGCGAGCAGAAGGGCTGCTCCGCGCTCGCGTTTCTGGTGGAGGTGACGAAGCGCTGAGGCAAAAAAATGCCCGGCGCGAGCGCCGGGCGGGGAGGGAGGAGGTATGACCATGTTGATAGTCTCGTTTGGCGTGGCTGAATGTGCGCTATCGCACCCTCTGCCCCACATTCCGGTCATGTCTCTCAGCCCCTTGCCGAACGCTGCAACTTCCTTCAGCTTCACAGTTCGATCCCGGCGACCCCGGCAGCCGCAGGGAAAGGCGCATCCTCGCGCTAAACAGAAAAGAGTGCGATCTTCGCCCGATGCTTCAGCGTGACGATCTGGCTTCCGTCTTTCGTATCTGGTCGAACCTCATCGGTCTCGTCGCCGGTCTGGCGATCGGCCATACCCAGATGATCGTAGGCGCGCCCCTTTGGATTCTGATCCTGAGCGTCGTGGTCGGTCTGATCGCGGGCGAGATGACCTCCCGGCGCACATTGCAGGCCAATGCGCAGAAGCCGCCGCTGTCGCGCCGCGTGGCGCTCTTCATAGGCGGGGCCGGGGCTGGGGGAATATCGGCGCTGATGAGCCAGACCATCCATCTCGGCGTCGCCTCGGGCGCGCTGATCGTCGGCATGCTGGCGCTTGTCCTTTTCGCCGTCTATCTCGGCCCCAGCGCCGGTCTCGGCGCGATGACCGGCAGCATTCTCGGGATTCTCTACTGGGTAATCCCGCCGCACGACAGCTTCGCCGTGGCCGACGCCAATGGCGCGTTCCAGCTACTGACGACGCTGGCGTGCTGCGCCATCGCCTTCGGCATGATCTGGGCGCAGCGCAAGCTCAACTCTACGTCTCTGGACCCGTAGAGGGGCGAAGGTCTCTTTCAGACGGGCGAGGACACGCGCAGGGTTTCGTGCGCGATCGCCTCGATATGCCATTCGCCGGTGAACTCTTCCGCGACCTTCGTGCGCAACGCGGCGAACAATTCGTCGAGCGTGTCCGCCTGCGCCCACAGGCCGGGGATGTCGCTGGACTGAACCACCCAGGCCGCTCCGTCGCGCGCCAGCCTGACGATCCCGACCCGAATTCCCTCGCTCAATGTGGCGTCTCCTGGCAGGCGCACGACGACGTCCCGCAGCAGGGCTGAACGACTCGCGCGGGCCCGGCGTTGGCGCGCGCGAGACGGCCGAGCTTTTGTGTCTCGGACGGCTGCTCGCCGAACATCTGGGTATATTGCTGCGTGAAGCGCCCGAAATGGGCATAGCCGTTCGCAAGCGCGACCTGCTTGATCAATCGGTCGCCGTCCATCAGCATCGCGCGCGCCGACCACATACGCCTTTCGCGCAGATAGCGGTAAAGGCTCTTGCCGCAGATCGCGAGCATGGCGTTGTGGATGGTGCGAGGGCTGACGCCGAGGGCGTCCGCGACGTCCTCGACCTGAATTCGTTCGGCCTGGCGCGCCTCGAGGAAGGCGTCGATCTGGCGCACGATCGTGTCGTAGGCCCGGATGGTTCCGCGCGCCTCCACCTGCTCCGTCTGAGGGGACGCGAGGGCCGCGGCGAAGTGGGCCTGGATCCCGTCCTTGATCCTCCGTGCGAAGTCCGGCTCGCAGATACGCGCAGGCGTCTCGTGCCAGGCTTCCGCCGCGCTCCAGATCGACGTACGGATCTGCCCGGCGAGTTCTGGCGAGGTCCGAAGCACGCTGCCGGTGCTGCTGGCCCCGGGCCAGTTCGTCGTGTCCATGTTGTCCAAGAAGGACACGCCGGCGGCGAGCCAGTCCTGGCGCTCCAGAATGCGGAAACGTGCGCCCTGGCAGGCGATGAAGAACGAATTTTCGTCCAGCGGCGCTCCGTTGGCGGAGACGTCCTCGATACGGCCCATCGGCATCATGACGATCGTCCGGGCGCTCGGGATCGTGCCGACGATCAGTTGCGGCGGGCGCTCCATCAGACCGAGGATCATGCCGTCGATCGGTATCTCCAGCTTGAGAAGCCGGCGCTGCGGGTCTTCGTACAGGCGATGCATGCGGGCGCCGACGCCGTTATCGGCGAGGCCGCCGTCGGAAGAAGCGACGCCGGAACGGGATGCAAGCCGTTCGAGCCGCTCCCAATCATGACCTTGGCTCCGGGCCCGGTAATGTTCGCTGTGCCCCATCGACCTGCCGCCGACTCTTATATCCGAATACGACGAAGCATATCCGAAGCTGGGCAGGAGCGGTCTCCTTTGCAAGGACCTGCAACAAACGGATACGGTTTGTGACCCTCGGCGGAGCCGATGCGCAGGCGCTATGCGACGGCAGCGTCGTGGGTCGACATGTCGCGTTAATCGCCATCGCCTAACGTAATGGCATGGAACTCGCCACATCCATTCCGGCCGCGTCCTGGTCAAAATTGCGGGAATACAAAGCTCGCGGCCTTGTCTACGTCGTACTGTTTTGCGCCCTCATCGCCGGGTTCATCTTGTCGCTTGCCGCGAGTCTCACGCTCGTGGACGACAAGGCCATTGAAGCGAGATTGCGCCAGAGTCTGGCGAGCGGCGTCTTCAACGCCGCCGAATATCCGGTATCGCCCTACGGCGACAACGGTCACCGCTACGACATGTTCTCGGAATGCGTCGCCTTCAGCATCGGTCACGGCGAGAGCGACCAGGGGGCCTTCTCGCGCCTGATCGCGTCGAATTTCGTCGCCGAGCCCGGCACGATTACGCGAACGAACTATCGCGCCTGCCTCGCCTTGAAGACGGCGCTGGACAGCGGAGACCTCAAGGCGAACGCCAATTACTTCCGCTTTTGGCACGGCTATCAGATCTACATGCGGCCGATGCTCGCGCATCTTGGCCTTGACGGGATGCGTCGCGCCAATCTGCTGATCCTGTATGGGGCCATCCTGTTCTTCGCCTTTTCGCTGGCGCCGCTTGTCGGCGGGTGGGGCGTGGCCTGGATTGTCGCGGCGCTCGCCCTGACCGGCGATTATTTCACCATGCCGCTGGTCACCGTTCACGCGTTGCCGACAGCATGGATTTTTTTCTCCGTGGGCCTCACGGCCCGGATGCTCGCCGCCGCGCCGCGTATTCGGGAAGCAGTTCCGCTTTTTGTCTTCGCCGCCGGGGCCGTCGCCAACTTCCTGAGTTTCCTGTTCAATCCGCCTCTGGCGCCGACGCTCATCGCCTTTGTCGCCCTTGCCCATGCGGCCTGGCGCGGCGAGGGGGTGGGATGGCGTACGCAAGCCCGCGCCTTTGGCCTCGCCTTCATCTGGTTTGCGGGATTCTTCCTCGCGTGGCTCGCCAAATGGGCGCTGGCGGCGATCGTCCTTGGTCAGGACTTCGTGCTCCAGGACGTGATTGTGTCGGCGTCAGGAGCGCATTATGCAGCGTCGCTCGACACGAAAGCGCATCTCCTCCTGGGGCCGACGCTCGCGCTTCTCTTCGAGCCGAACGCAGGGATCTTCCGTATCTTTTTCCCCGCCGCCGTGATCAGCGCAATCCTGTTGTACGCGCGGAAAATTCAGTCCGGAGGGGCCGCGCCCAGCCTCGTTCAATGGATTGCGCTGCAGAGCCCGATCCTGATCGCCATCGCCTGGGTGGAGAAATTCGCCATCCACTCGCTGGAACACCGACTGCTGACCGTCCGGGACTTCGAACCGCTGGTCCTTTTCCCGCCGCTGGCCATGCTTGTGCTGCTGCGGCGCGCGGGGCACGAGGCCGTGGCTCCGAGAGAGCATCCCGGGCGCGAGGCGGAAGAGGCGATCATCAACTAGCCAGCGAAAGCGGCCCTGTTCAAGGCTGATCCGGAGCCTGACGCAATTTGGAGCCGAGACCGCGGAGAGCAGGTTACGGCTGGCGCATGACCATTGGCGCGCGCCGCTCGTCGAGGGATTCGGGCTATCGCGAAGCCTGGCGGAAGAGGTGTCTATAGTATTCACGCGCATAGGCAGGCATTTGCGTGCATAGACGTGCAGGGCGATCTAGGTGTATCCGGCATATAAGTGCTTGAATGTGCAGTAATGTGCGTTACAATGGCTTTCTTCAGCTAGGGTTATAGCAAGGGAAGCTTCGATGGTTCAGACGCTCAACCGGCTAACCGCAAAATCCGTCGTCGCGATCCGGGAGCCGGGCCGACATGCCGACGGTGGAAACTTGTATTTGTCCGTTTCTCCGTCAGGCGCGAAGTCGTGGACCTTCTTCTACAAATTTCGAAAGCGGACCCGAGAGATGGGACTTGGCTCGGTCAACGCGATCTCGTTGGCTGATGCGCGCAAAAAGGCGAAAGATGGTCGTACCGATCTTGCGAACGGAATTGACCCGCTCGACCGAAAGAGGGTGGACCGCGCCAAGCCAGCGGCCAAAACCTTTGGCGAGGTGGCTGAGGACTATATCGCAGCGCATGCCTCGGATTGGAAAAACGAGAAGCATCAAGATCAGTGGCGGGCCAGCCTGAAACAGCATGCCGCTCTTCTATGGAAAATGCCGGTCAACGAGGTCGACACGGAGCATGTCCTCGCCGTCCTAAGGCCGATCTGGCTGACGATCTCTGAAACCGCCCGCCGGGTTCGTGGGCGGATTGAAACCGTCCTCAATGCCGCCAAGGCAGACGGAATGCGCTCCGGTGAGAACCCGGCGCTCTGGCGCGGCCATCTGGACATGAAACTCGCGAAGAAGCGCAAAAAGGGCGGCAGATTCGCTTCGATGGACTATCACGACGTTCCGGCCTTCATGGTGGAGCTGCGCAAGCAGGAAGGCGTTGGCGCTCGTGCGCTCGAATTCCTGATCCTGAACGCGAACCGGACTCAGGAGGTATCATCGGCGCCGTGGTCGGAATTCAGTCAGGTCGAGCCAACTTGGACGATTGTGGCCGCCCGCATGAAGGCCGAGAGGGACTACACCATCCCGTACGCCCGGCGCTCGCGGGAAATTCTGGACGAAATGTTCGGCAAAGATGCGAACTACGTCTTTCCCGGCTTCAAGCAGAACAAGGACGGCTCTTTCAACTCAATCTCGACCGGCACGATGTCGGCGGTTTTGAAGCGGATGGGCATCAAGGGCGCCACAGTGCATGGTTTCCGTTCGTCGTTTCGGACTTGGGCCAGTGACTGCACTCACCACGATCGCGAGACCTGTGAGGCGGCGCTCGCCCATGCGATCGGCGACAAGGTCGAGCAGGCCTACGATCGGGCGGAGCGCCTGCAGAAGCGCAATGCGCTGCTTCAAGATTGGGAAAATTACTGCTTTTCCACGCCGGTCGAGCGCCAAAACATCATCCCCTTTGGTCGCAAATCGGCCTAGGCTTCCCAAAGCGCGGATAGGCCGGCCAGCCGACAAGTCGGGATGCACCTCCCGGTTTCCGCGTTTTCACTTGGTGCCGCGGGTGCACGCGATGACGTCGAAATCTAATCCTTGGCAAACGCCTGCGCGCGCATCCAAACCGCGGCGTGGCCCTACCTACAACCGCAAGCTGGCGCGGATCGTCGAAGTCCTGAGGGTTGGCGGTGAACTAGACGACGAACAGTCGATTTGGGCGGCGCAAGTCATCTCCAAATTCATAGATCCCGCGACGGGCCTCGACACGATTTCATTGAGAGGCAAGGGGCGACCACAAAAGGAGGGCAAACAGACCGAAGCCACCTGTTTGGTGCAGGAAATCGATTGGAGGATTGCCGAAGCGCAGGAAGGCGGGTCGAAGCGGGCTCGGACGGAGGTAATCGAACAAGTGGCCAGCGAAAAAGGGATGGAAGTCGAAACGCTTAACAAAATCTATCGACTCGCGACGAAGCAAAATGCTGACGCTGACCGTGCATTGGCGATGAAGCTCCGTTCGGCCGGCTCCAATCTCGATGAATGGCTCGGCCTGCTTGCACATCAAAACAACTGCCCGCCTGGCCTACTAAGGCGCAGCTACGAACGTGGCGTTCGCCTACTCCTCAAGGAGGGGAAATAAGGGAGGCCAAAAAGACAGCTATTTTTGGCCTCAAGACTACGGCAGCAAAGCGCTTCAGTCTCTCCAGTAACGCAGATGCATTTCTGCGTACTCAACTGCGAGGTGACTATGAAAGACGCAGCATACGCCGGAACCGGCAATCCGTCCGCGGTAGCCCTGTCCATCGTCGACCGACTTGCCTCGGACGGGCTTCTCAATCTGGAAGAGTTCGCTGCTTGGGCCGGCATCTGCCGACGCCGCGTCTATGACGAAATCAACGCGAAGCGCCTCAGCGTCGTGAAAATCGGCAGGCGAACGGCGATACGCGCGCGCGACGCACGAAAATGGCAGGATTCGCTTGGGTCGGAGGCCGCCTGACGGATGCAGAAAAGCCCGGCACCGACGCTGGGCTGCGCCGATAACCGGGCTCTGAATGTCGTGGGCAACGACGGAGCGAGATTATACGGCAAGCAGCAGCAGCTTCAAGTCCTCGCGGAAATCCCGAAAAACTCGCATGAGGCGTTTCGCCTCGTGCGCCTTTCCGGCGAGATCATCGAGCTTCAGATTGTCGCGATCGATGGCCGCGGCGCTGCCCGGATCGTTCAGCAGATTGCCTTCGGACTCCAGCATGGACCGAAGATACTGAAGCTGGTCGAACCGTTGCGCCGCATGTCCGAAGGCGGCGTCTGACCAATGGCCCGCAAGAGGAAGCCAGAGCCGGTAGCCCGCCATCATCTGCCGGTCGCGGCGGTCAGCATAGACCAGCCGTCGCCCGGCGTTTTGCAGGCCCGGCGGTTACAAAACCGCTTTCGCGTCTCGCCCGCCTTGGCGCCAATCCTCGCCGAGCTTGTCTGGGGGCGTAGGTCATGACGGCGGCCCGGGCTCACCTCGCCAATCGCCGAGCGGCTGACATCGTCGACTTCGACCACGGCGGCCGACGCTGGACTGCGACGATCTCCAAATTTCCGGACGGTCGGATTGCGGAAATCTTTCTCGACGGGGCCAAGGCCTCGCCGCTCGCCGATCTTGCTCGCGAGACGGCGATCGTCGCGTCGATCGCTCTCCAGCACGGTGCGTCGGAAGACACGCTGCGCCATGCCATCGCGTCGCATGCCGCCTCGCCCCTCGGGGAAGCGCTCGACCTGTTCAAGGATGAAGAATGATTTTGGACGAAAAGCGAGCGAGGGAAGCCAAGCAGTGGTTTCGCGACGTTTTCGGCATCGACTTCGATAGCATGCCAGACGACTGGCGAGCCGAAATGCAGGCCGGCAGACCACCGGAGCGGGGCGACTATTGGTGCGGCAAATGCCGATTTTTCCAAGGGCGCTCACACGAAACGCATGGGGAGTGCCGGGCGCGGACACCGAAGGTGAACCCCGCGAATTGGAGTCGCTCGTTTCCAGTGGTCGCGCGGTCCGCCTGGTGCAACTACTTCCGATCGAGGGGTGAGGTGCGCTGATGGCCTCTCTCGAAAATTCCTTCGACCATGCTTCGATACCGCCTCCGATCGGCAATCTTGAGGTTGCAATCGCTTTGGCGCGCGCCGGGTTTCATGTCTTCCCTTGCCAAGCCGAACCCGAGCCGGGAAAGGACCGACCGTCAAAAGCCCCGATCAGAATTCGTCCAGATAAGCGCCTTTCATGGGCCAGTGAAAGCTCACTTGATCTCGACAGGATTGCCTCTTGGTGGCGCGCAAAATCATCAGCGCTTGTCGGGATTGACCTCGGGAAAGCCAGTCTAATCGTGATCGACCCTGACCGGCACGGCGCTAAAGATGGCGTCGCTGCATTTGATGAGCTCGTGGCCGAACATGGCTTGCCGGCAGGCGTTCCGATTTCCGTCACACACAGTGGCGGCCGGCATTACTTCTTTAGGCAGCCTGATGGGCTGCAGCTCGGCAATCGCGAGGGGCGTTTTCGGGAGATGGGCATCAACGTGCGCGGCGCTGGCGGCTATGTGATTGCGCCTGGCAGCGTCGCGGCCGATGGCGCCGGCTGGCGCTGCCAGGAGGGAATGCCCGATCTGGCAGACGCATTCGAGGCTGACGCCATTCCAGTGCTGCCAGACTGGATAGTGAGCCTGATTAAAGCGCCGAAGACGGAACACCTGACGCAAGCACCTGTCGAGATTGGTAGCGTTGCCCCGTCTCGCCCATCCGCCGATCATCGCGACTATGCGTTGGCCGGGCTTGTTGACGAATGCCAGAAACTCGCTTGCGAGCCGACTGGCGGAAGAAATAACGCGCTGTATGAAGCTGCGTTCAAGATGGGGACGATGGTAGGCGCCGGATGGCTTTCCAGAAGGGAGGTCGAGGCTGGGCTACACGAGGCGGCTGCTGCCAATGGATCTCTGAAAGATGACGGGCTGCGTCAGGTGCGGGGCACCATCAAGAGCGGCCTAGACAGCGGAGCGATGAAGCCAAGGGAGCCGCTACGCGAGCGCAATCAACAAGCTTCGCACCTTCACATGCCGACCAATACGCACCGGACGGCTTCAGAGGGCTACGTTCTCGCCGACGCAGAGACTGGAGAGATCATCAGCGACCGCACGACAGTGCCGGCAACCGCCCCGGCGGCGCTGATGATCAAAGCGACCCCCTACGGATGGCCAGCGGCCGACGAAATTCCGCCGCGCGAATGGCTCTATGCTCGCACCTACATCAGGCGCTTCGTGACGGCCACGATTTCACCGGGAGGCGTCGGCAAGTCGTCGCTGACCATTGCCGAGGCGCTGGCGATGATTTCCGGCCGGCCGTTGCTTCACGGCATTGCGCCGGATCGCGCACTGAATGTCTGGATTATCAATCTAGAAGACCCGATAGACGAGTTGCAGCGACGGATTGCCGCAACCGCAATGCACTTTGGAATTGGACGCAGGGACGCAGTAGGCAGCCTCTACGTCGATAGTGGGCGCGATCAGCAGATTGTCATTGCCGAGACGACGCGCAACGGCTTTCAGATCGTGCGGCCGATCGTGGACGCCTTATTGCGGGAGATTTCCGAGCGGCGGATTGATGTGGTCATTGTCGATCCTTTCGTGGCCTCGCACCGCCTGGCCGAAAACGACAACACCGCAATCGATGCCGTAGCTCGAGAGTGGGCGACGATCGCGAACAAGACCGGATGCGCGATATCCTTGGTGCACCACTCACGGAAGACCGGCGGCGCAGAAATCACGGTCGAAGATGCGCGTGGCGCGTCTGCCCTTGTGTCGGCGGCTCGCGTTGCGCGCGCTCTCAACCAGATGACGAAAGAGGAAGCCGCGAAGTGCGGCGTCGAAAATCATCGCGCCTTTTTTCGCGTCGATAATGGCAAGTCCAGCATGGCCCCAGCTGGGGAGGATGCGACTTGGTATCAGCTTCGGTCGGTCGATCTGGGAAACATCGGCAATGGCGAAACGGGCGATAGCGTCGGCGTCGTGGAGGGGTGGAAGTGGCCCAATGCGCATGAAGGTGTCCAGACTGAAGATCTCCGCGCAATTCAGACGCAACTCGCGTCTGGCTCATATCGCTTCGATGTTCAGGCGAAAGCGTGGGCAGGCAACGTCATTGCTGACGTTCTCGATCTCGACCCGTCCGAGGCGTCAGCGAAGATCAGGATCAAGCAGCTCTTAAATTCGTGGATCAAGTCGGGGCATCTGAAGATTGTGCAGGCTCCGAACGAAAAGCGGATGATGAAGGACTTCGTGACTATGGGAACGCCAGCCGACCACCACGCCCCACGTGCCGCACCCTAGGTTTGGCAGAGGTTTGGCGGTCTGGCGCAAAAGTGTGCCTCACCACCACCCCTATAGGGGTGTGGGGGGAGGCGCGGCAGGGTGGGGTGAGAAAATCAGGGTGAGGCAGGGCTGCGATTGGTTTCCGGAGGCGGCCCACGTTCCGACCATAAAGCCCCGTGTCGAAAACAGACGTCTTTCCTATGTCGATACTTCAAACGCTTGCATGCGGTCTCGATGATCGCGCTTTGTCGCATCAAAAGCTTGGTTTGGCGGATATACTGTCCTCTAAAATCGTGCTGTGACGCCCGCATTTGTTGATGAATTTGGAACAGTGCGCGATGTACCCAACCGCTATCCCTAGCGAGACGACAAACGGCACTGCGCCGACATGCAATCGCACCTGAATTTTGCGACATGCAAGCTTGATACGCGGCAGATATCGTGAGAATGTTTACTCATCGCTGCTTCGCAGCGATTTCAGCCGTGGGCCGGTAGGCAGCGGGCTTCCTTCACCAAGGGAGCCATGCGCCAAGTGTCCAAATCCACTGCATCGAAGAAGCCGAAACCGGGCCCGTTTTCGCGGGACCGCGCGTTGGCGTCTGTTGATCGTCGGAGCAAGGCGGGGCGCACGTTCAAGAGCACCATCGCTGCGCTTGCCGATCATATCGGCGGCAATCCGACGCCAGCGCAGGCGCTCATCATCCAGTCGGCGGCGTTGAAGGCGACGCGGCTCTTCCTGCTTTCCGAGCGCCTTCTGTCCGGCGATGAGCTTGGCGAAAAGAGCGACCATCATGCACTGGCCTGGCTGAACAGCCTGCGCCTTGATCTGCAAGCGCTGGGCCTTCAACAGCGGGCGCTTGGCGAGGGCGGTCGGAAGATCGCGACGATCATCGCGCGCCACAAGGCGCAGGACCAAGCGAGGGCAGGGGCGTGATCAGCATCGCCGCCGCGCTCGACGATCCAGATCTCTTCGGACCTTGGTTTGCAGGCCCGTCATGGGATGGCTGGCGCGCGATCCTGAAGGGCGCATTCGCGCTCCCGATGACAACCGCCGAAACAGATTTCTTCCGTCAGGTTGCCGAGCGCGATCCGCCGCAGTCGCGCGTCAAAGAGCTTTGGATCGTCGCGGGCCGTCGTGGCGGCAAGGACTCGATTGCCTCTCTCATCGTGGCCCATGCCGCTGCGCTGTTCGAAGGCGTCGGCAATCTGCGACCGGGCGAGCGTCCGCTTTGCCTCGCGCTCGCTTGCGACCGTGACCAGGCGCGCATCGTCGTCAACTACGTGAAGGCTTACTTCGACGGCATTCCCGCTCTGTCTGAGATGGTGACGGGCGCCACGACGTCGGGCTTTGAGCTTGAGAACGGCGTGGATATCGCCGTGGGAACGAACAGCTTTCGCGCCGTGCGCGGCCGGCCAGTCCTCTGCGCCGTGTTCGATGAAGTCGCCTTCTGGCGCGACGACAACAGCGCACTGCCCGACGAAGAAACCTATCGTGCCGTCCTGCCTGGCATGGCGACGATGCCGGGCGCGATGCTCATCGGCATCAGCTCGCCCTACCGCAAGGCCGGACTGCTCTGGAAGAAGTTCAAGGCGCACTTCGGCAAAGACGGCGATGTGCTGGTCATCAAAGCGCCGTCGCTTCTGCTCAATCCGACGCTTGACCCTGACATTGTCGAGCGGGCGCTGGCCGACGATCCAGAGGCCGCGAAGGCCGAATGGCTTGCCGAATTTCGCTCCGACATTTCCGGCTTCCTGACCGCCGATATCGTTGAAACCGCCGTGACGCCGGGCGTCGTTGTGCGACCGCCCGCTTCGGCCATGCGCTACGTAGGTTTCGTGGACGCCGCCTCTGGCACGGGCAAGGATAGCCTGACGCTCGGCATCGCCCATGCCGAGATGGATACGGCAGTCCTCGACCTTGCCCATGAAATCCGGCCGCCGTTCAACCCTCAGACGGCAATCACGGACGCCTGCAAACTGCTCAAGGAATACGGCTGCTCCGAAGTCACGGGCGACCGCTACGCCGCTGGCTTTGTCGTTGAGGCGTTCAGGAAAAACGGCATCGAATATCGCTACAGCGAGCGCGACCGCTCCGCGATCTATCTGGAGGCGCTGCCTCTGTTCACGTCGGGCCGCGTCCGACTTCTCGACAATCGCCGCCTCGTTTCGCAGTTCGCCTCGCTGGAGCGCAGGACTGCCCGCAGCGGCAAAGACACGATCGACCATCCGCCCGGTGCGCATGACGACTTGGCGAACGCCGTTGCAGGCGTCCTGGCGAACGTGTCGACGCGAAAACTCTCAATGATGGACGTACTTTAGGAGCAATCAAATGGGCGATCTGGCAAACGAAATCATCGCGGAATTCAACAGGAAGGGCATTCCGCTGCCCAAGGCGGCGCAGGACTATCAGCGCCGTGGCGTTCGGGCGTTTGGCATGCGAAATGGCGTCGCGGAAGATGGCGGCGGGGTCAAGGTGGACATGGCGCTCATGGACGCCGCACCCGCCATTGTTCCGGTCAAGGACTCCACTCGGATTTCCTTCCGCGATGCTCAGCTGCGCGACGGCCGCTATTTGGTGAGCGATGCCGATGCGCAAGCGGTGATCGATGGGCAGGACGCTCGCGACGCCGCCTACAACGACTACATCGATCAGCTCAACGGTCGCAGCGTCACGGGCGGCGCTGGGCGAAAGTTCACGCCGCCTTCACTGCCCGGCTACATCAACCGGGACGACGTCCCTGCCATTTTCGCTGCGCTTCGCGATGCGAACAACACTGACGAACCAAGCCGCGCGCGCGTCGGTATCGAGCAGCTTCTGGCTGTGGCGACGACTTGCCGCGCGCGAGCGACAGCCGCTCAGAATGCGGAAGAGGCAAAGCAGGCTGCGAGCGCGGCGGACTATTGCGAGGGCCTCGCGCATGCTGCGGAGTTGGTGCTCACTGCGAGCGCGGCGGACTATTGCGAGGCCCTCGCGCATGCTGCGGGTTGGTGCTCACCGGCAGATCACGAGTCGGCCGATCGTGGGACGTCTGAATCTGTGCGCGACGCCGCCTACGACGAATATCTGGCCAGCCTGAATAGGGGCGGCAGATGAGCGCCGGGGAGATGCAGACGGTCGTTTTCGACGGTGTAGAGATCACGGTCAGTCAGCCTGTTGCGGCCGTCATCGCTTCGCTCCAGGACAAAATCGATGAGATCGAAGCGCAGACTGCCGACATTACGGATAAGCAGCGGGATTTGCTTGCGACCAGGGATCGCGAGCTCGCCGAAAGCGAAGCCACGCTGGCGTCTCTGAGGGCCAATCCGCTCACCTACGACAAGATCCTGCCCAAGCTCGATGCTTTGGCGGCCATCCGGTCGGAGGTGATCGCGAAAGCGCGCTTCATCGATCATCGCATCGTGACGGACGGCCTCAACGACCCGGCAATCCGGCGGGCCGCCGTTGTTTCCCGCCTTGGGCCGGACGCCGTGAAAGATCGCAGCGACGACTACGTCGAAGCGCTTTTTGACGATCTCGCGGGCAAGGACCCCCCCAAAGACCCGATCGCGGACGCTGCGCGCGCCGTGCTCGGTGATCGCGCCCAAGGCGGCAGTGACCATCAGTCCATCCGGGACGCTGCCTACCAGGAATATCTCGACAATCTGAACGGCAAAGGAGCCGCCCAATGACCGAAACTGCAACTGAAACTGCCGCCCCGGCGCTTGCCGACCGCATCAAGGCCGCGCTGACCGAAGAAATGGCCTCCAGCGCGATTGCTGCGGTCATCGCTGACGCGGAAGCTGAAGCCGATCGCCTGAGGACGCAGGCCGACGTCGCTGAAGATGCGACGCTCGACCCGCTCGCCAGCGCCGAAGATATCGCCACGGCCCGCGCCGCCGCGACGGACGCCGAATTCCAGTTGAAGCGCCTCGCCGTCGCCAGCGAACGGCTCGCCGACTGCCTGAAGGAAGCGCAGGCCGCCGAAGAGGCAGTGCGCAACGGGGAGAAATACGACGCCGCCTTGAAGGAGCGCGACGTCCTCGTGGCCGACTTGGCGAAGGTCTACCCGAAGGCCGCGCAGCAGATCGCCGATTTGCTGGCGCGCATCGCCGTGTCCGATGTCGCCGTTGCCGAAGCAAACAAGGTGCGCGGCCGGGAGCGGGAGCCGCTCATGCCCGCCGAACACATTGCGCGCGGCATTTCCGCGGGCCCCGGCGTTGGCCGCCTCGGAGAATTGGTGGTGTTGCCCGCATTTTCGCCCGCCGTTTCGCGGACGCCGATTTGGGGCCCGCGTTGGTGATGACAGCAACCAGTTTGCGGCCGGTCGCGTCGCCGGCCGCAGGGCGCAAGACGGCGAGTGCGCTCGTTTCAATAACCCCGTCAGCCGGCGGCGGCTTCGCGATCTCCAGCCGCGTGGCCGGCATACTTCTACCGGAGCCTGAGAATGACGCCTGACACAGCAGAAGCAATCCTGGCGGCCATCAACGAGGACGCTGCCCGCATCGCCCGCATGATCGGCGATACGTTCGAGGCGTCATCGCGACCGATCTCCGCTGACGAAAAGGCCGATTTGGCTGAATCGCTCGGCAATGAAACGCGCGTCGTTTCCGCTGCGCTGGAATATCACCGCGCGCGCCTGGGGGCGCTGCGCTCAATCGATGACGATACGGCGAAGGCGATCGTCGCCGCCGTGCAGGAATTCGCCGCCCAAGCCGCGCGCCTTGCCGTAGTTGCGAGGGATTTCGGGCAAGGCGCACTGATGGAAGGGAGATCCTGAGATGGTCGTTGAAGAACTCGTTGCCAAACTCGGCTTTAAGGTCGATGGCCTCGGCGAAATCAAGAAATTCGACAATGCGCTGAAACACGCCAAGGGGACGGTGTCGAGCTTCGGCACGGCCATGAATAAGTGGCTCGGCAATCTCAAGATCGGCGCGCTCAACGGCATCGGATCGTTCGGCGGCAAACTGGCGCAAGGGTTCAAGTCGGCTGCGTCGTCGGTAGCGATTGCGGCGGCCGGCGCGGCGCGCATGGCGGCGGCAGTCGGCGCGGTATCTCTCGCCCTTGCCGGGGCCGTCGCTCTGGCTGCGAAGCTGGCCTACAATTTCGTCAAGGCCAGAGGCGAGGCGGCACAATTGCGTCGGGAAGCGCAGCTTATTGCCCAAGGCGATCGGACCAAGGTCGGAAACGTCGAAGGCCTTCAGAAGGGCCTAGACCTCATCGCGGCATCGGGTGCTCTCAAGGACGTGGCGAAGAGCTTCGTTGGGAATCTTGCGAAGGAAGCTGACGCGGAGATCCGGGGCGAAGGCGGCGGCAAGTACAAGAAGGCCGGCGTCAACCTACTCGACCCTAACGGCGTCCAGCGCGACACGGCCGAGGTAGCAAAAGAGATTATGGGCAAGTACGCCGACATGGCGAAAGCCGGTCAGATTGCCCGGCGCGAACTGGCGATCGAAAACGCGAAAATTGATCAGGGGAAAGGTAGCCGCAAGGCCGCCGATGCTGCCAAGGCCCGCGCCAACAAATTTGAGGTGGAAGGCCGGAAATTTGCTTCTGACTTCGGCATTGATGGGCCGTTGAAGGCAGCGCTCGATGAATTGCGGAATGGCGCCGCGCAGTTTCGCGAGGCGATGGACAAGGCATTGAAACTCAACCCCAGCCGGACTGCCGATCAAGAAGACGGCGATAAGGATCGCGCGAAACGCTATGAGGAGCTACGGCAGAAGGTCGAGGGCGTCGGCAATGGGCTGCAAGGCGCTGTTGATGGCGTCAAGGATTCCATTGCAGATCGGCTTCACGGCGCGATCGATGACACAGCGAACGCCATCCTGAGCCTCGGGAAGTATCTCAGGATCATCCCGGAGACGAAGGGCGAAGTTCAGGACCGCGCCAAAGCGAAGGTGGACGCCTCGAAAGACCCTGCCGGCATAGCTGCTGCACAGAAAGCCGCAAACGACGCGCTGAAGAGCGTGAAGGGCGGGGAGGCCGGTTCATTCCTCCGCTGGCTGATGGGCATGGGCGACGCTACGGACAAGCTGATTGAGGCGTCCAAAGACTACAAGGCCGCCAAGTCTCAGCGCGAGGCGAATGCTGGCCAGGATATCAGCAAGGGCGCAGCGGCCGGCATCGAAAAATCATTTCAGGATGCTGCCGCCAAGTTCCTCGAAGCGTTCAAACAGCTGCAGGAAACCCAGCGTCAAAACACGCCCGACGCCGCTGCGAAAAAGGCCAACGAAAAGGCCGAAAAGAAGGTCATCAACGACAACCGTTCCGACATGGGCAACGATCACCGCGTCAATCATGTGACGGTCAATCAGACGGTCAGCACGTTCGCGGAAGGCGCACAGCAAGCGGCAAAGGCGGTGCTTGGCGCTGTGTCGGCTAAGGCGTCCGTCTCCATGACCGCCGCATCCACCGCAGTTTGACGGAGGACTTATGGTCTCGATTAGCGTCAAGGTTGATCGAAAGGGGCCCGATCTTGCAGAGCGCGCGAAAAAAATTCGGGCTGCGTTGGCGAAGGGGCCGTATGCCGTCAAAGTCGGCTTCCCGGCGGGCGCCGTTGCAGGCGACCTGATCTCGATTGCTTACTGGAACCACGAGGGGACCAATCGCGCGAAGGGCGAGCCATTCAAGAACGCCAACGGCAAGTTCGGCATCTCTGGCCCCATACCGCCGCGTCCGTTCATCACCGTGGCGATGTACAAGGGCCGCAATGAGATCCGGCAGCATCTGATTGCCGAAACAGAGGCTCTAATTGCAGGCCGGTTAGACTTGAAGGCTGGACTGGAGCGAGTCGGCATGCTCGGTAAGGACCTCATCCAGGTTCAAATTACTTCGAACATGGGTCCGCCGAATTCACCCATGACGATCGAACTCAAGGGATCGTCCGGCACACTTCGCGACAGCGGACGGATGCGCGCTTCTGTGACGTACGTGTTCGATTGATCGATAGAGTTCCACAACCGCCGACGATGCGGGCGTGGTGCGGCAGGGGGGCGGGCTTCGTGCTCGCCCCCATTCGCTTCAGCGGACTTCGAAACTCGCGATTTGCTGCACAGCCTTGCCGTAGCCGTCGTCCTTCACTAGCGGGCCGCTTAGCTTTTCGTTCCCGGCCCCAAGCGCGCGCTTCACGCGAGGATCTTCTTGCGTAGCCGGCGCGTAGGCCTCGACCGTGTAAGCGCCTGCCAGATAGTCCGCGCCCTGCAATGAAAAGCGTCCGGCCTGAAACCGGCCGCGGATCACTGTCGCCTTGCCCTGACCCATCATGCGCCGGTCGGAGCGGCGGATCGTGATGAGCATTTCCGTGCCGTCCGGGAGGTTTGTCTCGCCAACGACAAGCGGGCGCGCAGGCCTATCAATTTCGACCTTCATCCGGGCTTCAAGGGCGAGGGTCGGGGAGGAGGCGAGGATGGCCAAAGCCAGCAAGACGGCTCGCATGGCGCTACTCCTTCAAACGGACGCCGGGACCGCCGCCATTGCGGGCGACGAAGACAACGCCGGCCGCCTCCAGCGCCGTTGTGACTTGGGCGCGGAGATCGTCTGAAACGGCCGCCGCGCCGGTTTCCAGGCGCTTTATCGAGAGAACAGAGACGTCGGCGGCCACGGCCAGCGCTTCCTGCGACCAGCTGATGAGGGCGCGAGCCGCTCGAATTTGTGCTCCAGAAATCATGCTTGATACTTTTAGTAACAAATCATATGATACGAAATGTAACAAGCTGAGATGAGGTGTGCAATGACTCAAGCCGCAATGAAAACCGACCGGATCGCGCCGCGTGGCCCGGTCGCGATCGACCCGCCGCCGTCCGGCTCCGTTTCGGAGATGTGGATGCGCCGCCGAGGCCTTGCGAGGCAGCTTTGGAGGTTGTGGGTACAGCGTGAGGCCGCCATTGCACGAATGCCGTCTTGGGCAGCGCCAGGGCCGAAGAACATCGATACTCGCGGTCGCCGCGTTGGCGAAATTGTCAGCTGGCCTGAGGTTAAGGAGCTAACGCTGGCAAAGGTTTTTGGATCGGTGAGGATTGCTCGACCTTCGCCATCTGACTTGCGGCGGACGTTGATGCACCCGATGTTTGGGGAAGAAGGCGTTGTGAAATACCGTGCCGCCCTACGTGAGCTTGCCGTGCGCCGCCGCGCTCAGCGCGCGGAAGAGGCGCGTGTCGGGCTTTCTCAGATCCAACGCAGCATCCGCGACTTAGAAAACATCATTGATACCGTCTCCGAGGCGATCACGGATCACACAGAACATTCGTTCAACGCCGTAGCAGCGAAGATCCTCATCCACGCTCAATTCGGGAATAGCGGCTCATCCCCGGCCGAATTGGCGCTTGAGTTCGTCCTGCCAGCGCTAAAGGCGACGCGGCCGGGACTGACCGGCGCCATCGCAGTGGACGTCGAGGAAGTTCTTTTGCACCCCGGAAGGGCAATTGAGGACTGCGGCTTCTACGCGTTTTAAGCCCTTCGACCGTCGCGACCTTGCTAGCGCCTCGCCATCTCGGCGGGGCGTTGTTTTATAGGCAGAAGTAAGGCTCTAGCTACAGGGGAGCATAGGTCTAGGATCTTCGACGCACGCCTTGGAGGTCTAGCATCCGGGCTTTCCGAGGAGGTCTAGCATCCGGGCTTTCCGAATGACGACAGTGTACTGAGCAGCAGCCAAGACCGCGTTTGCAGCTTTTAGGACGCTCGCCGGCCTATTGTGGACGCCGAAATCATCCCCGGTAGCGTCTCGCAAAAATTGGCTAGCTTGTTGGGCGACTTCTCGCCGGGCATGCTCTGAAATGTGAGGTGACAAAAGTGACAGCAGGCCATTGACCCGAGTCATGGTGGCGGAAACTTTGGATTGCGCCAGATACAGGCCGTCATCGTTTGCAGGCGTCAACCAATACGCCGAAGCTTCTGATGCTAAAGATTTTATTTCAGCGCACATCTCATCGACGCGCTTTTCAACACCGTCCTCGCGGTTCTTCCATCTCGACACTCCGTACCCGCTCAAGGCGGCACCTAGAATGGCAGGTACCAGCATCTTCGCGAAATCGACGAAAAGCGACCCCGCAGTCGCAAAAGTCGAGGCGGATGCCGCATCAGTCACAGACGCTTGAGGCCTTCCGTCAGATAACGCTCGGCGTCGAGCTTGGCGGGTTCGTAGGCGATATCTTGCGCCGAAATCCGCAATGCCCGCTTTAATGCTGCAGGCTGGAATTCGCGTAACCGCGTTAGCCCCCCGAATACCTCCTCAAGGAAAGAGGAGCTGTAAGCCATCGCGCCGTCGAGCTCCACGGTCACGCTCTCTCCGCCCTGAATCGCCTTGCGAAGCGCAGGCACAAGGTAATCCTCCCGAAACCGTTGGCCGTTAAACGGACCGTCTGAGGGATATCGACCGGCCGGGAACCGGGAGAAATCTCTCGCCACAGACAACTGCATAGCGAACTCACTCCATGCCGCCGACGTCGAAACAAGCCTCGATTTCGACGAAGGTTCCTAACAAAGGCACCTCGAGCGTCTCAACGATCTCACGCCCGTCAGCATATGTGTATATCCCGTTTCGGCTGATCAATTTCAACCGGCCACCAGGGCATCGAGCCACAACTTGGCGAATTTTTGCCAATCCTTTTCCCCGCTCATGCTTGCCCGTAGCCGTCGCCGAGAGCTCCATCGCGGCCCGGATGACCTCGCCATCGCGGGACGTTCCGGGGTCGAAGTCCCGTTGAAACAGTGATCTAATCGTCGAGCGGATGTCGCGTGGCGACCAGTGTGTGGGCAGTGTGAATGGAATCGTCATGCCCTGGTCGTAAATCGACAGGGTCAGTTTCTTGGAGCTTCGATCGGCCGAGCCGCTCAGCCACCACAGTGGCGGGATCAGCCTGAGGGACGCCGCCGGCATCGAAGCGTAAGCGTGGCCTTTCACATTCTCGATTGCATCGACAACTGCTCCTAGGAGCTGCACGCGCAATTCGTCATTGCCCCCGGCCTCCTGAAACAGCTTCAGCAGAGGATCCTCGGCTTGGGTCAGATTGACGTCATCGCCCATTTGCATCGGCGCGATGTGCAAGGACGGATCAGGATCCTCCGCCGGGCCATTCAGGAGCTTTGATGAGCTGAAGCCAAGCAACTCGAAGAAGCCGAGTTGCATCAGCGTTGCGTAGACGTTCGGCGCCCATCGTTCCAGATCCAGGGCTGCCGCCGGAACGTTGGACACTCGTCGCATGCGATCGTATTCGGCAGCCAGTACGAGGGCGGCGCCGGGTGAGATTGACCTCAGTTTTGTGAAATCAGAATAGCTGCCGATACGGCCAACGCGCGATTTGAACCTACTCGAAGGCTGTTTCATTCCGGAAACGACGGGGCGGCTCGTCTTAAAGCGCAGATTGTGAAGGAAGATCATTGTGCGCTGTTGGTTCGCTTCAAAATCCAGATCGGAGGGCATGCCCATCTCGCTGCCAAGCCGAACAAGCCTTTCGCCGAAGTTTGTGGTCAATATCGCGATGCGGGTCGGCGGAAGAGCCCATCGTCTCTGAGATCGTTTGATCCGGTTTTGCAGCCAAGCCTTGTACCGAGGCGTCAGTTTCTTCATGCATCCAGATCAGCCCGACGCGATTTCGCAAGTCAACGCGTCAATCTATGTTGTCCGCTGGGAAGTGACGGCACGCCTCAATATTGCTGCGCCGTGAAGTGAAGTGCATGAAGGGCCTATTTTTTGTGTGCCCAAAGCAGGTTTTGGAGAAGGTCAAAGCGCGACTCGGCCACGCAATCACACCTTACCCGATCTCAAATTCGACCATCACATTTCGCAGCTACGAGCTGGGGCCTGTCGTCGCCAATGAAGAATTCCGCAAACTGGTGTTTGTTGAGGAATTCATCACGCCGGTTGATGAAGTCGCGCGAGCGCTGACCTTTCCTAACAACCTGCCGGATATTGGCGCTTACGAAGCCGCCATTAATTCCGCGTTGGAAAAATAACGGCTCTCCGCTTCGCGAACCGGCTGGCTTTCCGCAGCCGACTTGATCGCTTCGGCGATTGTTTTACCGAGCAAGGGAGGGACAGCATTTCCGACTTGCACATACTGCTCGGTGCGGGAGCCTTTGAACACGAACCAATCAGGGAACGATTGGAATCGTGCCGCCTCGCGCACGCTCAATGAGCGATCCTGCGTCGGGTGAATATACGCCCCCCAATGCAAGTCGCACTTGGTGAGAATTGTGGAGGCTAGTCCGTCCCAGCGCAGCCGCCCGTAGCGCTTCGTGTGGTCGCTTCGCTTGGCGCGCTTCATCCCCTCGGGCAAAAGAGCGACTGGAATATCTCGCCAGCTCCCACCTTGAGGAATGTGCAGCATCCGCTCAAGATTGACCTTGGACAACTTCGGTGCGGAGTGATTTTCAACAACAACAGCATTGCCCCGTAGCATCATTTGGTAGGCGTTTTTCGTTGCCGCCTTGTAGCGCACGGAGTCTTTGACCTCGCCGTTTTTTAATGGTGGCAAGTCGCCAATCGCGTCTTTCACATTGACGAATGGAAGCAACCCAGGCCCATGGGTCGGCTTGGGCCATACGATCGGAAGCCCTAGTCGGTTGCCGATGAAAACGATGCGGCGGCGCTCTTGCGGAATGCCATATTCTTCGGCCTTCAAAATCTGCTTTTCGACTTTGTAGCCAAGGGCGGCCAGTCCTTCGAGAATGGCGTCAACTGCCGCCCCGCCGCCTGCGGAAGTCATGCCGGTAACATTTTCGAGCACAACCCATTTTGGGGCGAGTCCGTCGACGACGCGCAGATATTCGCGGTAGAGGCTGCTCCTCTCGTCGTGCATGCCCCGCTGATGATTATAGACAGAGAAGCCCTGGCAAGGCGGGCCACCTACTAGGCAATCGAGCTCACCTTTTTTTAGTCCAGCGGCGGCCAAAAAATCCTTCACAGAAAAATTCTGAATTGGGCCGGATAAGAATTTGGCCTCGGGGTGCGTTGCCTGGAAAGTTTCTCCGGCAACCTGGTCGTAATCGTTGCCAACAAGTACGCGGGCGCCTGCCTGCCGGAACCCTTCCGAAAGTCCGCCCGCGCCGCAAAACAAATCAATAACAGTCCAGCCCTTAGCCATGTTGGGACTTTCTCTTAGATTCAAGATGCAATGGCAGTTGCAGCTCGCCCTTGGCGTGGCTTTCCAAAAATTCGACGATGGCTTGGCGCGTCAGCCACGAGAGGGACACGTCACAACGCTCGGCTAGGGCGCTTAACGCGTCGTGGTCGTGGCTCGACAGGCTGACCGTGATGCGCGGCCCCGTCCTCGGCTTATTTTGCTGTTTCATGGGCCTTATGCAATAATGTTCTCTTAATGTTCTCCAAAATTGTGCATCAACTTCCCT
>Ga0209023_10001326_pt1 | contig 33548 bp, 32 predicted proteins | sample LakOneMetagenome_FD_187468 | JGI IMG/M metagenome (GOLD analysis project Ga0209023, IMG submission 187468) | Freshwater and sediment microbial communities from Lake Erie, Canada (SPAdes) (version 2) | ecosystem: Environmental > Aquatic > Freshwater > Lentic | place: Lake Erie, Canada...
TGATCGCCGCGACCGACCAGTTGCCGCCGCCCCTGCGCCGGGTGCGGTCGCGGGCCGACGCGCTGGCGGTGGTGGCCGACGACGCGCCGAAGGTCGCCTTTCCCCCCGACGGGGCCGAGGTCGAGGGGCTGAATGGCGGCCTGGTCGTCAAGGTCCGCGACGGGATCGGGCCGTTCCTCTGGCTCGCGAACGGCCAGCCGCTGGTCGCGGGGTCCGGCGAGCGCGAGAGCCTGTTGCCCCTGCCCGGTCCCGGCTTTTACCGGCTGTCGGTCATCGACGCGGGCGGGCGGAGCGCGGCGGTCAATGTTCAGGTGAGATAGAGACACTTTCGGCCAAAAATCCGGCAACAGATCCGGCTGCGGCTTGCGCGAGCCGGTCCAACGCCCCATCTTGCCAGAAAAAGGGAGGCACCACGCCCATGAACTCGATCAGCGACAGTATCGGTGGCGGCAATGCCGTCTTCCTGGCGATCGCCTTCTTCATCCTTCTCTGCGTCTGGCTGGGCGTGCGCGTCGTGCCGCAGAGCGAAAAGCATGTGGTCGAACGCTTCGGCCGGCTGCGCTCGGTCCTTGGGCCGGGCATCAACTTCATCGTGCCCTTCCTTGACCGGGTGGCGCACAAGGTGTCGATCCTCGAGCGCCAGTTGCCGACGCACCGGCAGGACGCGATCACGGCCGACAACGTGCTGGTCACGGTCGAAACCAGCGTCTTTTATCGCATTACCGAGCCGGAAAAGACCGTCTACCGCATCCGCGACGTGGACGGCGCTATCGAGACCACCGTCGCCGGCATCGTGCGAAGCGAGATCGGGACGATCGAGCTGGACCAGGTGCAGTCGAACCGATCGGCCCTGATCCAGAAGATTCGCGAGGCGCTCACCCATGTCTTCGACGACTGGGGGATCGAGGTCACGCGGGTCGAGCTTCTGGATGTGAGCCTTGATGAGGCGACGAAGGCCGCGATGTTGCAGCAGCTGAACGCCGAGAGGGCGCGGCGGGCGCAAGTGACCGAGGCCGAGGGGCGCAAGCGGTCGGTCGAGCTTGCCGCCGACGGGCAGCTTTACGCGGCGGACCAGGCGGCGAAGGCGCGGCGGCTGACGGCGGATGCCGAGGCCTATGCGACCCAGGTCATCGCCGTGGCGATCAAGGAAAACGGGATCGAGGCGGCCCAGTTCCAGATCGCGCTGAAGCAGGTCGAGGCGCTGCAATCCGTGGGCAACGGGCCGGGCAAGCAGGTCGTCCTGTTGCCGGCGGCGGCGATGGAGGCTTTTGCTGACGCGTTCAAGATGCTGAAGGGGCGCAGCTGATGCAGCTTTGGCAGGAATGGTGGGTCTGGATGGCCGCCGCCTTCGTGCTGGGCATCCTGGAAACGCTTGCCTCCGGCTATGTGCTTCTGGGGTTCGCGGGCGGGGCGCTGGTGACGGGCGTGCTGTTGCTGGTCGGACTCGCCGGCGGGTCGGTCGCGCTGACTGTTCTGGTCTTTGCCGTCGCCTCGCTCATCTGTTGGTGGGCGCTCAGGCGGGTCTTCGGCTGGCCGAAGGACCCGGTCAAGATCGTGCGCCACGACATCAACGACAATTGAAATCGGCGCCTGAACCCAGCGCCCGGGCGCGGTTTTAGACCTTCGCCAGTTCGGCCAGGATCGCCTCTGCCGCGCCGCGCGGGTCGGGCGCGGCCCAGATCGGACGACCGACGACGATGTGATCTGCGCCGGCTTCGATGGCTTCGGCCGGGGTAGCGATGCGCTTCTGGTCGCCGGGCGCGCTGCCTGCCGGGCGGACGCCGGGGGTGACGATCAACCGGCCCCTGGCAGAGGGAAGCGCGCGGATCAGGCGTGCCTCGTGCGGGCTGGCGATCACGCCGTCCGCCCCTTCGGCGAAGGCGCGGCCGGCGCGTTCGACGGTCAGGTCGGTCATGTCGCCGGGCCGGATCAGGCCCGCGTCCAGGTCGGCACGGTCGAGCGAGGTCAGGAAGGTCACGGCCAGGATCTTCATCCCCGACGCCCCGGCCCCCGCCTTGGCGGCGCGGACCACATGGGGGTCGCCCTGCACGGTCAGGAAATCCAGGTCGAAGCGCGACAGGCCCCTTACCGCCGCCTCGACCGTGGCGCCGATGTCGAAGAGCTTCATGTCGAGGAAGATCTTCTTGCCCTGTTCGTCCTTCAGCTCGTTGGCAAGCGCGAGGCCGCCGCCGGTCAGCATGCCGAGCCCGATCTTGTAGAAGCCGACCGAGGGGCCGATCCGGTCCACCAGCGCCAGCCCCTGCACCGCGTCCGGCACGTCGAGCGCCACGATCAGCCTGTCATCCGTCTGCATCGCGGCCCCCTGTTGTCCGGCCGCGCTTGTCGGACCAGGGGCGTGCCCTGTCAAGTCGTCTGTCAGGCGGCGTCGGACAGGTGCGGCGCAGAGGCCAGGTAGTCGAGCGGTGCTTCCAGAAGGCGCGCCTTGGCCGCGGCGATCAGCCGCGCCTTCAGGGGTGCGCCGCCCGGCGCCCGGATCGGCGCGCGGACGCGCACGCGCGCCTCTTCCTCGCCCCCGTCAAGCGCGATGCGCAGGACGATGGTGGCAATGACCGCCCTTGCCGCGCTGTCGACGGCAATATCGCGCGGTCTGGCAGAAAGAATTCGCATGGGCCGTTCCTTTCGCTAGTCTCCGCCCAAGGTTAACGGGCGAAGGTTACGAAAGGGTTTCGCGCTCCATGCAGGTCAACATCCTTTATGATCGGCCGGACGACGGGCCGGGAAGCGGTCCGGTCCAGGTGGGCTGGCTGCGCACGACCGACAAGGCGGCGGTGCTCTATGATCCGCCGCAACGGCTCGCCTCGCGCGATGTGGCGCGCACGCATGCGAAGTCGGCGGCGCGCTGCCCGGCGGTGATCCAGATGGAAAGCCGCTATTTCCAGGTGCCGTGCCCGTTCGACCTGCATCTGGGCTTTGCCCGCGATCCCAAGGGCAAGCCCGTCTTCATCAACCGGCTGGGCGCGGCAAGTCCTATTCGCGCCAACAAGCTGAACGAGCTTCTGGTCATGGTGAACGAGGCCGAATGGCGCTACCCTGACCGGCCGACGATCCAGCTGATGCTGCCCTACCTCTTCATCGCCGACGAGCCGGTCTGGATCACCCAGCTTGGCCCCTTTGCGCATTACCGCCGCGAGTCGCTGCCGGGCACCATCTTCGGCGGCCGCTTCCCGATCAGCGTCTGGCCGCGGCCCCTGATGTGGGCCTTCGAGTGGCACGAGCCTGACCGCGACATCGTGCTGAAGCGGGGTGAGCCGCTCTTCTACATCCAGTTCGAGGGGCCGAACCCCGACCGGCCGATCCAGCTGGTCGAGGCCGAGCGCACGCCCGAGCTTGACCGCTATCTCGAGGCGATCGGGGGTGCCGTGAACTACGTCAACCAGACCTTCAGTCTGTTCAAGGCCGCAGAGGCGCTGCGGCCCCCGCGGCTTGTCACGCCAAAGGGCGGCTGATCCCCTAGCCCCGGCGGAGCGACTGGGCCATGCAGTGGATGCCGCCGCCGGTCTTCGAGATTTCGGACATGTCGATCGCCGCCACCTCGAACCCCCGCGCCTTCAGCTGCCCGATCAGGGTCTGGGACGAGGCGGGCGCGATCACCCGGTCGCCGCCCAGCGACATGAAGTTGCAGCCAAGCGCCATCGTGTCCTGGAAGGGCACGTCGATGATCTCGTGCCCCTTGGCCTTCAGCCAGTCGACGATGCCGGGTTCGGTGCAGGCCAGGCAGACGGCGGTCAGCTTGGGCGCGATCGGGACCACCATCAGGTCGATGTGGACGTAATATTCGTCGATGAAGGCGAGCCGGGTTTCCCAGCCTTCGCGGTCGAACCAGTCCTGGACCTGGCGGGCGCCTTCCTCTTGCGTGCGGGCGCCGCCGCAGCCGATCAGGACGCAGCCTTCCTCGATCACGTTGAAGTCGCCGCCCTCGAAGGTGCCCGCCGTCACCATGTCATAGATCGGGATACCGAGTTCCTCGTAGGTGCGGATCGCCGCGTAATTCTCGCCCCGCCGCCACCAGTTGGCCATGGCGGTGATGATGGCGCCGTAGGGGGTCATGACGCTGGAATCGCGGGCATAGACCTGCATCGGCAGCTCCGGCGTCGGCTGGTGCATGTGGACCTTGACGCCGAAGTGCTCGTAGGCGGCGACCAGTTCCTTGTGCTGGGCCTGGGCGACCTGGATGTTGCTCGGCGCCTCGCGCAGGTGCTTGCGCGACAGGCTCGAGGTCGAGAGGTGGCGCAGGTGGGCCGGACTGCCCAGCAGAACGTCGGTCAGCCGGTCGGTTTCGTTGGCAAAACCCCAGCCGGTCAGGGGTGCGGTGCCGCCCCTGGGGTTGCGGCGGCGGAGGGTGAAGGGTTCGGGTCGCGTCGGGGCGTTCATGGAGGGGCTCCTTTCAGGCGCCGGGCATGGCGGAGGGGATCCACCAGTCGTGCCCGCGCGCGGTTGTGACATATTCGGGCCAGCGGAAATGGATGGGCGGGTCGTAGTCGCATTGCGGCGGCGTCCAGTCGCTGCCGCCGGGGCCACCGCCGGTTCTTTGGTGGAACTCGGCCATGGCCGCCGCGCGCGCCGCCGGGTCTTCCAGAAGCCGCAGCGCCGAAAGCGCCAGGATCTTGGCCGCCGTCTGGACCATCGGGTCGATCGTGGCCGGAATGCCGCCCAGCGCGTTCATCGTCCAGGCCGGATAGGCATAGCCGGCCGGTGCCCGCAGCGCGGGGCGCGCGACATAGAAGCGTGCGGTCGGGGCGTGCCAGCACATGTCGGTATAATCGTCCGAGGTGGAGTGGGTCTGGCTCGGCGGCAGGTCATGGCGCAGGATCGCCTCAGCCGCCTCTGGCTCGATCAGGCGCGACATTTCGGGGATGAAGGGGTCGTCCATCGGGTCGAGGCCAAGGTTCGCCTGGATCTCGCGCGCCACAGTCTTGGCAGCCTCGTCCCAGACGGGGGCACCGACGGCCTGCATGGCGTCCCAGACGGTGCGGGCGATGGCGTGGTTGGCAAGGCCGGGGCGCGACTTGCAGACCCAGTGGCGTTCCCACCGGCAGCCGGTCATCGCCGCCGCCGCTTCGGCATTGCGGTCCAGCGCCGCCGTCACGGTTTCGGCCATGGCGATCGTGGGCGTGCGCATCATGTACTGGATTTCGGCCAGGCCGGCGGGCTGGTTGTCGGCGGTCGCCTGCCCCGCCGTCAGGATCGCCTCGGAAATCGACCAGCCGCCCTGATGGGACAGCATCGAATCGCGCAAGGCCTTCGAGGTCAGGAACATCAGATTCAGCGCATCGTTTGCGCCCGGCGCGCGCACCGCGCTGTGGGACTGCGGGATCGGGGCGGCATCGTCGCGGCCCCAGGCTTCGGGCACGTCGCAGATGAAGCGGTAGATCATCGACCAGCCGGCGCCGCAGTGGGTGTCCCAGCGGACCGTGTTGCACATGGGCAGCATGTAGAAGGGATGGAATGACAGGATGGCCGCCAGCCCGTCGTAATAGCCGCGCGCGGCATGGATGGGCTTGGAGCCGCGCACTTTTTCCGCAGGCTCGCCCGTGAAGCGCAGGCCGCCCTTGATGCCGTGCCGCTCCATCGCCGCCTTGGTGGCCAGAAGGCCGCCCAGCCCGGCCATGCCAAGCCCGGAATGGGGGTCGGTATGACCGCCCGCCTGATAGCCCAGCCCTTTGCGCGGCGCGCGGCGCGTGCTGGCGGCCTGGCAGTTGCCGGGGATGCCGTCATATTCGGCATACATGCCAATGATCGGGCCTTCACCGTTCGACCAGTTGGCGCAGAAAGCGGTGGGCATGCCGCCCGACCCTTCCTCGACCGTGAAGCCCTCGGCCCGTAGTCGGGCGACATACCAGTCGGCCGAGCGGTATTCGCGCCAGGCCGTCTCGCCGAAGTCGAAGATCGTCGCGCACCAGTCCGACAGGTCGGCCGCGCGGGCCGTGACATGGGCAAGAGCCGTCTCTTGCGCGGCGGACAGGGGCGTATGCGGCACGGGGGGCGACCTCCTTTGCGGCAGTGGCGGGCCTTGGGGCCTTTAGGGGTGCCCTCTGGGGGACTCGTCCCTTGGCTACACGGGGCGGCCCTTCGTGCGAAAGTGAAACCTTTTCCTAGGGACAGCAAATCATTTTCACCTAAGCCGGGACGCGGGCGCGCCGGGCTGCTAACCTCGGCGGGCCAGGGGCTTTGAGGGGAAAGGGTCGCAATGTCGCGCGTTCCATCGACGCAGGCGCTTCGGGCGCTCGAAAGTTTCGCGCGCCACGGCACGGTCTGGCAGGCGGCGGACAAGCTGAACCTGACGCGCAGTGCCGTCAGCCACCAGTTGCGGCTCCTTGAGCGCGACCTGGGCTTCCGGTTGATGAGCCGGGCCGGCACGCGGGTCGAGCTGACGCCCCAGGGCCGCGCCTATGCCGCCGACGTGCGCCGGGCGCTGTCGGTTCTGGCGGGGTCGGCGGCACGGCAGACCGGGCGGGGGGCGACGGGGGCCCTGACGGTCAGCTGCACGCCCGGCTTCGGGTCCAGCTGGCTTTGCCCCAAGCTCGGCCGCTTCCGCGACCGCTGCCCTGACGTGGCCCTGTCGCTGGTGACGCCGCGCAGGCTCGGCGACACGGCGAACCCGGACGCCGACCTCTTCATCGCCTTCTGCCATCCCGGCAGCCATGCTGACATGGAGGTCGAGCTTCTGAAGAAGGTCCATTTCACGCCGCTCTGCAGCCCCGCGCTTCTGAACCGCCTGGGTGGCTTGCCGGAACCGCGCGACCTCTTGGCCGTCAACCTTCTGCACCTGACCGACCACGAGGACTGGGTGACCTGGTTCCGCCTTGCGGGCCTGCCGGAAGAGGCGGCGCGCACCGGCCAGCGGTTTTCCGACATGAACCTGGTCCATGCCGCGACGCTGGCCTCGCAAGGCGTGGGCATGGGCGACGAGTTCATCTGCCAGCAGTTCATGGCGGACGGAACGCTGGTCAGGCCCTTTGATCTGGCCATCGAGTCGCCCAGGGCCTACTATCTGGCCGTCTCGCCCCAAAAGGCCGCCAACCCCGCCGTCATCGCCTTTCGCGACTGGATGGCCGACGAGTTGCCGATGGGCTAGGCCCGGAATGACAAAAACCGTTTGCCGTCGAGGGGAAAACAATTCGTTTGTCGGGAGTGGGCGGCACCCATAAGCATCAACATGCGGGGAGGGGTTCAATGCTGGCAAGATCGAAGGCCGCCGAGATCGGCGCAAGCGGTATCGGCAAGGACTTCGGCGACTTCACCGCATTGGATGACGTATCCCTGACCATCGGGCGCGGCGAGTTCCTGACGCTGCTCGGCCCTTCCGGCTCTGGCAAGACCACCTTCCTGATGCTTCTGTCCGGCTTTCTGGCGCCGACACGCGGCCAGTTGACGCTTGATGGCCAGGACATGACCAAGACGCCGGCGGAAGAGCGGGCCTTCGGCATGGTCTTTCAGGGCTATGCGCTCTTCCCGCACATGACGGTCGAACAGAACATCGCCTTTCCGCTGACCGTGCAGAAACGCCCCGCCGCAGAGGTCAAGCGCCGGGTCGCCGACGCGATCGAGCTGATGGGCCTGGGCGGGCATGGCCAGAAGCGGCCCGCGGGCCTGTCGGGCGGTCAGCAGCAGCGCGTGGCGCTGGCGCGGGCGCTGGTCTACGAGCCGCCGGTCCTTTTGCTGGACGAGCCCTTTTCGGCGCTCGACAAGAACCTGCGCGGCCAGATGCAGGACGAGGTGCGCCGCCTTCACCGCGAAACGGGCACCACCTTCGTCTTCGTCACGCACGACCAGTCCGAGGCGCTGGCGCTGTCGACCCGCATCGCGATCTTCGAGCACGGGCGGCTTCAGCAACTCGCCCCCCCGCGCGAGGTCTACGACCGCCCGGCGAACCGGTTCGTGGCCGAGTTCCTTGGCGAAATCAACGTGTTGCCCCTGACGGACCTTTCGACCGGGCCGGGCGGCGCAACCGGCCGGTTCGAGGGGCAGAGGCTCGGCGCACCTGCCCCCGGCCAGGCGGGGGCCACGACGCTCGCGGTCCGGCCGGAACATATGAGGCTGCACATGACGGCGCCGGCTTCGGGCAACAAAGTCGCCGCGCGGCTTGACCATCTGGTCTATCTGGGGGCCGAGACACGGCTCGCGCTCCGCTCGCCGGGGGGGACGGACCTGACCATGACCCTGCCGACCGCCGAACTGCCTGCCGCGCTGGAACCGGGCGCCACCGTCTGGGCCGCCTGGCCCGAAGATCGCGGCTTTCTGCTCTGACCGCCCGCCCGGGGGGACTTTCCCGGGGGGTCCTTTCACGACGACTTCGACATAGGGAGATGACGATGCACGAACAGTTTCTGAAAGACCAAGTCGAAATCCTGGCCCAGCGCCATGCGCGGGGCGAGATCAGCCGCCGGAGCTTCGCAGGGCTCGCGGCGGCGCTTCTGGGCACCACGGCCCTTGGCCTGCGCGGCACGGTGGCGCAGGCGGCATCGGGCGAGCTGGTCTTCGTCAACTGGGGCGGGGACGCGGGTGCGGCCTATGACGCGGCCTATGGCCAGGCCTTCCTGAAGGACACCGGGATCACCGTGAAGCAGGACGGCACCGGCCCGACCGAAGGCGCCATCGCCGCCCAGTTCGAAAGCGGCAAGCCCACCTGGGACATCGTCGACGCCGACCCCTTCTCGGCCGAGGCGCTGGGCAAGAAGGGGATGATGGAAGAGATCGACTATGCCGTCGTCGACAAGTCGAAGATGCGCGAAGGCTTCGGCTGGCCCCATGCCGCGTCGAGCTACTTCTACAGCTACATCATCGCCTACGATGCCAAGAAGTTCAAAGACAACCCGCCGACGTCGATGGCCGACTTCTTCGATGTCGAGAAGTTCCCCGGCAAGCGCTCGCTTTACAAATGGGGCACGGGCATGTGGGAGGCCGCCCTTCTGGCCGACGGCGTGACGCGCGACAAGCTTTATCCCTTGGACCTGAAGCGCGCGAACGCCAAGCTTGCCGCCTTCAAGGAACATGTGGTCGCCTATTGGGGCGGCGGGTCGGAAAGCCAGTCGATCCTTCTGAACGGCGAGGCGTCGATGGCGCTGGTCTGGTCGACCCGCGCCAAGCTGATCGAGACGGATTCGGGCGGCGATGTGAGCTTCACCTGGAACGAGGGGCTGGTCGCACCCGGCTCGATGGCGGTCATCAAGGGCAATCCGGGGGGCAAGGAGGCGGCGATGAAGTTCATCGCCTCGGCGCAGGACCCGGCCAAGCAGGTGGTGATGTTCACCATGCTCGGCCAGGGGCCGGCGAACCCGGCGGCCGACGCGCTGTTGCCGGCCGAGGATGCGCGCTTCAACCCGGTCGATCCGAAGAACTTCGCGGCGCAGATCCCGCTCGACATGGCCTGGTATGAGGAAAACTACGGGCCTGCGCTGGACGAATATCTGAAGATCATCTCTGCCTGATCCCTTTGCCGCGCCCCCCGATCCGTCGGGGGGCACGGTCGCCCAAAAGGACGCCATGAACCCCGCCTCGCGCCTTCTTCTGCTGATCGGCCCGCTTCTCCTGTTTCTGGCGGCGGCCTACCTTGTGCCGTTCCTGGGCGTCATGCGCTGGAGCGTGACGCTGCCAGAGCCGGGGTTTGGCCAGTATCGCGCGGCGCTGGGCGATCCCTTGGTCCTCAGCGTCTTTGCCCGCACGCTTCGGATCTGCGCCATCGTCACTGTGCTGTCGGTGACGATGGCCTATGTCATCACGCTTCTCTGGGTGAGGGGCGGCCCGGCCCAGCGCACGGCGGTCGAGCTGTGCATCCTCATCCCCTTCTGGATTTCGGTCCTGACCCGCGCCTTCGGCTGGCTTGCGCTTCTGTCAAACAAGGGGCTCATCAACGGCTGGCTCGAGGCGCTGGGCATCCTGTCGGAACCGCTGACTTTGGTGCGCAATGAATTCGGCGTCATCGTCGGCATGACGCATTACCTGATCCCCTTCGCGGTCTTTCCGCTGGCCTCCTCGATGCGCACGGTGGACGAGCGCGTCCTGATGGCGGCGCGCGGCATGGGGGCGAGCCGGATGCGGATCTTCTGGCAGATCTTCGTGCCGATGACGAAGCCCGGCATCCTGGGGGCGGCGCTTGTCGTCTTCGTCTTTGCGCTCGGCTTCTTCGTGACGCCGGCGATCCTTGGCGGCGGACGCAGCGTGATGGTGGCCGAACTGATTTACCTGCGCATCTTCCAAAGCCCGAACTGGGGCCTGGGGGCCGCGATCAGCGTGATCCTGATGGCGGGCGTGGGGCTTTTGCTCGCGCTTCTGATGCGGCAAGTCCGGCAGGGGGGCGCGCGATGACCGTCCTTCGCCCCGGACCGATCGCGGTGGCGCTTGCGGCCCTTGTCGCGGTCTTCCTTCTGATGCCGCTTGTCGCGGTGATCCCGGTCAGCTTCACGCCGACGCGCTACCTGTCGGTGCCGGAGGGCGAATTGTCGCTGCGCCATTACCGCGCGCTGATCGAGAACCCCGCCTGGGCGAGCGGGGCCTGGCTGTCGATCCGCATCGGGATCGTGGCGTCGCTGGTGGCCACGGGGCTCGCGCTCTTGTTCAGCCTGGGGATCTGGATGATGCAGCCGCGCTTTGCCGGCCTTCTGATGGGGATAGCACTTCTGCCGATGGTGGCGCCGCCGGTGGTGTCGGCGCTGACGCTTTATTTCTTCCTCATCAGCCTGTCGAAGGTGAACGGCTTCATCGCCTATGACACCTGGGCCGGGGTGGCGATGGCGCATGCGATCATGATCGCACCCTTCGCGGTCGTCCTGATAACGGTGGCCCTGTCGCAGGTCGACCGGCGGATCGACCTTGCGGCGCGCAGCATGGGCGCGGGGCTCTGGACGCGGATTTTCCGGGTGATCCTGCCCAACATCCGCTTCGGCATCCTGACCGCCTTCTTCCTGACGTTCGTCCTGTCCTGGGAAGAGATCGGCGTGACGCTCTTCATCACCTCGGTCAATGCGGTGACGCTGCCGCGGCTGATGTGGATGGGGCTGCGCGACAATATCGACCCGGCGATCGCGGCGATTTCGGTCGTCCTGATGGCGATCGTAGTCCTGGTGGTCCTGACCCGCACTGCAATCGAGCGGCGGCGGGGCAAGGAACGGGGCTAGATCATCCGGATGGCTTCTTTCCCGACCGCGAGCGTATAGCCGCGCCGGGTGATGTTGCGGACCAGCAGTTCCGAAACCATCTGGTTGCCCAGCGCGTCGCGAAGCCGCTTGATGCGCATGGCGCCCGCCGCCTCGTCGCAGTCGGCCGGGCGGCGGCCGGAAATGACCGCCTCGATCTGGGCGCCGGTCAGGATGTCGTCGTCCATGCGCGCCTCGGCCAGCACCGACAGGGTTTCAATCGCCGCCTCGGTCAGGCGGAACTCCATGTCGTTCAGGATGACGGCGTTTTCGGCGCGGCTGATGGTCAGGCTCGACACCTGGATCCCCTGGCGCTGGATCGCCTCCATCCGGCGGTTGAGCGCCTGGATGGTCACCAGGAACACCAGGCAGGCGATGAGGAGCGCGGTGGTGAAGATCAAGAGGATGAAGATCACGACCCTGTAGCTGGTCAGCACCTCGCCGAAGGCGGTGCCGGACTGGGCGAGGATTTCCAGCAGCTTGATCTGGTCGCTGGTCGTCAGCGCGTCGTTTTCGACAAAGATGCGCTCGACCCGGGCGTTGAAGGCATTGCCGTCGGGCAGCGTCCAGAACAGGAACAGGACGGCGGCCAGCAGGATCACGACGATGGCCGCGATGCCGCCGTTCAGGACGCGGTTGCCGGACCGCAGAAGGCGCGCGGTCTTGGCGCCGCCCTTGCTCTGGCTGTCGCCCTTGGGGGCGTCCGTCTGCTCGTCACTCATGCAGATCAGCCTGCGGGAACGATGTCGGTGACGGCCAGAAGCGTCCAGCCTTCCGCCGCGAGCTTGGGCGCAAGTGCTGCTTCTGCCGCCGCGGTCGAGGCGCAGGCGGCATCGGGCAGCGTGGCGGTCCCGGCCTCGAGCTGCAGGGGGTCGTCCTTCTTGGCCTTGTAATGGACCGTGCAATCGGCGGCGGCGATGCCGGGCAGGGCAAGGGCAATCAGAAGGGGGGCAAGGGTTCTGAGCAACATGGCGCCAACCTGCGCGAATCCGCCCGGTTTATCAATGACAGGCTGCGGCGGGGCGCGGGATGGGCACAGGTTATCGCCTAACAATGCGCCGTTATTGCTCTGTCCAGGCATCCGGCCCGAGAGGGGGGATGTGGTCTTGCCGCCCTGCGGGGGCCGGTCGTCGCATCGCCCCCCGCGCGGTCCGGCCGCCCGCAGGGAAGGACCCGATCCGGGGCGGACGTGGCAGCGTCCGCCCCCTTTTTGCGGTTGCAGAACGGCCCGTGCCCCCCTTAAGCCGTCGCATGGCCGCCACCCCCACCCTGATCCACGAGACGGACGCCCTTGCGCAGGGCTTCGGCAGCGTCGCGGGCGTCGATGAGGTCGGGCGCGGCCCCCTCTGCGGGCCGGTCGTGGCGGCGGCGGTGGTCCTGGACAGGGACCGCATGCCCCCTGGCCTCAACGATTCCAAGAAACTGACGGCCGCGCGGCGCGAGGTCCTGTTCGACGCGCTGGGGGCCTGCGCCGAGATCGGCGTGGGGCTGGCGAGCGTCGAGGAGATCGACGCGCTCAATATCCTGCGCGCCAGCCACCTGGCGATGGAGCGGGCGGTCGCCGCCCTGCCCCGCCGGCCCGGCATGGTGCTGATCGACGGAAATCTGGTGCCGAAGGGGCTGGGCCTGCCGGCGCAGGCGATCGTCAAGGGCGATGCGATCAGCCTGTCGATTGCCGCCGCCTCGATCGTGGCCAAGGTCACGCGCGACCGGATGATGGTGGTTCTGGCGCAACAGCACCCCGGCTACGGCTGGGAAAAGAACGCCGGATACCCTACTCGCGACCATCTTTCCGCGCTGCAAACCCTTGGTGTGACCCCACACCATAGGCGTTCGTTCCGGCCGGTCCACAACATCTTGTGCAAGACAAATTTGTAAGTGCTTGATTCAAAAAAGAATTTGACGGCGAATCGCCGGTGACTCATCCTTGCCCCAGAACCGGCGACAGACCGGAAAGAGGCAGAAATGACGATGACACCGGCGAAACAGGGCAGCCGTCCGGCGGCCCGGCAGGCGGCAGACTTGCCCCTGAACCAGATCCTTGCGGGCGATTGCATCGAGGTGATGCGCAGCTTGCCCGAAGCGTCGGTCGACCTGATCTTCGCCGATCCGCCCTATAACCTGCAGCTACGTGGCGAGCTTCACCGCCCCGACAACAGCCGCGTCGATGCCGTGGACGATGCCTGGGACCAGTTTTCCAGCTTCGAGGCCTATGACCGCTTCACCCGCGATTGGCTGTCCGCCGCCCGGCGCCTGCTGAAGCCGCAAGGCGCGCTCTGGGTCATCGGCAGCTATCACAATGTCTTCCGCATGGGCGCCGAGTTGCAGAACCAGGGTTTCTGGATCCTGAACGACGTGGTCTGGCGCAAGTCGAACCCGATGCCGAATTTCCGCGGCAAGCGGCTGACGAACGCGCATGAGACGCTGATCTGGGCCTCGAAATCCGAAGGCGCGAAATACACCTTCAACTACGAGGCGCTGAAGGCCCTGAACGAGGGTGTGCAGATGCGGTCGGACTGGGTGATCCCGCTCTGCACCGGGCACGAGCGGCTGAAGGGCGAGGACGGCGACAAGGCCCATCCGACGCAGAAGCCCGAGGCGCTCTTGCACCGCGTCCTTCTGGGCACGACCAACCCCGGCGACGTGGTCCTTGACCCGTTCTTCGGCACCGGCACCACGGGCGCTGTCGCCAAGATGCTTGGCCGCGAGTTCATCGGCATCGAGCGCGAGGCCGCCTACCGCGAGGCCGCGAGCGCCCGGCTGGCCCGCGTGCGCAAGTTCGACCGCGAGGCGCTGGAAATCACCGGGTCCAAGCGCGCCGAGCCGCGCGTGCCCTTCGGGCAGGTCGTCGAACGCGGCATGCTGCGGCCGGGCGAAGAGCTCTATTCGCTCGGCAACCGCTTCAAGGCCAAGGTGCGCGCGGACGGGACGCTCGTCGGCAATGACGTGAAGGGCTCGATCCACCAGGTCGGCGCCCATCTGGAAGGCGCGCCTTCGTGCAACGGCTGGACCTACTGGCACTTCAAGCGCGACGGCAAGATGGTGCCCATCGACCTTCTGCGCCAGCAGATCCGGGCCGAGATGGACGAGGGCCCAAGGGCGCACTGAGGGGCCCCATCTGAGGGATTCAAGGTTTACCGCCGGTGCCCAGGGGTCTCGCACCCCCTTGGCACGCACCTAGCCCCGCCGTTCCCAAGCGGCGGGGCTTTTTTCATCCCACCTTCCCCCCTAACTCGCCCCCCGCGGCGCGGGCAGGCGGCCCTTGTTGTAGTCAGTCCAGTCGGTGATGTCGGAGTAGAACTGCCGCCGCCAGGCGCGGACGCGGGGGTTCATGCGCCGGCGCCAGAGGGGGGGCACCATGGCCAGGAAGATCATCGCGGGATAGCCCATCGGCAGTTGCGGCGCCTCTGCCTCGGGGTAGGTCTGCAGAAGGGGGTAGCGGCGGTCGGGCTTGTAGTGGTGGTCCGAATGGCGTTGCAGGTTGATGAGGAACCAGTTCGTCGCCCTGTGGGCCGCGTTCCAGCTGTGGCAGGGCCTGACCGGCTCATACCGCCCCTCGCCCAGATGGCGGCGGGTCAGGCCGTAGTGCTCGATGTAGTTCGTGAGTTCCAGTTGCAGGACGGCGATCAGCGCCTGAAAGACGAAAAGCCCGACGCCCTGCCAGCCGCCAACCGCGAAGGCCGCGACCAGCGCCAGCGCCTGCAACGCGCCGTAGCGCCAGAAGGGGTTGCGGCGGTCGGTCACGGGCTTGCCGGCGCGGGCCAACATCTGGCGTTCCGCGCGCCAGGCGGACGGGGGGCCTTCGGTCAGGACGCGGGCGAAGAAGCGGTGGAAACCCTCATTATAGCGGGCCGTCACTGCGTCGCGCACGGTGCCCACATAACGGTGGTGAACCAGAAGGTGCTCGCTGCGGAAATGGCTGTAGAGCGTCAGCGCCATCAGGATGTCGCCCAGCCAGCGTTCCAGCCGGTTCTTCTGGTGCATGAGTTCGTGGGCATAGACGATGCCGACCGCGCCCGAGGCGATGCCGACGCCGTAGAAGAGCGCGAGCTTTTCCAGGGGCGCCAGCGTCGAGCGGGTCGCGACCCAGATGGTGCCGTAGATCGCCAGGATCTCGAGCGGCACCCAGATCATGGTGATGGCGCGGTGGGCGGTCAGGCGGCCGTCCGGCGTGTCGGTCGGCGGGTTCTCGCTGTTGCGGCCGGTCGCGGCGTCCAGAAGCGTCAGGATGACGTAACCGTAGAGGGGCGGCAGGATCAGCGCCCAGCCACCCTGCGTCGCCAGCGCCAGCAGGGGCAGCAGCAGGATCGGCAAAAGGAAGGGCAGCGCTGAAACGGGGCGGCTCATGTGTCTGTGGCTCCGGTCATTGCCGGACTGTCGGGCGGCGGGACATCCGGCTCAAGCTTTCGTTGCGGAAGGCGTGGTCGTGGACCTTGCGCATCAGGGTCGGAAGGCTTCTGGCCAGGGCGTTGGCCGGGGCGCCGGCTGGGGCGCGGAAGCTGCCGCGGTCGGGGTTGGCGCCCGGCGGCGCTTCGGCCGTCAGGACGGTCAGCGTCAGGTGGAAATGGGTGAAGGTGTGGCGGACGGTGCCCGGCAGCTGGCGCCAATCGGCGCGAAAGGGTGGTGCGGGGTCGGGCGGCTCGGCGGTCCAGCCGGTCGTCGGAAAGCCGAGCGTGCCCCCCAGAAGCCCGCGCTCGGGGCGTGTTTCGAGGAGAAGCGCGCCGTCAGCCCGGCGGGCGACATAGGCCAGGCCCTGCCGTTCGGGTTTTGCGGGTTTTGGCGCCTTGACCGGCAGATCGGCGGCGATGCCCAGCGTGCGGGCCTGACAGTGGGGGCCAAGCGGGCAGATCATGCAGGCGGGTTTCCTGGGCGTGCAGACCGTCGCGCCAAGGTCCATCATGGCCTGGGCGAAGTCGCCGGGCCGTTCGTCGGGCGTCAGGCTCGCGGCCAGGCACCGGAGGGTGGTCCGGGCTTTCGGCAGGGGTTCGGTCACGGCGAACAGACGGGCAACGACGCGCTCGACATTGCCGTCGACCACGGTTTCGGGGCGGCCGAAGGCGATGGCGGCGATGGCGGCGGCGGTGTAGGGGCCGATGCCGGGAAGGGCGATCAGGGCACCGTAACTATCTGGAAAGGCCGCGTTTTCCGACGCAGCCACGGCGCGCGCGCCCTTCAGCAGGTTCCGGGCACGGGCGTAGTAGCCAAGCCCCGCCCATTCGGCCATCACCTCCGCGTCGGGTGCGGCGGCCAGGTCGGCCACCGTCGGCCAGCGCGCGAGGAAGCGGTGGAAATAGCCGGTGACGGCGGCGACGGTCGTCTGTTGCAGCATGACCTCTGACAGCCAGACGCGGTAGGGGTCGGGCCTTTCGCCCGCGCGCGAGCGGTCCGGGGGCACCCGCCAGGGCAGATCGCGCGCGGCGCGGTCATACCAGCCCAGAAGCAGGCCGGACAGGTCCGCCCCCTTGTCCTGCGGTCGATTGCTGCTGTCCAACGCCGCCCCCCTGCCCTAGGATGGACCATCCCTGCCATCCCGCGAAGGCCGATGTCCAGCACGCCCGCCAACCCCCGCCGCCTGCGCGGCTTCGAGCCTGCCTCGCTTCTGGTGCGCGACCCCGTGCGCAAGGTCGGCGAGGCGCGGGGCTTTGCGCTGGTGCGGCTGCTCACGCACTGGGCCGAGGTGGCGGGCGCCGAGCTGGGCCAGATCACCCGGCCCGTCGACATCAGCTACGGGCGCGAGGGGATGGGGGCGACGCTGACGCTGCTGGTCCAGGGCGCGGCCGGGCCGATCGTGCAGATGCAGCTTCCGGCCCTGCGCGAGCGGGTCAACGCCTGCTACGGCTATAATGCCGTGGTGCGCATCCGGCTGACCCAGACGACCGGGCGCGGCCTTGCCGAGGGGCAGGCGCCCTTTACGCGCGAAGGTGCGCCGGGGACGGCGGGCGAGACAGCGCATGAGACGGTGCCAGACCCGCAGATTCTGGCTGAAGCCGCCGCACTTTCGCGTGAGGTGCAGGACGAAAGCCTTCGGGCGGCGCTTGAAGCCCTGGGCCAAAAGGTCTTATCTCGGGCCCGACACAGGAAAGGCTGACTTATGAACGGACGGGTTCTTCTGGCGGCGGCGGTCGCACTCATCGTGGCGCTGGGCGCGGTCTGGTTCGGGATGGGCGGGCGCGAAGCTGCCGTCGCCCAGGAAACCACCGCGACAACCACCGCGACAACCACTGCGACGACCACTGCGACAACCACGGCAGCGCCAGCGACGACGGCGGCTGCCCCCTCGGCCACCGAAAGCTCGGTCGTCTCGAAGGTGCCGGACATGGTGCTCGGCCAGGCCGACGCGCCGGTGACGATGATCGAATATGCCTCCTTCACCTGCCCGCATTGCGCCAATTTCCACAATGACGTCTTCGAGCAGGTGAAGAAAAACTACATCGACACCGGCAAGGTGCGCTTCGTCTACCGCGAGGTCTATTTCGACAAGTTCGGCCTTTGGGGCGCGATCATGGCCCGTTGCGGCGGGCCCGAGAAGTACTTCGGCATCTCGGACATCCTCTTCACCAAGCAGCGCGAGTGGCTCGCCTCGGGCACCGAACAGGGGATCGCGGACGCGCTGCGCACGATCGGCCTGTCGGCCGGACTGACCGACGACCAGATCAAGGCCTGCATGGCCGACCAGGACCAGGCCAAGGCGATGGTCGAGACATACCAGAAGAACGCGACGGCCGACGCGATCCAGGGCACGCCCACCTTCATCATCAACGGCGAGAAGCTGTCGGGCGAGATGTCCTTTGACGAGATGGCCAAGGTCATCGACGCCAAGCTGGCGAAGTAAGCGATGACGCCGCTTCAGGGTCTGAAGGTCGTCGAACTGGCGCGTATTCTGGCCGGCCCCTGGGCGGGCCAGATGCTCGCCGACCTGGGCGCCGAGGTCATCAAGGTCGAGGCGCCCGAGGGTGACGATACCAGGCGCTGGGGCCCGCCCTTCATCGAGCATGGCGCCGAGGCGAGTGCCGCCTATTTCCACGCGACCAACCGCGGCAAGAAGTCGGTGATCTGCGATTTCCGCACGCCCGAGGGGCAGGCCTTCGTGCGCGATCTGGTGCGCGATGCCGACGTGCTGATCGAGAATTTCAAGGTTGGCGGCCTGGCGAAATACGGGCTCGACCATGAAAGCCTGCGGGCGGTCAATCCGCGGCTGATCTATTGCTCGGTCACGGGCTTCGGGCAGGACGGGCCTTACGCCCACCGGGCGGGCTACGACTACATCATCCAGGGCATGTCGGGGCTGATGAGCGTGACCGGCGCGCCGGACGGGCAGCCGCAGAAGGTCGGCGTGGCGGTGACGGACGTGTTCACCGGCATCTATGCCGCGGCCGGCATCCTGGCCGCGCTTTACCAGCGTGACCGGACGGGCGAGGGCCAGCGGGTCGACATGGCGCTTTTCGACGTGGCGACGGCGATCATGGCCAATCAGGCGATGAATTTCCTCGCGACCGGCACCTCGCCCCGGCGGCTTGGCAATGCCCATCCGAACCTTGTGCCCTATGCCGTCTTCGACTGCGCCGACGGCTATGCGATCCTGGCGACCGGGAACGACAGCCAGTATCGCAAGCTGTGCCGGATCCTGGGGCTCGACGCGCTGGCCGAGGCGCCGGAGTATCTGACGAACGCCGACCGGATCGCCAACCGCGAGGCGCTGACGGCGGCGATCACCGCCAAGACCGCCGGCTGGACGCGCGACGCGCTTCTGGCGGCGTGCGAGGCCGAAGGGGTTCCCGCCGGCCCGATCAACGCGATGGCGGACGTCTTCGCCGACCCGCAGATCGTGGCGCGCAAGATGCAGATCGCGCCCGAAGGCGTGCCGGGCGTGCGCCTGCCGATCAGCTTTTCGGGCGCCGAACTGGCGATTGACCGCCCCTCGCCCCGGCTTGGCCAGCATGATGCCGAGGTGCGCGCGGGGCTTGCGAAAAAGGCCGGGCGGTGACGGTGCGCCCGGTCGGCCGGGCCCTGATGATCCAGGGCGCGGGCTCGAACGTCGGCAAGTCGATGCTGGTCGCGGGCCTTGCCCGCGCGGCGCGGCGGCGGGGCCTGTCGGTCGCGCCCTTCAAGCCGCAGAACATGTCGAACAATGCCGCCGTGACCGTCGACGGGGGCGAGATCGGGCGGGCGCAGGCGCTGCAGGCGCTGGCCGCCGGGCTGGAGCCGCATACGGACATGAACCCGGTTTTGCTGAAGCCCGAAACCGATGTCGGCGCGCAGGTCGTGGTGCAGGGGCGGCGGGTCGCGACGGTCAAGGCGCGGGACTATGCGGGGCTGAAGCCGTCCCTGATGGGGGCGGTGCTGGAAAGCTTCGGGCGGCTTCGCACGGCGCATGAACTGGTGATCGTCGAAGGCGCGGGCAGTCCGGCCGAGGTCAACCTGCGCGCGGGCGACATCGCCAACATGGGCTTTGCCGAGGCGGCGTCGGTGCCGGTCGTGCTGGCGGGCGACATCGACCGGGGCGGCGTCATCGCGCAGATCGTTGGCACGCAGGCCGTGCTGGACCCGGCGGACGAGGCGCGGATCGCGGGCTTTCTCATCAACAAGTTCCGGGGCGATCCGGCGCTTTTCACCGACGGCTACCGGCTGATCGAGGCGCGGACGGGCTGGCGGGGCTTCGGCGTCCTGCCCTGGTTTCCAGATGCACACCTTTTGCCGGCGGAAGATGCGCTGGACCTGCCGCGCTCGGGCGGTGCGGGGGGTGTTCATGTAGCCTGCCTTGCCCTGTCGCGCATCGCGAATTTCGACGACCTGGACCCGATTCGGGCAGAGCCGGGCGTGCGGCTGACCATGGTCCGCGCCGGAGAGGCGCTGCCGGGCGACGTGGATCTGGTCATCATTCCCGGCTCGAAATCGACGCGCGGCGATCTGGCGTTCCTGCGCGCGCAAGGCTGGGACGTGGATCTGGCGGCCCATGTGCGGCGGGGGGGCCGGGTCCTGGGGATCTGTGGCGGCTACCAGATGCTGGGGCGTGTGGTGCGTGACCCGCAAGGGCTTGAAGGTCCGGCGGGTGAGACGGCGGGGCTTGGCCTGCTGGAGGTCGAGACGGAGATGAGCCCGGACAAGCGGCTGACGCGGGTTCAGGCGGTCGATGCGGCCAGTGGCGCCCCGATGGAAGGCTACGAGATCCACATCGGCCGGACCGGGGGCGCCGATTGCGCCCGGCCTTTCGCCCATGTCGCGGGCCAGCCAGAGGGCGCGCGGTCGGCGGACGGGCGGGTCATGGGGTCCTACCTGCACGGCATGTTCACGGGCGATGCCTTCCGGGCGGCCTTTCTGGGCGGGTTCGGCGTGACTTCGCAGGGCGGCCACGGGGCGCGGGTCGATGCGACGCTCGACCGGCTGGCCGAGCATCTTGAGGCGCATCTGGACGTGGCGGGGCTTCTGGCGCTGGCGCGCTAGGCTCTAGCGCCGCATCATCGACAGGCGGATCAGCGCACGTTCGACGACCGCCATCGCCGGCGCGCGCGAGGTCGAGCGCAGCGTCAGGTCGGTTTCGGTCAGAAGGCTCAGCGCCTGTTCCAACCGGAAGGTGCCCATGGCCTGGGCCTGGCGCAGCATCCGGTCGCGGCGCGGGCCGAAAACAGGGGGTTTCAGCCGCGCCAGCCCCTCGGCCGGCCCGCTCGGATGGGCGGCGGCGGCGTGCAGGCTGCGGAAATGACGCATGGCGCCGATGCACAGCGTCACTGCGCCGACCCCCTGCCCCTCGAGCCGCCGCATCAGCCCAACGACCCGCGCCGTCTGGCCTTCCGCAGCGGCGTTCAGCACATCGTCCACCTCTGCCTCGATCGACTGGGGGGCCATGGCCGCGACGTCTTCGGGCGTCAGGGGGGTCGGATCCTGCCATTTGTAGAGCGCGATCTTCTCGACCGTCTGGCGGAAGTCGCCGGGGTCGAGCGCGCGGGCAAGTGCCGTCAGGTCGGTCATCGCCGCCGGGCCGACCTGCTTCAGCCCTGCGCGCGACAGCATCGCCTCGATCTCTTCGCGCCCGGGCGGGTCGTCGTAGATGGCGGCGGCATAGGCGTTCTTGTGATCCTCGAACAGCTTCTTCAGCGCCGAGGAGCGCGACAGAAGCCCCCCCGTCACCACCAGCATCGCATCGCCCGGCTGCCAGTCGGCAAGCGCCGCGCCGATCGGCGCGGCCAACCCGTCGCCCGCATCCTCGACAAAGACCACGCGCGGGCCGGGAAAGAAGCCTTGCGCCGTCATCTCGTCCAGGACGCGCGCGCCTTCCTTGCGGACATCGGACGCGGGCAGGCGGACCAGGCGCATTTCCGCCTCGCCCTCGGGCCCGACGAGGGCGGCGATGACCTCTTGCCGTTTCAGCGCCACGCGCATGGCGTCGGCGCCGTGGATCAAGAGCCCGGCGCGGCCCGGTTCCGGCTGCGCAAAGAAGCGCGCCGCGGCCGGGCCGTTCAGCTTCACGGCTGGGCGCCGAAGCCGGGCGTGGCGATCAGGTCGGTCACGATCTGGTCGGCCAGGATCCGCATCAGCCGCTGGTGCGCGTCGCGTTCCGAGGTGGCGGTCGAGACCACGGTGCCCGACGCCGAATAGGCGGTGAAGCTGTCGGTGCTGCCCGAGGCCACGACCTTGTCGGTCGCAAGGTCGGTCATGGTCCAGTCGACCTTGCCCAGAAGGTCATAGCGGGTCGTCACGTTGTCGGAGGTGATCCCCAGCCCCTCTTGGCTGAGCGTCATCTTGAAGCCGAGCCGCCAGCGCGGGTTGGTGGCGCGGCCCAGCCGCTCCTGCAGGCGCCCGACCAGGTCGAAAGCGTCGCGGCTTCGGGGCTCGATGAAGGCCACCTGCCCCATCAGGCCGCTTGCGGCGCCCTTCGGCCCGAAGGCCGGTTCGAACCCGCAGGCCGCGAGCGGCAGGGCCCCCAGCAGGGCCAGAAGGGCGCGGCGGCCAATGGTGGGGTCAGACGACGACATTGACGATCCGCCCCGGCACCACGATCAGCTTCTTGACCGGCTGGCCCGCGAGGAAGCGCACGACGGCCTCGTCGGCCAGCGCCACCTGCTCGACCTCGGCCGGCGGCATGTCCTTCGGCACCGTGATCTCTGCCCGCCGCTTGCCGTTGATCTGGATCGGCAGCGTCACCGTCGTCTCTGTCAGCATGGCCGGGTCGGCCTTGGGCCAGGGTGCCAGCGCGACAAGGCCCTTGCCGCCCTGCGCGGCCCAGATATCTTCGGCCAGGTGCGGCGTCATCGGCGACATGAGCTGGGCGAGCACCATCACCGCCTGCCGCTGCACGGCCTTCGACGCGTCGGATTTCTGGATCGCGTTCGCCAGTTCGTAAAGCTTCGCGATGGCCTTGTTGAAGGCGAACCCTTCGATCTGGCGCGTCACTTCGGCCGCGGCCCGGTGCGTCGCGCGCAGAAGGTCGTCATCGCCCGTGCCGGGAGTAGCCTCGGGCAGGCTCGCTATCCGGTCCGACAGCGTCCAGACCCGGTTCAGGTGCTTGTAGGCCGCTTCGGCCCCGGCGGCGGTCCACTCCACGTCGCGCTCGGGCGGGCTGTCGGACATGACGAACCAACGCGCGGTATCGGCGCCGTAAGCCGCGATGATGTCCATCGGGTCGACGACGTTTTTCTTCGACTTCGACATCTTGGCCGAAGGCACGATCTCGACCGGCGTTCCGTCCGCCAGCTTTCCGTCCGTCACGTCCTCGGGCAGGTGATAGACCGGGCGGCCCGCCGCATCGCGGGTCATGTAGATCTCATGCGTCACCATGCCTTGGGTGAAGAGCGCGTTGAAGGGCTCGATCGCCTTCTTCGGCAGGTTGCCGGTCCGCTGCATCGCCCGGGCGAAGAAGCGGCTGTAAAGCAGGTGCAGGATCGCATGTTCGACGCCGCCGATATACTGGTCGACGTTCATCCAGTAGTCGACCTCGGCCGCCACGGTCGGCGTCGCGGCGTGCGGCGCGGTGAAGCGGGCGTAATACCAGGACGAGTCGACGAAGGTGTCCATCGTGTCCGTTTCGCGCTTGGCCGGTTTGCCGCAGTTCGGGCAGGCCACGTCGCGCCAGGTCGGATGGCGGTCGAGCGGGTTGCCCGGCATGTCGAACTTCACGTCATAGGGCAGCCTGACCGGCAGGTTTTCCTTCTTTTCCGGCACCACGCCGCAGGCCGCGCAATGGATGACCGGGATCGGACAGCCCCAATAGCGCTGGCGCGAGATGCCCCAGTCGCGCAGGCGGAACTTGGTCACACCTACGCCGTAGCCATTCTTTTCGGCATGGGCGATGGCGGCGGCGACGGCCTCGTCGCCCGTCTGCGTCTCTTCCCCGGCGAATCCCCTGACGAAGCGCACCTTTTCCGATTTCATCGGCACGAAGGCTTCGGTCAGCGTGGCCTCGTCCGCGCCTTCGGCGACGAAGACCGGCTTTATCGGCAGGCCGTATTTCTTGGCAAAGTCGAAGTCCCGCTGATCGTGCGCCGGGCAGCCGAAGATCGCGCCGGTGCCGTAGTCCATCAGGATGAAGTTGGCGATCCAGACCGGCAGTTCCCAGTCGGGGTCCAGCGGATGGCGAACGCGCACGCCGGTATCCACCCCCAGCTTTTCGGCCGTCTCGATCGCCTCTTCGGTGGTGCCGCCCTTGCGCGCCTCGGCCACGAAGGCCGCGACCTTCGGGTCTTTCACCTCAAGCGCCTTGGCCAGCGGATGGTCGGGGCTGATCGCGGCGAAGGACGCGCCCATCAGCGTGTCGGGACGGGTGGTGTAGACCTCGAGCCGCTCGAACCCTTTCGGGGCGCCGACGGTCTCGAACGCGAACTGAAGGCCCCGCGACTTGCCGATCCAGTTGGCCTGCATCAGCCGCACCTTCTCGGGCCAGTCCTTCAGACCGTCCAGCGCATCCAGAAGTTCTTCGGAATAGTCAGAGATCTTGAAGAACCATTGCGTCAGCTCACGCCGCTCGACCTCGGCGCCGGAACGCCAGCCCTTGCCGTCGATCACCTGTTCGTTGGCCAGAACGGTCATGTCGACCGGGTCCCAGTTCACCACGGCGGCCTTGCGATAGACGAGGCCCGCCTCCATCATGTCGATGAACATGGCCTGCTGCTGGCCGTAATATTCCGGGTCGCAGGTCGCCAGTTCGCGCGACCAGTCGATCGACAGGCCAAGGGGCTTCATCTGGTCCTTCATCACGGCGATGTTGCCGTAGGTCCAGTCCTGCGGATGGCCGCCGCGTTCCATCGCCGCGTTTTCGGCCGGCATGCCGAACGCGTCCCACCCCATCGGGTGCAGCACGCTGTAACCTTGCGCGATCTTCGTGCGCGCCACCACGTCGCCCATCGTATAGTTGCGCACATGCCCCATGTGGATGCGCCCCGAGGGGTAGGGAAACATCTCCAGCACGTAATATTTCGGCCGCGCCGGGTCATGGCGGGCCGTAAAGACGCCGGCGCTGTCCCATTCGGCTTGCCAACGGGGTTCCGAGGTGGCGGGGTCATAGCGCGACATGATGGATCCTTCGTCAGATTGACGAGGGTTATACAATCCCGCCTGCGAAGGTCCAGCCTTCGCGCGGTCGCTTCAGCAGCGGAAGGTCAGAGCTTGCCGTCGGCGACGCGCAGCTGGCGGGCGCGGGTCAGGATCGCATCCTCGACCGCGCGGACCGTAGCCGCATCGACCGGCCCGCCCGAGGTCGACAGCGCGACCTTCAGGCTGCGGGCGTCAAGCGCGGGGTCCTGCACGTAGATCGTCGCGCGATAGGCGCGGCCGCCGCCGGGGGGCGTGCCGTAGCCGGTGACGATGACCCCGGTGAAGGGATCGACCGACTCGATCGGCAGGAAGTTCAGCACGTCGAGCGAGGCGCGCCACAGGTATTTGTTGACGCCGACCGACACGTTGGGGTCGCCGCCCGAATTGAAGAGGCCCCAGATCGTGCCCGAGTTCGCGTGGGTGCCATAGTTGCGCTGGCTCTCCTGCGCCTTCAGCTGGGCCTTGGTCGCCTCGGACATCGGCGCCGCCGGCTGGGCCGGGGCCGTCGAGCCGAAGGGGTTCAGACTGCCACAGGCCGCGAGCGTTATCACCAGTCCGCCGAGCATCGCGCCGCGGACGGCCCGTCCCACCTGCTTGCCTTGCACTTCAGCCTGCATCACTTCCGCCCACCGCTCGGTTCCTCTGCGCTGTCTAGCCGAGGGGTCGGGGGCGGACAAGGTTTTTCAACCCCGGCCCCGTCCAGCCCCGCCCGGGACCGCATCCGGGGCGCCGCCGGTCACTGTGGCAAGACTGCACCATCGGCTCCGACTTTCCGGGCGATCCCCCGCTTTGAGTTGCAATGGCGGCCCCGAGCACGGAAATAGGGGCATACCCAATTCGGATTCCCCTGAGTTGGGCCGACCTTTGACACACGAGGGAAAACGAAATGAAAAAGGTTCTTCTTGCGACCACGGTTCTGGCCAGCTTCGCTGGCGCCGCGCTCGCCGATGACGCGACGAAAGTGAAGATTTCGGGCTACGGCCGCGTCGGTATCGTCAACAACAGCAAAGCGACGGGCGCCAAGACCCAGGTCGTCAACCGCCTGCGCTTCAACATCGACGCCTCGACCACCACGGATTCGGGCGTTGTCTTCGGTGCGCGTCTGCGTCTGCAGAACGACACGGGTGACTCGGGGACGACGGGCAACAACGCCCTGCTCTACACCGAATACCAGGGCCTGCGCGTTGAAGTCGGCAACACCAACACTGCCTACGACAACACGACGCTCCTGTGGGGCTCGGAAATGGGCTACCGCGACTCGTCGTTCGGCGACCCCTACGAATACACCTTCTACTACGACAGCAAGGCTGGCGGGTCGAAGTCGGCAGTCTCGAACAACTACATGGGCGTCTTCGCCTCGTACACGGTTGGCGACTTCACCGGCATGATCTCCTACGTCAACCCGAACCAGGGCGCGAAGACCCTGGGCGCTGGCTGGAAGTCGGAAATCGCGGTTTCGGGCCTCTACAAGTACCAGCAGTTCACGTTTGAAGCTGCCGCCGTCAAGAACGGCGCTGGCATCAGCGGCAACGATCCCTGGTTCATCGGCGCGGCCTACGCGATCAACGACAACGCCAACATCGGCCTGAACTACATCGACGAGCACATGGGTGCCACGGCGATCGCCAACCAGGGCCTGACCTACGGCGGCAACGTTGACCCGGGCAAGACCATCACGCTCTACGGCAACTACAAGATGGACAAGACCACGCTCAAGGCCTACGTCGCCAACAACGATGGCGGCACGGTCACCGGCGGCGTCCTGACCAAGAACCCGTCGAAAACTGCCTACGGCATCGGCGCTGACTACGACCTCGGCGGCGCTCGCCTGTCGGGTGCGATCCAGCGCGGCTATGCCAAGCAGACGATCGTCGACGTCGGCGTCCGCTTCGACTTCTGATCTTACGATCAACGATCACGGAAAGAGCGGGCTTCGGCCCGCTCTTTTCTTTTGTGCACCGCTGTGGTCCTTTGGGGCCGGAATGCGGGGGCGCCATGGGACTGGCCGACATCACGGACAAGATCGCGGCAGCGGAACGCGACGCCGGGCGCGCGCCGGGGTCGGTCCGGCTTATCGCCGTGTCCAAGGTCCAGCCGGCCGACCGGGTTGAGGCCGTCCTGGCCGAGGGGCAGCGCCTGTTCGGCGAGAATTACGTGCAGGAAGCGCAAGCCAAATGGCCCGACTGGCGGGCGCGCTTTCCGGGGACGGAAGTCCACATGATCGGGCCCCTGCAGACGAACAAGGCCAAGGTCGCGGTCGGGCTGTTCGAGGCGATCCACACGCTCGACCGCCCGTCGCTTGCGGAAAAGCTGGCGCGGCTGGCGCAGGACCGGGGGACGAGCCCCGAGCTTTTCATCCAGGTCAACACCGGGTCAGAGCCGCAGAAGGCCGGCGTGCTGCCGCCCGATGCCGACGCCTTCATTGCCGCCTGCCGGGGGATGGACCTGCCGGTCGTGGGGCTGATGTGCATCCCGCCGGACGGCGAGGACAGCCGCCCGCATTTCCGTGCGCTGGCCGGGATTGCCGCGCGCAACGGCCTTTCGGGCCTGTCGATGGGCATGAGCGGCGATTTCCCCGCGGCCATCGCCGAAGGCGCGACCCATGTGCGCGTCGGCTCGGCCATCTTCGGGCAAAGGGCCTATGGCTGAGCCCCTTCGGCTTCGCCTGCCCGTTGCCGACGCGACCGACAGGCTCGGCGCGCGGCTTGCGGCCGAGGTCGCGCCCGGCGACATCCTGCTGCTCGAGGGTGGGATCGGCGCGGGGAAGACCCATTTCGCGCGTGCGCTGATCCGCGCCCTGGGGGTTACGGAAGAGGTGCCCTCGCCCACCTTCACGCTGGTCCAGACCTACCTGACCGACCGGGCCGAAGTCTGGCACGCCGACCTTTATCGCCTGGGCGACCCGGCCGAAGTCGAAGAGCTGGGCCTGGCCGAGGCGATGGGCCGGGCAGTTACGCTGATCGAATGGCCCGACCGGCTGGGGGCGCGGCCAAGAGGGGCGCTGACCCTGGCCTTCGAGCCGGACGGCGAGGGGCGAATGGTGACGCTTCGGGCCGATGGCGACCGCTGGGCGCCGGTCCTTGCGGCACTGGAGGCGACGCCATGAGCCGGGGCGCGGCGATGGCCGATTTCCTGCACGCCGCAGGCTGGGCCGCGGCGCGGGCCGAGGTGCTGGCGGGCGATGCTTCGGCCCGGCGCTACTGGCGGCTTTGGCGGGGGACGGAAAGCGCGGTCCTGATGGATGCCGACCCCGCGACGGGCGAGGCGACCGGGCCATTCCTGGCGGTTGGCGGCTGGCTTCTGGCGCAGGGCTATTCAGCGCCGCGCATTCTGGCGGCGGACGAGGCGGCGGGGTTCCTGCTGCTGGAGGATTTGGGCGATGACACGTTCGGGGCGGTCCTGGCGCGCGAGCCCGCGCTTGAGGGGGTGCTGATCGGGGCAACGGCCGGGTTCCTGGCGGACATGCAGCAAAGGTCGCCGCCCGGCTTCCTGAAGCCCGGCGACGGCGCGGCCCTTGGCGCCCTGGCGGGCCTGCTGGCCGAGACCTATTGCGCCGGCTCGACGGGGGCGCAGGCGATTGGGCCCCTGATTGCGGGCCTGCACGACCGGCTGACCTTCCTGCCGCCTGTCGCCTCGCTTCGCGACTTCCATGCCGGAAACCTGATCTGGCTGCCGAACCGCGTCGGCCCCTCGCGGATCGGCCTTCTGGATTTTCAGGACGCCTTCATCGCGGACCCGGCCTATGACCTCGTGTCGCTTTTGCAGGATGCGCGGCGGGATATGGGGCCGGGGGTCGAGGCCGACGCAATTTGTCTCTATCTTGGCCAAACAGGCCATGATGAAGAACGGTTCAGGGCCGTCTATGCCCTGATCGGCGCCCAGCGCGCCCTGCGAATCCTTGCGGTCTTCGCGCGCCTCGCCGGGGCGGGAAAGCCGCAGTATCTGGAGCTGATGCCACGGGTCTGGGGCCATCTGACGCGCAACCTGGCCCATCCCGCGCTGGCGCCCCTGCGCCATCTGGTCGAAGAGAGCGTGCCTGAGCCTACCCCCGGTTTCCGCGCGAGATGGAGGGCGGCATGAACGAACCGCACGCGCTGATGCTTTTTGCCGCCGGCCTTGGTACGCGGATGGGCGCGTTGACGCAGCAGAGGCCGAAGCCACTTATCCCAGTCGCGGGCCGGGCGCTGATCGACCATGCGCTGGACCAAGTCGAGGGCGACCCCCGCATCGTCGTCAACCTGCATTACCTTGGCCAGATGATCCGCTACCATCTGGCGGGGTGGCCGGATATCGCCTTTTCGGACGAAACAGAGACGATTCTGGAAACCGGCGGCGGTCTGCGGGCGGCGCTGCCGCGCCTGGGTCCGGGGCCGGTCTTCACGCTGAATTCCGATGCGGTCTGGACCGGGCCGCCCGCCACGCGGACGCTGCGCGACCATTGGCGGCCTGCGAAGATGGACGGGCTTCTGCTCCTTGTCCCGCGCGCGCGGGCGACCGGCTACCAGGGCCCCGGCGATTTCGCGATGGACGCCGAGGGGCGCCTGAGCCGGGGCGCCGATTTCGTCTATACCGGCGCGCAGATCCTGCAAACCGAGGGGCTGGCCGACGTGCCCCAGCCTGTCTTTTCGCTGAACCTCCTCTGGGACCGGATGATCGCGGCCGGGCGCCTTTATGGCGCTGTCCATCCCGGCGGCTGGTGCGATGTCGGGCGGCCGTCGTCGATCCCCCTGGCCGAGGCGCTGCTTGCGGGGGACCATGACTGACACCCTGCCCCAGCTTTTCGCCCTGCCGGTCGGCGCCGATTTTCCGGTCGCTTTCGCCCATGGCCTGCTGGACCGCATGGCGGGCCAGCGCCCAGAGGATCTGGCGCGCGTCACCGTCTTTCTCAACACCGCGCGGATGCGCGAACGGGTGCGCACGGCGCTTCAGGACCGCGGGCCGGGCCTTCTGCCGCGGCTTCTGCTTCTGTCGGACCTTGGCTCCGATCCGGGGCTCGACGCGCCCCCGGCGGTGCCTGCCCTGCGGCGGCGGCTGGAGCTTGCGCGCCCGGTCGCGCGGCTTTTGCAGGCGGACCGCAGCATCGCCCCCGCCTCTGCCGTCTTCGACCTGGCCGACAGCCTGGCGCGGCTGGCCGAGGAAATGGCGGACGAAGGTGTCGCCCCCGAACGGTTCGAGGGGCGCGATCTGGCCGAGGATCATGCCCAGCATTGGGAAACCTCGCTCCGCTTCCTGCGCATCGTGGCGCCCTGGTTTGCCGGCGACGCCGCACCCGACGCAGCGACCCGCCAGCGCCGCGCGGTCGAGGCGCTGATTGCCGGCTGGCAGGTGGCGCCCCCCGACACGCCTGTCATCGTCGCCGGGTCGACCGGATCGCGCGGCACGACGGCGCTGCTGATGCAGGCGGTGGCGCGGTTGCCGAAGGGCGCGGTCGTCCTGCCGGGGCTTGATTTCGACATGCCGCGCACGGCCTGGACCAGCCTTTTCGACGCGGACGTGCCGAACGAGGATCACCCCCAGCACCGCCATGCGCGGATGATGCTGGCGCTCGGGGTCGAGCCGCAGGAGGTGCAGCCCTGGGTGGTCGATCCGCCCGCCGATCCGGCCCGCAATCGGCTTTTGTCGCTGGCGCTTCGGCCCGCGCCCGTGACGGACCAGTGGCTGAGCGAGGGGGCGGAGCTTGCGCCGCTTGCAACGGCGACGGCGGCCCTGTCGCTGATCGAGGCGCCGGACCCGAGGGGCGAATCGCTCGCCATTGCGCTGGCGCTTCGCGATGCGGCGGTGCGCGGCGAAAGCGCGGTCCTGGTCACGCCCGACCGGGTCCTGGCGCGGCGAGTTTCGGCGGCGCTGGACCGCTACGGGATCGCGCCGGATGACAGCGCGGGGTCGCCCCTGCACCTGTCGGCCGCCGGCCGTCTGGTGCGGCAGGTGGCGGGGCTGTTCGGCCGGCGGCTGACGGTCGAGGCGCTTCTGGCGCTGGCCAAGCATCCGCTGGTCGCCTCAGGGGAAGCGCGGGGCGAGCATCTTCTGCTGACGCGCGAATGGGAACTGACGCTCCGCCGCCACGGGCCCGTTTTCCCGGATGGGGCGGCGGCCCGGGCCTGGGCGGCGCGGCGGACCGAGCCGCTCGCGGGTTCCTGGGCCGAATGGCTGGGCGGCGTGCTGGCCGATGTGCCGGGGGCCGGAGAGCGCCCGGTCCTCGACTGGACCGAGCGGCTGCGCGACCTTGCGACGCGCCTTTCGGCGGGGCCGCTGGCGGCCGACCCGAAGGTCTGGCAGGGCGCGGATGGCGAGGCGGTGGCGAAGGCGCTCGACGATCTGGCGGCAGAGGCGGCGCATGGCGATCCGCTGTCGGGCGCCGATTTCGGGGCGCTTTTGCTGACGGTCCTGCAAGGCGCGCCGGTTCTGGCGGGTGCTGCGGCCGACCCGCGCATCGCGATCAAGGGCCCCCGAGAGGCACGCGAGCTGTCGGCGGACCTGGTCATCCTGGGCGGCCTGAACGAAGGCAGCTGGCCCGGCGCCCCGGGTCCCGACCCCTGGCTCTCACGCCAGATGCGCCTCAAGGCGGGTCTGCTTCTGCCCGAACGCCAGATCGGTCTTGCGGCGCACGACTTCCAGCAGGCGGCGGCCGTGGGGTCGCGCGTGATCCTGTCGCGCGCGCTGAGGGATGACGAGGCAGAGACGATCGGCTCTCGCTGGATCGAGCGGTTGACCAACCTGGTGCGCGGACTGCCCGGTGGGCCCGAGGCGCTGGTGACCATGCGTGCGCGGGGTCAGGCCTGGCTGCGCGAGGCCCGGCGTACTGACCGGGTGGTGCCGGTGGCCTCCGCCCCGCGCCCCGCGCCCCGGCCGCCGATCAGCGCCCGGCCGCGCGAATTGCCGGTCACGGCGATCGCCAGGCTGATCCGCGATCCTTATGCGATCTACGCCCAATATATCCTGCGGCTGAAGCCGCTCGACCCACTGGTGCCAGAGGCCGACCCGGGCCTGCGGGGGCAAGTGCTGCATGCCGTCGTCGAGCAGTTTCTGCGGGAAAGGCCCGAATGCGAACGCGCCTTTGAGGCGGAACAGAGACTGATTTCGGTCGCGGGCGAGGTTCTGGACCAGCATGTGGCCTGGCCTTCGGCCCGGCGCCTGTGGCTGGCCCGCATCCGGCGGTTCGCGGCCTATCTGGCGGCGTCGGAGACAGAGCGCGCCCGGTCCGCCGAACCCGTGGTCGTCGAAGAGCAGGGCCGCCTCGACCTGCCTGGGCTTGGCTTCACGCTCACGGCGCGGCCGGACCGGATCGACCTTGGTGCGGACGGGCGGCTTCACATCTATGACTACAAGTCCGGCAAGCCGCCCTCTGACAAGCAGCAGGAGGCGTTCGACAAGCAGCTTCTGTTGCAGGCCGCGATGGCAGAACGCGGGGCCTTCGCCAAGGTCGGCCCGCGCGAGGTGGCGGCGGTCAGCTATATCCATCTGGGGGGCGAGGGCGACACGCGCACGACCACGCGCGACAAGGTGGATTTCGACGCAGAATGGGATGGTCTGCAAAAGCTGATCCGGCGCTATCTGGACCCGGCGATGGGCTATTCGCCGCGCCGGGCGCTGGTGTTCGTCAACACTCCGTCGGACTATGACCACCTGTCGCGGTTCGGCGAATGGGCGATGACCGACGCGCCGGTGCCGGAGGATGTGGGCCATGGCTGACGAAACGGCTCATGAGGCGAGCCGCGCCCAGATCCGGGCGGCGGACCCGGCGCAGTCGACCTGGCTTGCGGCCAATGCCGGGTCGGGCAAGACGCGGGTGCTGACCGACCGGGTGGCGCGGCTGCTGCTGGACGGGACGGCGCCGCAGAAGATCCTGTGCCTGACCTACACCAAGGCGGCGGCGAGCGAGATGCAGAACCGCCTTTTCGCCCGGCTTGGCGAATGGGCGATGCTTGAGGAAGGGGCGCTGAGGGAGGCGCTCGCGAAGCTGGGGGTCGAGGGTCCGATCGGGCCGAAGCGGCTGGCCGAGGCGCGGCGGCTCTTTGCGCGGGCGATCGAGACGCCGGGCGGGCTGAAGATCCAGACGATCCATTCCTTCTGCGCCTCGCTTCTGCGCCGCTTCCCGATCGAGGCCGGCGTGTCGCCCGGCTTCCGCGAGCTTGACGACCGCGCGGCGCATCTGTTGCGGCAGGAAGTGCTGGAGGAACTGGCCGACCAGTCCGAGCCCGAGGCGGTCGATGCACTGGCCCGCGTTGCGCGGAACGAGGGCGCGTTGGCCGAGGTTCTGGCGAGTTTCAGCCGGAACAGAGACGCTTTTGAGCCACCGCTCGACCTTGGCGCGATCCTTGCGGCACTTGGCGCACCCCTGGATCTGACCGACGCGCGGCTGTTGGACGGGGTCTATGACGCGGGGACCGAAGAGCTGGTGGCAGCGCTCGCCCGCGCCATGGAACAGGGCAGTCCGAGCGACCTGAAGTCGGCAGACAAGCTCAGGGGCTTTCGCGCTGACCGGGGTGGGTTGCGGCTTCTGGAAGGCGTGTTCCTGACCGGAGAGGGCGCCAAGGACCCGTTCACCGCGAAGATCGGGTCCCTGCCGACCAAGGCCACGCGGGCCGGGCCGGCGGCCAACCTCATGCCGGAAGTCGAAGAGCTGATGGCCCGGGTCGAGGCGGCGCGGGCGCTGCGGATCACGCTCGAGACCGCAGAGGCGACGGCGGCGCTTCATGCCTTTGCCGCCGCCTTCCTGCCGGCCTACGAGGCGCGGAAGACCGAGCGGGGCCTTCTGGATTTCGACGACCAGATCCGGGGGGCGGCGGCGCTGCTTGCCGACCGGGCCGTGGCGGCCTGGGTGCTTTACCGGCTCGACGGTGGCATCGACCATATCCTGGTCGACGAGGCGCA
>Ga0209023_10001327_pt1 | contig 33532 bp, 36 predicted proteins | sample LakOneMetagenome_FD_187468 | JGI IMG/M metagenome (GOLD analysis project Ga0209023, IMG submission 187468) | Freshwater and sediment microbial communities from Lake Erie, Canada (SPAdes) (version 2) | ecosystem: Environmental > Aquatic > Freshwater > Lentic | place: Lake Erie, Canada...
CACTCCCATGCCGCCGACCGCAAGCAGCGCATCGACGCGCCATGGGCCCAGCTGCTGGCCAATCAATGCCTCGGGGTCGGATAGCTGCGCAGCGGACACGCCCACTTGATGGTCGATCCAACGGGTCGCGGGCAAGGCAATGTCAACCTTATCGCCAACGCTCAGCAACGACAGAACTTCATCCCGCAGCCGCGTATCGCCGCCGCAGGATCGTTCGACAAAGAGATTGCGCGCGGTGGCGTCGGTAATCGCCAGCGCGCCGTCGAGCACATCGCCGACGCGCGACCAGGTCGCTGGATCCAGAGGAGTGCGACGGCTCATGGCGTAACACCTTGTTTGTTCATGCCCATAAAGCGCAAACGCTGGCAAATCGGGTCAGATCTCCGTCTGCTTGTCCCGGAGCTGTGCTTCGGACAGTTCCCGCAGCAGAAAGAGACGGGCGACGGTCCATTCACGTTTCACTGTCGACGACGAAACGCCGAGCTGGGCTGCGATCTCATCGATACCGAGGCCGGCGAAGAACTTGAGTTCAACGACCTGCGCCTGACGCATGCTCTGTTCCTCCAGTGCTGCAATTGCGTCATCAAGCGCGTCGAGGTCCAGTTCGCGCGCGATACGCTGAGCGACCGCAGTGTCGCCGTCGGAAGGGTAGAGTCCTGTTGCGCAAGCGTTCGCGTAATGCCTGACCGTCTGGTCGAGGCTTGTGACGTGAGCATCGCTTCCCCGCTTCTGGGCATTTCGCGCGCGCGCATGGTCCACGAGCACATTGCGCATCACGCGGGCTGCCAGGCGCAGAAAATCAGTCGGCGCGGACGGCACTGGCTGTCTGGTCAGCCGCATCCATGCCTCGTTTATCAGCGCAGTGCGTGACAGGGTGCGCCCCGGCGCTTCGCCTGAAAACAGTGACTGCGCTATTCGACGCATCTCGCCATACAGCGACTTCGCAAGCACCTCCTGCTGTTCCCGCAAATCGACGGAAATCTGGCGGTGGTCATGAGGCGGAGTAGCAGTCGTAGGCATGGACACCTTTCGTCAGCGCAGGCGGCCCACAAAAGCATAGCGCAAGCCCCGCGCGTCGAGTGCTGCGACGGTACGAGGTCGCCAGGGTGGGCCGTCAGAAGACGGACCAGACCTCACGTCGCTGGATCCGTGCCTTTCTCGGAAACGCTCACGGTGCCGATCACGATAGCTTCATCCGGCAACGGTTGACCAGAAACGCCGTGATCGCGGCTGCATCAGTGCGAGTTGCCCCGGCACCCACGGCGTTCACGGTAAGCGCGGTGCCCCTGATGCCGAGCATGGCGCGAGCCAGCAGCACGCCGTCCGTCGTCGCAAGTACTTTGCCGTCACCGTCGATGTCCATGGTGCAAGCGAATCCAGCGGTGCTGTCGTTTTGCAGTCGCCCAAAGTTGATCGTGCCGCCAGTGCTCAGATAGTTCGAGCGTCCGCTAAGCATTACCCTTCCAGCATCATCGAGAAGGATGTTCTCGTACGTGGTGTCATAGGCTGCGTTCGCCGTTCCGCCCCAGGTCGACCGCGTGCTGCCGTCACTGTGGCGAAGGATGACTTTCGGAACAAAGGGCCCCGCGCCGCCGCTCGGCCCATGCGTGACCACCGTTTCATAGATTTCCTGATTGCCTGAAAGTGCGAAGGTCAGCGACCCCGGATGGATCGACGTGACGTACATGCCAGTCAGCCTCCCGGGATTTATGCCCCCTGGGTTGAACGTGGTGTCCATCGTGTACCCTGTCGTTGCACTGTAGTTAATACGGGCGAATATCTCCGCATTGTTCAAATTGGATGAGATCTCGCTGTAACCCGCGATCAGTAGCGTGCCGTCGCTGCCACGCAGCACTTGTGTCGGGTAGTCATCGTAATCGGTCACATAGAAACTGCCACGCCCCGCGGCCTGCGTGCCATCGGGGTTGACGCTGCCGTAGCAGACGTAGCTATAAACCGTAGCAGTCGGCACGTTCTTGCAGGGCCCAACATAGAACAGGCGGCCGTCGGCCAGATACTCAAGATCAGCCACGCTTTCCGCGCGCTGAGTAGCAATTTGCGGTATCAACAGGTAGTGTGAGCTGGTGCCCGTGAACGCGAGGTCGGGCGTACCGTCCGCGTTGAGCGCGAGGATGCACATGTCCATGTTGGCCGCAGCGGGACCGCGCGGGCAGCCGGCACCGAGACGGATTTTTCCGTCGGCGGCGACACGCAGGCGGCCAATCCTGGCGTCACCAAAGGCAAATGAGGTGCCGCTCCCGCCCGGCGCGCCATACGAAATATCGAACGCGCCGTTCTGTGCGAAGCGCGCGACGCAAAACGTCTTGTTGGCCGCGCCCAGCGGCTTGCATTCGCCGCCGACCACGAGCGCCTGATTGCGTGGATCAATCGCGAGCCCGGTGACATTGGTCAGATTGAGCTGCGCGCTGGGCCCGGACGCGAGACCGCCTGCGCCGAATGTGGCGTCCTGCGAGCCATCGGTGTTGAAGCGGGTCAAGCAGAACGTCGTATTGCCGCCCGTCGTGCATTCGCCAGCGATTATCAGCTTTTGATCCGCCGTGAGCACAGATCGCGTGGTCGAAATGCGGCCTCCGGCAAACGTGCCCATGAGGATTGAGCTTCTGCCGTCAGCGGAATACGTGAGGTCATGGTCACCGGGCAGTGCGTGTGTGCCGCCCGCCGCCAACACAGCAGCGAGGACAGCAACCGTGCAACCAGATGAGCTGATGCGATCGCCAAATCTGGCGAGGTAAGAAACGAACATAAGGCTTTCCGAGTACCCGAGGACAGGATGAAGGATGTCTGGGTACAAACGGACTCGGGGCAGGCTGACCGACATACGAATGCCATACGCTGGCTGAGCAGAGGGTCTTGGTGATCGTCTGCCAACAGCTTTTTTCGTTAAGCCCTATTCGCTATGGGCTACGGGCTCAATTTTGACAAAATTGAGTTTTCGTCAATTTGCGCGAATGCCCTTATTACATAAGGGCTACACGACCACTATTCGCAAAGCTGTTGAGCAACTTGCGACGCGTCGACGCCCTGAATGAGTATCCGTTTGTGCCGGTTCAGCTCGCCAGCGACCAGCAGAACCCGGCTCTTGCTGACGCTGCATTGCTTTGCAATGAAGGCCAGAACGGCGGCGTTGGCCTTCCCCTCGACCGGCGGCGCGAGGATGCGCAGCTTGAGCGCACCGTCAAATTCGCCAGCCACTTCCGTCTTCTTCGCGCCGGGCTGCACGTAAAGCGTAATTTCCACGCCATCCGCCGTTTCGCGCAGCCAGACTGGACTACTCACTGTCGAGAATCGCGCCCAGTTCGGCACCGCGATCGCGTGCGGCGCGGACCGCGTCGATCAGCGCCTGCTGCACGCCGCGATCGTTGATCACCGCCAGCGCAGCAGCCGTCGTGCCACCTTTGGACGTCACACGCTCGCGCAACACGGCGGGCTGCTCCTCGGACGCCTCCGCGAGCGCAGTCGCTCCCTTGAGCGTGGCGAGCACCAGCGTGCGAGCGTCCGCGTCGCTGAAGCCTACGCCTTTCGCCGCAGCGAGCATCGATTCGATCCAGTGAAAAACATAGGCCGGGCCGCTCCCAGACACAGCCGTGACCGCATCGATCATCGCTTCGTTGTCGACGCGAACCACGACGCCGGTAGCGCACATCAATTCGGTCGCCGTCGCTACGTCGCTCTCGGCCAGCGTATCCGGCGCGTAGAGGCCAGTAATCCCCTGCCCGATCAGAGCGGGCGTGTTCGGCATCGTGCGCACGATGCGTGCATGACCACCGAGCCAGCGGCGCAGCGTGCTGCTGCGTGTGCCGGCGGCGATGCTGACAATCAGTTCGCCGCGCAGACAGGGCAGCAGTTCAGCGCACACCTGCTTGAGTACCTGCGGCTTGACGGCGAGCACTACCACGTCGGCGCCGTCTACCGCCGCGCGATTCGCCGCCTCGTGCACCGTAACACCCGACCCACGGAATTTCTCGCGCGCAGGCGCAAACGGTTCGATGATGTCGCATACGAGTTCCGGATGACTATTGCGCAGACCCATGAGCATGGCCGTCGCCATGTTCCCGCCACCGACAAAACATATTTTCTTCACGCCGAAATCCTCACACTTAATGCACGGGGCGCGCGCCAAACAACGCGGTGCCAACCCGCACCATTGTCGAGCCACACGCGATCGCAATTTCCAGATCGTCAGACATCCCCATCGACAGGGAATCCACGCCAGCCACGCGCTGCCTCGCGTCGGCAAACAGACTCTGCAGCATCAAGAACTGCACCCGTGTCGCGGCGTCGCCAATACCGGGCTCCGGCATGCCCATGAGCCCACGCACGCGCAGTCGGGGCAACGCGCCGACCGCCGCAACCAGCGCAAGCGCCTCGCCGGGTGCGACGCCACTCTTGGACGATTCCCCGCTGATATTGACCTGAACGCATACGTTCAGCGGCGGAAGATGTTCAGGTCGTTGCGTAGACAGTCGCTCGGCGATTTTCAGGCGATCGACCGAATGCACCCAGTGCACCGTTTCCGCCACACTGCGGGTCTTGTTCGATTGCAGCGGTCCGATCAAATGCCACTCGATGTCACTCAGATCAGCCAGTGCAGCGATTTTTTCCGCAGCTTCCTGAACATAGTTTTCACCAAATGCGCGTTGACCTGCAGCATGGAGTTCACGAATCTTGTCTGCGGTCTGCAGTTTGCTGACGGCGAGCAACGCAATCTCGCCGGGATCGCGCCCGGCGTGTTGCGCGGCCGCGCGGATACGCGATTGCACGTTGGCGAGGCGCTCGTTCGCTTGCGAAGGCAGGAAGCTTGCGGTCATAATGGCAATGTCATGCAATGAAGCAGGCGTAAGTCAGGGGTCGACCCGCAGCCGCGCGAAGCTCGCGCCGTTTGACCGGGCGTGATCAGAAAGAGGATTATAGGGATGGATATTGCGGAGCTACTCGCCTTCTCGGTGAAGAACACGGCGTCCGACCTGCATTTGTCGTCGGGTCTGCCGCCGATGCTGCGCGTGCACGGCGACGTGCGCCGAATCAACCTGCCCGCGATGGAACACAAGGACGTGCACAGCCTTGTGTACGACATCATGTCCGACGCGCAGCGCAAAGTGTTCGAAGAAAACCTTGAAGTTGACTTCTCCTTCGAGATTCCCAACCTGGCGCGCTTCCGCGTCAATGCGTTCAATCAGGACCGCGGCGCCGCGGCCGTGTTCCGGACCATTCCGTCGCGCGTGTTGTCGCTGGAAGATCTCGCCACGCCCAAGATTTTTGCCGAGCTGGCGCTGAAGCCACGCGGTCTGGTTCTGGTGACCGGACCAACGGGTTCCGGTAAATCGACGACGCTGGCCGCGATGGTGAACCACGCCAACGAAAACATCATGGGCCACATCCTCACGGTCGAGGACCCGATCGAATTCGTACATGAAAGCAAGAAATGCCTGATCAACCAGCGCGAACTGGGTGAGCAGACACTATCGTTCTCCAATGCACTGCGCTCCGCTTTGCGTGAAGACCCCGACATCATCCTGATCGGCGAGATGCGCGATCTGGAGACCATTCGCCTCGCGCTGACGGCCGCTGAAACGGGCCACCTTGTGTTTGGCACGCTGCATACTTCGTCGGCCGCCAAGACGATCGACCGTATTGTCGACGTGTTCCCCGCTGCGGAAAAAGACATGACGCGGTCAATGCTGTCGGAATCGCTGGTCGCAGTCATTTCGCAGTCACTGCTGAAGCGCAAGGACGGTTCTGGCCGTATCGCGGCGCACGAAATCATGATCGGTACCTCCGCGATCCGGAATCTCATTCGGGAAAACAAGATCGCGCAGATGTACTCAGTCATTCAGACGAGCTTGGGACAGGGCATGCAGACGCTCGATCAATGCCTGGAGGGACTCGTCAAGCGCAACCTGATCACGCCCGCCGAAGCGAGACTCAGCGCGCGTCAACCGGAAATGTTTGCCTGATCGGCGCGGTACGTCAGCGCGGATAACGAAGGAACAAGGAAATTATGGAACGCGAACAAGCCACTACCTTCATGAACTCGCTGCTCGTGATGATGGTGCAGCGCAAGGCGTCCGACCTCTTCCTGACCGCCGGATTCCCGCCGGCGCTCAAGGTAGACGGCGAGATCACGGCGGTTTCAAAGACCGTACTCTCTCCGATGCACACGCTGACCCTCGCCCGTTCAATCATGAACGACAAGCAGGCGGCCGAATTCGAACGCACCAACGAGTGCAACTTCGCGATCAACCCGCCGGGCACCGGACGCTTCCGCTGTAGCGCCTTCCTGCAGCAAAGTCACGTCGGTATCGTGATCCGGACCATCAATGTGACGATTCCGCGGTTTGAAGAGCTGATGCTGCCGCCGATCCTGCGCGACATCATCATGGCCAAGCGCGGTCTGGTGATCTTCGTCGGCGCGACCGGCAGCGGCAAGACGACATCAATGGCGGCGATGGTCGACCATCGCAACCGCAACTCACGCGGTCACATCATCACCATCGAAGACCCTATCGAATTCGTGCATGAGCATCGCAACTGCATCGTGACGCAACGTGAAATTGGCACCGATACCGACAGCTGGGCCGTCGCGCTCAAGAATACATTGCGGCAGGCACCCGACGTGATCATGATCGGCGAGATTCGCGAACGGGAAACGATGGATCATGCAATCGCCTTTGCCGAAACCGGCCACTTGTGCCTCGCGACCCTGCACGCGAACAACACCAACCAGGCGCTTGACCGCATCATCAACTTCTTCCCCGAAGAGCGACGTCAACAGTTGCTGATGGATCTTTCGCTCAACCTGCGTTCGTTCGTTTCACAGCGCCTGATCGCGAAGCGGGACGGCAAAGGCCGGGTGCCCGCCGTCGAAGTACTGCTGAACTCTCCTTTGATAGCGGATCTCATTTTCAAAGGCGAGGTGAGCGAGATCAAGGAAATCATGAAAAAGTCGAATGAGCTCGGCATGCAGACGTTCGACCAGGCGCTCTTCCAGCTGCACGAAGCCGGTCACATCAGCTACGAAGACGCGCTGCGCAACGCGGACAGCGTGAACGACCTGCGCCTGCGCATCAAGCTTGAAGGCCATGAGGCGCAGGGTCGCAACATCCTCGCCGGACTTGAGCATCTTGACATGATGAAGTGACGCAATTGACCGAAGCAAATTCGCCTGCGCGAAACCAGCCCGGAAAATTTGTGTACTCCCGGTGAAGGCCGGGATTCAGCCAGTAACCCGCCGTGAAACGGTGAACCGGGATTTCGCGTGCTCGCCTATCTGAGCCTCGCCAGCGCCATGATGATCGTTGGCGCGTATGTCGGCTTTTCGAAACTGCTGGTTGCCGTGTTTCCGGTATTTCTTCTGGCATGGCTGCGCTTCGGAATTGCCGCAGTCGCGATGGTGACATGGCTGAAACGGGATGTCGCGGAGCCCGCACTTGACCGCCGCTCACGCGCCCTGCTTTTCCTTGAATCGTTTCTGGGCAACTTCCTGTTTTCGATCTGCATGCTGTTTGGCATGCGCTACGCGAGCGCGGTATCTGCAGGCGTCATCATGGCGGGTATTCCGGCGGCTGTGGCGTTGTTATCGTGGGTTTTCCTGCGCGAACAGTTGTCGCCGCGCATGGTCATGGCGATTGCGCTCGCGGTTGCAGGTGTGGCAATACTCGCGCTTTCACGCAATGCTGGCGACGTCGAGACAACATCGTTGCTGGGCACGACTTTACTCGTCGGCGCCGTGCTGTGCGAAGCAAGCTACGTTGTCATTGGCAAGCGATTGACCGGCAATTTGTCGCCCCGACGTATCAGTGCCCTCATAAACGTGTGGGGATTGGTTCTGGTGACTCCGTTTGGCATATGGGCGGCGCTTTCTTTTGATTTCACCAGTGTCCGCATCGGCATATGGGGAGGCCTCGTGCTGTATGCGCTGGCAGCGAGCATGTGGACGGTCTGGCTGTGGATGACCGGACTCAAAAAAATTCCTGCGTCCAAAGCAGGTATCTTCACCGTGTTCTTGCCGGTCACGTCCGCGCTCGTAGGTGTCGTCGTTCTGGGCGAACCCTTTACCCCGACACATGCAGCTGCGTTCGCCTTTGCGCTCGCGGGTGTGGTGCTGGCAACCTGGCCGACAGGCGGCGCCAAAGATCAAGCTCTGCGAAAATAGTCGTTTCGCCCTGAGTAGCCATCCATGCCCGGTCTTGAACCCGACACACCTATCCCGACCGAACTGACGCTTGATCGCAAGCGCCACGTGCTTGGCCTGGCCTACGGCGACGTCCGGCACGAACTGAGTTTCGAGCTGCTGCGTGTGTACTCACCCTCGGCTGAAGTACGTGGACACGGGCCAGGGCAGGAGGTTTTGCAGGTAGGTAAGCGCGCCATTGACATCACCGAACTGGAGCCCGTCGGCATGTATGCGGTACGCCCGACTTTCAGTGACGGCCACAATTCGGGCATCTATTCGTGGGATTATCTGAACAAACTGTGCGTGGAAAAAGAACTTCTCTGGAAAGAATATCTGGCGCGGCTGGAACGCGCAGGAGCCGGCCGTGACTGAACAACAACCTTCCGACAAGGGCACGACACACTTCGGTTTTCAGACGGTTCCGGAAGCGGAAAAGCAGCACAAGGTCCGCGATGTATTCGATTCGGTCGCGTCAAAGTATGACGTGATGAATGACGCCATGTCGGGTGGACTGCATCGCATCTGGAAGCGCTTCGCCGTGGCTCAGCTCAACCTGCGGCCCGGAGATCGAGTGCTCGACCTTGCAAGTGGCACGGGAGACCTGATCCGGCTGATGCAGCCGCAGGTAGGCGCAAGCGGGATGGTGTTGCATACCGACATAAATGCCGCGATGCTCGCTGAAGGTCGCAACAATTTGCTCGACCACGGTATCGTCACGCCGACCACGCAATGCAACGCCGAAGCACTGCCCTTTGCCGGTCGCAGCTTCGACGCCGTCACGATCGCTTTCGGGCTGCGAAATGTCACCCGCAAGGAGCTCGCGCTGGCGGAGATGTACCGCGTGCTGAAAGTGGGCGGGCGGGCGCTGGTGCTGGAATTTTCACGCCCAAACGCACTGCTCAAGGGCCCCTACGACTGGTACTCGTTCAATATTCTTCCGAAGCTCGGCGCGAGGATTGCTGGCGACGCGGCGAGTTACCAGTATCTCGCGGAGAGTATCCGCATGCACCCGCCGCAGGAAGAGTTGAAGTCCATGTTCGAGACGGCCGGATTTGAGCGCGTCGAATACTTCAATCTCACAGGCGGCATCGTCGCGGTGCATCGTGGCTACCGGCTGAAATAGCATCCACCGCACAAACCCACAATGCCTTTGTGGGTGGGATATCCCGATGCCCTCAATCTTGAAAATGGGCAAACTGCGTCCATATTGCTTACCGTGTCAAACTGACACCTGAACTGGAGGATTTACGATGCTGAAAACCGTCTCAATCGCGCTCGTCGCCGTCGCAATTGCGTTTGGCGCTGCCACTGCGGACGCCAAAAAATTTGGCGGAGGCAAGTCCATAGGCGCTCAGCGCGCTGCTCCATCCAGCCCCTCGGCGTCACCCTCCGCCGCACCATCTACACCGTCATCCGCTTCTGCCGCGACGGCGGCACCGGCAGCAGGGGCCGCTGCAGCTGCAGCAAAACCAAGCCTGATGTCGCGCATGGCGGGTCCATTGGCTGGCATCGCAGCGGGCATCGGCCTCGGTTATCTGTTCTCGAAAATGGGCGCCGGGGGCTTTCTGGGCATCCTGCTGATTGTTGGCCTCGTAATCGTCGCGATGATCGTGTTCGGCCGCATGATGATGAAAAAGCCGCTGGCTGCGACTGGTGCAGCGTCCCCAATGAGTGCCACGCCTCAAGCTGAACCGATGCAGTACAGTGGCAATATAGCGACGGCCGGTGCTGCCGCTGCGCCCGCGATGGCAGGCGGACTGGCTGGCGGTTTCGGTATTCCAGCGGGATTTGATAAATCCGGTTTTGAAGACAACGCCAAGAAGCAGTTCATGACACTTCAGTCGGCCAACGACAAGGGCGATCTTGATGCAGTCCGGGATTTCGCGACCGACGAGTTCTATAACCAGATTGCGAAAGACGTCGTGGGCGGTAACAAGGATGCCACCCAGGTTGATGATCTGCACGCCGAATTGCTTGGCATCGAAACCGAACGCGGTCAGTATTGGGCCAGCGTGGAATTCACCGGCAAGATGCGGGAGGACGGAATGGTCATGGCCTCCCCGTTCCGCGAAATATGGAATCTGATGAAACCGGTTGATGGCAGCAAGGGGTGGCTGTTGGCAGGTATCCAGCAAGCCTGACGCGGGCAATCTCCACAAAAAGCCGACTTCGTGTCGGCTTTTTCTTTTCCGGGGATAATTTGCATATGCTGCCTTCCTCGCTCATTGCCCGCGCCCTGTCAAAACTCCTGTCGCATGATGATGCTGCCCGCAGGCTGCTCGCCACGCACACAGGAGAAACCTTGCAGGTGCGCATGCCACCGCTTTCAACCACGCTCAAAATTACTGAAGCAGGTGACTTCGTGGCCGGTGATACCGCGTTAACCGAAAAAGAGCTTTCGGTCAGTGTTGAATTTCCGCTGACCTCACTGCCCCTGATCGCGCAGGGCAAGGACGCCGCGCTCCGCAGCGCCAAAATTTCGGGAAAGGCAGCCCTGCTGCAGGACATATCGAAGGCGTTCGCCTCGCTGCCGCTCGCGGCCGAAGCGGAGCTGGAACGATTCGTCGGGCCAATCCTCGCCAACGAGGCTGTCCGCTTTTTCAAGGCACTGAGAGCCCTCGGCGCAAACGCAGAATCCAGCCTGCAAGAGACTGGTAGACGCTATCTTCATACCGAGGCGCAACTGGTTGCCGGACGCGATGCAGTGTCACAGTTTGCCACCGACATCCAGCGGTTGCGCATTGATGTACAGCGATTACAGGCGCGGATAGCAAAGCTGGCCTGACGCGAAGCGCAGCCGCAGGGCCTCGCGGCACGCGCTCTATTTGAGCGGCGGTACTTCGAATACCAGGCAGGTCGTCGATGCGTGCGCATAGAGTGTGCCGTCTGCGCCGACCAGCCGCCCTTCCGCAGTCGCCACCTGCTTGCCGACGTGCACCGTGTACCCCTCGGCGCGGACCAAAGGCACTTTAAGCGAAATGCTGCGCACGATATTCATCTTGAGTTCCAGCGTCGTGTAGGCGCGGCCCGCGGGCATGGCAGTATGAACAGCGCAGCCAACCGCCGAATCAAGCAGCGTGGCGTACCAGCCACCGTGCACGGTACCGAGCGGGTTGAGCAATTTCTGCGACGGTTTCCCCTGAAATATCGCCCGGCCAAATTCGACGCGAATCAACGCGAAGTCCATCGTCTCGGAAATCGGCGGTGGTGGAAAGTCGCCCGAAAGCAGTTTCTGCATCTGCTCCAGACCGGTGAGGCCCATCAATTGCTGCGGCGTGGCCACGCCGCGTGCGCCGAAGCGTGCACGTGCCGCTGCGTCGTCATCTTGCCACTGTTGGAGCGTTTCTTCTGCAGTCATAAGGTACTTCCTGTTTGTCATTCAATTTCAATGCATCTACAATTGTTGCATATGCATGTAACTTTGTAAGTCTCCGCAACCTGTTTGAAATACGAGAGCATCCTGTGATCGCATCCAACCCTGCAACCTTGCCACGAGGCTGCACTAACTTCAAGCTGCGGCAACTGTTGCGCCGTGTGTCGCTGGTCTACGACCACGCGATGGCCGAATGCGGTCTGAAGATCACGCAGTACTCGCTGTTATCGCATGTTGAAAAACTCGGCCCCATTACGCAGGCCGATCTGGCCAAAGCCATGGGCATGGACTCAAGCACACTCTCGCGCAACCTGCGCCCGCTCGAATCGGCGGGCTGGGTGGCAGTGCACGCGGGCGACGACGCACGCAGCCATGCGCTCTCGCTGACCGCAAGCGGGCGCAAGAAGCGCACGCAGGCGCAAACACTTTGGAAACAGGCGCAACTGCAATTGAACGACACCGTGGGAGTGGACGACGTGATCGCGCTGCACGCCCTGATTGACCGCATGACCGACGCGCTGTCGTCGGAAGCGATTGAAGAAAAGGATGCAGCATGAGTGACGCAATCAGAAAGCACGCAATGTGGATAGTGCTGCTGGCCGCAGCCGGCACCTTCGCGTTGACGATGGGCACGCGGCAAACGATGGGGCTCTTCCTCGCTGACGTGAACACCAGCACGGGTCTCGGCATTGCCAACATCAGCCTCGCCTTCGCCTATGGACAATTGTGGTGGGGCCTGACGCAACCGTTCGCTGGCGCGGCGGCGGATCGTATCGGCGCGGGCCGCGTGCTGTTCATCGGCATTTGTTTGGTCGCACTGGGCACCATCCTCACGCCCTTCATGACCACGACCATCGGGCTCATTTTTGCCATTGGCATACTCGCAGCGGGTGGCGCGGGCATGGCAGGGCCTTCGGTATTGATGGCCGCGACCACCCGCTTGTTGCCGCCTGAAAAGCGCGGCATGGCGACCGGTATTGTGAACGCGGGCGGCTCGTTCGGACAGTTCATGATGGCACCTATCGCAGCCGGGCTCACCGCGATGACGGGCTGGATGACCTCGATGCAAATCCTCGGTTTCATCGTGTTGCTGGCGTTGCCTGCGGCGTGGGTGCTCAAAGGCAATTCAAATGCTGCGCCTGTGGCTGCCGGTACGTCCGCCGCGTCGCCGCCGGCGCGTGAAGGCACCGGTGCCGCGATCAAACGCGCGCTGAGCGATCCGAGCTATCTGATGCTATCCGCAGGCTTTTTCGTATGTGGATTTCACGTTGCGTTTCTCGGCACGCATTTGCCCAACGTGGTCGCGATGTGCGGACTGCCGCCGTCGATCAGCGCGTGGTCGCTCGCGATCCTCGGACTGTTCAATATCGTCGGCAGCTTGCTGATGGGCTGGGCAGTCGGACGCTGGCGCATGAAGTCGCTGCTGTCGCTGGTCTACGCCGCACGCGCATTCGGCGTGATCGTCTTCCTAGCGTCCCCGAAAACGGCGACCGTCATGTTGATCTTCGCCGCCTTCATGGGCTTGACGTATCTGTCGACAGTGCCACCGACAGCGGGCCTCGTCGCCAAGCTTTTCGGCACCGCCAACATGGCCACGCTGTTCGGTCTCGTGCTTCTGTCGCATCAGGTCGGCGGCTTCCTTGGCGCATGGCTAGGCGGCAAAGTGTTCACCATGACTGGCAGCTACGACACCATCTGGATCATAGACATCGTCCTCGCCATCGGTGCGGCGCTAATACATATGCCGATCAAGGAAGCGCCACTAAGAATGAAGATGCAGGCCGCGTAAATAATGTCCTTGTAGGAGCGGCTCCGCCGCGCCCCCCCCAACGTCAAATCCAAGCCGCATTCCACCAAGGATAGTCGCCAACGCGCGTAACCAGTCCCGACCGAACGGGATTTGCCACGATGTAGCGCGCGACGACGATCAAGTCGTCTTCCATGCGCAACGCACGATCATGAAATCCAGCTTGCCATAGCGTCTGCCCAACGCAGTCGCGTGAAACATTCACCGTGGTCGCAATCGCCTTCTTCAGCGCACCAATCGTGCTGGACAATGAGCGCGTACCAGCAAGTTCGACAAGCCAGTGCGCGTGATCGGGCATGAGTACCCATGCAAAGCAATTCGAAGTCGATCCAAGAAAGTACCGGTGAATTGCGCGGCAAGCAGCTAAAGCAGGTGTGGGATCAGCGAATGGCACTGCGTGCTCGAAGGTTCGTGCGGTAACGTGATAGAGCTGTCCGGTAACGGAAACACGTCCACGCCGCAATGAGCGAGTGCCGGGGCGCGATTCAGCTCCGGTCATGGCGGGCAGGTCGCGGCAGAGCCGCTCCTACAAATCCCGCCACATCCGACTTTCAAGGCCCAACTCGATTGGCGACCCAACGTGTCACATTTTCGCCAACACTATACCCAATCAAAGAATAGACAGCCCATAGTATCGGCCAACGCAACATGACCGACCAGCCGGGGAAGTGGCCGTCACTAAACATTAGCCATTGCCCGACCACCCCAACTGCAAATGTGATCACAAAAATTAGCGTCCAAACAGCCATGCCACCCACTGGGCCATTGAGAAGGCGTTTGAGACTGGTCACTAGTCCTCCATCTCCGCCTTAGCCGCTTCTACATCCAGACACTCCATCGCATCCTTAGGCTCCGAGGCGGCTGCCTCGGCGTAAAGCGCTTCCACATCCTTCATCTTCTTGTCACCAAACAGCTTGTACAGACCGTCGGCCATTTCGGTCCGGGCAACGGCTGATTCGGGGTTGAGCTTGAGGGCCTTCTCGTAGTTCTCGACTGCGGCCTCTTTACTGACACCATAGGTCATCTTGCCGATCATGCTGCCTACTTTTTCTATCACTTCGGCGTTGAAGGTGCCCAGCGCAATGTGTGCGTCGGCGTGTTTCGGATCCAGCTTGATGGCGGTGTTGAGCGCGCTGCTGACCTTGCCGCCGATGCCTTGCGTGAGCGCTTTGGCGACGCCGATCAGTTGTCCGTAGCGGCCGAGTGCGTAGGCTGCAAGGTAGTAGGCGTTGGCGTTTTTCTTTTGTGCCGCTTGCAGTTCTTCGCAGCGGGCGGCGATTTCTTCGTACGCTTTCTGCTTTTTGGCGTCGCTGGTTTCGAGGTAATTGTTGTAGATGCAGGCGGCTTTGTTGGCCGCGTTGTAGCCGTCGAGTCCAGCGGCAAGCCCGGCCTCATACGCGCCCTGAAAATCACCGGCGTGATAGAGCCGCCAGGCTTCTTCGACTGCCTTGTCGGTGGGGAACGGTTCCGCGTCGCCCTTGTGCAGGCGAGCCCAGTTTTTCTTGAGCGCAGCGCCTTCGTAAACAAACGCTGCGTTGTCGTACGGGAATGCGGCCCAGCCGCCTTTTTTTGCCATGAGTCTCTCCTTGATTTTTTATCGGTATTCGGCTGCGAGCTTTTCAAACAACAAGCGCGCGTCGCCCTGAAAATACGGCGCCAGCAGCACCATGACCTGAAACACGCCCTGCCCCATGGCCTGCGCTTCGTCGAGCTTTCTCGGGTTCATCACGTACGAGTATGAGTGCCAGTAGGTGGCGAGCATGACGAGGTTGATCGAGACAGCGTGAATCTCGCCGTCGGTGGCCTTGAGCTGATCAATCGAGCGCATCTCGGTCATCAGGCGTTCGGTGTTCTTCTGCGCGTTTTGCAGGATGGTCTTGAAGTGCGTTTCGATGATGCGATTCTTCGACAGCAGGTCGTTCAGATCGCGATAGATGAAACGGTACTTCCAGATTTTTTCGAATAGTAGATGCAGCCAGAACCACGTATCTTCGACGTTTGCAGGCCTATCCTTGCCCATCGCAAACAGCTCGTCGAGCTCGCGTTCGAACTGCGCGAAGATCTTGGTAACGATCTCGTCTTTACTGCGATAGTGGTAGTAGAGGTTGCCAGGCGAAATGTTCATCTCGTCGGCGATGGCATTGGTCGTTACGTTCGGCTCACCGAACGAATTGAACATGCCGAGCGACACTTCGAGAATGCGCTCCTTGGTGCGGCGGGGGGCCTTACGTTCCATGTGCTTGCACGAGCAAACTGGATTCCAGCTGCGACGCGCTCTCCGTCCTTGTTTTCTTCCTCTTGATCAATTGTGGAGGAAGTAATCAGGCAGCGCAAGAAATTAGAGTGGTTGCAGCAGCTTTTTCACAAAAGCGCCTTTTCATGCGAGATGAGAGCACAAAAGTGCACTTATCGACTTATGGGCGAATCAGGCCATTAGCCCAATGCAGTCGACGTTTCAGCGAAAAGCTGATAAGTCTGACCTAGCGCAACAAGGCCACTTCCAGCTCGTCAAGCGTGCGCGTGAGATTCGACATGATCGCGCCCGTTTCGCCTCGCGATACACGCCGTGCGGTCGGCAATAGCTTGCGATGCGGATCGCGCAGGGCGTGCATGTTGAGCTTGACACCGTAGTGCGCAAACTCGGCAGCGAGCATGTCGGCACGCGAGAGCAACTGCTCGCGCGTGTGCTGATAGGCGTGCTCCGCGAGGCGGCGGCGATTGCTGTAGCTGAACAGGTTCGAAAAGAACAGATCGGCGTCCCCCTTCGATGGCTGCAGCACGATGAGCTTGGCGTCGGGATATGTGGTCGCGTAGCTTGCAATACTCTTTTCGAGGCGGGAATGGATCAGGGCGCGGAAGGTCTGCGACAGCACCGTCGGCAACCCGCGCTCGACAAGATGCGACTGCGCGCGCGCAGCGATCGTACTGTTGAAAGGCACCAGCGGATTTACGCAGATCACGAGCTTGGCACCCGCATTCATGGCGCTCGACGCGTGCATCGTCTTGTTGAGCGCGCCGTCGACGTAGTGCCGAGCGCCGATTTTCACAGGCGTGTACATGCCCGGCAGCGCAGAGCTCGCCTGCACCGCCTGCGAGATGGGGACGTGGTTCATCGCGCTGGAACCGAACTCCACCGTCTCGCCGGAATCGAGATCGGTCGCGATCAGGAACAGCTTGCTCTTGAGCTCGCGGAAATCATTGGTGCGGCCGGGCTTGCTGAGCAGATTGCGCATCGCGCGCTCGATGGCGCGGTTGTCAAAAAGCCCGGTGGGGATGACAGCGCTCAGGCGTTGCAGCTCGGACAACGCGCGGCTGGGTTTGAGCGAACGCACGCTCGCCCATAGCGTCGCAATCACCGCTGTCGGCAGTGTCGCCAGCCGCGACGCGTATTCGCGCAGCGCAGGTCGCATGAACACGCCGGGCGCGAGGGCGTCGCCGTCCTCTCCCTCGTTTTCGATGAAGAGCTGCACCATCTCGCGTGGCGTGATGCCATTGGCCAACCCGGCCGTGACAAACGCGCCTGCGCTCACTCCAACATACGAATGCAGTCGCGTAAAGTCCAGCGTCGGCAGTGCTTCGTGCAGTGCAGCAAGAACGCCGACCTCGTACACCGCACCCAGCGGACCACCGCCTGCAAGTGCGAGGGCGATAGGCGGCGTGTGGACGGTGGCATTTTCAGACATGATGTGGGATGAAGGTCCGGTGATCGTTACCGCGAATCATAGAAAAACGGCCACCGAGGTGGCCGCTAATGTCCCGATCTTGCGAAAGGAGGAGGAACGCAGGATCAGGTCGGGGACAACAACCCGAGCTTACTTGGCGGCCGTTTTCTTCGCGGCAGGTTTTTTCGCTGCAGCAGGCTTGGCGGCAGGCGCGGCCTTGCCAGCGTTCAGCTTCTGCACAACCTTAGTCAGCTCTTCAACACGGGCGGTGAGCTTGGTGATGTCAGCCTTGGTGGGAACGCCCAGGCGACCCACGGCGCGGCCAACGCGCTCTTCAAATACGGTTTCCAGACGATCCCATGCGCCAGCGGCCTTGCTGGTGGCTTCGGTGATCTTGCCGGAGAACTCGTTGGTCACATCGTTGACGCGGGAGTCAGCGAGTGAACGGAATTTCTTTTGCAGGCCAGCGCCTTCTTTAACGAGTGCTTCAAACACTTTGCTACCTTCTTCTTGAGCCTTGGAGAACGCGCCCAGACCCGCCAACCAGATCTGGCTGGAAGATTCCTTGACGGTACCGAGCAGGTTGCCTTCTGCCTTGCTGGCTTCGGCGGCTTTGCTGAACTTCTTGACCATTTGATATTTCCCTGTGGAGTAGCGGTTACGATGGATGAACTGTATGCGCCACGCATAGAGCGCGCATCCTAGAAACCGGGTATTTCCCTAGGAGAATGGCTCTAGAATGAATTGAACGCTTTTCGCGCAACAGCGGGCGCAACACGCTCGGTGAGCGAACAGCAGTTATCAAAACAGGAGGCCACATGACTTACTTCGTTACCGGTGCATCCGGATTTATCGGCAAGCGTCTCGTCAAGAAACTCTTGGCACGCAAGAACACGACGATCTACTTTCTGATTCGCGCCGAGAGCAAGAAGAAGGTCGACAAGATGATGTCCTTCTGGGGTGACGAAGCAGCGAAGCGCTGCATCCCCATCGTAGGTGACATCGCCAAACCGGGGCTCGGGCTTTCTACTGGTGACAAGACGAAGATCAAGGGCAAGATCAAGCACTTCTTTCACCTGGCTGCCGTGTACGACATGACCGCGACCGCCGATGAGAACCACACAGCCAACGTGGTGGGCACCCAGAACGCGGTGGCGCTGGCCAATGAAGTCAAGGCCGGACTGTTCCATCACATGAGCTCAATCGCGGTGGCCGGCAATTACGAGGGCGTGTTCCGCGAAGATATGTTCGACGAAGCGGACGACTACCTCGATCATCCGTACATGCAGACCAAGCATGAGAGCGAAAAATACGTGCGTGAAAACGCATCGATGCCGTGGCGTGTGTACCGTCCCGGCGTCGTGCTCGGTGATTCGAAGACCGGTGAAATCGACAAGATTGACGGCCCTTACTACTTCTTCAAACTGATCCAGCGCATGCGCTCGATGCTGCCACCGTGGATGCCTGCAATCGGCGTCGAAGGCGGCCGAATGAACATGGTGCCGGTGGACTTCGTGGTCGATGCCACGGATCACATTGCACACGCCAAGGGCAATGACCGCAAAGCGTTTCATCTCACGGATCCGTCGCCACTGCGCATTGGCGATTCGCTCAACATCTTCGCACGCGCTGCGCATGCGCCACAGATGGCGCTGCGCGTCAACGCGGCGCTGTTCGGTTTCATCCCGCAAAGCGTGGTGAAGGGCGTGATGGCGCTGCCGCCAGTGCGTCGCATCAAGAATGCTATCGTCAAGGATCTGGGCATCCCCGAAGACACGCTCTCGTTTATCAATTACCCGGTGCGTTTTGACTGCCGGGAAACGCTCAAGGCGCTTGAGGGCACCAAGATCGCGGTACCCGCACTTGAGGATTACGCGTACAAGCTGTGGGACTACTGGGAACGCAATCTTGATCCCGATCTGTTCATTGACCGCACGCTCAAAGGTCAGATCACAGGAAAAGTCATCCTGATTACCGGCGGCACGTCCGGCATTGGTCAGGCCACGGCGCTCAAGCTGGCGGCGGCGGGTTCGGCCAAGGCTGTCGTCGTCTGCGGACGCGATCAGGAAAAAATAGACGAGACGCTCAAGCTCGCCAAGAAACAGGGCGTCAAGATCGTCGCATACCAGGCCGATGTGGCCGACGAGACGGGCTGCGCCGCCTTTGTGCAGACGTTGAACGAAAAGCACGGAGGCGTCGATATTCTGGTCAACAACGCCGGCCGCTCGATCCGTCGCGCGCTGGAGAACAGCTACGACCGCTTCCACGATTTCGGTCGTACGATGGACGTCAACTACTTCGGCGCGCTGCGCATCACCATGGGCGTTCTGCCCGGCATGGTGGCGAAGAAGAAGGGCCACGTCATCAACATCAGCTCGATCGGCGTGCTCACCAACGCGCCGCGTTTCTCCGCTTATGTGGCGTCGAAAGCAGCGCTTGACGCCTGGACGCGTTGCGCTTCGTCCGAATTTGCTGATCGAGGCGTCAACTTCACCACGATCAACATGCCGCTGGTGAAGACGCCGATGATTGCGCCGACAGCGATCTACAACAATGTGCCAACACTGGATCCGGACGAAGCAGCGGACATGATCGTTCGCGCCATCGTCTACAAACCAGTGCGCATCGCGACCCGCCTGGGTATCGCCGGCCAGGTGCTGCACGCCGTGGCCCCGCGCATCGCGCAGATCGTCATGAATACGAGCTTCCGCATGTTCGGTGATTCCGAGGCCGCCAAGGGCAAGAAAAACGAGGTGGTCGGACCATCAACCGATCAGATCGCACTGTCAAACCTGATGCGCGGCATCCACTTTTAGGACGCCGTTTACGCTGCAGTCCGGGTGCGTCGCATCCGGACCGTCAATCAAATCGTCGACACCAGGATTGCGGGCGATTGGCGCATCACTCAAGGGCCAACAGCCTCGGCAGAAAATGACCGTGGCATATGGGCTACAGCGTCATTTATGCGTAAAGTCGACTTTTGGCATTTCAACCTCGCAGCCCGCATGCGCTATCCACAGCTCGAAAAAAGCTGTTTCTAATGAAAAAGTGTTGCATAGAGGGAACGAAAGGCGATCAATCAGCGAATTCTGTGTGCAATTCGCTATGCAGCACACCCGAAATGTTCTTTAATCCGGCTTGAACTTTTGTTGCGTACCGGAGCGAAATCAGGGTGTGCAGCAGCAAAGTTCACAACACATGTGTGCACTGTTAACAATCGATTGAATTCAGGAGAATCAAACCATGGCAGCCGCCAAAAAACCCGCCGCTAAAAAGCCCGCAGCGAAAAAACCTGCGGCCAAGAAACCCGCAGCCAAGCCGGCCGCGAAGAAACCGGCCGCGAAGAAGCCAGCAGCCAAACCGGCCGCTAAAAAGCCAGCCGCCAAAGCTGCAGCCAAAAAGCCCGCCGCGAAGAAACCTGCTGCGAAAAAACCGGCCGCAAAGCGCAAGCCAAATGCCGCTTTCATGAAGGCCATGACCCCGTCGGCCGTTCTCGCCGCCGTGATCGGCGCCAGTCCGATGCCGCGTACGGAAGTTACCAAGAAGGTCTGGGACTACATCAAGAAGAACAAGCTGCAAGATGCCGTGAACCGTCGCATGATCAATGCCGACGAAAAACTGCGTGCACTGTTCCAGAAGGCGCAAGTCTCGATGTTCGAAATGACCAAGCTGATTTCAGGCCACCTGAAATAGTCTTCAGACGCTTCGCAAAAGCCGGCCTTCGAGCCGGCTTTTTTATTGTGTCAATGCGTCGAGACGCTAGACGAGATCAGCCGTGTCGCGATACTCCGGTACTGAGCAGGACCAGCCAAATCGCTCCGCGATCTTGAGCCGCATGGAGTCCGCGGCGGCGGGCTCACCGTGCGTAATGAACACATGCTTTGGGGCACGCTTGATATGCGAGAGCCAGTCAAGCAGCTCCGAATAGTCGGCGTGTGCGGACATTGAATCAAGGTTCACGACCTCCGCCCGAACCGGTATGTATTCCCCGTGAATCTTGATGGCATCAGCGCCAGCAACCATCGCAGCGCCGCGCGTGCCGCCAGACTGGAAACCCGCGAAAAGGACGGTGTTGCGCTCGTCCGGCGCGATTTCCTTGAGGTGATGCAATACGCGGCCGCCGGTTGCCATGCCGCTTGCCGAAAGGATGATCATCGGGCTCTTCTGCTGGCAAAGTAGTTTTGACTCCTCCGGCGTGCGCACGAATTTGGCGAGCCTGCACATCGCCGAATAGTCAGTCTCTGTGAGTCGATGTTCGCCTGCAAATTCGCGGTAGATTTCGGTGGCGTCAATGGCCATCGGGCTGTTGATGAATAGCGGCACATCGGCAAGTTCACCACGTTTTTTCAGCAGATAGAGGTAGTACAGGATTCCCTGCACCCGGCCTACGGCAAAAGCGGGGATAAGCACGATGCCGCCACGCGCGACCGTACGGTCGATCACAGTCCGCAGTTCCGTCATCGGATCAATCTCAGGATGCAACCGGTCGCCGTACGTGGATTCCAGCACAAGATAATCGGTCGATTCGATTGCCTCAGGCGGTCGCATCAACGGATCGTTGGGACGTCCCACATCGCCTGAAAATACGACTTTCGTGCCCTCGTGCACGACTTCAATCATGGCGGATCCGAGCATGTGACCGTTAGGGCGCCAGCAGGCCATGACGCCTTTGGTGACTTCAAGCTGATGCCCAAAATCAACCGGGCGCATGAGCCGGATGGCCGCGTGCGCATCTACCACGGTGTACAAAGGCAATGCTGGCTGGTGACGCGAAAAGCGGTGCTTGTTTGCGAAGTTCGCCTCCTCTTCCTGCAAGTGTGCGGCGTCCGCGAGCATGACCTCGCTCAATGCACGTGTGGCGCTCGTGCAATAGACGCGCCGGTGGAACCCGCGCTTCGACAGCACGGGGAGGTAGCCCGTATGATCAATGTGCGCGTGCGTCAGTAATACGGCGTCAAGCGTACGCAGAGAGAACGGCGGTTCGGCCCAGTTCTTGAGGCGCAACTGCTTGTAACCCTGAAACAGCCCGCAATCGACCAGAACACGATGATCGCCCGTTTGAAGCAGATACTTCGAACCGGTAACGGTGTTGGTGGCACCGAGGAACTGGATTTGAAATGCTTTTGTCATTTCTGGCCTGCGAGAGTGGTGTCCGCGCGGTGATGTAAGGTGCACACCCCCGCGGGACAAGCCGCCACAGCATAGCAACACAGCGGCGCGCGCCGGCGAGATTGCACAACGGGATTGATCTGCAGCAACCGCGCGATCGCTCTTGCCCGCGCCACTGTCCTACATGCATTTAGGTTTCCGCCTATGTCTGCACTTGACGCACGGAAATACATTGATGACGTGGCGTATCTGGTCCCCCTCAGGTGCGTCACGCTCCTCCTAACGCAAGAAAGAATCATGAAATGAACAAGAATCAAATCGAAGGTCGCATCGACCAGGTCAAAGGAAAAGTCATGGAAGTCGCTGGCAAGGTGACGCATGACACAAAACTGGAGGCTGAAGGCAAGTCCGATCAATTGACCGGCAAGGCCGAAGCCAATCTGGGCGATGCCAAAGAAGCAGTTAAAGACAAAGCCAAAGAACTGATCGACAAGATCTAGCGTCCGCCTTGCGGTCGATCGCAGCAAAGCATCGGATTCGTGAGGGCAAAAAACCGGGGCAATGCTTCAGGCGCTGCGGCGCCGAGCAGTTCAGCATGCCCTCCCCCGTGCGTTGAACGCACCAATCGCATTAACAAGGAGTCACCATGTTGACGACAAGTAGCTTTTTCCAGCAAACGCGCCTCAGTGCAATTTTGGGCGCTTGCGCGCTCGCTGTGGTGCCGGTATTGACGGCGTGCGACCGCACCGACTCTTCGCAAACCGTGGGTCAGAAACTGGACACGGCGGTCACAAAAACCGAACAGGCAGCGGCCGACATCAAAGATGCAACGAAAGCGTCTGTCGATTCTGCTGGCGTCGCACTGCGTGAGGGCGCAGAGCAGGCAAGAACTGCCGCGCGGCAAGCTACCGACAGTGTGACCATCAATAGTGAAGACGTGATCATCACGGCATCTGTCGCGGCTGGTCTGTTGAAGGATCCCGACTTAAGCGCAATGAAAATTGACGTGGACACCAAGAACGGTACGGTCAGTCTCTACGGGCCAGCGCCAAGCGAAACGGCACGCATGCGCGCAACTGACATCGCCAAAGCGGTCAAAGGCGTATCTGGCGTCGACAACAAGCTGACAGTCAAGACAAGCTAATCAACGACACGTGGCGTGTTTCGCGGGAATGCTGGCTGCCTGGCAATGCCCTCACCTAAGATCGTTGACCGCGGCGCTTCGCCGTCGGGTTTGTCGCTCGGCCTTTCGCGTGCAGAGGCGTCAGCATGCCGTTTAAACGCCGCCTCTCACCTGGACGATATTCGGGCGCCCCTAACCCTCTGTGACAAATGGGCGGGCTTGGGTAGTCAAGCCCGTTTAACACCGGACACGGCAATGATGAACGGTGTTTGCATGATCGTTATCCGAAGGCATGGTGTATCAACGTAGCACTTCGGCTTTCGTTTCGACATGGACGCTGGTCGCTACGGTGCCGGTCATGTTCGAACATTTAGGTCCAAAACAACCCGCCAGTTACCACGAAAAAAAGCCGCCCTCAGGCGGCTCTTCGGCGCTAACGACTTATCAGCTGCCCGTACGGATCGCGATCCGGTTCTGAACCGTCACGACGCCGTTGACTTCGCGTGCAATGGCCTCAGCTTTTGATTTCTCGGCCGCTGATTTGGCAAAACCCGAAAGTTGTACCGTGCCCTTGAGGGTTTCGACGCTGATCGAGGTCATGTCAACCCCGGTGTCTTTAGCCATGCGTGACTTGATCTGCGTGGTGATCGTTGTGTCATCGACGTATGCGCCGACAGTTTCCTGGTTGCGCATGACGGCACAGCCTGTAGAAAGTACGGCGAAGGCAGCAAATGCAACCGTTGCGATGACGTGGATTGGTTTTTTCATTACATATCTCCTGGAAGGAACGTGGGACAAAAGGCTGCGAATTTTTGCAACTCGCTGCGGCCCCGCTGCAGCGAACGTGGTCGCATGTGCCGGACGTTGCACAGTCTGCGAGTTCAAATTTTTTGATGAAACCAACTGGGACCTTTGGCTGTGGACCTTTCTAGCCCTTGCGAACCAGACTCACAACGAACGTCACAATGGCCATGACGGCAAAGATGAAGAACAGTATCTTGGCAATTTCCACTGCTCCCGCAGCAATGCCACCGAAACCAAATACTGCGGCGACGAGTGCAACAACGAGAAATACAACGGCGTAGTGCAACATGACTTTTCCTGCAAATTTCTTGACAGCTTGTACGTCAAGTTGCCATACAGGTAGTATCCAGCACTGGCAGGTTCGGCCACATAAGCAGGCACCCAATGCTCATGTAGGGCGCCAGAAGTCTGTGGTGTAGGACTGTGCTGACAAGCCCGAAAAGCGCCAGCCATCAAATCGTCGTAGTTGCAGCAGCCTGCGTCGACACGTCCGCCCTTGGGAGCATGACCCGAATACTGGTACCACTGCCTTCGGTCGAACTTACAGCCAGTGTGCCTCGCAGCGCTTCAACGCGGTGCCGCATGCCAGCGAAGCCATGACTTGCATTCAGGCGCTCTTCCACATTGAAACCACGACCGTCGTCACGGACTTCCAGCTCAATGTGGTTTTCGTACTTGTGCAGCGTCACGGTGACTTCCTTTGCCTGCGCATACTTTGAGATATTGGTAAGCGACTCCTGCACAACTCGATAGACTGTCAGTTCCGCCTCATCGTTGAGCTTCACGGCGTCGAGATCAGTAGCAACAGCGATGCCGCTGTGTTCTCCAAAATCCCGGGTGAGAATTTCTAGCGCGGAAACCAGCCCCAGGTTTGAGAGCGAGGATGGGCGCAAGTCTTCAACGATGCGCCGTTTCAGCGCAATCACGGCGTTCAGCGTCTCGGTCAGGTGGGCCAGACGCTGGGCGAGCGCCTCGTTATCACCCGGCAGCTTCGACCGGATCCGCGCAACGTCAAGCTTCGCCGCAGTCAGCAACGCTCCCAGCTCATCGTGAAGCTCGCGCGCCAGATGTTCGCGCTCCTTCTCCTGAACAGTCTGTAGATGATTGGCGAGTACCGTCAGGCGCGCCGTTCTTTCACGGACCTGCAGCTCCAGTCCGTCTCGTTCAGTTGCAAGCGCCCGTCGCTGAGTTTCACCTGCGGCGTTGAGTTTCTCGGTCTGGCGCAGGTACAGGTGAAACGCGAGGAGCCCGAGCAGCGCAGCGAGCGTGACGCCGATTCGCGATACCGTGAGACTCCGGTCTATCTGCAGCTGCGTCGCCTTCATGCGTTCGGTCGCCGATCCGATGAGCTCCAGGGCGGAGTCTCTTATGCCAAGCATGTAGTCTTTTCCCAGATCGGTGCGCACAACCTGCATCCAGTTTTCGCTGTCACCGCCAACATGGCGAATTTTGATGGTGACCTCGAGCTCTGCCAGTTTTCGTGAAATGCTGCGGGAAAGTCCGTCAAATCGCGCAAGTTGCGCCGAATCGCTCACGTACATTGCGCGCAGGGCGTCCAGCGTCGAGCTGATGTTCGTCGTGGCCTCCGAATACGGTACAAGATACTTCTCGTCGCCGGTGAGCAGGTATCCTCGCTGCCCTGTTTCTGCATCCAGAACTTCCTGTAGCAGGACGTGCAGCGCGCCACGCTTTTCCTGCTCCCGCGCCATGCTCTCAGCCGCCTGTGTAGAGCGCTGATAGCCGATTTCGTTCAAAGCGATGAGCGAAGCGACCGCCAGCGCTGCCAGCGGCATCGCCCATAGTGTCTTGCCACCGACTAGAAAGCGCATGATTTTTCTGTGTCTGAAATAGAGGCGCAGCGATACGCTGCTCGCACAACGAAATGCTCACTTTCCCGACAGGGACTACACTGTTGCGACAAGTTGTAGCGAAGCTTCATAAATGATCAAGATCAAAATTGGAATAGTCGACGACCATAGTATTGTGCGCTCCGGACTGCGCCAGTTCTTCGAGGATCAGTCCGATTTGCAGGTCGTTGGCGAGGCAGCAACCGGACGCGAGGCCGTTGAATTGGTGCGCACGGTTGACATGGATGTGCTCCTGCTGGATGTATCGATGCCAGGACAAACCGGTATCGACGCGATGGCCATGATTCGTGCCAAAGCGCCCGATCTTGCCATTCTGATTCTGAGCGGCTATCCGGAGGAACACTACGCCGTCAGTCTCATTCGTCAGGGTGCGAGCGGCTATCTCAGCAAGCAGTGTGAGCCAGCCGAAATTGTGACTGCAATCCGGACGGTCAGTCAGGGGCGGCGATACATCACTCCTGCCGTCGCAGAACTTCTCGCACAGCAACTCAATCGGGCAGATGGCGGCCTGCCGCATGAGCAGCTCTCGGAGCGTGAGTTTCAGGTCTTTTTGCGACTGGCCAAAGGTGAAACGGTGGGTGACATCGCCGAGGCGCTTTCGCTTAGCGTGAAAACCGTCAGCACGTACCGTACGCGAATCATGGAGAAAATGTCGCTCTCCTCGAATAGCGATCTGACGTACTACGCGCTCAAGGGTAAGTTGATCGATTGAGCGCCAGGACCGCATACCCCCGGCGTTGACAGCCGGTTTCCTGCGGCTACTGGCGAGTTGCACTCTGCTCCAGACAGAAGCTCACCAGATTCTCAATCTCGTGAGATTTGTCGAAAACCGCATCCGCACCCAGCTTCATGCATTGTTCGCGTACTCCTGCCGACGCGTAATTGGTCAAAACGACCAGTTTCTGATCGGTGCGACGGTTGCGATTTGCGGCTACAACGCCCAACCCGTTGCCCTGCTTTAGGAATATGTCGACTATCGCCAGATCCCACTCGTTCGCGTGAGAAGCAAGCCACGAATTGGCCTCTGCCTCCCCTTCAGCACTACCGCAAGGAACACCGTCGACAAGCTCGACCAGCGTCGCGATCAGGTTTTCGCGAATGATGACGTTATCTTCGACAAGGTAGATACGGAGGGGCACAAAGCTCACCAAAAGTGACTGCTTCAAGCCCTTTGGCTCAAAGACGCGATACATGGATTGGACCGCTACATTAAGGGGTAATCGTATCAACGACTCGCCGTTAGCGGTGACTGGACGGGGCGCCATGACGATGTAGGACAGCGCCTACAACAGCGGCAGCAATCAGCGACGGAGTGCCGCGAGGAGGTGGGCTCTTGCCGCGCTTCCACTTGGCATGCTCACATGCCCAATCCCCGTCAGCTCAATATTTTCCGCGCCGGGCATGACCGAGGAATCCTGCGGCGAGATGATCGTGTCGTGCACGCTGTAGATACTGGTGAAAGGAATGCCTACTTCAGTGGTACCCAACGCCTCAAGCCACGGGTTTCCGGGACGCATCTGGGCACCGTTTGGGCCACTTGCAAGATAGGCGTGAAAGGTGCCGTGATGAGGTGACCCCATTGTGACTAAGCGGTCGATTCTGGTGCCACCGTGGCTGCGCAGATAAGCCCGGCAGATAAGTCCGCCCATACTGTGGGCCACCAGCGTCAGGCGCGATGCGCCGGTACGAGCCAACACGTCGTTCACGCGTTCAGCAAGCCGGACTCCCATCGTATCGATAGAGGCAAATGGTGGCTGGTCAATGGTGAATACACGGTAGCCCTGGGCTTCTAGCGCGCGGCCCGTGAAGAACCATACCGCTCCATTGTTCACATACCCATGTTGCAAAAGCACGACCGGTCCGTCCGACGGACCGCACCCGCGATCGCTTCGGGTGTGGAACATCGCCCGAAACGGAATGAGCAGCAAATTCTGTATGCACAGGTGCCAGTATTCGACGAGGAAGAACTTGATCCAGGCGACGGCGCCGAGTCGTTGTTCCGGCTTGAGTGTGACGCCTTTCACGCGCGACAACGTATAACTTGCCAGCGCAACAAACAATCGACTCAATAGCGCCAGTGACAGCAACCACGACGCAAACGTAAGCCATCCACAGCAGTCGCCGCATGTCAAAGACAGCCACGACGCATAGAACGCAAACTCGGCGCAAAGCAACAGCAAGGCCAACAACCACATGGGCAACGGAAACACCCACCCGTTGTCCGCAGGGTCTGCTTGCGTGCGGTTGCTCATCAAGTCACGCTCGCCGCATGTCACCGGCCAGCCGCGCAGCATTCCGCCAGGCAAGTCCGTAGATTGAAAGCTGCGGGTTGGCACCGATGGAGGTGGGGAATACCGATCCGTCCATCACGCTCAGATTTTCTACCTGATGATGACGGCCATAGACATTCACCACGCCGTCTTTTTCGCCGCTCGCCATCGCACACCCGCCCATCACGTGAGCGCTCGCGACACGCGTGGAAAGTGCCTTCAAATCGAGCGCCGTCAACGCCGCTTTGGCATCCGCCCAGGTGCGAAATCCGTTAATGCGTTCGTCCACTGGAAAAACCTCTTTGGCTCCGGCCGCGAACTGTATTTCCGCCATCGCCAGCATGGCCCGCTTCGCCGCGTCGAAGAAAAAACCGTTGAGCTTGTAGTCAAGCTGCGGGAAACCATCGCCAAGAAGTTTGACGCTGCCGCCAATGCTGTCTTCATGAAATCCGTCGCGGCACAACGCAATGGTCACCTGCGTATTCGGCATGTTCGTGATGCGGTTGCGGTGGTGTTCGCTCATGCCGTTAACACTGATCGCGTAGAGCACGGGGTGCACCGGTGGCACCTCCAGCTTGAAGCCCATCGGACCATCGATGGCATGCGTGTGCAGGAAGTGATCGCTGTAAGCCGTCTGCGGCGCGCCCTCCCAACCTGCAACTCTCGACCCCATGTCAGCGCCAGAAAGCAGTGACGGATGCAGAAACGTTCGTGTTCCCAGGCAGCCATAAGGGTCGGGCGCCTTCGAACGCATCAGCAAGGCAGGCGAATTGATGGCGCCGCCAGCTACGACGAAGTGATTCGCGGTGACACGAACCTTGATGTTGCCGGGGTCATAGCCTGTGCCCTGCATGCTCACGCATTCCAGCGATTCGACACGACCGTTCCTGAAAAGCAGGCGCTCGGCACGGGCCCGGCTCACCAGAATGGCGCCTCGCGACAGCGCTGCGGGGATGGTCGTCACCAGCATCGACTGCTTGGCGTTGGTCGGGCAGCCCATGCCGCAATAGCCGAGGTTGTAGCAACCCTTTACGTTGCGACGAATGCGCTCGACCTTGATGCCAAGCTTCTGGCCGCCGCGCTCCAGCACCGCGTTGTTCTCATTCGGTGGCACTGACCAGTCGGTGATGTTGGTAAGCTTTTCCGCGCGTTCAAACCAGCCGGCCATATGTTCATCGGTCAGCTCGGTGAGACCAAAACGTTCACGCCAGAATTTAAGCGTTGGTGACGGCGTGCGAAAACTGGTCGTCCAGTTCACTGTCGTCGAACCGCCAACAGTCCGCCCCTGCAATATGTTGATGGCCTTGTCCGCAGTCTTTCTGGACGCAGATTCCTGATACAGGGTCGGATAGGCTTCGGACTCGAGCATGCGGAAATCGGTCGACGACCGGAGCATGCCCTCTTCGATCATGACCACCTTGAGCCCGGTATCAGACAAAACGTCGGCGGCAATGCCGCCACCGGCACCAGTTCCAATAATGCAGACATCAGCTTCGAGCACCGCGTCCTTGCCCAGTTGGGATGCGTCGATGTGCAGCCAGCCCCTGGCAATGCCTTCGCGTATGGGATCAGAAATCATATGGGAGAGATAAATGCAACCGCGATAGTCGAAGGCTACGCAAGTTTGGGAGGACCAGGATAGCCGGTTGGGCCCCAGGTTTTGGGTTCAGCGTAGAAACTGCCCAGCACCATGTCGTGCAACGCAAAATAGGCCTGTTGTTTCAACGCGAGACTGCTGTCACGCAATCCGTACAAAAATGTTGCAACGGCAGGAATGTCGTTGTCCTGCCAGTCACCACTGTACCCAAGCAACGCGCGCGCCGGCTTCAACGCAAGCAAAGCGAAGAGATCACTCACTTCGCTTCGGGTCGATGGCGGAAGGTTGTCAATCAAAGCGCCAGCAGCTGAAACCACGCGCGCAATTTCGGCCGCACGTGCTGGCGCGTCGCCCGGCAGCGCAGAACCCAGCAGCGCGCCGGATACAACGCGCAACATGTTGCCGTGCTCCTGAACAAGTACGGGGCCTTTCGGGGCCGTCCCGGAACGTCCAATGCGCGGCACGACCCAGATTGCGCCTGCCGCAAGGGCACCGGCCACGCCAACAAAAATGAATCTTCTCCGACTCCACATTGCAAGAACTCCTCCACTCGCCGACCGATTCTAGGCAGAGACGTTAGAGCGAGTCGCCTACACCTAGGCCAGGGCAGTTGACGAAGTTCGGCAAGGCACTATGCTGTGATTATGGTTACTTCCCCGCCCATCGAAACAACGCTACGTGCGCATTTTGAAGCGGCGCGCAACGAGCGCAATCTTGCCAAAGCCACGGCGACGACGGCCGCTGATCGTCGCTCCGTCCGGGTCTATCAGCAATCGCGGCTCGCGCAAACGCATGCCGATCTTCTCCGGTCCAGCAAGTATGGGCTTGCGGCGACTTTCTTTCTCACTGAACTCTACTCGACAGAAGATTTGACTCAGCGCGACGCCGACCTTGAACGCGTCATCAAGCTTCTGGTCAAGTTCACGCCGGAAAAGGCGCTTGATGCGCTTGCCGCGGCGCTTGAGATGGACGCGCTATCCGAGCTGCTGGACGGCAAGCTTGCGGCAGTGCTTCGGTCGCAACAGGGACCGGGCGCGGCGCTCCGGATTGATGCCAGTACCTATGCTGTCGCGTACCGGGCAATGGGGCAATTTGATCTGCGTTTGCGGCAAGTGGAGCTGACCGAAGAGATCGGTCTCGCGCTGGACAAGCTCGCCCGCATGCCCATTGTGATGACGATGCTCCGGGTCATGCGGGTTCCGGCGAACGTAGCCGGCGTTGGCCGCCTGCACGAATTTCTGGAACGCGGTTACGCGGCATTCATTCACATGAACGGCGGACGCGTGTTCATTGATACGATTGTTGCGCGTGAGCGTGCGGAGCATGAACGGCTGACGGGATGAAGCCTCCGTCATTGCCAATGACATATCTCCGGTGGCAACAGGGGATTTGTCCGGGCGGCATTGACCCGTTGTCTCGGGCGGCAACGGAGGTCAATGGTGACGGCAAGCCCCTCGACTGGAACTACGAGAAACGCTGACCCGGCGGACACCAATAAGGTCGGGGCGCATGGGTCGCATGGCGCGCCCGACAGGAGTCGAACCTGTGACCCTTGGCTTCGGAAACCAATACTCTATCCAGCTGAGCTACGGGCGCGTAAGCATTTGATTATAGTGACCCGAGCCGCTAGCCGCGGGCATCGTTATAATTTAAGGTTGTCGGTCACGTCCCGATAATCCATCCTGCAATCCCGCCAAGCGAAAAAAGCCACAGCCATGAGCGAAGAACACGGCAATCTGATCAAAACCCCCAAGCAACTCATCATTGTTTCAACGCTGGCACTGGTCGTTCCAGTCGCGATCGCGTTTCTGGGAGCGCAACTGGTAACGGGCGGTAAACGCATCGACACCACCGAAGCAAAGAAATCGGTCGAACAGCGCATCAAACCTGTTGGCGAATTGATCAAGCTCGAAGGCGCGCCAGCCCCCGCTGCCGCAGTCGTAGCGGTTGTGGCAAAAGCCAAATCCGGTGAAGAGGTTTACAACTCGGCATGCGTCGCGTGCCACGGCGCTGGCGTTGCCGGTTCGCCCAAGACGGGTGACAAGGCTGCATGGGCGCCGCGCATCGCGCAGGGCGCAGCAGTGCTTTACGAACACGCGCTCAAGGGCTTCAAGGCAATGCCGGCAAAGGGCGGATCGAGCACGCTTTCAGACGACGAGGTCAAAGCGGGCGTGGATTACCAGGTCGCCAAAGCAAAATAATGCTGGCGATTTGCACGACGAACGCGCCGCGAGGCGCGTTTTTTGTTTGTAAGTCCGTGCGAAGATGAGCACCTACGTCATTGGCGACGTCCAGGGCTGTGACGCTGAGCTTGGCGAGCTGCTGGCGCTGATGCGGTTCAACGCCGAATCGGATCGCGTGTACTTTGTTGGGGATCTGGTCAATCGGGGGCCGAATTCGGTCGCCGTCCTGCGACGGGTCAAGGCGCTGGCAGAGCGCGGCGTGGCCGACAGTGTCCTTGGCAACCACGACTTCTTCCTGATCATGGCGATGGAGGGATTTTCCAAGCTCCATCCCGGCGATACGCTCGATCAGGTGCTGCAGCAACCGGACGCGCGGGCGCTGGTGGACTGGCTTCGCAATCGCCCGCTGCTGCTCGAAATCGACCCGCATGTCATCGTGCATGCGGGCCTGCTCCCCGCGTGGACGGTGGCGGACGCGCGGGCACTGGCACGCGAGATTGAGCGCGAGCTGCGCGGTCCGGACTATCGGACCTTTCTGCATTCACTGTTCGGCAATGAACCTCGCGTCTGGCATGACGATCTGACGGGCCTCGCACGTCATCGCGCGGTGGTGAACGCATTTGCCCGACTGCGCTTTTGTACGGCATTCTCCGAAATCGAATTCAGGGAGAAGCGCGATGCCTCATTCGCTCCTGCTGGTTTCGCGCCCTGGTTCAAGCTGCCGGGTCGGCGCTCGGCAACCTCCCACGTCATTGCGGGACACTGGTCGAGCGAGGGCCTGCGTTTGACGCCGACCGTCAGCATGCTCGATTCCGGTTGCCTGTGGGGGGGCGCGCTCACCGCGCTGCGCCTTGATGACCGTGCGGTATTTCAGGTACCGAGCGAGCAACCGCTCAGCCTGCTACAAGAGTAAATCAGTATCTAACCACTGCCCGGATTGCGGCCTCGGCCTGTTGCGCCACTTCGCGGCGTGTCTTGCCTGCACAAGCTATCGCCTCGATAAACCGCACCTCGGCGATCACCGGCTCAGCACGGTGAATGGCCCGCAATGACTCAATCAGGCTCATGTCGCCAATGTAGGCCGCCGCATCGGTACGCTCTTCTCCACCTCCACCACCGGCCCTCGTCCGGCGAAAATAGCGTATTGCGACGACCCACACCTCGCCCTCCGACGCAACAATCGGTTCCAGCAGCGAAGCGTGGAACTTCATGACATCGCGCCCGGCGCTTGTTGTTCCTTCTGGGAAAACTGCGACCGTTTCGCCCGCATCGAGCAACTCATGCACGACGCGCTTCAGTCGGTGCGTTTCCTTGCGGTCGCTCCGATTGATGAAAATGGTGCCGACGTTGGCGAGCAAACGACCGGCCAGCGGCCAGCGTCGCAGCTCGGCCTTGGCGATAAAGTGGCAGGCGCGTTGCGTATTGAGTGCAAAGATGTCCGCCCAGGACACGTGGTTGGCCACCAGCGTAACCGGCCGCTCGGCGTCCGCCGGAAATCCGATTGCGCGCACCTCAATGCCCGCCAACAGCAGAATCTCCCGC
>Ga0209023_10001328_pt1 | contig 33521 bp, 35 predicted proteins | sample LakOneMetagenome_FD_187468 | JGI IMG/M metagenome (GOLD analysis project Ga0209023, IMG submission 187468) | Freshwater and sediment microbial communities from Lake Erie, Canada (SPAdes) (version 2) | ecosystem: Environmental > Aquatic > Freshwater > Lentic | place: Lake Erie, Canada...
CGTCCCGCCACGGACACGCTGGGCGGCCAGCCACACCGCGAACCAGACCACGCTGACGATCGTGACGATCAGGAAGCTGGGCGGCATGTTGAACATCGCCGACAGCGACAACCCGGCCCACACCGCGACCAGCGCCAACACTGTCGAGACCGCCATCGCGGCGGTGGGCCGGGCGGTCAGCATGATCGCGGTGGCGGCCGGGGTGACCAACAGCGCGAACAACAGCAGCGTCCCGACGGCCTGCACCGCCATGGTGACCGCCAGCCCGAGCAGCGCCATGAAGATGACCGACAGCAGGCGCACCGGAACGCCCTTGGCCTCGGCGACCGCCGGATTGACCGACGCGAAGAGCAGCGGGCGGAACACGAAGGTGATGACCACGGTGAGCACCACCACCGCCACGGCGAACAGCACCAGTTGCCGGCCGGTGACGGCCAGCAGATTCCCGAACAGGATGTTGGTCACCGTGCTGCTGCTGCGGGTGGCCAACGAGCTGAAGAACAGGCCCAGGCCCGTCGCCGCGGCCAGCACCGTGCCGGTCGCGACCTCACGCTCGCCGGCGCGCTTGCCCAGTGCCCCGATCACCAGCGCGCCCCCGATGCAGAACACCGCGAGTCCCGCGGTGACCGGCAGGCCGAGCAGCAGCGCACCGGTGGCCCCGGGAAACCCGATGTGCGCCAGGGCATGTGCCGCGAACGCCGTGTTGCGGACGATGATGAAGTAGCCGATCAACCCGGCGGCCAACGCGACCAGGGTGCCGCCCAGCAGTGCGTTGCGCATGAACGGCGACATCAGGATCTCCCACCAGTTCGGCTGGTAGCCGACGGCGATCAGGCGGGTGGTCATCAGATGCTCCGCATGTAGAGGTCCCCCTGGGGGGTGTGCACCACCTGGATGGAGGTGCCGTAGAGGTGGCTCAGCAGATCGGCGTTGACCACCTCGTCCATGGTGTCGAAGTGGGCGTGGCCGTCCAGCAGGTAGATGGCGCTGTCCAGCACGCCGAGCAAGGGGTTGAGGTCGTGCGCGACGACCAGGATGGTGACCCCGAAGGCGTCGCGGACCCGGGCCAGTAGGGTGACGATCTCCCGCTGGTTGCGCAGGTCCAGCGAGGCCAGGGGTTCGTCGAGGATCAACAGCCGCGGCCGGCCGACCAACGCTTCGGCGATGGCCACCCGCTGGCGCTGACCGCCGGAGAGCTGCGAGAGCCGGCGGTGCGCGAACGGTGCCGCGCCCACCGCGTCGAGGGTCTCGACGACGCGGTGCCGCTCCTCGTCGCTGGGGCCGGCGAACCCCCACCGGGCGCCGATCAGCCCGAGCATCACCGCGTCGCTTGCGCGGATGGCGTCGCCGGAAACCGCCGCGTAGTTCTGTGGCACGTAGCCGATCGCCGACGTCGCCTGCCCGGCGGGCCGGCCGAGCACCTCGACGGTGCCCGACGCGACCGGAACCAGGCCCAGCACCACCTGCAGCAGCGTCGTCTTGCCCGACCCGTTCGAGCCGATGACGGCCGTAATGCCACCCGACGGCACCTCGAACGTGCCTTCCGACCAGACCAGCCGGCCGCCGCGGACCACGCTGACGTCGTCGAGGGCCAGCGCCGGGGGCTCAGATGCTGACACCGAGGGCCTTGGCCAGGGCAGTGAGTTGGTCCATCTGCCAAGCCTCGAATGTTTTCGCGCCCGGCGCCACGGTTTCGGTGACCTCGACCACCGGGACGCCGGCGGCCTCGGCCGCCGCACGGATCTGCTGCGGCAGTGCGCCCTCGGTCTGGGTGTTGTAGATCAGCACATCGACGCCCCGGCCGGCCAGCAGCTTCAGGAACGCACCGAGATCCCCGGGCGATGGCTCGGCCCCGTGGGCCGCCGACGCCTGGTAGCCCGTCGGGGTCCGGTTCTGCAGGCCGATGGCCGCCGCCATGTCGTCGAACACCGCTTCGGTGGCCGCGTAGGACTTTCCGGTCGCACCGGCCTTCAGGGCGGCGACGGCGGCGTCGTAGGGCTTCAGCGCGGTGGCGAATGCGGCCCGCCGGTCGGTGAAGTAGGCCGCGGCGTCCGGGGCGAGCGCACTGAGCTTGGCGGTCACCGTGTCGGCGAGCGCGACCACGGCCGCGGGGTCATACCAGACGTGCGGGTTCGAGGTGGCGTCGGGCGCGGCGATGACGACCGGCGCCGTTGGTGCTGACGCGGCCGCCAGCTTGGCCGCCCACTCGTCGTAGTGCCCGCCGTTGACCACCACCAACCGGGCGTTGCGGAACGCGGCGGCGTCGGCCGGGGTGGGCTCGTAGTCGTGCGGGTCGGCCGCGGAACCGGCCAGCAGCGTCGCCACCCGCGCGCACGCGCCGCCGAGTTCGGAGACAATGTCGCCCCACTGGTCGACACTGACGACGACGTCGACGGGATCGGCGGGGCAGTCCGCGGCGCCCGCCGCGCCGGACGGCGCCTTCGTCCCGGACGAGCAGGACATCAGCACGACGGACGCGGTGACCAGGGACAGCAGACCGAGGATTCGCACAACGCTAATGGTAACGGTTTTCAATAAGGGGGACACATTGCGTTCGGCGCATAGGCTGATGCCCCATGACGACGCGCGTCGATCTGAACGCCGATCTGGGCGAGGGCTTCGGGGTGTGGCGGGTCGGTGACGACGCCGCCATGCTCGGCATCGTCACCAGCGCCAACCTGGCCTGCGGATTCCACGCCGGCGATCCGGCGGGCCTGCGCAGCGTGTGCGAACAGGCCGCCGGGGCCGGGGTCCGGATCGGCGCACAGGTCGGTTACCGCGATCTCGCCGGGTTCGGCCGCCGCTACATCGACGTCGCGCACGACGACCTGATGGCCGACGTCATCTACCAGATCGGAGCACTGCAGGCGCTCGCCCGTTCCGTCGGCGCCGACGTCGGCTACGTCAAACCGCACGGCGCGCTGTACAACACCATCGTCACCGACACCGGCCAGGCCCGGGCCGTGGCCGCCGCGGTGGCCGCCGTCGATACCGCTCTGCCGGTGCTCGGGCTGGCCGGTTCGGCATTCTTCGCCGAGGCCCGGCGGCTCGGACTGCGCACCGTCGCCGAAGGTTTCGCCGACCGCGCCTACCTGGCCGATGCCACCCTGGTGCCCCGCGGCCAGCCGGACGCCGTGCTGCACGACGCCGCCGAGATCGCCGATCGCGTCGAGCAGATGGTGACCACCGGAACGATCGCCGCGGTCGACGGCACACGCATCGAACTCAACGTGGAATCCATTTGCGTACATGGTGATTCACCGGGTGCAACGCAGATCGCGCGGGCGGTGCGGACCCGGCTTCAGGAGCGCGGAGTGACTCTGGAGGCGTTCAGCTGATGCGCGCACGACTGGGCCGACCCGACCTCGCCGACCACAACCACCTGTTCGCCGTCCCCGCCGCCGAGCCCGCCGGCCCGCTGGCCATCACCTGGGCCGGGGTGTCGACACTGCTGATCAGCGACGGTGATTCGGCGCTGATGACCGACGGCTTCTTCACCCGGCCCGCACTCGCCCAGGTGGGCCTGGGCCGGATCGCCCCGAGCATCCCGCGCATCGACGGTTGCCTGGGCCGCCTGGGTGTGCGGCGCCTCGACGCGGTGCTGCCCGTGCACACGCACTACGACCACGGCCTGGATTCGGCGGTGGTGGCCGAGCGCACCGGCGCCACCCTGATCGGCGGCCGGTCCGCAGCGAATATCGGCCTCGGACAGGGACTTCCAGAAGATCGGATCATGGTTGCCGACCCGGGTTCGGCGCTGTCGTTCGGCGCGTTCGACCTCACCCTGGTCGAATCCCACCACTGTCCGCCCGACCGCTTCCCCGGCGTCATCACCGAACCCGTGCGACCGCCGGTGCGGACCTCGGCCTACCGGTGTGGGGAAGCCTGGTCCGCCCTACTGCACCACCGACCCAGCGACCGGCGCGTCCTAGTCCAGGGCAGCGCGGGTTTCGTGCCCGGCGCGCTGCGGGGACACCGCGCCGAGGTCGCCTACCTCGGACTGGGCCAGTTGGGCATTCAGTCGCAGCAATATCTGGTCGACTACTGGACCGAGACCGTCCGGGCGGTCGGCGCCCGCACAGTGGTCGGCATCCACTGGGACGACTTCTTCCGGCCGCTGTCGAAACCGTTGCGCGCGTTACCCTTTGCGGTCGACGACCTCGACAACTCGGTGCAGGTACTCGGCGAACTGGCCCGCGCGGACGGCGTACGACTGCTCCTACCCACCCTCTGGCAGTGCGAGGACCCCTGGCGGTGACCTTCGTGTCGGTCCTGTCGCTGGCACTGCTCCTGATCGTCCTGGTGTTCGCCATCGCCCGTCCGCAGGGCTGGCCCGAAGCCGCCGCCGCGCTGCCGGCCGCGCTGACGCTGGTGCTGGCGCTGTGGGCCGGCGTCCGCGTGTTCGGCGTCTGAGCGGGTTCGGCGAGCGGTGCAGTTCCGCGAGCACGAGGCCCGCGACATCAAAGACCCGGATCAGCGCCGCTGGCGGGCGATCTCGGCCAGTACCACACCGGCGGCCACCGAGGCGTTCAGGGATTCCGTCGGGCCGGCCATCGGGATCGACACCACCGCATCGCAGTTCTCCCGGACCAGGCGCGACAGGCCCTTGCCCTCCGAGCCGACCACCACCACGGTGGGCCCGGTCGCATCGAGCTCGTCCAGGGTGGTGTCGCCACCCGCATCCAGCCCGACGATCTGCAACCCGGCGTCGCCCCAATCCTTCAGCGTCCTATTGAGATTCGTGGCGCGGGCCACTGGCAACCGGGCGGCCGCACCGGCGCTGGTACGCCACGCGACCGCGGTCACCGATGCGGAGCGGCGCTGCGGGATGAGCACACCGTGTCCGCCGAACGCCGCCGCCGACCGTACGATCGCGCCAAGGTTGCGCGGGTCGGAGATGTTGTCGAGGGCGACCAGCAGGGCGGGCATGGCGTCGGAGGTCGCCTCCCGCAGCAGATCGGCGGGATGCGCGTATTGGTACGGCGGCACCTGCAGGCCGATACCCTGATGCAGCCCGTTGCTGCTCATCCGGTCCAGGTCGGTACGGGACACCTCGAGGATCGGGATGCCGGAATCGGCTGCCCGCGTGACGGATTCGGTCAGCCGCTCGTCGGATTCGGTGCCCAGCGCGACGTAGAGCGCGGTCGCGGGAACACCGGCCCGCAGGCACTCCACCACGGGGTTGCGGCCGAGCACGATCTCGGTGTCGTCGGTCTTCTTCTGCCGGCCCTGCGCCGACCGAGCGGCCTTGGCCGCCCGCTTGCCGGCCGGATGATGCGGCCGCTCATGGGCCGGCGGAGTGGCACCCTTGCCCTCGAGCCCGCGACGCCGGACGCCACCGGACCCGACGGTCGGCCCCTTCTTGGTGCCCGGCTTGCGGACAGCGCCGCGCCGCTGCGAATTGCCGGCCATCAGCGGGCCGTCCCGTCGGCCAGGGACCATTGCGGGCCGTCGGAGGTATCGGTGACCTCGATCCCGGCCGCCTTGAGCCGGTCCCGAATCTCGTCGGCCCGAGCCCAATCCCGTTGTGCGCGAGCATCGGTACGGCCCTCGAGGGCCCATTTCGTCAGCACGTCGATGGCGGCCAGGGCCGAGGAAGTCTCGTCGCGCGACACCCAGCGCTCGTCGAGCGGGTCGCAGCCGAGGATTCCCAGCATGGCCCGGATCGAGGCGGCGTGCGCCATGGCGCCCTCGTGGTCGCCGGCATCCAGGGCGCGGTTTCCGTCAGCGCGGGCGCTGTGCACCTCGGCCAGTGCGGCCGGCACCGCCAGGTCGTCGTCGAGTGCCGCGCCGAACCGGTCGGACCATTGACCCACCTCTACGACACCTACCCGGGTGCGCACCCGGTGCAAAAGGTCCTCCAGGCCCACGTAGGCCTTCACCGCGTCCTGCAACGCACCCTCGGAGAACTCCAGCATCGACCGATAGTGGGCGCTACCCAGGTAGTACCGCAACTCGGCGGGCCGAACCCGTTGCAGCACTGCGGGAATCGAGAGCACATTGCCCAGCGACTTGCTCATCTTCTCGCCGCCCATGGTGACCCACCCGTTGTGCAACCAGAACTCCGCGAACCGGTCGCCGGCCGCTCGGGCCTGCGCGATCTCGTTCTCGTGATGTGGAAAGACCAGATCCATTCCGCCGCAATGGATGTCGAACTGCGCCCCGAGGTACTCATGCGCCATCGCCACGCACTCGGAATGCCAGCCCGGCCGGCCGCGCCCCCACGGCGTCGGCCACGACGGCTCACCGGGCTTGGCGCCCTTCCAGAGGGTGAAGTCCCGCTGGTCACGCTTACCGGTGGCCACGCCCTCGCCCTGGTGCACGTCGTCGATCCGGTGCCCTGACAGCGCCCCGTATTCGGGGTGGCTCAGCACGTCGAAGTAGACGTCGCCGGCCCCGGTGTAGGCGTGACCGGTGTCGATCAGCCGCTCGATCAGCTCGACGATCTGGGTGATGTGCCCGGTGGCACGCGGTTCGGCCGACGGCGGCAGCACACCGAGCGCGTCGTAGGCGGCGGCGAAGGCCCGTTCGTGGGTGGCGGCCCACTCCCACCACGGCCGATCCGCCGCGGCGGCCTTCATGAGGATCTTGTCGTCGATGTCGGTGACATTGCGGATGAACGCCACATCGAGTCCCTTGGCCATTAGCCAGCGGCGCAGCACGTCGAAGGCGACCCCGCTGCGGACGTGGCCGATGTGGGGCAATCCCTGCACGGTGGCGCCGCACAGGTAGATCGAGACGTGGCCGGGCCGCACGGGCGTGAACTCACGCACGGCACCGGTCATGGTGTCGTGAAGTTTCAGGCCGGTCCCAGTCACGAAGTGCGAGCTTACCGGCCGTTCGGGGCGGAACCGGCATCGGCGACGACGAGCGCGGTGGCGATGGCGGCCAGGCCTTCACCCCGCCCGGTCAGGCCCAGACCGTCGGTGGTGGTCGCCGAGACCGAGACCGGCGCACCGAGGATGTCGGAGAGCAGCTGCTGCGCCTCGGCCCGGCGCGGACCGACCTTGGGCCGGTTGCCGATCACCTGGACCGCGGCGTTGCCGATCCGGTAGCCCGCCCCGGCGAGCAATTCGCGTACGTGCGCGAGCATCACCCGGCCCGTCACACCGGCCCACCGCGGATCGTCGACGCCGAACACGCCGCCGATGTCACCCAGTCCGGAGGCCGACAGCAGTGCGTCGCACAGGGCGTGCGCGGCCACATCACCGTCGGAGTGGCCCGCACACCCGTCGGCGCCGTCGAACAGCAACCCCAGCAGGTGGCAGGGCCGACCCGGTTCCACGGGGTGCACGTCGACGCCCTGACCGACCCGGGGCAACTCAGCCGCCACGGAGCACCGCCTTGGCCAGGGTCAGGTCCAGCGGCGTGGTGATCTTGAAGGCCAGCGGGTCGCCGTCGACCACGTGGACCCGGCCGCCGATGTTCTCGACCATGGCCGCGTCGTCGGTGAACACCCCGGCCGTTCGCTGGTAGGCCCGCAGCAGCAGCTCGGTGGCGAAGCCCTGCGGCGTCTGCACCGCGCGCAGCCCGGCCCGTTCCGGGGTGCCCAGGACGTCGCCGTTGGCGTCGACGGCCTTGACCGTGTCCGCCAGCGGCAGGCCGGGCACCACCGCGTCGTGACCGTCGCGCAGAGCCGCCGCGACCCGGGCGATCAGGGCGGGCGGGGTCAACGGGCGCGCGGCGTCGTGGATCAGGACGAAGTCCGCGGAACCGGCGACCTCCAGCGCCAGTCGGACGGACTCGCCGCGTTCCGCACCGCCGGCGACGACGGTCACCGGGTGATCGGGCGAGGACAGCACGAGCATCGCCTCATCGGTGCGGCCGGGGGGCACGGCGACGACGATCTCGTCGACGGCACCCGACTCGCGCAGCCCGATCAGCGCACGCTCGATGAGCGATGTGCCTTCGAGTTCGACGAAGGCTTTCGGAATTCCCGCGCCCAGCCGGTTTCCGGCACCGGCAGCGGGAACGATGGCAACGGTGCGCACGTGAGTGCCCACCGCGGCCTAGGAGGCGGCCGCCAGAACCTCGTCGAGGATGGTCTCGGCCTTGGCGTCATCGGTGTTCTCGGCCAGGGCAAGCTCCCCGACCAGGATCTGCCGGGCCTTGGCCAGCATGCGCTTCTCGCCGGCGGACAGTCCACGCTCCTGATCACGGCGCCACAGGTCGCGAACGACCTCGGCGACCTTGTTCACGTCACCCGAGGCGAGCTTCTCGAGGTTGGCCTTGTACCGGCGCGACCAGTTGGTCGGCTCCTCGGTATGGGGGGCGCGCAGCACCTGGAAGACCTTGTCGAGACCCTCCTGTCCAACCACGTCGCGAACACCGACGTATTCGGCGTTGTCGGCGGGCACCCGGACGGTCAGGTCGCCCTGGGCGACCTTCAGGACGAGATATTCCTTCTGCTCGCCCTTGATGGTCCGGGTTTCGATCGCCTCGATCAACGCAGCACCGTGGTGTGGATAGACAACGGTGTCTCCGACCTTGAAAATCATTGGATTAGAGCCCCTTTCGCTCCACCAGGATAGCACGCGCTGCGACCACACGTGATCCAACGATGCAGGTCAGGGGCACAACGGGTTAAGACTGGGGGTTGACAGGGTGTCGTTTACGTGCAACGAACCGCCCGGTGGGGGGCGCTGCGGGCCAGGTGCCGGGCGGCGGTTGACGTTGACTACTACGCTGCGTACTAGTCTTCTTCCAAGTCCGTTCCCGAGCAGGAGGCCCCCCAGTGGTGAGCATGGATAGCCGTCGTACCACCGCCCGCATCGGGCTGGCCGCCGCAGGACTCGTCGTCGCGGCCGCTCTGGCCGGTTGCGGCGCCGGGCAGGTCTCCCAGGTCGCCACCCAGGAACCCGCCGTCAACGGCACCCTCGGCAACCTGGGCCCGATCGCTCTGCGCAACGTCCACATCCAGGCCGTCGAGACCGGTGACGCGCTGGAGCCGGGCAGCGACGTCCCGCTCATCCTCGCGGTGGCCAACAGCTCCCCCGACGTCAACGACCGCCTGGTCGGCATCACCACCGACGTCGGCGAGGTGACGCTGACCGGCAATACCGAGGTGCCCGCCCGAGGGCTGCTCGCGGTGGGGGTGCCGGACGGCGCCGCGGAGCTGAGCTCAGCGGAGGCCGCGACCGCGGCCGGGGCGTCGGTCGCGCTCACCAAGCCCATCCGTAACGGCCTGACGTACAACTTCACCTTCACCTTCGAGAAGGCCGGCCAGAAGACCCTGGCCGTGCCGATCTCGGCCGGTAACGCGCCGCGCCAAGAGGGCTAGCCGACGGGCCCGACCCGCAGGCGCCGTGTCTGCGCCGATCTGTCGTACCTCCCGGTTACGGTCGCGACGTGACCAGAGCCAGCGGCCGACCGCGCCCGCAGTTCCAGTGCTCGGAGTGCCGGCACGTCACGGCCAAATGGGTGGGCCGCTGCCCGGAATGCGGCACCTGGGGAACCGTTGACGAGGTTGCGGTACTGACCTCACTCGGCGGCACCGGCCGTTCCAAGGTGCCCGTCACGGCCGCCGTTCCGATCAGCGCGATCGACCCCGACCGTACCCGCCACGTCCCCACCGCCGTCGCCGAGCTGGACCGCGTCCTCGGCGGCGGGCTCGTCCCGGGGTCGGTCATCCTGCTCGCCGGCGAGCCGGGGGTGGGCAAGTCGACGCTGCTGCTCGAGGTCGTGCACCGGTGGGCGTCGGCCGGGCGCCGCGCGCTGTACGTGTCCGGCGAAGAGTCCGCCGGCCAGATCCGGATGCGGGCAGAACGCACCGGCTGCGCCCACGACGAGGTCTACCTGGCCGCCGAATCCGACGTGCAGACCGTGCTGGGCCATCTGGACGCGGTACGCCCGTCGCTGGTCGTCATCGACTCCGTGCAGACCCTGTCCACCACCGAGGCCGACGGCGTCACCGGCGGCGTCACGCAGGTGCGCGCGGTCACCACCGCGCTCACCGGCTACGCCAAGGCCGGGCCCGGGGTGGCGATGGTCCTGGTCGGTCACGTCACCAAGGACGGCGCCATCGCCGGCCCGCGGTCGCTCGAGCACCTCGTCGACGTGGTGCTGCATTTCGAGGGCGACCGCAACAGCACCCTGCGCATGGTCCGCGGGGTCAAGAACCGGTTCGGCTCCGCCGACGAGGTGGGCTGTTTCCTATTGCACGACAACGGGATCGAGGGGGTGGCCGACCCGTCCGGGTTGTTCCTCGACCAACGACCCGAGCCGGTGCCCGGCACCGCGGTGACGGTCACCCTGGACGGCAAGCGACCGCTGATCGGCGAGATCCAGGCGCTGATCGGCACCCAGGAGGCGCCCTCGCCGCGCCGCGCGGTCAGCGGGGTCGACCAGTCCAGGGCCGCGATGACGGCCGCCGTGCTGGACTCGCGCGCCGGCATCCGGATCGGCAAGCACGACGTCTACCTGTCGACGGTCGGCGGCATGCGGCTGACCGACCCGTCGTCGGATCTGGCCGTCGCGCTGGCCATCACCTCGGCCTACGCCGACCTGTGCCTGCCCACGTCGACGGTGGTGATCGGCGAAGTGGGGCTGGCGGGCGATCTGCGCCGGGTCACCGGCCTGGAACGGCGGCTGGCCGAGGCGGCCCGGCTGGGCTTCAGCACGGCCATCGTCCCGCCCGGCGTCACCAAACCGCCGCCGGGCATCCGCCTGCACGAGGTCGCCACCATCCGGGACGCACTGGCCACCCTGATGAAGATCGCCGTCCGGCCGGCCGGCACACCGCCGGTGGTCGAACCGCCCACCCGGCCGGACCTCAAAGTCGTGGACCGGCATCCGCCCGCGGACGACACAGGGGACAATAGTTGGTCGTGACACCCAGCACCACCGGCCCCACCCTGCGGGACACCATCGGACGCCTGGCCCCCGGCACCGCGCTGCGCGACGGCCTGGAACGGATCCTGCGCGGCCGCACCGGCGCGCTGATCGTGCTCGGGTACGACGAGCGCGTCGAGGGGATCTGCGACGGCGGCTTCGCGCTGGACGTCCGGTACGCGCCCACCAGGCTGCGCGAGCTGTCCAAGATGGACGGCGCGGTGGTGCTGTCCACCGATGGTGAGCGGATCGTCCGCGCCAACGTCCAGCTGGTCCCGGATCCGTCCATTCCCACCGACGAGTCCGGCACCCGGCACCGCTCGGCCGAACGGACGGCCATCCAGACCGGCTTTCCGGTGATCTCGGTGAGCCATTCGATGAGCATCGTCACGGTGTACGTGGCCGGTGAACGTCACGTGGTGGCCGATTCGGCCACCATCCTGTCGCGGGCCAACCAGGCCATCGCCACCCTCGAGCGCTACAAGGCCCGCCTCGACGAGGTCAGCCGGCAGTTGTCCACCGGGGAGATCGAGGATTTCGTCACGCTGCGCGATGTGATGACCGTGGTCCAGCGGCTGGAGATGGTCCGTCGCATCGGACTCGAAATCGATTCTGACACAGTGGAATTGGGCACCGACGGCCGCCAGCTCCGGCTGCAGCTGGAGGAACTGCTCGGCGGCAACGACACCGCCCGGGAACTGGTCGTACGCGACTACCACGCCAACCCGGACGCCCCGTCGGAGACCGAGGTGGCCGAGACCCTGGAGGCCCTCGACACCCTGTCCGATGTCGACCTGCTGGACTTCACCGCACTGGCCCAGGTATTCGGCTATCCGTCCACCGTCGAGGCCCAGGACTCGGCGCTGAACTCGCGCGGCTACCGGGCGATGGCCGGCATCCCACGCCTGCAGTTCGCCCATGTCGACCTGCTGGTCCGCACGTTCGGATCCCTACAGGGCTTGTTGGCGGCCAGCGCCACCGATCTGCAGTCGGTCGACGGGATCGGCGCGATGTGGGCCCGACACGTCCGCGAGGGGCTGTCCCAGTTGGCCGAGTCGACCATCGCCGACCGGCTGGTCTGAGCCGCGTTCAGCCGGCCGGGGGCGGTGCGGGAGCGTCGGGACCGGGCGCCGGGGCTGGTGCGTCCGGAGCCGGTGGCGGGGCCGGGGCATCGGCCGACGGTTCGGCGAGCACGAACGGCACGGTCGCCGACCGTAGATTGCCCAGCTGGACCACCAAGTTGTACGTCCCGGGCCCGATGGGCTGTCGCGGCAGCGGGCACTGCGGGGCCGAGCCCATCCCCGTCCAGGTGACCTCGGTGGTCACCTGCTCACCGGGATTGAACGACTTCACCAGGGTCTCGTTGGAGGGCGCGCAGTCCAGGTTGGACCACAGCCGCTTGTTGTCCAGGGTGTACACGTAGGCCGCCAGCACCGCCGCGCCGACGTCACGCTGGCAGGCCGTCAGACCGATGTTGGTGACCACCATGGTGAATTTCGGCTGATCGCCGATGACGTAGCGCGGCTCGTTGGTCAGGCCCTTGACCGCCAGCGTCGAATCGGGGCAGTCGTCGCCCGGCTTGAGCACCGGCGGCGGTTCGACGGCCGCCGTCGGCGTCGGCGTGGCCGCCGGGCTCTGCTCGGCGGGCGCCACCACGGGGGTCTTCACACCGGGGTCCGGCGTCTGGCCCAGCGGCCCCTGCGAGGTGTTGGGTTCGGCGGCCTTCTTCGGGGCGCCGGAGCTCCCACCACCGAAGACCATGAACAAGGTTCCGATGACGATGGCCGCCACGAGGCCGGCGACGCCGATGGCCAGCGTCCGGCGGCGGCGGTAGATCTCGGGCGATAGCGGCCCGCGCGGTTCCAAATCCAGCACGTTCTCAACGGTAAGGGCAGGTCACCGCAACATGTCCGACCCGGGGCGGCGTGTCGCCACCCTCATCCGACTCACAGGCGGTATTGGCCACCAGAACCACCGGCCCAACAGCACCGCAACGCTCGGCACCACGAACGTTCGGATCACCAGCGTGTCGATCAGCAGACCGATGCCGATAGTGGTCCCGACCTGGGCGACACTGAGCACCGTGCTGCAGCGATCGTCCACGCCTACAACCACGGCATCGTAGTTTTGCGGTAGCGGTCAGTCGGCCTCGCCGATGTCGCCCAGGTGCGCCCGCAGGGCCGCCTTCCCATCGGCCAGGTGGTAGGTGACACCGGCGATGGCCAGCGTTCCCGCGTCCACCCGCTCGGCGATCGCGGTGGACCGGGACATCAGCTGCGTGCCGGTCTCGATCACGTGGCGGGCCTCGAACTCGTCGACACGGGTCAGACCGTCGTGACGGCCCACCAAGATCGACGGTGTCACGCGCTCGACGACGTCGCGGATGTAGCCGCCGGGAATCGCGCCGTCGTCCAGGGCAGACATGGTGGCCTTGACCGCGCCGCAGCTGTCATGCCCGAGGACGACGATCAGCGGCACGTCGAGGACCACCACGGCGTATTCGATCGAGCCGAGAACGGCCGAGTCGATGACGTGGCCCGCGGTCCGCACCACGAACATGTCACCAAGGCCCTGGTCGAAGATGATCTCGGCAGCCACCCTACTGTCGGCGCAGCCGAAAACCACGGCGGTGGGCCGCTGCTCGGAGGCCAGGGCGGCGCGATGCTCGATGCTCTGGCTGGGGTGCACAGGCTGACCGGCAACGAAGCGCTCGTTACCCTCCTTGAGTGCCTTCCAAGCGGTCACAGGATTGGTATTCGGCATGGCCGTCATTGTGCCCTGCCGTGCCCGGACACATGCGATGAGCCTGCCTCCCCGTGAATTGATCGCCTGGTTCGACCGCGAGGGTCGCGACCTGCCCTGGCGTGCGCCAGGGGTGAGCGCCTGGCAGATCCTGGTGAGCGAGTTCATGCTGCAGCAGACCCCGGTGGCCCGGGTCCTGCCGATCTGGGTCGACTGGGTGGCCCGGTGGCCGACCCCGTCGGCCACCGCTACGGCCGGGTCGGCCGACGTGCTGCGGGCCTGGGGCAAGCTCGGGTATCCGCGCCGGGCGAAGTGGCTGCACGAGTGCGCCGTTGCGATCGCCCGCGACCACGGCGACGTCGTCCCGGCCGACGTGGCGGCCCTGCTGGCCCTGCCGGGCATCGGCAGCTATACCGCTCGCGCGGTGGCGTGCTTCGCCTATGGGCAAGCAGTGCCCGTCGTCGACACCAACGTACGGCGGGTGATCGCCCGGGCCGTGCACGGCCGCGCGGATGCGGGCTCGCCGGCGCCGGCGCGCGACGAGGCCGACGTCATCGGGCTATTGCCGGAAGACGCACTGGCGCCGCGATTCTCGGCCGCACTGATGGAGTTGGGTGCACTGGCCTGCACGGCCCGCACCCCGAAGTGCGGCGGGTGCCCGCTGAGCCACTGCGCGTGGCGGGCGGCGGGCTATCCACCGGGCGACGGTGCGGCCAAGCGGGTGCAGAAGTATGCCGGCACGGATCGGCAGGTTCGCGGCCGGCTGCTGGATGTGTTGCGCGGCAGCGAAATTCCGGTGACACGCGCGCAGTTGGATACCGCGTGGCTCACCAACACCGCCCAGCGCGACCGCGCGCTGGATTCGCTGTTGGTGGACGGACTGGTGGAGCAGACAGCCGACGGCCGGTTCGCCCTCGCCGGCGAAGGTGACTGATCTATCCGCCGAGCGTTCGGCCACCCAGTCGATCTCGACGCCATCCGCGCCCGTTTCGACCACCACCGCTAACGCGCCAGGTTGCCCAGGAACGACTCCACCGCGTGGCGATAGGCCTCCGGCGCGTCGTCGTGCACCAGGTGGCCTGCACCTGTAACGCTGAAATACGTTGTGCAATAGCCGATTTCACTCATCCGACGCATCTGACCCGGCGGGGTCACCGAGTTGCCCGCCTCGATCAGCAGTGTCGGCACCCGCACCGCGCGCCACTGCTCCCAGTAGTCGCGGGTCCCCCACTGCTCGGCGATCTGCAACCACCACTCCGGCCGGCCGTGCAGGCGCCAGCCGGTGTCGGTCCGGTCGAACGCCTCGGCGAAGTACCGCCCGGCCACCGGCCCGAATTCATCGATCACGGCCTGTTCGGTCGCGAACTCGACCGGCAGCGCGTGCACCCACGGCTCCCACGGCCCGGTGGTGCGGCCGCGAAAATCCGGTGCCATGTCCTCCACGACCACGGCGGACACCGACGCCGGCCGGGTGGCCGCCAGACACCATGAGTGCAGGCTGCCCATCGAATGCCCGACCAGGATCGCCGGAGCGGGCAGCGCATCCAGCACGTCACCCAGGTCGGCGACGAACCGCTCCGTGCTGATCGGCTGGGAATCCGGCTCATTACGGCCGCGGTGCCACGGCGCGTCATAGGTATAGACCGAACCGAATTCCGTCAACCAGGGAATCTGCCGGGACCACGTCGTACCCCGGCCCATCAGCCCGTGCACCAGGATCACCGATGCACCGCTACCGCCGCGGTGGGTGACGTGGCGCAGCGGGTCGACCGGCATACCCCGCACGGTAGCCTTGCCCCATGGCCGTGGTGAAGATCAACGCAATCGAGGTGCCCGAGGGCGCCGGACCCGAACTGGAGAAGCGCTTCGCGCACCGCGCGCATGCCGTCGACAACCAGCCGGGCTTCCTGGGCTTCCAGCTGCTGCGTCCCGTCAAGGGCGACAACCGCTACTTCGTCGTCACGCAGTGGGAGTCCGACGACGCCTTCCAGGCCTGGGCCAACGGCCCCGCGATCGAGGCGCACCGCGGCGAACACAAGAACCCGGTGGCCTCCGGGGCGTCGTTGCTCGAGTTCGAGGTTGTGCTCGACGTTGCCGGGTCCGACGCGAAGGTTTAGCCGGGCACTGGCGCCGTTGTGCTGCGCCATCCTGGTCATCGGCTCCGTCGGGGGGTGCACGTCATCGGCGATGTCGTCGGCGCCTGCCCGTGGCTCGGCCGGTGATGCGGGTGTACGGATCAGCATCAACACGCCGCAGGGTGTGCGCGCCAAGCAGGTCGTCGACATGCTCAACTCCGACTGGCCGATCGGCCCGATCGGGATCAAGACGCTCGCGGCGCCCAACCTGGTCGACTACGTCGGCACGGTGATGGACAACCTGTGGTGGGAACGCCCCTACCGGGTAGCCGGGGTCGACATCCGGGCCGGAGCGGCGACCCTGCACCTGTCGACGTCCTACGGCGCCCGCCAGGACATCGAACTGCACACCGGCGACGACACCCTGGTCGACAGGTTCACCGTCACCACCGTGCCGCCGGTGATCCACTCCTGGGCCGACGTCGACGCCGCCCTGGCGAACATCGGCGGCCGCTACTCCTACCGCGTTTCCCGCGTCGTCGACGGCCGCTGCGAGCAGTTCGCCGGATCCCACACCGCCGACTCACTGCCCCTGGCGTCCATCTTCAAGCTGTACGTCCTCTACGCCGTGGCGGACGGGGTCAAGGCCGGCACCGTGTCCTGGGACGACCAGTTGACCATCACCGACGAGGGCAAGACCGTCGGCTCGTCGGCGTTCGACAAGATGCCCGCCGGCACCAAGATCTCGGTCCGGACGGCCGCTGGAAAGATGATCGCCAACAGTGACAACATGGCCACCGATCTGCTGATCAACCGGGTCGGCACCACGGCCGTTGAACGAGCGCTGACCGCCGCCGGTCACCACGACCCGGCCAGCATGACGCCATTCCCCACCATGCACGCGTTGTTCCAGATCGGTTGGGGCGAACCGGATCTACGGGAGCAATGGAAGGCAGCCGACCAACACGGCCGGGCCAAACTGCTGGCCGACGTCAGCACCCGCCACTATGAGCCCGATCCACTGCGCACGCATTCGCCGGCATCGGCGTACGGCGCCGAGTGGTACGGCAACGCCGAGGACATCTGCCGCGTGCACGCGGCGCTGCAGACGATCGCCACCGGACCCACGGCACCGGTCAAGGAGATCATGTCCAGCATCCCGGGTATCGACCTGGATCGCACCCAATGGCCCTACATCGGCGCTAAGGCCGGAAATCTGCCCGGCGAGCTGACGTTCAGCTGGTACGCCGTGGACCGGACGGGGCAGCCGTGGGTGGTCAGCCTGCAGACCAACTGGAACCGGTTCCACGGCACCACTACCGGCAGCTGGCTGATGATGATCATCAAGGGCATGTTCGGGATGATCCCGATCCGGTGACCTTCCGGTGAGCGGACGTAGTGATGGCCGCGGTTCGGACCTGCCTCACGTCATCGCCTTGATCAGTTCGCCGACCGTGTGCGTAGCCTCGAGCGGGTGGCGCATCCGGCCGCGGGGGTTCACCGCGTAGCGGTTGCGTCGTCCCACCTTCGCCTTGTCGAGGTAGCCGTCGGCAATCAGGTCGGCGAGGATGCCCTGAACAGACCGTTCGGTGATACCGATCTGCAACCCCAGTTCGCGAGCGGTCATGGATTCCCGCTGCGCCAGACAAAGCAGCACGTGGCCATGATTGGTCAAGAACGTCCACGTCCGAGTCGGGTCGCCCTTGCCAAGCCCTGCGGCGGGAGACACGGGAGCGCCCGTTCGTACCGCCTTGATCGGCTTCCGTCCGGTGTCACCCATTGGCCGAGCATACTCTGCGATCTACGCATTACGTTTCGGCAATTGTTCCCGTGTCGCTACGACGGCGGGCCAGCAGGCTCCGGTCAATTCTCGGGACGCGCGAGCCAGCTGCGCTTCACGGATTGCAGGACGGGCAGTGAGCCGGATCGGCCCACTGAACAACATTCTCGACGGAGCGGTGGCGGCAAGTGCTGCAGGCGTTCACTTCGGCCATCGGCGATCCAGTTGGGGCGAGGCAGTAGCGGCAGCGGAGTCCGGGAACGACGCCGACCCTGCCAAAGCCCGGAGCGCCACACGCCGGACAGCGGGTGTTCAGCCGTCGGGCCAGACGATAGGAAAGCTGGGTCAGCACCTCGCGACGGTTCGGGTTGTGGAATGCACGAAGATCTGGCTCCAGCAACGCTTTCCCGTCGGTCGAGGCCGCCGCTGCCCGAGCGATCGCGTGCTGCAAGCTCGCAATTTCGGTGATGCCCTTCTCGATCCGACCACGACAATCACCTGCCGACGGTCGCACGATCATTGCCTGTTCGGGCATCTCGTCGAGTATCCCGACAGGCAGTTCTGCCACTGTGCTGACGCGGTGTGACATCACGAAAGGTGCAGCACAAGAATGGCGTTCGACTACCTCTAGGCCGCGCAGGTCATCGATGAATACAAGAATCTCCTCGTGCCGACTGCATCCGAGCCCCGGCAGCATGTCGTAGCTGGCCTCACTGGCCAGGCCCATGGGGAATCCGGTGACGCTCATCCCCAGGCGGGCCTTCGCTCGCACGGTCTCCTGCGCCGACCCTTGCCGCGGCACCTCCCCGGAGAACGTCCCCAACCGATCAGTGTCCAGGTTCGGGGGGACCACCAGATGCGCGCCGAGCACATCGGCGAACGGCGGCCCGATCTGATTTTGCTTGCCGTGGCGGGTCGCTAGTGCGATGACGTGGCCGCGGTAGATGGTCATCCGGAGCCCCAAATTCTTACGAAGATTGACACACGTAATAGATTACACGTAATGTTCTTCGCATGTTGCAAACACTGACGCAGGCGGCCTTGATGGCGCTGGTGATCGCCCCACCCGCAGCAGGCGCGTTCGCTTGGCTCTTGGGCGGGCGGGCCCCCGCAGCCACTGAAAGGCTCGGCGTCTTTGTCTGCGCCACAGGCTTTCTGGTGGCGGCGATGCTGGGCGTGGTTGCGGCAGGAACAACTCCGGCGTCCGCCGGATCGGCTGTCGTGTCGATGGTTGCCGACCAGCTTGCGACGGCACTCCTGCTGTTGATCTTCGGTGTCAGCACCGTGGCGCAGGAGTTCGCGGTACGGTACTTGGCCGGCGATGCTCGGGCACCCCGGTTCAGCTTCGGCGCCGGACTGCTCACCGGTTCGACAGCATTGATGGTCACCGCCTCAACGACTGTCGCATTGGCCGCGGGTTGGACCGCCGCGGGTATCGCAATGTGCTTCCTGCTCGGCCTCTACTGGGAACTTCCCATCGCCCGAGACGGATTGCGCCGCACCGTAATTGCTTTCACGATTGGAGATGGGGCACTCTGGGCAGCGGTGGCGGTCCTGGCCATCCGAACGGGAACGATCGACCTGTCCCGGCTCAGTGCTATCGGCGGCTCCACCGGGACTCTAGCTGCGGTGCTGGTCGTGGTCGCCGCGTTGTCGCGCTCCGCCCAAATACCCTTCCACCGCTGGCTACCTGCCACCCTGGCCGCGCCCACCCCGGTATCTGCACTCCTACACGCAGGGGTGGTCAACGCCGGTGGCATTCTGCTCGTCCGCATGAGTCCCCTGGTGAGTGCGCCGCCGACGGCCATCCTGATAGTGGTCGCCGGGACGGCCAGCATGGCCTACGGCGCGGTCATCATGACGATCAAACCCGACATCAAAGGGGCGCTGACCTACTCGACCATGGCGCAAATGGGCTTCATGATCGTCACCTGCGGCCTCGGGTTGTGGGCCGCCGCGATCATCCACCTGATCGCCCATGGGTTCTACAAGGCAACCCTGTTTCTATCCTCTGGGTCTGCGATCGCTCGGCGACAGCGGGACCGGGCCATGCCCGACGCGAAGCAACTGACCGGCCGCACCCGTGCCGCCGCCCTGGCCGCCGCGGCCGGGCTCCCGGTCGCCGCGTTGTCGGCCGCAGTTCTTCTCGTCCCGGTGTGGCCCAACGACCACGGTGCGGAGTTGGCGCTGCTGCTCTTCGCGTGGATGACCGGCGCGATCGCGACCTGGGGCTGGCTCGAGCACCGACCGACACCCTCTGGAGCATTGAGCGCCGCAGCCTTCTTACTGCCAGCTGCCATCGCCTACGTGACCGTAGTCAGCGCCGTAAGCGCATTCTTACGGCCTGCGCTGCCCGATACAACGACCTCCGCTCCGATGGCCTGGGCGATCGTCGCCGCGGCCCTTGTCATGTTGGTCGCAGCAGCAATCCTTCGGGTGTTGCCGCGCAGCCAACGAATACAACGCGCTCTCTACACGCACGCACTCAGCGCCAGCACCATCCACCCGCAACCCGCAGGAGCAAGCCGATGATCAACACGACCTCGACGCACGTCGACGCCGAACGCACCCGGTTACTGAGCGACATTCGAGTGGCTGCACGCGTGGTACCTACCCAGTACCCGTTGGGCACCTTCATCGCAGTGAACCCGTTGGCCGGGCTCCAGGCCATGCCCTTCGAGCAGGCAATCCGCCGGGCCGCCGAACTCTACGGGATGCGCGGTACGCTGCCGGAGAGTACGTTCCGTGCACTGTACCGGCAGGGCCGGATCACTGACCGCGACCTCGACCGCACACTCACCCGACGCTACCCAAACCTCGCTGGCGAGTCGCTTCTCCGACTTGCGGGCCGCGACTACTCGGCGACCGAGCTCCTGCGCATGGAACTCCTGTACGGCAGCGCCGGACCGGATCCGCTGCGGCGCTACCGAATCCGGGCCGAGGACTTCGATCCAGCCGTGGCCGACACGGTGGACGCGCAGAGCGCGAAGTGGTGTGCCGCGTTCCTCGGCGAAGCGAACTGGCCGATGCCTGGTCGTGACCGAGGCTTCTTCGCAGCATGGCGCGAGCTGGCGGCCACCGATCGCACCCTCCCACGCGGCGCACGGTCCCGGCTGCGCGCGGTCGCGCCGCGGTCGGACGACGCAGTGCTCGCAGCGCTGAGCACGCTCGGAGTCGCTGACGATGCTCGGGTCGTCTACCTCCAGGCTCACCTGACCCGGATGCCCGGATGGGCCGCGCACGTACAGTGGTGTTCCGACCGCGGTACCGGCATCGACCTCCTCCAGTACCTTGCGATGCGGCTGACGTACGAGGCTGCGCTGCTCGCCGAACAAGCGCGGCCCGTGAACGGGGAACAACAGCCGACGCCGGCCACCGCACTCGATCGCGCCGTCCACCTGATCGAGGCGTGCGGCATCACGCACGGATCGGAGGCTGAGCTCAACAAGGTCGCGCGGATTCTCGCCCTACTGCCAGTTGGCACACGAGCGATGTTGTGGCAGAACGCCTTCGAGGGTCATTACCAGGATCAACTCCTCGACGAACTGAAGGCCCACCGGCCCACCCAGCCCACCCCGGCGCACACCCAGTTCGTGGCCTGCATAGACACGCGCTCCGAGGGGCTGCGGCGACACCTCGAGGCGCACGATGGATACCAGACATTCGGGTTCGCAGGATTCTTCGCGGTCGCGATCCGCTTCACCGATCTGCTGGGCGGCTCTCCCGCTGACCTCTGCCCGGTGTTGATAGAACCCAACCACGAGATCGTGGAGAACGTCGCCGACCAAGCGGCCCACCAGGCCACGCGCCGCGTTGCCGGTGCGGTCCGAATGGTCGGCGCCGAGAGCGCCTTCCACGCCGCCAAGGAGTCGACAGCAGGGTCCTTTGTGCTGACCGAGGCCGCCGGTTGGCTCGCTGCACCGCTGTCCGCGGCGAAAACCCTTGCGCCGTCGTTGCTCACCGCGGCAAGGAAACGGCTCCGCGACCACATCATGCCGACCGTGCCTACGGTGCCGGTGGTGGACACGATGCCGCTGACCGAGCGGGTTCTCTTCGCTGAGGCGATGCTGACCACGATCGGGCTGCGGCAGGGATTCGGCCGACTGGTCGTGCTGTGCGCACACGAAAGCACCAGTGAGAACAACCCGTATCAGGCATCACTGGACTGCGGAGCCTGTGGCGGCCAAGGCGGCGGGCCGAACGCACGGACGGCAGCGCGCATCCTCAACCAACCCGAGGTGCGGGACGAACTGCACCGCTCCGGCATCCACATCCCCGCGCACACGTACATCCTCGCCAGCGTGCACGACACGACGACTGACAGGTTGACCGTGCTCGACCCCCACCTGATCCCGCCGAGCCACCGCGCCGACGTCGATCGGCTCATCGCCGATCTCAGTCATGTCGGGCACACCCTGGCAGCCGAACGGTGCGCCACGCTGCCGGGTGCGAACCCACGGTCGAAACCCGGATCGGCGGCCCGCCACGTTGCGAAGCGTTCGGTGGACTGGGCTCAGGTCTACCCCGAGTGGGGACTGGCCGGCAATGCCGCCTTTGTCATCGCGCCCCGCGATCTGACCCGCGGACTGGATCTGCAGCGACGGACTTTCCTGCACTCCTACGATCCCGACGCCGACGCCGACGGCACCGCGCTCGAGACCATCCTCACCGCACCGCTGGTCGTGGCACAGTGGATCAACTGCCAGTACTACTTCTCCACCGTCGCACCCGAGATCTTCGGCGCCGGAACAAAAACCGTCCACAACGTGATCGGGAACGCGGGAGTGATCGCCGGACATACCGGTGATCTGCGCCTCGGGCTGCCGCTGCAGTCCATCCGCCACGGACAGGATCTGCTGCACGAACCCCAGCGGCTAATTGCGGTAGTGCAGGCGCCGCTGGAGCGGATCGACACTGTCGTCGCCCGGAACCCGATTCTGCAACAGCTGTTCGGCAACGACTGGATCACCGTCGCCGCCCGTGCGAACCCCACCCAGTCCTGGAACCGCTGGACCCACGCCGGATGGCGGTCCTGGAACGAAAACGAACTTCCCGCAATCGATCACGACAAGGAGTTGGTCCCATGACCGCAGCCCTGACCAAGATGACCAAAGTCGAAGTTGTAGTCAGCGGACACGATGCGCCCGCAGTACGAGAACTCATCGATAGCGTCGGCGCCACCGGGTACACCAGCCTGTCCGGGGTATCCGGGCTGGGCCATCACGGCTACCACCAAGGCCGACTGCTGTTCAACCAACAGGCCACGCTGGAACTCATCATCACCGTGGTACCCGATACCAGAGTCGAGGCACTCCTGGCGGGCTTGCGGCCCCTGCTCGACTCAACCTCCGGCGTGTTGTTCGTGACCGACACATACGTGAGCCGGCCCGACTACTTCAGCTGACACAACCCTCCAATGAAAGGTGAAATCATGACCAGTCCCGCCATCACCTGGCAGCGCCTGCGCTCCGGCGATCCGAGCCCGTACGACCACGTGCCCGCCGCGTTGTTCCGCTGCGCGGACGCTTGCCTCAGCACCGAGACCGTCTTCGGCCGTACCACACCGCCACTCATTGAAATCTCGACCTGGGGCCTTGGGTTCGACGCCGGCGTACTGGCCAGCGTGGAGTATGCGGTCGACACCATTGGGGTGCCACTGGTAATCGTGCTCGGCCATGACGACTGCCCCGCCATGCGGGCCACCCTGAAGGCCTGGGACAGCGTCGAACTGCCCTGCGGAGCGATGCGCAGCACTGTGGAACAGGCTCTGATGGCGATCGTACGGCGTGCCACTCCCACTCACTCGGTTGAGAGCCTGACCGCCGCGCATGTCGTCGAAACCGGTCTAGGTCTCATGCACCGCTCTCCGCGCCTCAGCCAGCTCGTCGACGACCGCAAGTACGGAATCGTCTGCGCCACATACTGTGCCAATGACGGCCAGCTTCACGTCCATGGCACTATCGGGGCCGTCGACGATCACTCGACGTCACTGCTCGAGCGCGTTTGATCTCATAACATTCAACACACGCTAGCTCGGCCGTGATGAGTGGCCGTCCGAACGGTGGTCGTGTTCCTGGCCGTTGTGGCAATCGCTGCGCGCGACTATCGCACGCGGAACGTCCAGGCGCCCCCGCGGAAATGCAGCAGGGTACTGCTCACGGGCTCGATATCGATGCGCCAGAACGAATTTGCCGTCGCGTCGAGGGTCAACATGATGGCGGCCCGGACCACCGCCGGATGGGTGACCACGGTGATACGGGACTGCTTGGACGTGATCGACCCGAGCCAGTCGCGCACCCGGCACATCAGGTCCACCACGGACTCACCACCGTGCGGCGCGGTGCGCGGATCGGTCAGCCAGATGGCCAACTCGGCCGGATCGATGGCGTCGAGGGTCTTGCCGCGCCAGGCACCGAAATCCAGATCGCTGAGCCGCTGATCGATGGCGGCGTCCAGGCCCAGCAACTCGGCGGTCTGGCGGCTGCGCTTCTCCGGCCCGCAGAGCGCGCGGGCGACGGGGCCCAGGTCGGCCGCGCCGATCACCTGACGGTGGCCGAGCCCGTTGAGCGGTTCGTCGATCGGGAATCGTCCGGCTGACAACGCCGATGTCATGGCATGCGACACGAGTGTCAGCCGGACGATCTTGGTCACCTGTTGAACACCCCCCGGGCCCGCGGCGCTGATGCCGGGTAACCTACCCGGACCCGCCATCGACGCTCGCGGAATGGCCGAATGTCAGGACGCGGTCAGCTGCTCTGTTCGTTTTTCTTCCAGCAACCGCGACAGCATGGCGGCGCCCGCCAGGCCGATGGTGGTCCAGATAATCACCTGGGTGCCCAGCGCGAACAACCGGAACTCGTACAGATCGGCCGCCGGGAAACCGGGGAACACGATGGTCCCGGCCGCGTCATGGATCGGCCCCGGTGTCTCATCGACGGTCGGCAGGACCAGCATCAGGACGGCCACCGCGACGATGTACGCCGCGCCGGCGAGCACGGTCGCATTCCAGGCCCCGAACCGCGGCGCCAGCTGGCTGCCGAGATACACCGCGGCAACCATCAGCAGCGCGGACAGCGCGACCATCAGGAGGTAGAACAGGACCCGGTCCTTGATGGTGGTGTCCAGGCTGGTCGCCGGCGGGCTGGGCGGGTACTTCAGCCCCGGCACCACCCACAGCGAGATCAGCATGGCCCCTGCCACCAGGACCGACAGTGTCCGGGCGGTGATGTTGCTGGTGCGGCTGTAGACGACACAGAACACGACGGCGAACAGCGCGCCCAGGGCGACGCTGAAGGCCAGCACCCCGAGACCCATGCCGACCGTCGACTGCACCGCCCGGGTGAACAGCTCCCCGCCCTCTTCGTGGTGGTGGCCGTGTGCGGCAGCCGCCTCCATTGCCTCATGGGCGGCCGCCGAGCCGTCCTCGAAATCGATGGCCCGCCCGACGATGGGCTCGATGAAGATCTTGGACCAGATGAAGGCCAGCACACCGGCCAGGGCGCCGGCCAGAATGCCGCGCCAGATGACGTGTTTCTCCATGTTCAGTTCTCGATTTCCCGGTTGGCCGCGTCAGTGGCAGGGGAAGCCGAGCAGGTGGCGTGCGTCGTGCACGAACTCATGGATGTACATGTTGTCGCCGAAGACCGAGGTGGCCCCCTGGTCCATCCCGACGAAGTAGAGCACCAGCAGGGCGAGGAATGCGGTGAGGCTCAGCCAGGCGACGGCCTTGGCGGCGGACAGGTCGATGCCGCGAGCGGCGCTGCGCGTCTGTGGTGCGGTCATGTCGGTTTCCTTTCGGGGATCACGCGTCCCGGGTCAGGCGGGGTGACGGGCCGGGGTCTGACTGTGACAGTGGCGCGACCGTTCTGGAGTTACACCAGATTCCTCGACTCGTCGGTTACCGGGCGATCCTACGACAAAAAAACGGGCGGTCACCCCCAATGGGGAGTGACCGCCCGTTCGACATTCGTGCTAATCGGCCGCCGGCGAAACCCCGACCGGGCCCGACGCGCCCGCACCCGCCAGGTCCGCGTCCTCGACGGCACGCGGCTTGGGTGCGCCACTGAAGGTGAACTTCGCGTCCTCGCCGGAGCCCTCACCGTCCCAGCCCTCGACACCGACCGTGACGATCTGACCCGGCTTGATCTCGTCGAACAGGATCTTCTCGCTCAGCGCATCCTCGATCTCGCGCTGGATGGTGCGGCGCAGCGGCCGGGCACCGAGCACCGGGTCGAACCCGCGCTTGGCCAGCAGCGACTTGGCCTGATCGGTGAGCACCATCTCCATGTCCTTGGCCGCCAGCTGCTTGGAGACCCGGCCGACCATGAGGTCGACCATCTGGATGATCTCGTCCTGGGTCAGCTGGTGGAAGACGATGATGTCGTCGATCCGGTTGAGGAACTCGGGCCGGAAGTGCTTCTTCAGCTCGTCGTTGACCTTGAGCTTCATCCGCTCGTAGTTGTTCTCGCCGCCGCCGGACGTGAACCCGAGGCCGACGGCCTTCGAAATATCGGATGTCCCAAGGTTGCTCGTGAAGATCAGCACCGTGTTCTTGAAGTCCACCGTGCGGCCCTGGCCGTCGGTCAGACGGCCGTCCTCGAGCACCTGCAGCAGGGTGTTGTAGATCTCCTGGTGCGCCTTCTCGATCTCGTCGAACAGCACCACCGAGAACGGCTTCCGGCGCACCTTCTCGGTGAGCTGGCCGCCCTCCTCGTAACCGACGTAGCCCGGCGGGGCACCGAACAGCCGCGAGGCGGTGAAGCGGTCGTGGAACTCGCCCATGTCGATCTGGATGAGTGCGTCGTCGTCACCGAACAGGAACTCGGCCAGCGCCTTGGACAGCTCGGTCTTACCGACACCGGACGGGCCGGCGAAGATGAACGAACCGGACGGCCGCTTGGGATCCTTGAGCCCGGCGCGGGTGCGCCGGATGGCCTTTGAAACTGCACGGACGGCATCTTCCTGCCCGATGATCCGCTTGTGCAGTTCGTCCTCCATCCGCAGCAGGCGGGTGGTCTCGGCCTCGGTCAGCTTGAACACCGGGATGCCGGTCCAGTTGCCCAGCACCTCGGCGATCTGCTCGTCGTCCACCTCGGCGACGACATCGAGATCACCTGAGCGCCACTGCTTCTCGCGCTCGGCCCGCTGTGCGACGAGCTGCTTCTCCTTGTCGCGCAGGTTGGCCGCCTTCTCGAAGTCCTGCGCGTCGATCGCGCTCTCCTTCTCGCGGCGGGCGTCGGCGATCTTTTCGTCGAACTCGCGCAGGTCCGGCGGAGCGGTCATCCGGCGGATCCGCATCCGGGCGCCGGCCTCGTCGATCAGGTCGATCGCCTTGTCCGGCAGGAACCGGTCGTTGATGTAGCGGTCGGCCAGGGTGGCGGCGGCCACCAGCGCGGGATCCGTGATGGACACCCGGTGGTGCGCCTCGTAGCGGTCGCGCAGACCCTTGAGGATCTCGATGGTGTGCTCGACGGTGGGCTCGCCGACCTGAACCGGCTGGAACCGGCGCTCGAGGGCGGCGTCCTTCTCGATGTACTTGCGGTACTCGTCGAGGGTGGTGGCGCCGATGGTCTGCAGCTCGCCGCGGGCCAGCTTCGGCTTCAAGATGCTTGCGGCGTCGATGGCGCCCTCGGCGGCACCGGCACCCACCAGGGTGTGCAGCTCGTCGATGAACAAGATGATGTCGCCGCGGGTGTTGATCTCCTTGAGCACCTTCTTCAGGCGCTCCTCGAAGTCACCGCGGTACCGGCTGCCGGCCACCAGCGAACCGAGGTCCAGGGTGTAGAGCTGCTTGTCCTTCAGCGTCTCGGGCACCTCGCCGTGCACGATGGCCTGGGCCAGGCCCTCCACGACGGCGGTCTTGCCGACGCCCGGCTCGCCGATCAGCACCGGGTTGTTCTTGGTGCGGCGGGACAACACCTGCATGACCCGCTCGATCTCCTTCTCGCGCCCGATGACCGGGTCGAGCTTGCCCTCCATGGCGGCGGCGGTCAGGTTGCGGCCGAACTGGTCGAGCACCAGCGACGTGGACGGGGAACCGGCCTCGCCGCCGCGCCCGCCGCTGCCAGCCTCGGCGGTCTCCTTGCCCTGGTATCCGCTGAGCAGCTGGATCACCTGCTGGCGCACCCGGGTCAGTTCGGCGCCCAGCTTCACCAGGACCTGCGCGGCAACGCCTTCGCCCTCACGGATCAGGCCGAGCAGAATGTGCTCGGTGCCGATGTAGTTGTGGCCGAGCTGCAGGGCTTCGCGCAGGCTGAGTTCGAGGACCTTCTTGGCCCGCGGGGTGAACGGGATGTGCCCGGACGGCGCCTGCTGGCCCTGGCCGATGATCTCCTCGACCTGGCTGCGCACACCCTCGAGCGAGATGCCCAACGACTCGAGCGACTTGGCGGCGACGCCCTCACCCTCGTGAATCAGTCCCAGCAGGATGTGCTCGGTGCCGATGTAGTTGTGGTTGAGCATCCGGGCCTCTTCCTGGGCCAGGACGACAACACGACGGGCACGGTCGGTGAATCTCTCGAACATCGGTGATTACCTGCTCTCCTTGATCGGGCGCTCATGCACGATCCGCACGTAGAACAGGGTGCACAGCGCCTTGCCGACCACTGTAGTGGGCATGGCCCCCGGGTGGTTTACCTTGGTGGCCCGCCACGGGATCGACTCCACGGAGCAACGACGGGAACTGCGTAATCGTTTCCCGGATATGGCGGAGGTTCGCGACCAGCGAACGGCGCCCCGGTTTCGGCAAGGCGCGCCCGCGGGTTCAGGTGGCCGCGTGGAAGGCGTCGATGACGTCGGCCGGGATACGGCCGCGGGTCGACACGTTGTGACCGTTGCGGCGGGCCCAATCCCGGATGGCCGCGCTCTGCTCGCGGTCGATGGCCGCTCGGCCCCGGCCCGAACCGCTCGACCGGCCGCGCCGGCGGCCGCCCACCCGGCGACCCGCCTCGACCCACTTCTTCAGGTCGTTGCGCAACGCTTTCGCATTCTTGGCGGAAAGATCGATCTCGTAAGTGACACCGTCGACGGAAAATTCGACAGTTTCATCGGCGGCACCCGCGCCGTCAAAATCGTCGACCAATGTGACGGTAACTTTTTTTGCCATTAGAGTGCCGACCCTTCTACCTCACCGTATATACACATGCGCACGCCCCGAACTCGCGGGAATCACCCGAATATGGATTGTCGATACCAATGTGCCATATCGAGTGTGGATATTTCAAGAACGGGGCGTTTCGGCAGGCCGGAGGCCGAACAGCACTTATCGAGAACGCTTGACAATCGGAAAGAGCACCGTTTCCCTAATTGACAAGCCTGTTAAAGCCATCAACAGCCGGTCGATACCCATTCCGGTTCCGGTGGTCGGTGGCATCCCGTACTCCATCGCAGCCAGGAAGTCCTCGTCCAGCTGCATCGCCTCGTCGTCGCCGGCGGCCGCCGCCACAGCTTGGGCAACGAACCGCTCGCGCTGCACCACCGGGTCGACGAGCTCGGAATAGCCGGTGGCCAGTTCGAATCCGCGGACGTAGAGATCCCACTTCTCGGTGACACCCGCCACACTGCGGTGCTGTCGGGTCAACGGCGTCGTCTCGACCGGGAAATCCTTGACGAATACCGGCGCCCACAAAGAATCGCCGACAGTGTGCTCCCACAACTCCTCGACGAGCTTTCCGTGCCCGTAACCGCGGTCGCGCGGTAGCTCGAGACCCAATCGGTCGGCAATCTGCCACAGATGTTCGGCCGACGTCGACGGGGTTATCTCCTCGTCGAGGGCCGCTGACAGAGATGGGTACATTTGTAACGTCGACCATTCACCGTCGAGGTCGTACACCGAACCGTCCGGCAGCGGCACTTGCCGGGTTCCGATCGCTTCGTCGGCGACTTCCTGAATTACCTCGCGGGTGATCCGCGCGGAATCCTTGTAGTCCCCGTACGCCTGATAAGTCTCGAGCATCGAGAATTCGGGAGAATGTGTCGAATCCGCGCCCTCGTTGCGGAAGTTGCGATTCAGCTCGAAGACCTTGTCGAAACCGCCGACGACGCAGCGCTTGAGGAACAGTTCCGGCGCGATACGCAGGTAGAGATCCGTGTCCAGGGCATTGGAATGGGTGACGAACGGCCGCGCCGCGGCGCCACCGGCCAGCGTCTGCAGCATGGGGGTCTCGACCTCGAGGAACCCGCGGCGCTCGAGAGCCGAGCGGACCGCGCGCACGACGGCGATCCGGGTCCGGGCGATATCGCGGGCGGCCGGCCGCACGATCAGGTCGACGTAGCGTTGCCGCACCCGGGTTTCCTCGTTCATCTCCTTGTGCGCCACCGGCAGCGGCCGCAACGCCTTGGCGGCCATCAGCCAGGAGTTACCCAGCACCGACAGTTCCCCGCGCCGCGAACTGATCACCTCGCCGTGCACGAACACGATGTCACCGAGGTCGACGTCGGCCTTCCAGGCCTCCAGTGCCTGCTCGCCCACGCCGGCCAGGCTGATCATCACCTGCAGCTGGGTGCCGTCGCCGTCCTGCAGTGTGGCGAAACACAACTTGCCCGAGTTGCGGGAGAACACCACTCGGCCGGCGACGCCGACATCGGCGCCGGTCTGGGTGTCCGGTGCCAGCTCGGGATACGCGGCACGGACCGCGGCCAGCGTGTGCGTGCGCGGCACCGTTACCGGGTACGGTTCGCGACCCTCGGCCAACAGCCGGTCGCGCTTGTCCTGCCGGATCCGGAACTGTTCGGGAAGGTCAGCCTCGCTCACGTCGCGTTAGCATAATTGAGAGAACGCCCCGAGCTTCAATCAAAGTCAGCGCTTGGGACGCTGGTCACGATTGCGCTCGAACACCAGCCGCAACCCGTCCAGCGTCAGATGGCGCTCGAAGCGCGCCTCGGTCTGCAGCTCCGGCAGCATCATCGGCGCGGCGTGCCCGGTAACCACCACGGCCACCTCCCCGTCGGCGCCAGTGTCGTTCAGCGTCTCCTGGATCCGCCGGATCAACCCGTCGACCAGGCCCGCGAAACCGAACACCGCACCGGACTGCATGCACTCCACGGTGTTCTTGCCGATCACCGACCGCGGCGGGGTCAGTTCCACCCGGCGCAACGCGGCCGACCGCGCGGCCGCGGCATCGGAGGCCACCCCCACCCCCGGTGCGATCGCCCCGCCCAGGAACTCCCCCTTGGCGGACACCACGTCCACGACGATCGACGATCCGAAGTCGACCACGATGGCCGCCGTGCCGAGCTTGTGAAAGGCCGACAGGCAGTTGACGATCCGGTCGGCGCCGACCTCCTTGGGATTGTCGACCAGCAGCGGGATACCGGTGCGCACCCCCGGTTCGATCAGCACGTGCGGGATCGAGGGCCAGTACTGATCGAGCATCAACCGGACCTCGTGCAGCACCGACGGCACGGTGGAGAGCGCCACCGCACCGGTCAGCCGCTCGGAGTCGTCACCGATCAGCCCGTCGATGGTCAGCGCCAGCTCGTCGCCGGTAATCTCCGGCTCGGTGCGAATCCGCCATTGCTGCACGACCTTTGCGTGTTCAGCGGCACCCTGGATCAGACCGACGACGGTGTGCGTGTTGCGCACGTCGATTGCCAGCAGCACTAGCCCAGCCCCCGGGGTGAGACCAGACCGGACGTTCCGGCCGGCACGTGCGCGGGGTCGCTGCCCAGCTCGATCGTGCGGTTGTCGGCGTCGACGAACACCACCCGCGGTCGGTACGTGCGGGCCTCGGCGTCATCCATGACCCCGTAGGCGATCAGGATGACCAGGTCACCGGGATGCACCAGATGCGCTGCGGCGCCGTTGATCCCGATGACACCGGACCCGCGGGCGCCGGTGATCACATAGGTTTCCAGCCGGGCGCCGTTGTCGATGTCGACGATGGTGACCTGCTCACCCTCCAACAGGTCGGCGGCGTCCATCAGATCGGCGTCCACCGTCACGGATCCGACGTAGTGCAGGTCGGCGTGCGTCACCGTGGCCCGGTGGATCTTGGACCTGAGCATCGTTCGCAGCATCAGTTGCTCCCCCCGAGTTCGACGGCGATGTTGTCCAGCAGCCGGGTGGTTCCCAGCCGCGCGGCGATCAGCACCCGGCCCGGGCCCGGCCCGGGTGCGGGCTCGAGTTCGGGCCCGCGCGCCTCCAGGTAGTCGAGCTCGAGCCCCGGCACCGCCTCGATCACCGCCCGGCCGGCGGCGACGGCCGCGGCGGCACCGGTACCGGCCACGTGCCGAGCGGCCACCAGTGCGGCGAACAGCGCCGTGGCCCGCTCCCGCTGTTCGGGGTCGAGGTAGCGGTTGCGGGAGGACAGGGCCAGCCCGTCGGGTTCGCGCACGATCGGCACCCCCACGATGCGGACGTCGACGTTGAGGTCGGCGACCATCTGGCGGACGAGAACCAGTTGCTGGTAGTCCTTTTCGCCGAAGTACGCCTGATCGGGCCGGATGATGTCGAGCAGTTTGAGCACCACGGTGAGCATGCCGGCGAAGTGGGTCGGTCGCGCGGCGCCCTCGAGCTCGGCGCCCAACGGCCCGGGGTGGATCGACGTCCGCGGTCCGTCGGGATACATCGCGGCAGCGGTCGGGGCGAACAGGAGCTCCACCCCCTCGGAGCGCAGGAGTTCGACGTCGGCGTCCAGGGTTCGCGGATAGGCGTCCAGGTCTTCACCGGGCCCGAATTGCAGCGGGTTGACGAAGATCGACACCGCGACAACGGATCCCGGTACCCGCTTGGCCATCCGCACCAGCGTCAAGTGGCCGTCGTGCAGGGCGCCCATCGTCGGGACCAGCACCACCCGACGCCCGGCCATCCGCAGCGCCCGGCACACCGCGCCGGCATCCGCCGGGGAATTGTACGTATTCAATTGTCCGGCAACGAATTTGGGCGATGCGTTGGTCATCGTTCGAGCACCTCGAATACCTCCTTGGGAGCGTGCGCGCGCTGCGCGGTGCGCAACGCTGCGGTGCGGTAGGCCTCGGCCAGACCGGGGTCGACCTCGCCGAGGGCCGCCAGGTGGCGGGCCACCGCCGGGGCGTCGCCACGCGCCACCGGTCCGGTCAGCGCCGCCTGGCCCCGCTGCAGCGTGTTCTCCAGTGCCGCGCGGGCCAGCGGGGCGATCACCCGTTCGGCGATGCCCGCGGGCGCGTCGGCGACGGTCTCCTGACCCAGCAGTTCGGCGCCCCACAGCGCGGCCCGCAGGGCCTCGAGCGCATCCCCGATCAGGGTCACCAGGTGATTGGACCCGTGCGCCAGGGCCGCGTGATACAGGGCGCGGGCATCCTCGCGGACCCGGAACGGTTCGCCCCCGATCTCGAGGACCAGCGCCTGCGCAATGGCGTAGCCGATCTCGTCGTCGGCGGTGATCCCGAAGCAGGTGTCGGTCAGCCGGACGATGTCCTCGTCGGCCCCGGTGAAGGTCATCGCCGGATGGATCGCCAGCGGGACGCAGCCCCGCTCGGTCAGCGGCCCCAGGATCGCGATGCCGTTGGCGCCGGACGTGTGCACCACGATGGTGCCCGGTTTGACCGCCCCGGTGGCCGACAGCCCGGACACCAACCCGGCCAGTTCGGCGTCGGGCACCGCCAGGATCAGCAGTTCGGCGTCGGCGGCCACCTCGTCGGGCGGGCGGATCAAGGTGTCGGGCAGGTACCGTTCGGCGCGCCGCAGGGAGGCCGCGGACACCGCGCTGGCCGACACCACCACATGATCGGCGCGTTCGAGCGCGACTCCCAGCGCCGTGCCCACGCGGCCGGCGGAGATGAGCCCTACCTTCAGGCGTGCCGGGCGCAGACCCTCGACATGACCCGACTGCGGCATGCAGACGACCTCACAATTTCTCGTATGACCCGATCCAGTCCCACTCGGGGTACCGGTCGAAACGGTTCTGGAAAGGGTAGCTCAGTCCTCGCGGCGCCTGCGCCGGCCGCCCGCGGTGGGCCCGCTGTGCTGCAGGCGGGCCAGCAGTTCGGCCACCGACTGGCCCCCGGTGGCCGTGTCGTCGTCATCGGCGGCGCCGTGGCGTGGGACGGTCTCGGGCTCCGGTGGCGGGGCGTGCCGGCCGCGGCGCTCGGGCTGCGGTCCTGCCGGGGTGGATTCC
>Ga0209023_10001329_pt1 | contig 33507 bp, 30 predicted proteins | sample LakOneMetagenome_FD_187468 | JGI IMG/M metagenome (GOLD analysis project Ga0209023, IMG submission 187468) | Freshwater and sediment microbial communities from Lake Erie, Canada (SPAdes) (version 2) | ecosystem: Environmental > Aquatic > Freshwater > Lentic | place: Lake Erie, Canada...
ACTCAACAGCCACGTCGCCGAACGCCCCGAATGCGTGTTTCCAGCGAAGGTCGATATCAAAGCCAGACGATTCCTGACGGCCGAGGTTGTAGTAGGACTGGAACAGCCCAATTTCTGTATCTGCACCCGCGCCCCTCAGGCGACCAGGCGCGCCAACGGCCTGATCACGCGCGTTCGCTGCCGAGCGAACCACCGTGCCCGGAAATGCGTTGGCGTTTGCCAGCTGGTACTGCACCTGCGGCTGCGCGATCTTGTTCTCATGCTTGATGAGGAACCAGTCAACACCAACACTCACACCTTTGACAGGTTCGAAGACTGAACCCAGGAAGAAGCTTTGCGACTTCTCTGCTTCGAGATTTGGATTCCCTTTGGACAGCGCCTGATACTGAGTTGAGCGGCACGCGTTCGTGACCTCATCGGCCGTCGCATTGCCTGTGGCTTCGGCCGCGCGGTAAGCGTTGCATCTTGGTCCGTCGATGAATGCGGGAAAGTTGATGGTGTCGCCAACAAACAACTCCGCCAGAGAAGGCGCGCGGAATCCTGCATTAAATGAACCCCGGAAAAGCAGTTTGTCGTTTGGCGAATAGCGGAACGCAGCCTTCGGGGAGAACTTGCCGCCAAAGCCATCATAGTTGTCATATCGACCGGCGAATTGCAACTCAAGATTTTGCAGCGCCGGAACACTAAGTTCAACATAGCCCGCCGAAGCGTTGCGTTCACCGCGTGACGACGTGCCACCGCTGCCCACTACGCGTCCTTCGAGCGTATACGCATCAGGCGTATCCGACCCTCGCTCCTGACGAAACTCCGCGCCGATGGCCATCCCCACGGGGCCCGCCGGAAGCGAGAAGATTTCGCGCGACGCCTTTGCATCAAATACTGTTAGATCCGACACGCCCAGTCTGTTGGTACGAATGCGCAACGAATCTGTGAGCTCCGCGCTGTTCGCCGCCGGATTAAGGAAGTTGTAAACGCCGTTGCTGACCAAAGTGGCAATCGCCGCCGCGTCTACGTAGTTTGTACCTACGTTCTCCGCCGTATTTCTGGCCTTGTTGATGGCTGCTTCCCAGTCCCACCCGCCGTTTTCGCCCTTCAAGCCAAGCACAACACGAGTATTCTCACTCGTAATGTCGTTAGTACGTGGACCGACGTCAAGAAACCTGTAGGCAATACGCACAGGCACCTCGTAGGGGTTGCTGTTGTGTCCGACTGGCAAGGAAAAACCGCCCGGCGTGGGCGCCGCAAGTGTTTGCGACTTGGTCTGACTGTACCCAGCCTCTGCAAAAAAGGACAAATTCGGTGAGAACTGAAAGGTTGTTCGGCCAGTCGCTCCCACACGCTCTGTCTTGATGATGTCAGCGATGAAGTTGTTGAAATTGAATCCGCAAACATCATCACCGTTGCCGGAGATACCCCAGTAGTCAGGAATGATGTCTTCCGGCTTGCAGTTAGGGAACGGACGCGAGTACGTATTGACACCCGCCGGCTTTGCGCCCGTGTTGGTGTAACCGTTGAACAGAAAGGTACCAGGCGATCCGGTCGGCGATCGAGCGTCGGCTCCCCCGGAACGGGTATTGTCTGCCGAGCGGCTGTAGTCCCGGTCTCTCAGGAACCGCGGATCACGTTTGTAGTAATCAAGCGTCAGTAGCGCGTTGTAGCGATCACGCGCAGGGTCGCCGACGCCTGCGGCACCGCTGACGCGAAGCTCATTGGCATCGTTGTAAGGTGCTGTCGCCCCATAGGTAGCCTGAAGCTCGACGCCACGGAAATCGCGACGCAGAATGATGTTGATGACACCAGCTATCGCATCGGAACCGTAGATGGCGGATGCGCCGTCCTTCAACACTTCGACGCGATCAATCGCACCCAGTGGAATGCTGTTGAGATCAACAAACGTATCGGAAACATTTTGGGCAAATGAATAGTTGGCAACGCGGCGGCCATTGATGAGCACAAGTGTCGCGTTCTGCCCCAAACCGCGCAAGGAAACACCCGAAGTTCCGGGAGCGAAACTGTTTGTGAATTTGTCGTCAAACGCACCACCGTTGTTGACCGTAAGGCTTCTGAGCAAGTCAGACACTGTGCTCTGGCCGGAGCGTTCAATATTCTCTCGAGTGATGACCAATACCGGTGCCGCGGTCTCCTGATCAATACGCTTGATGTTCGATCCGGTCACTTCGACCTTTTCGACTTTCTGCGCCTCGCCGGTCTGTGCATGGGCGTTGCCCGCCAGGGTTACGCCGGTGATTGCGTTAACCACGGCAATGGCAAGAAACTTCTTTTTAATGTTCACTCGTGGGTCTCCAAAAGGTGCATATAGTTGGCCAATATTTCCCGCATTGCGAGAAACGATTTTTCTTGTGATCAGAGTGTTGCAACCAGTCTCTCATCCCAATCCGAATAGAGTCACCTGCCAAAGGTTGCTCCATGCGGACCACGACAAAGACGGAGAGCGGCAACTACCAAGATACGTTCCACAAATCTAGATGCGGACACACCACCTGAAAAAATTTGATCGCCGGCGTTAACACGTTCAACGCTGGTAGCGATTTGCTCCTGATGCAGTCGCGACGCAGAGCCGCATAGACGACAAGCGAGCCGCTCACCGCCAAAAAGGCGGTGCATCGCACGCCATTTCCGGCGCTTGATCAGTGTTGCGGGCAGCCCCGCTGGTAGTGGTGCGAGAGCACCCTGCTAAAGATCGCCGCGGGCGCAGCGAAGCGCGCCGGCAGCGCGGTCGTCGACCAATAGAACTGACGACCGGCGCGACTGGCTACCGGCCTGCCCGCACGAGGCGTACATAGTGCGGGCTCGTGTAGTATCGGTCGTAGTGAAATCCGTTGTAGAAATTGACGGCGAAGTAATAGTTCTCGATATATCGCGTTGACGTCCAGAAGTGTTCGGGCGGTGTACCCGGAAACGCCGATGTGTCAATCGCCATCTTGAATCGCTTCTCGTCGGCGATACCCAGCAATTCCTCGGACGTTGGCAACCGCCAGGCCACCTTGGATGCGCCGGCTTGTTTTGCCGCGTGTGCTGCGGCTTCATCGTATGAGAATGTGCGTGCGGTGCCGTTACAGGTACTGACCTTTGCCGTCATGCCTTCGGCGCACCGCTTCCAGATCAGGCCAGTCCTGGAGTCAGTGACTTCTTTGCCATCAACCGATACGACGAATGGTGCGTCCGCATAAGCGAGCGCCGACGCGGCGCACAGCAGTGAAGTAATTAGAGTTAGAGCTTTCATGATGCGCGCTACCTTTCATTTTGTTGAAACGCTGGAGTTCGATGTGGGAACCCCGGCACGTGATCATTGACTATTTACTGCCGCGAACCAGACGGACATGGTTGGATTCAAGGCGATATCTCGCATACGCACCCTCGTTCGCGAACACAACAGTCTTTCTCCGCACGTAGGCGCTTCCAGTCGCCTCGACGCCGCATTCACCATGCAACTTTTTCGGCGTACATGTCCAAAATTTCCCGGCGGGCGTGACCGGGAATACTGCTGGATCGGAAGTTGGCGAATCGCCTGATGGAGCAATGCTGGCCAGCTCGCGCTCGGTGGGCAAACGCCATCGCAACCCAGATGCAAGCGCCTCTGATCGTGCACGTTCTTTCGCTACGTCGAATCTCATTTTCAGCGGTTCGCCAACGCATGATGAGCCGGTCCAAGAGGCACCTTCTGCGCATCTGCGCCAAATGAGGCCCGTAGCGGTGTCACTTATCTCGGCGCCATCCCCCGACCCGACCTCAGGTGCGGCCATGCTCACCGTCGCAGTGACCATCACCAGTGACCCCAAAAGTACCCGTGCCTGCATCCACATGTTGTCGTTCATTGAGTAGCCGTGTTTAACACTTGCGCGAGTTTCACTGCGAGGATCGCGAAAACCTCACGGCATTTGCCTCATATGCAAATGCGGTCAACCGGTACAACGCAACCGGGTTGTAATATCGGACATATGCTTCGCGAGAGGCCAAATTCAGCCCGCTACGAATGGCACGTCACCGGTTGAAAACCATCGGACGAGTGCAAGTCGCGATAGCGGGGTCCTCGCTAATTGGTGATCGTCATCCCGCACTGCGTTCGCAGATAGTGCCGAATGTCTCGGTCGCTGTTGTCACCCCAGGTCGTGCGGCGTGCGTGTGGCGCAAAGCTGATCCCGCCGATCACGCCGGCACCGGTCACACCACGCATCGCACGCATCGCGATCAGGTTGTCGACCATCGGTGTGATCGCGCCATCGCCATCGATATCAAGCGAGCAGTTTTGATAGTTAAGCGGGCCGCCCTCGTAGCGGGCCATGCAGAACCCTTTGGTGGATTCATGGGTGCACGTGCCGGCCTGCAAAATTTTGCCGTCCGGCAGCAGCGCCATCGCCAACATCGTGTCAGCGGCGCTCAAACGGTTGCTATCGTTTACGAATGTGCCGTCCTGCGAACCATCGGGGTTGTAGCGCACAGCGCACGCGCTGCCGCTTGCCGAATCACAACTGCCGCCTAGCAGGACTTTGCCGTCAGGCTGTATCGCGACAGCGTATGCGACGCCTGTGCTTGCAGTATCCAGAACCGTGCCGTTATCGCCAAACGGCACATCCAGCGCTCCGTTGTCAAGTAGGCGCAATATGCAGAAGACGGAGAACGAACCTCCGCGGCAATCCCCCACGATGACAATTTTTCCGTCAGGCTGCACCGCCATGCCGCGCGCGATGTCATCCCCGCTCGCGATGCCGTAGGAAATCATCCCGGGGCCGGGTGTGTTTGGATTCGTCGTACCAAACGTGGTGTCGAGCGCGCCATCGGTGCGGTAACGTGCGACGCAGAAATCATAATTGTTGCCGGTGAAGCATGGGCCGGCAAGCAGGAGTTTGCCGTCGGCCTGCTGCACCATCGTGACACCGAAGTCCGAGCTTTGCGACACATCGGTAACGACCTTTCCGGTGCCGTTAAAGCTCGTGTCCAGCGTGCCGTTGCTCAGGTAGCGTGCGAGGCAGAAATCGTAGTTTCCGTTTGCGTTGATGCAGTAGCCCGCGAGCACGATCTTGCCGTCAAACTGAATGAGGGCCGAGTTCACACCTTCGTTACCAGAACTAACGGCTGTGATGACTTTGCCACCGTTACCAAAACTGGTGTCGAGCGCGCCACTGGGCAGATAGCGTGCGAGGCAGAAATCGTTGCTGTCTGCAGACACGGCGCATTGGCCAGCAAGGATGATCTTCTGATCGCGCTGCAGCAGCACCACGCTGCCACCGTCATCACCTGAGCCCATCGGTGTTTTTACGATGCCGCTGTTACCAAATCCCGTATCCGGGGCACCGTTGCTCAAGTAGCGCGCAAGACAGAAATCGTTGTTCGATCCGTTGCTGCAGAACCCACCCAGAATCGTCTTGCCATCGGGCTGCACCGCGATGCTCCATGCCTCGCCGCCCCCCGGAATCGGCGTGAACACCACACCCGATCCGCCGATACTGCTCACACCTCCGAGATTGCCGGACCCGCCACCACTCAACGTTACGTCAAGCGCTCCGTCCGCGTGATAGCGCACGAGGCAGAATTGCTCTTCGCTGGCGGGAGCTGGCCGGCATCGAGCCGCTTGAACGAGTTTGCCATCCGATTGCAGCGCTGCGCTGCCGCGGTACGGTTCAACGGACGATCCTCGTCTGGAGGTTTTTACGATCCCATCGCCGCCAAAACTCACATCTATCTGCCCGTTGCTCAACAACCGTGTTGAGCAAAAAGCGGGCTGTGTGTCTGCGTTGCCCACGCCAGTTTCAAGGCAACCACCCGCCATCACGATTTTTTGGTCCGCCTGAACAAGGATGTTGTTACCAAAACTATCCTCACCCGCGCCACCGAGCGCCCTGAGCACCGTGCCACCTGTACCAAAACTGTTGTCGAGTGCGCCATTGGCGAGCAACAGTCGCGCAATGCAGAACCGATACTGGCCAGTGAGGCATCGACCGCCAATGAGCAGCTTGCCGTCGGACTGTTGCGCTAGCGACGTCGCAGTGTGGCTGGCCGCACCGAACGTGAAAAACAACTTGCCGAGGGTTCCAAAGGTCGTATCGATCGTACCATCCGCGCTAAACCGCACCGCACAAAAGCCCAGGTCGCATTCCCCTGCAACCAGCAGGCGCCCGTCCTGCTGAATGAGTAACGCGTTCGCGCTGTCTTGTGCTGCAGTCACTGGTGTGACCACTTTTCCGCCGTTGCCGAACGTCGGATCTAGTACGCCGTTAGCAAAGTAGCGCGCAAGGCAGAAGTCCCGGTTCGACGTAAAGCATGTGCCTGCGACGACAATTTTTCCGCCGCCTGGCAGCTTGACCGCGGTGGGATTCGCCTCGCTGACGGTGCCGCCGAATACTGTTGCGGCCACGCCGCTCGTTCCGAAACCGTCGTCGAGCGTGCCGTCCACGTTGTAGCGGGCCACACAGAACGCGCGAACGTTCGGGTTGACTTTGCATTCGCCGATGGCAATCACTTTGCGATCTGGCTGCACACTGATCGCAGTGATTTTGCTGTCGCCGATCCCGACGCGCGTAAACACGGCACCTGCACCGCCAAACGTGTTGTCAAGACGCCCATCCGATAAATAGCGAGCGACGCAAAAAACGTTGTCGGATGTCAGATTCGTACCGTAGCAATAGCCGCCCACCACCATGCTATTGCCGTCCATGGCCATCGCCTGCGGGTACGACTCTCCGCCTGGGACGAGCGTGGTGATAATCAACCCGGGGCCAAACGACAAGTCAGGCTCACCGGGCGCGGCGTGTGCGCCAGCCGCGCCCAGCACGAACAGCATTCCGGACGCGAACATTGCGAAGGCACTTGCCATCATTGCCTTCGCGACGGCCAGAGTGCGGCGCGTCGACGGCACTGCGTGGAGGCGCGTGCCCGCGTTCGCCCAGTCGACCATTCCGATACAACTTCTCCGTTTAAAGGCTGATTTTATTGGGGCTGCAATTGAAAAATGCATATTGTCGACTTTTAGGTTAAACCAGACTTTTGCCCATTTGCAATGGGCGTTTGCGAAGTAAGCTGTATCTCTACAGCGGCAGCTTCATCCCGCACTGCGACACAAGAAACTTGCGAATGTCGTCGCTGCCGCCGGTGCCCCATTGCTTGCGTGTTGCGTTCGTGGCAAAGGTGATGCCTGCGTAGACGTTAGGACCACTGAAGCCCATCGTCGCGCGGGTGAGGATCACGCCGTCAATGGCCGGGTTGACAATGCCATCGCCGTCAATGTCCAGTGAACATGCCGAGTTGGCGAACGGGCCGCCCTCGTAGCGATTCAAGCTTACGAGTTGATTGCCGCCCAAAGAGTAGCTGCCCGCGACAACGATTTTTCCGTCGGATTGTGTGGCGACGGAGCTGGCGCTTGAGGCCGGAGTTGTATCCACGACAGCGGGCAAGGAGGCATCGAGCGAGCCGTCCGCGTTATAGCGCAGGAAACAAATTCGTCCGCCAGCATCGGCCGCAGTGCAATTGCCAGCAGCGAGAATCTTGCCATCGTTTTGCAAGGCCAACGCGGAAATCAGACTAAAGTCGGCAGGCGCGGCGAAAGTTTGTAAGTTTGAGTCGAATCTGCCGCCCTTATCAAATCTCGCTATACAGGATTTAGTGTTCGAAGCTCCGCAGCGAGCGCCGACCACGATGGCATCGTCCAGCTGCGCAACGGCGGCGCCGGCATAAAAGCTGGCATCGGCGGAAATACGCGCCGACGCAAAACCATTGCTGCCGTAGCTTAAATCGGGCGCACCGTTACTTTGAAGGCGAAAAGCGCACGGCGCTTGGGCTTGCGGCAACGGCGCTGCGGCAAGCAAGGTGCATGCGCCGGACAGCACCAGCTTCCCATCGGCTTGCTCGTTGACGGCAACGCTAGAAATCGACCCGCCCTGTACCTCCGCAGGCGTTGCTACAACCACTACGCCGCCCACGCCGAACGAGCTGTCGATCGAGCCGTTCGCGTCGATGCGCGCGACGCAATGCTCGGCCGAATTGCAGGGACCTGCAAACACGAGTTTGCCATCGCGCTGCTGAGCGAAAGCTCCTGTAGTTGCCACGCTGATGCGATTGGTGATGACGACCTTCCCATTCGTGCCGAAGGTCGTGTCACGCGTACCATTGCTGCTAAGCCGAATCGCACAAAAGAGGCGAGGGCTGCAAGTGCCTGCGACCACCAGCTTGCCACCCTGTTGCATCACGAAGTGGGCAGCGGTTCCAACGCTCGCGATTTGATCTGTGGTGACCACCGTACCCTGCGTGCCGAAGTCCGGGTCGGGCGCGCCGCTTGGCAACCGGCGAGCGACGCAGATCACCTCCGTTGTGAGACCGCAGCCACCCGCCACCACGATTATCCCGTCGGGCTGAATCAGCATGCCGCCCACTCTCGAATTCGCCACGCCCGAAAACAGCGCAGCGACGCGCCCGTTGGTACCGAACGTCAAATCAGGATCGCCCGGCGCGGCATGCACGCCAGTAGCGCGCAATAACCCAAGCGCCGCAATCGCAAAAACGGCAAAGCCACGGCCGATCGCGCGGCGTAGTGGCGTAGCCGGTGTCCGAAAATTCATCTTCCCCGATCCTCTCGACGATTGCGTGGCTAGGTCAAACTCTTTCGCGCAATCGATCAATGCAACGCAAATTCGTTCTACTCAATCGGTAACGCATCGAAACAGCGAATCCGGACATCATGCGATTGGTTGCCAATCGACAAAGCTGCGCGCGCGGACACGCCCGCTCCGCGCGCCGAGGCGATGTTGATCCTGCCATGGGCGGGCGACTGTCCGACGGGCACGCGCGAGCATGCGCAGCGCTACAACGCAACGATCAATTCAGTTTCAGCCCGCACTGCGACACAAGAAATTTGCGTATGTCGTCGCTGCCGCCGGTGCCCCATTGGGTGCGCGTGGCGTTCGCAGCAAAGGTGATGCCTGCGTAGACGTTAGGACCACTGAAGCCCATCGTCGCGCGGGTGAGGATGACGCCGTCAATCGCCGGGTTCATCACGCCGTCGCCGTCGATGTCGAGCGAGCACGTGGCAGTGCCGAACGGGCCGCCTTCGTAACGATCGAGACTCACCGCTTGTTTACTACCGGTGACATAGTCGCCCGCGACCACGATTTTTCCGTCGATTTGCGTCGCGATGGAACGTCCACTTGCTTGCAGAATTTCGCCCACGACGAGGGGCAAACTGGCATCCGGCGAACCGTCCGAGTTGTAGCGCAGGAAGCAGTTGCGGTCGCCAGATATGAGCGGAAGCGAGCACTGGCCCACCGCGAGAATCTTGCCATCAGGTTGGGGGTCCAATGCCGAAATCCGCACAAACAGGGCAGGCGCGGCACTTGTCTGCAGCCACGCGTCGTGTTGGCCGCGCTTGTCAAATCGCACAATGCAGGCCTTTCTCTCCTGAAAGCCGCAGCTGCCGCCAATCACAACAGCATCATCCAACTGAACCGCTGCCGCGCCGACGACGAAACTGTCGTCGGTCACGATACGCGTTGCAGTGAATCCGTTGTTGCCGTAGCTTGGGTCCGGCGCACCGTTGCTTAGGCGGCGAAACGCGCACGGCGCATTGGCAAGCGGCAACGGCGGTGCCGCAAGCAATCGGCATTTGCCGGACAGCACCAGCATTCCATCAGCTTGCTCGCTGACCGCAGCAAGAGTAGTAGAAGCGCCAGCCTCAATCGCGGCGGGCGGCGCTACAAACACCACGCCATCTATTCCGAATGATGTGTCTGGTGACCCGTTCGCGTTGATACGCGCCGCGCAAGGGCCCGCAGTGTCAGCCAGGCTGATGGTGGGTGCGCCAGTCGGAATGCAGTAGCCCGCAAACACGAGCTTGCCATCACGCTGTTCAGCGAAGGCTTGTGTAAATGCCGCGTTGATGCGAGTTGTCACGGTCGCTTTCCCGGCCATGCCAAAGGTTAAGTCGCGGGTGCCATTGCTGTTGAGCCGAATCGCGCAAAAGACAACCGGGTCACATGTTGTTGAGATCACCAGCTTGCCACCCGGTTGCATCACGATCTTGATGGTGTAGCCGTTGGTTCCGATTTGATCCGCAGTGACAACCGTGCCCTGCGTCCCGAAATCGGGATCGGGCGCGCCGTTCGGCAAGCGGCGAGCGACGCAGATCACCACTGTAGTGAGACCGCAGCCGCCTGACACCACCACTTTCCCGTCGGGCTGGATCAGCATTCCATCCGCTCTCGAATTCGCCACCCCCAAAAACAATGGTGCAACAAGTCCGTTCAGTCCAAATGTCGCGTCGGGATTGCCGGGAGCCGCCTGCGCAACCACGGTGAGCACGAAACCGATCGCCAGACTCGAAAACACGGCGATGCGGCGACGCATCGTGCAAAGCGTCGATGCGCCCGGTAATCCAACATTCAACATTGCAGCTTCGCCCTAATACTGCGCTGCTACGCCTGGCCCGCACATGAGCCATCGGCGCAGCAACTCAAGTTCATCTCACATCCCGTAACGCACAGATATGGACAAACCGGACAGCGCGCTACGTGATTGGAGAGCTCACCCTGCCATCACCGTAAGTGCGAAGCACTTTTGAAATGACCACTTGATAGCCGTTGAGCCACTTCGATTGCTCGGCCTTGGCCTGACGATGTGCTGGATGGTGCATTTGCCCTTGAAGGGCTTCCAGCGATTCCCAGCAGTAGACGTTCGACACCGGACCCGAGGCAACGTTTTCCCAGGACTCTTCGCCAAAATACCCCGGCATTGACTTCGCAGCGGCAGCGATTTCGGCATCGAGTCGATGAAATTTTTCGTCGAATTGTCTCCGACCGAAGAGAAAGGTCAATGAGTACATGGCTCGGCTAATTCCAGCAAGCAATCAAAGCGGTGTGACCAACAGAGAAGTTGACAGGCAGCGGCCCGCCGCATCCATGAATGAGCATGAACGGTGTCCGCACCATGCCTGCCAGCTATCCGAACGAGTAGAGCACGGCTGACGCGAGCAGTAGACCGAGCAAGTGGTAGCCGCCAACCACCGCCGCGAATAGCGCAGGGCGCGGCATGGCGGGGGCGATAACGGCGGCGTAGCCCAGGCCCACGGCAAGGCCACCGAGCAAGTACTCCTTGAGGGTTGTTGCTTGAGCCCACTGTACGATCATTGGATTCGCCGACGCTGCGGCAAGGCAGCCAAGAAGCGGCCCGATGTAGTAAACGACACTGGGCTTCCACCTCACGTGCCGTAGTAAGCCCACCGCTTTTTCAGATTGCTGCCCGAAAAGTGGCGCAAACCAAAGGCCACCCAGCGCGAAATACGCGACGCAGGCGGCTATCACTGGCAGGACTTTCATAGTGGAACCGTCAAAAGAGGTTTCATTAATGGCATAACGTTCGAACGGGGCGGAGCGAAGGGAAAGACCGCATATCGCGCGCGACGTCAGCAAACTGAAAATAGGGCTTCGACTTCGACCGCGCAACCACATGGCAACCCGGAGACGCCGATCGATACACGGGTGTGCTTTCCTGAATCTCCAAAGACCTCAACAAAGAGATCTGAAGCCCCGTCCATCACCTGTGAGTGCCCTGCAAATTCTGGAGTCGCATTCACATACCCCGTCAGACGCAGGCATTGAACGGCCCGATTCAGCTCGCCGCCAAGTGCTGCTCGCAGATGTGCGATAAGGTTAAGTGCGCATAGACGGGCGGCCATCTGTCCTCCCTCCACGCCAAACTCGCGACCCAGCTTACCGATGAACGTTCGTTCCCCGTTCCACTGACAAAGCTGTCCCGTCAGGTAAAGCAAGTCACCGTGTCTGGTGAATGGCACGTAGTTTGCGCCCGGCGTGCTTGCATTCGGAAGCTCGATTCCTAGCGAGCGCAGTGTTTCTTCGGCAGTCATCGATACTTTCCTTGTCTGAATCAAGTGTCAGTTCTGTTCGGTCTGGCCTGATCCATGAGTCCATAGCCGGGTAAACGTATAACGCTTGTGAGCCTTATCGCACAGCTTTTAAGGCGCACACCAGGCTGCAATTCGCGCTTTGACAGCGTCCGCATTCGCGGCTGGAATATCTGTTGACGCGACCATCGCACCGGCGTTTTGCAGCTGCATATGCCGCAGAATGACCAGACCGTCGCGGGCTGCCGTGGGCGAGGCGGCGGCAGTCAGACCGCGCACATCGAAATTCTGCGCGGCGAGAAATGTTTGTATGGCGGCAGCCGACGTTCGATTGCCGGCAAGCGTTAGTCCAGCGGTGAGCTGATTGTCACGAAAACCCAGCAGGTAGCGAAGGATCAACACTGCGTCCGTTTCGGCGTTGAGGACTTGATCGTCATTCACATCGAGTCGGCAATTGGGCGCGAGCGCGGATGAGGAAAGTGCCCACGAGAGGCTACCGCTGTTGTGATGCATCCAGTTGTAGCTGCGCCACGGATCCGGGGTGGGTCCAATACGAAACGCGGCATAGCCAAGGGGCGCGGAGGTCGGTCGCGTTCGATCATTCACGAAGTAGTCAAATGTGGTGTAGAGCTCATTGGCGTGTGCTTTCAAGCTGGGGTCAGGAACACCCAGGAGCGCTGAGAAGTAATAGGACCATCCGATTGCACCCGCGACTTGCAGCGCGTGGATACCGAAGGCGCCGTCAGGCGCATAAGTGCTGCCGTCAATATTTGTCACGTAGTCAGTTTGTCGCAATTGGCCGTCAAAGTCGTCGTACTCAGAGTTCCCGAACTTGGTCGCCGCTTTGAGAAATGTGCCAGCGCGCCTGATGAACTGGGCATCGGCCACGTTTTCCGTAAGTGCGTACGTGCGCACCACAGCGTCGATGAGCTGGCCATAGTGCCAGGGCGCGGCAACGAACGTACCCTCGTCGCCCTCCTGTTGCTGTGCACCGTCTTTCCACAGAGCGCCATCAACGCGATTGGCAGGGATCAGGCCACCTGCTCCATCCTGATGCCATCGCAGATTGGCCATCATCTCCAGCATGCGACTTTTGTACGAATACGTTTTGCCGATCACGAGCGCGCTATCGCCAAAAACTTCGTAGGCCATAACGTGTGCCATCAGCCGAAACGCTGAGTGGCGCTCGGTGTAGGCCGTGGGGCCACAACTGTTGTTTGCGCAAACCCAAGGTGCCCAGATGATTTGCTCACTTGCGGAATCCTCGTGAACTTTAGCAACCCATTTGATGGGATCGAGCACCACGTTGTCACCAGTTAACCAATACGTATAGGCGAGCGGTTCACCATACGAATACATCGTGCCGTTCGAGCCGATGAAGCCCGCCGGATCCGGATTTTTGAGTTTGAAAGCGCCAACTGCCACGGATGGAACGGTGCCAGCCGGATAGAGTTGCGTGCGATAGAACTCTGTATTGCGAACCGCTTCGCGCAGCGCCTTAAACGATCCCGAGCGGTAGTAAAGCGAATAGAACGTTGACGCGCGATCATAAAGCCAGGGCTCGTCATCCGTGCGGTAGGGCGTCTGCCGCGCCGCCGTCGGGGGCGGATCAGAACCGTATTCGTTAATCGCGGTATAGAAAAAATTCTTCATCGCGTGCTGCTGTTCGCGGTAGCCGGGGTAATGCGCTGTCGCGTCCATCACCGCTGGAGAATCGCGGGCGTCGGTCACCACCGCGTCGAACGGATCCATAGGCCCGCTGCGTAACAAGCCGCGTGAAAGCCACTGGGCTGGCAGCACGGCAAACACATTGGGTTCGCGCACATTGTCCGCCGCCACAAACGACCCGCTAGTGACCAGATGCCAGCTGCTGCGCGGGTCGGCAAAGTTCGGTCTGTTGAGGGTGCGCGCGTTGCGCCCCCACTCAACGTAGAACGTTTCAGCATTGGGATGCGAAACCGTTGGCGTGTGGTCGAACTGGATGCGTGCAACGCGCACCGACGTGCCGTTCTTGCTTTGATCGACGGCATGTCGCCACGGCGTTTGCAGCTCAACAAATGCCGATATTTCTTGCCGCTGGGCATTCAGAACACGGATTTTTGCGACCTCGCCCGGCAACACTGAGCCGCGCGGAAACGGCATACCAAACGTGACGACACTCGTCGTGCCGGTGCCCCATCCCTCGGTCGGATGCAGCTTGATCGCCATTTCACCGTCGCGCACCGCGGGCGCGTAGAACGGCGCGGCAATAACGTATTGGATACATAAAGAACTCAGCAGCAGCGTAATGATCCGCAGTAGTGTCCGCCTGCAAAACGCGGGAAAGCCGATTTTCAATGCGCTGCACCGCGAGCGGCCAGGAGAGACTCTTGCCGGGCAAACGCTTCGGTTGCCGTTGGGCACCAAAAGTTGCGTCATCACACTTCGTTCTTTCATGTAAACCCTGTTGGTTAACTTCATCCGACTAAGCAGCCGGAACTACCAAAGCGCGGACTTTCATCATGCACACGCGGTATCGGAACGCTACTACCTGTCGAATTGAACTGAAACTGGAATGAGGGCGTTGCCACATCGCCGTGAATCCCGAACAAGACCGGGGGGATAGTTCAGGACGCGACCAAAACCGAGTGTGGCAACAATCTGTTTAACGCGGCTTCGCTACGAAAGCGGACACGATGACGCAAACAGGCGATTTGTCCGTTATGCGACGCAGATTGCGTATTTAGTCCAATTGCTTCGCCGTGTCGCGATGTGCAACATTGCATTTCATCCCTAAACGAAAACCCCGAAGAGTGAGCGTATGACTGATACAAACGCATTCGCGCATTGGCCCACGAGTAACGACTGTAAACCGCTGCGCGGTACAGTCTCTGTCGCGCGCATTGCGAGAACAATGATGACTTCTGTTGCCGCGATCTTGTCGGTTGCGAGCCAATCCGGTCAGGCGCAGACATTCAATCCGGACACATTGAGCATTCCAGCCGCTCATCCGCGCCTGCTCTTCACCACGCCGGCCGATCTTGCGCGGGCAAGAACCTGGTACGCATCGAACACGCTTACCCCGAGCTCGGGGAGCGCGATTGAAAACGCGTACGTTGGGTTAATGGCACAAAACACGACTGCGTGTCGCAATGCAATCAACCTCGTGTTGTCAGGGGCCAATTATCAGTTACTTAGCGATCCACCGCCAGCCCCTCCGGCCAACGACCCCACTCGACCGCCACCCGTCGCGACGGATCCGGCGAGGTGGATTGGCGAGGAAGCAATCCTTACGTACGACTGGTGTCATCCTCACTTCACGGATACTGAACGGACAACGTTCAAGCGCCGTTGGAATCTCTGGCAGTCCACACTCAATGCCAACGCCTGGGGTGGCGCCGGTATGGAGGAAAACAATTACTTCTGGGGCTACATGCGCAACAGCATTCTGCTCGGTCTGGCAACATGGGGCGAAAACACGGTCAACGGTGTCGATAAAGCGCGCGAGTTCCTGATTCACGGCTACAGCACACGCTTTCTCGATTGGTTGCGGCCCTTCTATCAAGCCGAGTTGGTGGGGGGTGTAGCGATCGAAGGATCAAACTACGGCCCTATTATGTTTGATTATCACGTCGTTCCTTTCCTCAGCCTTCGCAATATGGGAGAGGATCCATTTCAGCGCATTCGCTTTTGGCGAGAAAGCGTTTACTACACCGCTTACTCGATGACGCCAGCACGCACCGCCAAGTCAGCGTTCCCCGAGGGGTGTTCGCAGGCGCAGGCAGATTGGCGTTGGTCTTACTTTCCATTTGCCGACGATGAAGCGTTCTACCTATGCAGTCGCGAAATCATGCGCGAGCCGGTGTATGGAAACGCGCTTCTGGCTTATGGGCAAATATTTGCCGGTAAGGACTCAGGGCAACTTGCGCGGCTGATTCGGCGCACCATCAATCAGCAAAGTAGTCCATGGTTGCGCGCCTTTTTTGCTGATCAGAATCCGATGCCCTCTGTCGCATTCAATCAGTTCCCCCTCGACTATTTTGCAAGCGGCACCCGCAGTTTGTATGTTCGCAACAAATGGGCGCCTGACGCGAGCTCCCTTTCGTTTATGTTTGGAAGATCACCGGCCAATGGGCACAAGCATTTCGACGCTGGAAATCTTCAGTGGTGGCGTAATGGTCGTTGGCTAAGTCGTGAGTCCACGGGTTATGTTGGCTCCGGGGAATCGGTAGCGGGTGTCGATGGCGTCGGTCGGGTTGACGTCAATCAGGCTGTCGCGCATAACGTTGTACTGTTTGAAGGTCAGGCCGACATCAACGGCGACTACCTGGTTTCTGGTGAACAATCCCGGCCAGAGGGGAATGCCGAAATGCTGCGACTCTACGCGAACGCCGCATTCACTTACGGTGCCGTAGATTTGGTTAAAAGCTACCGGTATCGACTGGGCCCCAATCGGTGCCGCTATGACTGGCCCTACGCTCAAAATGCTGTGCGTGAGTTCGTCTTCTTGCGCCAAATTGAAACGCTAGTGATGATTGATCGGCTCACGGGAAGTGGCGATTCGGCAACATACCCACCGAACGGCACGGCTGTTGATTGCTACCAGAACTTTACTGGCGTTGTGCGAACGCCGAGTCAGGTTGTTCGTCACGTCATCATCCACGGTGAAGAGGCCTTTACACAAAATAGTGGCTGGTACGTCAGCAACTCGGGCGCGGAGCGTCTTGCCATTCAACCCTTGCTCCCAGCGTCCCGGACGATTACACCAGTAGCCGAGCGCAACGCGACGCGCGGGGGTGGCGCTCAGGGTCAGTTTCGCCTGGACATTCGCGCCAGTGGCGCGCCGACGATCGAATTCGTCAACGTACTGCATGCCAGCGGAAACACAAGCGTGTTGCCAACGGTGAGTCTCGTTACGGACGGCAATGATCGCGTCGTGAATATCGTAAAAGACGGTGTGACGCATTCAGTGCGGTTCCAGCTAGGCGCGCTGCCGCAAACAACCTCGATCACGATAGATGGCAACACGGTCACGCCACCCGCAACCGTTGCGCCGCTCACGCCCGCCGAGTTCAACCCTGTCGTCTTGGATATTGACGGCAACGGAATGCTCGACGCCGCAACCGATGGTCTGTTGATCATGCGCTATATGCTGGGCATCACGGGCAACTCGCTGGTCGCAGGCGCGCTTGGCCCTGGAGCAACGCGAACGACAGCCGCAGCAATAACCACGCATTTGGCGGGACTGCATACCGTGCTTGATGTGGATGGAGACGGCCAACGTCGCGCGTCAACCGATGGCGTGATCATCAGCCGCTACCTGCGCAACATGCGCGGCGCGGAGCTGGTAAGCAACGCAACTAACGGCAACACACGCACGCTGGCTCAGATTCTGCAAAGTTTGGGCGCGGCGACCACACCTTAGCGGCCCAATCTAGCCGTTACGGGCGGTGACGCCTGTGATGGCTCAGGGCAACAACGAACTTTCAGCGGCAGCTTACAAGTTATGAACTGACATCTGCTTGCTCGAATCTGCATAGCGAACACGGCATTAGGCATCATGACCCACCAAACCTCAGCCCTACATATCGCGGTAGTAGATAGGACGACCTGGCCAGACTTTGAGCAACTCTTTACATCGAAGGGTGCGCCAAGCTATTGCTGGTGCATGGCGTGGCGCAAAGCGGATCACGAGAAAAAGGTGACAGACCGAGTTAGCCTGAAGACGGCTATCGCGGAGCGTGTCGAAGCCGGCGTTCCTATCGGGTTGCTGGGCTACCTTGGCTCGATTCCCGTTGCATGGTGCTCCGTTGCGCCTCGATCGACTCATAGCCGCCTCACAAGCGACAACAGTAACGATGCGGGGACCTGGTCGATAACGTGTTTCTTCGTCGCCAAGGCTCAACGCGGCCAAGGCCTCGGTCGACTGATGCTTGAAGCCGCGGTACGCCATGCGATGGAAAGTGGTGCCAACGTTGTTGAGGGCTATCCGGTTGACCCGGAGTCCCCCAGCTACCGATTTATGGGATTCGTGTCTACATTTGAAGCTGCGGGGTTTGCCGAGTGCGGACGCGAAGGCAAAAGAAGGCATGTCATGCGCCTGCAACGGTCGAACGACGCCTGACTCGAACGATCACGGTGGTGGATCTGTTCTGGCATGGGCCGTTGCTGCCCGCTGCCATCCCCAATGCCGTTGACCCTGATCGGGATGCGGGTCACATGTTGTTGATCATTACGCGAATGATGGTTCTTACTCCATCACTTGAGGGGCGTTACCTGAGAGGCGTCACTTCGGTTGACCGAGTGACGCGATGGTGCCCTGTGCAACTGCACAAAGCACCTCCTCGCCATCCGACACCACAAACACCTGGCATTGGCATACCGCTTGTCGAATGCCCGCGTGGATCACGCTTGCTCGGGCGACCAGTTCCTCGCCCTTCGCTGGGCGTAGGTAATTGATCTTGAACTCGGATGTCACGACTGCCGGACCCAGTGCGGCACCGCCTGCGAATGTGAGCGCGTTGTCCGCGGCGTACGAGATAACGCCACCATGGACAAATCCGTGCTGCTGCTTCACGCGATTCGTGACTGGAAGTCGCAGCTCCACAGAGCTTGGTTGAAATGATGTGATTTCGGCATTCAGCAACATGCTGAATGGCTGGGAACGAAGTGCGGCCTTCGCGGACTCGAGAGATGATTGCATGTGAGCGCTATCGTAAGGTTAACGGGCTCCGCACTTTTGCGGGATCCGGATTGAACGTTGGGTTATGCATGCCGTTCAACAAGATACTTGATTTGTATGAAGCCGGAATCGAATGTCTTGGTCGCTAAATGAACAAGCGGGATGTCCTTCTCTATCTGGCCGAACAGCGGTCTTCCTTGTCCGAGAATCACCGGGATTAGGGTGATGGTGATCTCGTCAATGAGACCTGTGGCCAGGAAGCGCTGAATGGTTACGCCACCATCGATATAGAGGTGAATGGCACCGTCTGCGGACAATCTTTCAACCAATACATTTGGAGATTCGGCAGACGCAGAGACCGTGTTGGTTAGTTCAACAGGCACGCGTAGCGGCTTACTACTTAACACCACCACTTTTTTGTCTTCATAAGGCCAAGCGTCAAATGTCAACACCTGCGCAAAAGTGTTTCGACCCATGACGAGGACATCGACGGACTTCATAAACTCTTTGTAACCGAAGTCCTCCCCGCTCGGTACACCAGCGTTCGCATCATTTAGCCAGTCAAGACTTCCATCTGGTCTGGCAATGAAACCGTCAATACTGGTCGCTATGTACACGGAGGTCTTAGCTCTCATGGGTATTAACTCCGCAATGCATAACCTAGATTGCCTATGATCGGTGGCGCTAGTGCGAGGCACTGGCCGCGTTCGCTCCACGTACAAGGCGAACGTAATTGGATTCAAGGCGGTATCCGGCATCAGCGGCGCCATTGGCAAACAGCACAAATTTAGCTCTCGCATAAGGTCCGGGGGTCGGCTCTATTCCGCAGCCTACGTGCAGCCCAAACGGCGAACATGTCCAGAATTTATTGGGCGGGGTGTCGGGAAACGCCACCGAATCAATAGCCGGAGAAAACCCGGCTTTGGTAATGCCCATCAGCTCCGCTTCGCTGGGCACCCGCCAGTCGAGCCCGCTGGCGATCGCCTCTGCACGTGCTCGTGCCTGTGCCTTTTCAAACGTGAACCGCATCGGCGCTCCACTGCACCGAGCACCCGTCCAGCTTGCGCCTTCGGCGCAACGTTTCCAAGTGAGGCCCGTTTCGTTGTCGGTAACCTCGGCGGAATTCTTTGACACTACGTAAGGTGCCGCAAAGACGTTAGAGCCGAATCCGAGCACGCCAAGGCCAAGCAGGAGCTTTAACAACACTTTTTTCTTCAGGTAAGTTTTGAATCAATGAGTTCGCCATAGCGAACCTGTATGAAAGCGAAAGCAATCAACTGGATTCAGTTACCGCGCTTGCCGCGGCGATCATCTGATACCACGCAATCGCCGTCGCTTACAGGACACGCGACTGGCGCGAAGCGCAATCCAAAACCGTTCAGAGCCGCGTCAGCGAAGGCACGGGATCTCGCGCCAACCACCCGTACACATTCATATCGTGCGCTCTCCCTTTTATTATCGAGCGTTTACGCAGCGTTCCTTCCAGCGTGAAGCCAAGGCGCAGTTGCAATTCGCAGGCCGCATGATTTTCGGGGTTCACCTCGGCTTCGATGCGACGAATGCGGTGGCGCTGAACCGCCCACGACCTGACCGCTGAGATAGCCTCAAACATCAGGCCATTGCCCCAGTATTGCCGGCCAAGTGCGTAGGTCAGCTGCACGCGACTATTCATTTCGTCATAGTTGAACAGTTGCAACGTGCCCACGACCCGCGAATGGCTGCGTTGCACCACCGCCATTTGGTGGCCAGTGCCGGATCCAGCCAGCAGCTGCATCCGCGCCAACCACATCTCGGCGTCGTGCATCGACTGCCACGCATCGTAGGCAAGGAATTCGGTCACATCAGCGTCGCTGTTGACGTCAAGCAACTCAATAAGATCTGCGCTTTCGACAGGGCGGAGTGTCAAGCGGTTGGACGTGATTTCCGTGACGGATGGGAATGGCATGGCAAGGATGGGTAACCGGTTAATAGTGGGTTTGTAGTAGCGGCAGGCGAGGAGTTCGTTCGCTGGTGACTACTCAGGACGCTGCGGCGATATCGGGACTTACCCGAGCTGAAGTTAAGCGTGCCAATCAGGCGCACGTGCAACCGGCACCAATTCACTCAAATGCACAAGCGCTTGACGGCAGCCTCACAAGGCTCAACGCAGATCACGACGCGAAGCGGACGTCCGCTCGCGCTTTATTGCCTTTGCGCAGCTTGAATTCAGCCTGTTGCCTGACCGTAACCGAACGCAGAGTTCGTTTCGTGGGACAGTGATGCGGCCACTGTCGGTACGTGCGGCTACGCATGTCCTAAATCGCGACGCCAGTGCGTTAAGTAGAGCGAGACGACGTGCTGGGCAAACTCATTCTGCCTGGTGCTTTTTCGTGACCTCACTTTCATCAGTTCCCGCTACCTTCAACGCCAGCATCGAAGGCCTGAAACGGCAGCGCGTACGGACGTCCCAACTTCAGGAATTCGAAATCTATGCGCCTCTTTGCTAAACGAATCGCCCGTTTGCCGCGGTTGTCTATTCGGACTTTGAGCACGGCATCACCGATTGCAAGGCAGCGACGATGTGGACTCCAAAGCTTCATCAGCCTCGTTGCGACAGTGGTCTCTTTAACGCCATTTGAGCCGGCGTCGGCAGCCATTCCCGCAAGCGAGCGAGCGGTACTTGTGGCGCTGTACAACAGCACCAATGGTGATGGTTGGCTAAGGCGTAGCAACTGGAATGGCCCCGTTGGCACCGAGTGCACATGGCAAGGCGTGCTCTGTACCGCGCTCGACGCGAACGTCGCGTACATTCGCCTGGACAGCAATAATCTCGCGGGCAGTTTGCCGGCCACTTTGAATCAGTTGCCATCGTTGCAAGAATTCAATGTCTCGAGCAACCGGATAACAGGTTCGATTCCCGCGCTCAATGGCCTGACTGCACTGAAGTCCTTCCGGGTGGAGCAAAACCAGCTCACCGGAACAGTTCCGCTGCTCACGGGATTGACTAACCTCGAAGAGTTTGCGGCATCCTCCAACGACCTCACAGGCAGCTTCCCATCTATCGCGGGATTGCCCGCTCTGCAATCCCTGCGCATCTACTCCAACCGGCTGACCGGTAATCTCCCTGAGCTCTCTGGATCGACCGCATTGAGGGACGTACGCGTACAGGACAATCAGTTCACGGGATTAGTCCCTCGGCTTACCGGACTGAATGGGCTTCGGAACTTCTACGGCTACAGCAACCAGTTCACCGGTCCCATTCCGTCCCTATCCGGGCTATCCGCACTGTTGAACTTTGATCTCAGCAACAACAGACTCACCGGTGCGATCCCTGAACTCGCGGGGCTGGCAGCATTGCAGGGTATTTACATCAATAACAATCGACTGACAGGGGCGATTCCTGCTTTGACTGGTTTAACCGCGCTACGCGATTTTCACGTCTACAGCAATGAGCTGACGGGCACTATTCCTTCACTCGCGGGGCTGGGGGAGCTCAGGGAATTTATAGTCAGGAACAACCAGCTCAGCGGCGCACTTCCGGCGGTGCCCGCGCCTATCAATGGGCTGCCCACCGGGGGTGCGCAACTGTGTCCTAACCAGCTCAACGTCGCGATCGACGCGGCGTGGGACACCGCCACTGGACTCATGCCGTGGAGCACAGGCTGTATCGCCGCGCGACCTAACCAGACGCTCACATTTGGAGCTGCACCAGCACTGGCGCCCGGCGGCAGCGGCACGGTCACGGCGAGCGCAACGCCCCTGCCCAACTCTGCCATCGCAATTGAGTTTGCGAGCCTGACACCAGCGATCTGTGCGGTCAACACCGCAACTGGGCAGGTCACCGTGCAGTCCGGAGCTGTCGTTGGCGCTCTATGCACCATCACCGCCGACAAGACTGGTGACGCCACCGCGAACAGTGCGCCACAGGCGCAGCAGACCATCGTCATCGGCGCCGCCGGATCTACTATCCCGCCGAACGAACGTGCGGCGCTTGCGGCGATCTACAACAGCACCAACGGTGCTGGCTGGACCAACTCTACCAACTGGAACGGCATACCAGGCACTGAATGCACGTGGTACGGCGTCTTTTGTAGCGCAGGCAATACGAATGTCACTGAGATCAATTTGTCGAACAACAATCTGATCGGCACCATACCCGCAAGTATCAACCAGCTACTCGCGCTGCGAAGCCTGCGATTGAACAGCAACCAGCTCAGCGGCGTAATCCCCGCGCTCACCCGGCTAACCAGTTTGCAGCTTTTACGTCTTAACAGTAACCAGTTAAGCGGGCCTATCCCCTCTCTTGCAGGATTGAGTGCGCTGCAGGATGTTTATCTTTACGACAACGCGTTGACCGGAACGATCCCCTCTGTGAACGGGCTCAGTTCTTTGCGACTCCTCTTCGCAGCCAACAATCAGCTCACCGGAACGATTCCCATGTTGGTGGGCTTAACGCGCTTACAACAACTAGACGTTAGCAACAACCGACTCACAGGCGCCATCCCTTCGCTCGGCCAGTTGACCGCGTTGCAAAGCTTTAACGTCGCCGGCAATCAGCTCAGCGGCGCTATTCCGAACTTGAGCGGCCTAACGGCGTTGCAGATTTTGCGCGTCGAAAACAACCAGCTCAGCGGCGCGTTACCGGCAGTGCCGACACCTACCAATTCACTGCTTCCCGAGCTTTCCATGCTGTGCCCCAACCAACTGACAGTCTCCGTTGACGCTGGGTGGGATGCTGCTACACCGGGCGCCCTGTGGAGTACTGGATGTGTCAGCGCCGCGATCAATCAAATCCTCACCTTTGGCCCTGCACCGACATTGACCGTCGACGGTAGCGGCACCGTGACGGCCAGCGCCGCCCCACTGCCGAACTCGGCTGCGCCCATCGTGTTCGGGAGCGTGACACCTGCAATCTGTGCGGTCAACGCGGCAAGCGGATTGGTCACCGTGCAGCCCAGTGCGAGTGCTGGCAATGTATGCACGATTACAGCTGACAAGGCTGGGGACGGCGTCGCCAATGCTGCCCCTCAAGTAAGGCTGAGTATCGCGATTAGCGCTGCCATCTTGGCCAACGCAGTCGCGGTGCCCAGTCTTGACTTTTTTGCGTTGTTGGGCCTCAGTCTCATTACGCTACTGATGGGTTTCACCTGCTGCGGTCTAAGCACCGTCAAGTTGCGCCATCGACCATGACATGCTCTTTTTTGCACGCGTTTGCGGGTTGACTGGCAGTCAATCCCCTCGTCACTTTCCACTCACTTCGAACGACCCGTTTTTTCCAGGAGATACAAATATGCATAGCAATCCTACTGCACGCGCAATGTCGCACCAACGCACAGGCAGAATCACTGCACTTGTGGTCAGTACGCTCGCGCTCGCATCGGCAAACGCCGATCCCAGCAGGATCATCGAGCACTTCGGTGGAAGCGTCGGTGTTGCTCCTGCGGTATCGGATGTCGGGAAGCCTCGCACGATCACCGTGAACGCCACGTGGCCCAACGCTTGTCCACCCCAGTTTGATGTCGCCGCTATGGAACCGGGCATCAATCCGACGAACCTCATCGTGCGATTCAATGTGCCGGCCACGCTGGTGGCGTGCGCTCAAGTGGAAACGCCGTTCGCCGCATCGGTAAGTTTCACTCCGACACGCGATGGCGACGTCACCATCACTGCAATCACTAACGATGATCGCGTATTGGCCCGAGGAACGATGCTCACACTTCCCCAAAATGCACCGGGTAGCGAAAATCTTTCGGGTGTGTGGCTGGGGGTCTACGCGTCATCGGTTTTGATGCTGGCTCACAGTGAGGGCGCCAGCGATAATCTGGTGGGGACTGTGAACATGTTCGCACAAGACGGTAGCGCCCACTGGCAGTTCATTAACGGAAGTCGACGCACCGCGTCGAACGTCTTTGAAGCTGTGCTCAACGACTTCTCGGTGCCTCCAAATAGCGGAAATTGCCTGAATGCAGCATGCCCTGTCCGGGGCCTAATCGGGCGCGAAGCGGGCATGTTGCAATTGGTCATCGAGAAAGACCGTGAAGCGACGATCGAACTGTTTTCCACAGCCACGTCACATCCAAGCCTGCCCGTCGGCACTCCAATCTTTAAGACATCAATAACACGAATCAAACTCTAGGCGCGTTAGATGCGAATGAACTGCGCTGCACAGTGCAGCGCAGTTTTGAATGCCAGCAGACGGAGTAAGGGTGCTGGTCATGCGGAGCGCTTACCGCATTGAAACGTACATTTAGCGGGACGCACAAAGCATGTGCTCGCCAAATACTAAGCGTATCGTGCCCTTCTGCTACATAACTGTGAGTATGTACGTCGTTGAACCGCGCAATTGGTTCGCTACAGCCAGCACGAACAAAATCTCAGTCACCCAAAAGTTTCACGCAAAAGTTGCGACACTCCGTTGACGATCAACGGCTGCTGCGAACTTGCAATTCCTTGCTGTACTCGACGGCGAACTCAAAATACAGATGGGACGACCAGATAACAGTTTGAATGGAGCACAACTGTGGACGGCACCATGTTTACGTGTCGACTGCGTACCTGCCACATGTCCGGTTGTGAAAGGGCGGTGCGTTAGCGAAGTGAAACCTACAAACCGAGGCTGATCACTTTGAAAATTCGCACATCGTCCATTCCGCTACGCGTTTCGTCGCGCGCTTTGGCCCAAACCGTCGCCGCGCTTGCGCTGTTTTCTGGAGGCATGTCGCACGCCGCTACTTTCACCGTCACCAATTGCGCTGACACCGGAGCGGGCTCGCTCCGCCAGGCGGTTGAGGGCGCCAATACCAATCCTGGCGCTGACGTCATCAATTTCTCATTGACCTGCTCCGCGATCACCCTCGCAAGCACCATCACAATCGGTGACACGGTCAACATCACGGGGCCCGGGGCGAACGCCCTGACCATCGCATCGCCAACTGCGCGGGCCATGAACTTGGTGCCTGTCGCGACCGCGCCCGCATTTCAGGAAGTGAACATCAGTGGATTGCGATTTGCGCAATCTACGGCTACTACCGGTGGAGCAATCAGCGCGATTCGCACCAACCTCGCCATTACAACAAGTATCTTCGATGGCAACGACGCCACCACCTCTGGCGGAGCCATCTATTTCGAGTCGCCCAATGGCGAAACGCGCACCCTTGATATTTCGTACACGACGTTTCTCAACAACGGCGTCTCCGCCGGTTCGGGTGGCGGCGCAATCTACCAGGATGGTAGTGCCCTGATCACGATCCGGCGTTCGCTGTTTCGAGGAAATGGCGCAGCGGGCGTTCAGTCAGGAGGTGCGATACGCTCTATTGATACGTCTGCACTGCTTGTTGTCGAATCCGGTTTTTACGCCAACGCAGCGAATTATGGCGGCGCTATTTCAAACAGCGGAACAGGTACCAGCCGCGTGGTAGGTTCGTCATTTGTCAGTAACACGGCGGGGGGCCTCGCGCTTGAGCCAGATTTTGGAGGAGGCGCGATTGACATTAGTTTGGGGGCAATGTCCATCGAGAACTCGACGTTTGCTGCCAATTCCATCAACGGCCTTGGCGTGGGTTCGGCGATCGCCGCTCGTGGAGCCGGCATCACCATGTTGAATACAACCGTCGCAAAGAACGAAGTGCGTTCGGCGGCGACAACCAATGCGGCTATTGCGGTTTTCTCCGCGCCAGGGTCAGACAATTCGGTTGCCCGCCTCACGCTGCGCAACACGGTGTCGACTACGAACATTGCCACTGATGTTGAAAAGCGCCATGATGTCTGGGTAGACGGTCGCGGTATCAACATATTCTTTACATCCAGCACATCGCTGGTTTCGGTGCTGCGCAATGCTGCCGTCGTGACGCAGTCTCCAGGCGGCGCGCTGCTGGCCAATGCTGAGAACAACGGCGGCATCCGGGTAGGGGAGCAGACCGCTTTCAGCGAGCCTCTGCTGACCATGCTGATTGGTAGCGGATCGGCACTGATCAACGCCGGCAACAACACCGACGCTACAGTGCTCACCACCGACCAACGTGGCGCGGGATTTCCACGCGTAATCGATTCCGTCGTAGACATTGGTGCCATTGAATACCAGGTACAACCGCAAGCCATCACGCCAGCCTCTGTCCCGACCCTCGGTCAGTCGGTGCTGATACTGTTGGCGATGCTTCTGGCTGCGGCTTGTGCGCCCGCGCTGTGGGGTAGCACGAAAAACGGCGACTAATCCGCTTCGCAACCGATTAGCGGCCTGCCACCAATGGCTATCATGCCGCGTTTTTCGGTCGAACGATGACGCAACGCACTCGCCTCAATCTGACGGACTTGCTCGCGCTGTCCAATCAACCACCTAGTACCAATCGACGGAGATATCAGTGTCCGCACCAACAATCGGAATCCTTGCGGGCATGAGCCCTCGCTCAACCGGGCCGTTTATTGATCTTGTCGTCACGGCTTGCCAGGAGTTGTACGGGGCTCATCACGACGTCGACTTTCCGAAGATGCTGATCTGCTCGCAGCCGGCGCCGTTTTATTAGGATCGTCCAATCGATCATGCCGCGCTTGAGGCCGCAACCTTGGACGGGCTTAAGCATCTCGAGAAAGCAGGCGCCGAGTTCCTCGCCATCGCCTGCAACACGGTGCACATGTACTATCCGCGCTTAGCAAGCGCGGTGTCTGTACCACTTCTCAACATCGTCGAACTGGCAGTTGCGGAAATACCTCGCTCGTCACGAAGGGTCGCCTTACTCGCTGCTCGCCCAACTGCGGATTCGGGCTTCTTTCAGGAGGCGATGCGCGCAGCTGGCCAGGAGGTGGTAGAACTGGATTGGCAAAACACCGTGGATTCGCTTCTCTCGGCCGTTCGCGATACGACCGACCCTGAAGTGTTCGCGATGCACTGGGGCAAGCTTCTGCCACGCGCCCGTGTAGCAGATGTCAACGCTGTTTTGGTGGCGTGTCTCGACCTGAGCGCGATCTTACGCTTCGCACCCGTAGAACTGCCGCTGGTTGACGCGGCGAACTGTCTGGCTCGTGCTGCCGTGCGGAAATGGCTTGTGGGCAGAAGTGCCGATCGGTAGCTGAATCGTTCATTAATCGTTCATTGATTGCCACATCGCAGGCGCTGCCAGTACCTGCCCACCCCCGTCGAAACTTGCACCGAACAAACCGACCCCTACCTCCCCCGGCTCCATGCAAGTCGAACATCGCGCCACGATAATTGCCGCCCCAACGACAATCTTCCGAATCTACGAGGACGTCGATAACTGGCATACATGGGATCCAGACACAGGGATGGCCACACTGGAGGGCCGCTTTGAGGTCGGAAGTCGCGGTCGTCTCACGCCAACGAGGGGCAACTCCGTCCCCATGCTGCTTACTCAAGTCGTTCGTGACAGCTGCTTCTCGATTGAGTCAAGAATTCAGCTGTTCCGCATGCTGTTCGAACACGAACTCCTGCCTGTTGAGGGGGTAACAGAGATTATTCATCGAGTCACGTTTTCAGGACCACTTTCCCTAGTACTGGGCAATATGCTCGCGCAGCGGTTGAATGCAAGCCTGCCGACCACCCTTTCTCGACTAAAGGCACTGGCCGAGTCACAAGGTTCGGTCGGGTCGCGATAGAACTTGATATCGCGTTTATGCGCTTCAACCATGCCTTGCGGCCGGTAGCGACGGCCCTTGGTTCGTCCAGTCGCCAAGATCGAGAAATCTCAATGCAAGTGCCGGTTCGTTGTTTGCATCCTTGAATAGCTATCAGAGCCATGACCCGACACATCCACTGCATCACACATCCCGATGTCGTGATCAGCTCAGAAGTACCCATCCCTCAGTGGCCACTATCGGACATGGGTCGGGATCGTATGCGGCTGGCATTGCGGCAGCCTTGGACCATGGGTACAACTTCGATTTATTGCAGCACCGAGGCGAAGGCAGTCGATGGCGCGACAATTCTGGGTCACCACTTGTCATTGAACTTCAGCAAAGTGCATGCCCCGGTGAGAATGATCGTTCATCAACCGGGTTCCTTCCTGCAGCGGAATTTGAGTCGGTCGCCGATGAGTTCTTTGCCAGGCCAGAAGCTCGCGCTCGAGGTTGGGCGCGAGCAGTCGACGCCCAGTATCGCGTTTCGTCAGCAGCTGAGCGAATAGTCGCTGCCGACCAAACTTCAGGAACCATTGCCATCGTTTCGCACGGAGCGGTCGGAACGTTGCTCTACTGCAAATTATCCGGCCAGGAAATCAGTCGGCACTATGAAAAGCCGCCAAACGGTGGTGGCAACTACTTTTGGTCTTCTCTCTTGCCAACCGAGGTTTACTCGTAGTGGCTACCCGTAGATCAAACCACCCAAGCGCAAAACCGCACGCAGCATTGCGAACCGTAACTAGACCAATGGGTTATGCGCCACCGTGCTTTACGTGCGGGATCAAGTGGCGCATGTAGTCGCGCTTTCCTATCTGCACGCCAGACATTCGCAAGATTGCGTAAGCGGTCACCAGATGAAAGTAGAAATTGGGTATAAGAAAGTCGTTGAGATACTGATAGCCCGTGAGATCAGCGTACAGCTCGGCACCTAACGCCAGACGCTTGTTAGTGCACAACACAGCATCGTCAGCGACTACCAATTCAAGTAAGCCTTTTGTTTCGCGGATAACGCGAAGCGCTTCGCTCAGAGACTCGACGCGCGGATCCAGGTCCGTTGTCTCATCTCCGCTAAGCCATAACGAAAAGTTTCGAGGCTGATTGCAGGTGAAAGCGACCTGGGCTCCAAGCGGGTACATGTCGGTCGCAATACGCTTGCCCAAGTAGACCTCGCCCCTCTCGGAGAAGTGGGTGGCCCCTGCGTTCAAAAGACATTCCAGCGTAGTTAGCCGACTTGAAAATATGTCGACAGCTGATGAGATCAGAGTCACTGACATACAACCTCCAATTGGAACAACACCATTACTAACAACTTCACACGCAGTGGCTGCAGGCCGCTATTGTCGCAGTCCGCAGAGTCAGCGCTTCGGCACTAAATTGCCCTTAACGCACGAGGCATGCATCCTTCTCGGTGCGGTGTCACCAATATGGCCGCTGGCCGCGATCGTAGCCTCGGGGCATAGTGCGCCAGTAAGATGCAACGAAAAGCACGGCTATGACCAAATCAGCAAACGCAGGGGCAACCAACGGGCGCGCCACTCGGCCGTCGAGGTAGAGCCAGACCGTGGAACTAGCACTCAGAACTTTTTCCAGAATTGCGGGCACCATCAGTGGCCGGAACCTTACGACATCACGCGATATAGTGAGAAATGCGAACTGCCAGGCCAGAGCCACGCCGATGAATCCATAGAACTGCTCAGGGTGACTGATTACCGGTGGAAACTGTAGCGCTATTTCGTCTTCAAGCAAGTACAGAGGTACCAGGATTGCAATTCCATAAATGCCGGAATAGCGAAAGACACGCGTGCAAAACATCCTATTCATTTGCAACGGCGACACAACACCTACCCGCAACTGTTAGTCAGCTTGCTTGGCTTCTGAGGTGAAAATGCACTGCATCCCCACCAATTGCAAGCTCGCACTCGAAGGTAAGAGATCGAAGGAAAGTCAGCCGACGCCTGCGTGGTCTCATATTGGCCAACCATCCACGGATTGGCGAAGGTTGATCTAGTGGATGCCCACAATTCGTAGCGTGTACTGCCGAGTATCGGATCCCAGGTGACGGTATTGTCACCATAACAACCATTGCTGGCGGTAACAAGGGAGGTCGGGCTCGACGGCGGCCCGCTACTGAGCAAGAAACTCGTCCGTAACACCCCTGTCGGGCCTACGTTCGCCAGCAGCGTGGCGCTCACTTCTGCAGGAGTTGCGCCGGGATACCTCGACAACAGTAGCGCTGCTGCGCCAGCGACGTAAGGTGCCGCAAACGATGTTCCGCTACGTTGAATACCAAACACCCCGGTACCCGACCCATCAAAGTTATCGTCGGGGTTAGCCATAGAAACCGACGCTCCGGGTGCTTTTAGATCAACGCACGGACCATAGTTAGAGTAGCTCCACAGTGAGTCATCTAGCCGTATGGACGCTGCTACGGTGATGGCTCGGGTGACGTCCGCCGGAGATTTTGAACACGCGTCCACCGCCTCGTTACCGGCGGCGGCAACCACAGTCACCCCGGCATCAATCAACCGGTTCACTGCATCGCGTAAGGCTCTGCTTGACGCCCCCTCGACGCTCATATTGGCGACCGCCGGCTTGACGTGGTTTGCAATGGTCCATTCAACGCCGGCCAGTACCGAGGACATACTGGCGAGCTCGTCGCAAGAAAAAATACGCACCGGGTGCAATATCGCGAGTTTCGCGACGCCGTATTCGGTTCCACCAATAACGCTGGCAACACCTGTGCCATGCGCATAGCAATCGGAATTTTGCGGCGGAGTCTGACCGGGAACTGGAGGGGGTGGCGGTCCATCATCGTCGGCGACGTCGATGCCCTCACCAATTCGGTTTGCGTAGTCAGGGTGCGTAGTCAAAACAGTCCCATCCAGCACATAGGCGTGAACTCCACGTCCTGCGCTGACCGGATACGTATATCGGTCGTTCAACGGCAAGCGATTTTGATCCAATCGGTCCAGACCCCAGCCGGGCGTGCTCTGAGTAACGACGTCGCTAATAACGCCTTGCGATTTGTAGACAGCATCTGCTTCGATGTAGTCCACGCGGGCGTCTTGCGCAAGCCGCGTGGCGCTCGCGTGATCCATCGTCACTGCCGCACCTTGCAATGCATGCTCGTAGGTGCGCATTACTTTAGCGTCGTAGATGCTCGCGACGTCAGCAGCAATTGCCGCGATCGACAACAGGCCCTGACCTTTTTGTGAATCGGCTTTGAACACCACGATGTACCTGTTGGGGATTCTTTCAGCACGGTCATGTCCTATGACCTCACCCGCGTGCGTGGGACACATCACGAGTGTCACGGAGGCGGCGGTAAGAGCCGACCGCACAAACTTTGCAAAACTTGACATGGATCTAGTCCTATAAGGGAGCCAAAAAATCGAACGCAAAGCGCAGTCGCAACGCTCGTGCTAACCGAGTCAGCGCGACCCTCTCATCTACATTGGAAAGCGATACATCCGCGACCGGAAGAGAAGCGTCCCTGCGGGTAGTGCCGGGTTCGCCCCGGAGGCTCTGGCCGTCACTATGATCTGGTGCTCCATTTGGACTTCGATAGTCACAATACCGGAATCGCCCGCCACAAATCCGTCCGTCGGACACGCTCCGCCCGCGCACGGTGTAACGGCACTACCAGTCATCTCTGATGCCACCGCCTCGAACAGATTGTTCGCAATAGTTCGACTGCTGTGGATGAGTCGCCAGCGAGGCGATCCGTCGCGGCCGAACAAATTCATGGTGCCGACCATGCCACCGTGCGTCTCTTGACTTTGTGTGATGTGCAGGACCGCAAAGTCGTCCGCTGTACCCATCCAAAAACCGCTGAGATTCGGATAGTCGCCGCTGCCGACAGTGACAAGGTTTCCCTCAACGAGCGTCAGATCTCTGCCGGTCACGGCAATGATCGGCAACACGCCAGCATCGCGTGGTGTGTAAGTTACCTGTCGCGAGATGGGGGTTCGCACTGCCGGACACACAACGGACGTCTCTGGCACAGGTAAACGTACTAGCAAAACTTGAGGTTTATCTTTCGGCTCTGGCGAAACGAACGCCTGATCAGGAGGACAACCGTTGGGCCACACCACGTTCACCGTGATAATTCGACGGACACCTGACGATGCCACGGTTGGGACCACATCGATTCGCGTCAACGGGGCGATGGTCGCTGCGTCCGCTGGCAGCCCTAAACTGCCGATAGCGAATGCTGCCACCGCGGTAAACGCGTGCGTTAGCGTGCGCAGCGATATGTGCGTGGCCAAGATATGAGGACTCATGGTTGCTACCCTATTTTTGGAAGAGACGCCTCCGGCTACGCTTAGCCGTGCACGCATTGATGCAGCGTGATTTGACATGATTCAGTCCAACCTGATCCCGTCGTGACCGGTAGGTTGGCTTTCGGAGAACGGCATCCAAACTCCTCGTCTTGCGACGCCGCAACACCAGTAAATACGTGGCGGGCGTGCGACTTCGGACATCAGCACTGGTATGCCCTGCCTCAGCCCATTTGGAGATTCTGGGAGTTCAAACCGCAAGTTGAAGGTTGAGATTGCGTAAGGCTTCCGCCCATTATCGGACGGCATGCTTCTACGTCGCCCAATAGACGTAAGCAGTAGCGATGATGGCAATCGCGACAAGGCGCAAAGCAATTCTTATGCGTGCACTTTCAGTAGCGCGAGGTTTACTGGACAACAGGCGCACAGCGGAACCGGCGGCAGCGCGATGACAACTCCGTCCAATCGCGGGAGTGGCACTGCCCGGCGGCGCTATGCCAGCAATCGTGGCGCGACAAGACCGGTCGTCCTTAGGTTGCCAATCAAGATCGGCCCGGCGTGCGTCTCGTTGGGTGGAGGCTGAATCCAGCAAGGCAAGGGTAACAACAGTTACAGGAATCGCAGCCGTTGTGGGCGGCGACTCGGCAGAATTATCGGTCATGGGCTATTCAACCTAGAAAGCAGTTAATCGCAGCGTGTTGGGGCATGTGTGTGCCGTTGAGTACGGCGGACATGCAACATCCAGGAACTACGTGTTCTCACTCCCCGTAGCACGCAGCACACAAAGTTCGCACCTATTGCTTCACGCGGACCAGCGCCGTGAGCGGACACCGATTCGTTCAAAAATCGCCAAATGCAATCGATGGCCGCGACTGAGACATCTGTGAATTTGGGTGGGTCGAACCGATTCGGGAAGAAGTTTCTCGCTGTCCGGTTAGCACGAGGTATTGCGTACTCCAGCCTCAATAGCGGCCACACAAAAGCGCAACGTGAACGAGCACCGACAAGCAGTTGTTGCCTTGTTCAGTTTCGGTGCGAGGGGAGAAACTACGAATGACGTATGTACGCGTATGTTCCTTTGAGCAGGAATTTTCTGC
>Ga0209023_10001330_pt1 | contig 33459 bp, 36 predicted proteins | sample LakOneMetagenome_FD_187468 | JGI IMG/M metagenome (GOLD analysis project Ga0209023, IMG submission 187468) | Freshwater and sediment microbial communities from Lake Erie, Canada (SPAdes) (version 2) | ecosystem: Environmental > Aquatic > Freshwater > Lentic | place: Lake Erie, Canada...
CGGGTTGACAGGGAATTGACCCTTAAGCTTTTGAAATTCCGCGCATTTCGTCTCTGATTTGAGTTCAGAATTGGCAAAAAGCGGACATTTCCCTGCTAATTCCCTGCTCGGCAGGGAATTGACCGCGGAGACCGGTTTCGGCTGACTGCCTCCACCACCATTCCCTCCTCCCTCCTCCCTCCTCCTTCCTACTGACCCGCTTCGTACGGAACCCTGATCGCCCTGCGGCGTTGCCTGTGCCGGAGGACGATCACATGCGGACTTTTCTGGGAATGGTGCTGGGCTGCCTGCTGACCATCGGCGTTGTTTACATCCATGATTCCATGGCGACATCGACCGTTGCGAGCGGCGCTTCGGCTGGTGCGTCGCGTCAGATCGTGAATTGGGACGTCGCTGCCAGCGAGTGGGGACAAATGAAGCAGAATGTCCACACCACATGGCTGAAGCTGACGGCCAGCAGCGGCTGACGGCGCTCAGCAAGCGCACTTCGATATGCAGCGTGTCCCGGCAATGATGCCGGAATTTGTTTGCAAGGAGTTACACGTCCGTTGTCTTCTTCTCCAGCATGCGCGTCGCACGCGCACGGATTGTGGCCTGAATGCCGTGCGCAAGGCCTGCGAGCAGCCAGGGCAGCATGACTTCCAGTTTGACGTGATCGTCCGCCACATCGACGGTTCCGCCGACCCGCTGTTTCAGGGCGGTGAGCTGAAAGGCGAGACGGTCGCCGCTCCAGATTTCTTCGTTGATTTGGAGAATTTTTCCATACTCCGATCGAACGCTGCCGAGCCCCGCTTTCAGGCGGCGCGTGGCCTCATCCTTGCCGAGCTTGTGCGGAATGGAAACAATGAATGGTTGAGCCAATGCCGTGCCTCGGAACCTGCAATCCGTCGTGCGAGATTATAGCAATTCCGCCGCTGCATGCGGCAAATAACGCCCGATCGGTCCGGCCGCGATATTTCACTTTCATTAACGCTGAGATTCGCTCTGGCGCGCGAGGCGAGCGGTCTCGTGGTAATCTCTAGTCATGCTCCGCCTTGTGACAGTCGCGTCCGTGCTGTCGTCGAATCTCGGTGCGCGTCCTGCACCGGTGATCGACACGACGGATGATGCCTCCACTGGTTATTGGGCCTATCGTCTCAGCGTGTCATCCGAAGAGCTTGCTGCTGCGGTCGAAGAGGTTGGTCCATCGGTCGCCGCGGTGCGCCGGCATCTCGGAAAATGAATTCCGCTTAGAGATCCGATAGGAAAAAAACAGGGCCGCGACTTTCGTCCGGTCCCTGTTCCATTTTCGATAGAGCGATCACCGATAATAGTAGTCGCGCAGATTTCGCCGGCGCGGCTGACGATTGAGCATCAAGGCCAGCGCGAAGCCGACCGCACCTGCGATCAGCAACGAGCCGAGCGGCTGCTCACGAACCGCCGATGCCACCGCCTTGTTGCCGTCACGATACATATCGCTGCCCGCGTCCATCGCATCCTTGGCGTACTCGCTTGCGGCGTCGCCGATATCACGCGCCGCGTCTTTCGCCTGACCGTACAAGTTTTGCACGGCTCCCGCCGCTTCGCGCGCGCGTCCCGATGCTTCCGTCGACGCGTCGCCGGTTGCACGGCCGAACGCACCTTCAACCTTGCCCGCGACATCTTTCGCGGCGCCCGTAATCCGGTCCTTGTCCATCGTCATGTTCTCCAGGAGTGATGGACCGACAACTGCTTGACCTGCCGCGGGTTCCGGCGTGCGGCGAAAAAGCCCGGGATGCAGAACAATTGGCGGGCTTCGCCGTTAACAGCCGCACAACAATGGAGGCCCACATGGCAGACGTGTCGAAGATCAAGGAACATATGGACGTGATCGATTCCACCGGGAAAAATATCGGTCAGGTCGATCATCTCGAAGGCAGCGACAAGATCAAGCTTACCAAGAGCAGTTCGCCCGACGGGCAGCATCATTTTGTTCCGGTGGCGTGGATCGATCATGTCGATACCCACGTTCATTTGAAGAAACCGGTGAATGACGTCAGCGCCTTGCAGAAGGCGTCGTAGGTCTTGCGACAATGCAGAAAGGCCCGCTCCGTGAGCGGGCCTTTTGTTTGTCGTCACAATGCGTCGTGTCAGCCCTTGATGAAGGCGAGCAGGTCGGCGTTGATGGTCTCGGCTTCGGTGGTCGGCATGCCGTGCGGAAAACCCTTGTAGGTTTTCAGAATGCCGTTCTTCAAAAGCTTGGCGCTCAACGGACCTGAATCGGCGTAAGGCACGATCTGGTCGTCATCGCCATGCATCACCAGCACGGGCACATTGATCTTCTTGAGATCCTCGGTGAAGTCCGTCTGCGAGAACGCGACAATGCCGTCATAGTGCGCCTTGGCGCTGCCCATCATGCCCTGACGCCACCAGTTCTGGATGATGCCTTCGGACGGTTTCGCGCCGGGCCGGTTGTAACCATAGAACGGCCCGGCGGGCAGATCGCGATAGAACTGCGCGCGATTGGTCGCCGTCTGCGCCTGCAATCCATCGAACACTTCTTTCGGCAGGCCGCCAGGATTGGAAGCGGTCTTCACCATCAGCGGCGGAACGGCGGCGATGATAGCCGCCTTCGCAACGCGGCTTTCGCCGTGGCGCGCGATGTAATGCACCACCTCGCCGCCGCCGGTGGAGTGGCCGACATGCACCGCGTTCGTCAAGTCGAGATGCGCGGTGAGCGCGGCAAGATCGTCGGCATAGTGATCCATGTCGTGGCCGTCGGCCACCTGCGCGGAGCGGCCATGCCCGCGCCTGTCATGGGCAATGACGCGAAAGCCCTTGCCGAGGAAGAACAGCATCTGGGTGTCCCAGTCATCCGACGAGAGCGGCCAGCCGTGGCTGAATACGATGGGCTGACCGGAGCCCCAGTCCTTGTAGAAAATATCAACGCCGTCTTTGGTCTTGATTGTCGGCATGTTCTCGCTCCATCTCCTCAAACTGAATAGTCCGGCGAAGGGAGCCTAGCCGCTTCCGATGGCAATTACGCGACCCTCATTGGTCTTAGTTGTCGCACAGGCGGGGCAGTAACGATCAAGGCCGCTGCTTCCTCTGAAGGCCGAGCGGCGGAGACCGCGGCACATCCAGTCCCGCGCCAGCGTCCGGAGCGGTCCGCGAAGGATATGGAGCAGAAAGAGCGCGTCCTGCATGATTGGAAATTCCTGAAAGGAAATGGCGGCACCGTTGCGGATGCCGCCATTTGTCGCTTAGCCGTGCAGCTTCTTTGCCGTTTCAGCGATGGTCTTGCCCTGGTAGCGCGCGCCGGCCAGTTCATTCGCGCTCGGCTGGCGGCTGCCGTCGCCATCAGTGATGGTGGTTGCGCCATACGGTGCGCCGCCGGTGACTTCCTTGACGCCCATCTGTCCGGCGAAGCCGTAGTTGAGACCGACGATCACCATGCCGAAGTGCAGGAGGTTGGTGATGATCGAGAACAGCGTAGTTTCCTGGCCGCCGTGCTGTGTGGCCGAGGAGGTGAACGCACCGCCTACCTTGCCGTGCAGCGCGCCCTTTGCCCACAGGCCGCCGGCCTGATCGAGGAAGTTCGCCATCTGCGACGAGATGCGGCCGAAGCGGGTGCCGGTGCCGACGATGATCGCGTCGTAATTCGCAAGATCCTCGATCTTGGCGACCGGTGCAGCCTGATCGACCTTGTAGTACGAGGCCTTCGCGACGTCCGGCGGGACGAGTTCGGGCACGCGCTTGATATCGACGGTCGCGCCGGCTTCGCGTGCGCCTTCCGCGACGGCATTTGCCATCGCTTCGATGTGTCCATAGGCGGAATAATAGAGAACAAGAACCTTGGCCATGATGGCCTCCTTTGAGTTGGAAGATGAAGTGGGTGGATGAAAGTGGACGCGGTTACGCCGCATCCACGAGAACGAGTTCGGTGTCTTCGAGCGCTGTGATCTTCACCGAAGCCTCTTTTTGAACCGCGACGCCATCGCGGGTGTTGGCACGTACGCCATTGATCTCGACGCTGCCGCTCGCAGGCACGAGGTAGCCGTAGCGATCTTCGCCAATCGCATATTCGGCGGTCTCGCCGGCCTTCAGCGTTGTGGCGAGGACGCGCGCATCGGCGCGGATCGGCAACGCATCGTTGTCAGCCTTGAAGCCGCTGGCGATAGTGACGAACTTGCCGGAGCGATCGGCCTTCGGGAATGGCTTCGCGCCCCAGCACGGCTGTCCGCCCTGCTGCGTCGGCACGATCCAGATCTGGAAGATCTTGGTCGTCACCGGCTCGAGATTGTATTCGGAGTGGCGGATGCCCGAGCCCGCGCTCATCACCTGCACGTCACCGGCCTCGGTGCGGCCCTTGTTGCCGAGCGAGTCCTGATGGGTGATCGCGCCTTCGCGAACGAAGGTGATGATTTCCATGTTGGCATGAGGATGCGCCGGGAAGCCGGTGTTCGGCGCGATCTCGTCATCGTTCCACACGCGCAGGCTGCCGTGGTTCACGTTGTTCGGATCGTAGTGTTCGCCGAACGAGAAGTGATGTTTTGCTTTCAGCCAGCCGTGATCCGCGCTGCCGAGTGTGTTGAAGGGGCGAAGTTCGATCATGGGATGGTCCTCGATTGAATGGCTTGAGAACTGCCGGATGCAGAGCGTATCCGGCGGTCTTGATCTGGATCAGGCGCCGAAGCCGCCATCGACATTGAGCACGGTGCCGGTCACGAACGAGGCGCCGGGGCTGGCAAGAAACACCACACCGGCTGCGATTTCTTCCGCCGTGCCGTAACGCTGCAGTGCATGCTGCGTGCGTTGGGCTTCGGCGAACGCGCCGTCCTTCGGGTTCATGTCGGTGTCGATTGAGCCGGGCTGCAGCACGTTGACGGTGATGCCGCGCGGGCCGAGGTCGCGGGCTGCGCCCTTGGAGTAGCCGACAATCGCTGCCTTGGTGGCGGCGTAATCAGCCATGCCGGGGAAGGTGGCGCGGGTTGCGATGCCCGAACCGATGGTGACGATGCGGCCGCCTTCGCCCATCAGCTTCGATGCGGCGCGGATTGCGGTGACCACGCCGTCGACGTTGATCGCGTTTTGACGTTCGAAGGCCTCAGTGTCGCTGTTCGGATCGTCCACCGCGCCGTTCACGGCGACTGCGGCATTGTTGATGAGAATGTCGAGGTGCCCGAAATCCCTGGCAACGTCGTGAACCAGCTGGTCGACTTCGGCGGTCTTGCCCTGATCGGCCTTGTAAGCCCTGGCTTCAATGCCCTTGGCCTTCAATTCGCGAACGACAGCCTCGGCCTTGTCCGGCGAAGCCGAGTAGCTGATGGCGACATTCGCGCCTTCGTCCGCCAGCGCTGTGGCACTTGCTGCACCGATGCCGCGCGATCCGCCGGTGATGAGAGCGACTTTGCCTTTGAGCGACTTGGTCATGAGAGGCCTCCATGAGTGCCTGTGTTGTGAATTCCGATGGCCTATGGATAAGCACTCCCGGATGGTGCATAAATAGAAACTATGGAAACTCATTGTTTCTAAAATTGGCATCAAAGGATTGGCCCATGTCGAAGCTTCCGGACTTCGAGGCGCTGGCGATTTTCGCCAAAGTCGTGGAGATGCGGTCCTTTGTGGGGGCCGCGAGCGAACTGGGCCTCTCGAAGGCCACCGTCTCCAAGGCCGTCAGCCGGCTGGAGGATCGTCTTGGGGCGCGGCTGTTCAACCGGACCTCGCGGCAGCTGGCGCTGACCGATGCCGGCCAGAGACTGTCCGAACGGGCAGCGCGCCTCCTGATGGACGGCGAGGCCGCGGAGAACGAGGCGCTGGCGCAATCGTCGGCGCCGCGCGGGCTGGTGCGCTTCGCGGTGCCGATGACTTATGGCGTGCGGGTCATCGCGCCGCTACTTCCCGAATTTCTGGCTGCGTATCCTGAAGTCTCGATCGATCTGCATCTCAGCGATGCCATGGTCGACCTGATCGGCGATGGTTTCGATGCCGGTATTCGCATCGCGCGGTTGCCGGATTCATCGCTGGTGGCGCGGCGGCTATGCGGGATGCCGCGCTACACTGTGGCGGCACCGTCATACCTGAAGAAACACGGACGGCCGACGCATCCGATGCACCTCGCCGAGCACAAGTGCTTCGGTTACGCCTATCTTTCAACGCCGGGCGTTTGGCATTTCGTCAACGCGGCTGGCGAGCAGGCGACGGTGCGGCCGTCGGGGCAATTGCGCGTCAACAACGGTGAAGCGGTGTTGCCAGCACTGCTGGCCGGACTCGGGATCGCCGATCTGCCGGACTTTATTGTCGGTGAGGCGATTGCGGCGGGACAACTCGAAGTCATCCTCAAGGACTGGAAACAGCCGGAGGGCGCGGTGCATCTGGTGATGCCGCCCGGCGGGCCGCGCCCCGCACGCGTGGAGGTGCTGGTCGATTTTCTCGCCGAGAAACTGAGGCGCGCCAAACGCACAGGGCGATAGCCTGTTCCGCACTGGATCGGGAGCGAGGTTCTGCGTAACATAAAGTTCCATCCTCGAAGGTTTCCTGGAATGCGCAATTTCATCTCTCCGTCCCGCTCCATCGCAGTGGGGGAACGCGGCATGGCCGCGACCTCGCACCCGCAGGCGACACTTGCCGCACTCGACATTCTGAGAGCCGGCGGCAACGCGATGGACGCCGCCATCGCGGCGGTGGCCTTGCAGGGCGTGGTCGAGCCGCAGATGACCGGCGTTGGTGGCGACTGTTTCGTGATCTATTCACCGAAGGCAGGCACGCCGGTCGCGCTGAATGGATCGGGCCGCACGCCGGCGAAGACCGATCTGGCGAAGACGATGGCCAAGGGTGCGAAAGCACTCACGCCAACCTCCATCGAAGGCATCACGATTCCCGGCGCCATCGATGCGTGGTGCAGGCTGGCTGAGAAGCACGGCAGCAAGTCGCTGGAGGAAATCTTCCAGCCTGCGATCAATGCCGCGGAGAATGGCTTCCGCATCACGCCGCGCGTGGCCTCGGACTGGACGCGCAACCGCGCGCGGCTTGAAAGCAATCCGGCGGCAAAGGAACAGTATCTGCCAAACGGCATTGCGCCCGACATTGGCGACCGCCGCAGCCAGCCCGCGCTTGGAAAAACCTTGCGGCGGATCGCACGCGAAGGTCGTGCGGCATTCTACGAAGGCGAAGTGGCCGAAGAACTCGTGAGCATTCTGCAGGGCCTCGGTGGTTCGCATGTGCTTTCAGATTTCGCCGCGAATGCGCCGGAAGACGTCACGCCGATTTCTGCGAACTATGGCGGGTGTGACGTGCTTGAATGTCCACCGAACGGGCAGGGACTGGCGGCGCTGATGATCCTGCGTACGCTGGCGGGCTACGACATCAAGTCGCTGTCGGAGGTCGACCGCGTGCATCTCCTGGCGGAAGCAACCAAGGCAGCCTATCGCGCGCGCGATGCGTTTTTTTGCGATCCCGCGCATGGCAAGGTCGATGCCGCGCATTTTCTGTCCGAGACTTACATCGGCGCAATCCGCAGCAAGATTGACATGACGCGCGCCAGCGCTGCGGTCGACTGGGACGACATCGAGCACAAGGACACGGTTTACGTCACGGTGGTGGATCGCGATCTCAACGCTGTGTCCTTCATCAATTCGCTGTTCCAGCCGTTCGGCAGCGGCATCTATGCGCCGAAATCCGGCGTGCTGCTGCACAATCGCGGCTGGGGTTTCCGTCTCCAACCGGGCCATGCCAATGCACTCGCGCCAAACAAGCGGCCGATGCACACCATCATTCCCGGCATGGTGATGAAGAACGGGCGCTGTGTGATGCCGTTCGGCGTCATGGGCGGCCACTATCAGGCCACCGGCCATGGCAACTTTCTTTCCAACGTGTTCGATCTCGGCATGGACATTCAGGCCGCGTCCGAAGCGCCGCGCTCGTTTGCGTTCGAGGGCGTGCTGTCGCTGGAGCCGACCTTCGGTGAGAAGGTTGGTGCCGAACTTACCGCGCGTGGCCATGATGTGAAATGGGCCGAGGTGGCCATCGGCGGCTGTCAGGCGATCTGGATTGATCACGAACGCGGTGCTCTGCTCGGCGCAACCGACCATCGCAAGGACGGCGTCGCGCTCGGCATCTAGGCACTCGGTCCGGACGCACCTCGTGCGTCCGGTGGTACATCAACCAGCATGCGACATGCTGGTGACTACGTATTCCCGTACTTCATGAAGAAGCACCGCCTCTCGCCGGAGAGGTTGTGGCATCGCCATGTTTTGCCGTCTTCGCTCGGCGTCGCCTGCTCGAACGGAACCAGCTCCTTGAATCGCGTGAGCCAGATTCCATCGGGCCGTACCTGCACTTCGTCGGACCCAAGTTGCTCGCAGTCGCTTGGGCCGCAGCAGTGAATGCCGTCCGGTCCTTTGTAGGCGCCTTGGGCGATCCAGTTCGCCCGTCCGTCCGCGTCATGTGCAAAGCCGGCGCGGGGCAGCAGCAATCCCGCTATCAGAAACAAGAAAATGACTGATCGCATCACATCACCTCCTTGAGGAGATGCGAAGCATCAATCGTGCCAAATAGAGAGCGACGCAGTCCGGTCTGGCGAGTTGCGTTGCAAGGTCAGCCGCAGCGAATTGGAACGATTACTGAACGGGTTGCATCAGCTTCTGTGCGGTTCCATGGAAAGCGTGTTAGCCTGCCTGCATAAAAATAAAATCAGGGAGGCATCATGAATCGGCGTGAGCTTTTGAAAGCGGCTGCGGTTGTTCCGTTGTCGCAGGCGGCATTGACCACGCTCTCCAGTTACGTTCATGCGCAGGCGGCATGGCCGACACGCAACATCACCATGATCGTGCCGTTTCCAGCGGGCGGGCAGGCGGACCTTGCGGCGCGGCCTGTCGCGCTGGCGCTGGAGCGCATTCTCGGCAAGCCGGTGGTGGTCGACAACCGCGCCGGCGGCGGCGGCGGGTCTGTCGGCAATGCGGCGGCGGCGCGGGCCGAACCTGATGGCTACACCATCTTGATGACGCTCTCGTCACTCGCGGTTCTGCCGGAAGCAGACCGGCTGTTTGACCGTCCCGTCGCTTATGAGATGTCGCAGTTCGCGCCTGTCGCGCGCGTGCTCGCCGATCCGACCATGCTGGCTGTGCCTGCCTCCGCGCCATGGAAGACGGTGAAGGATTTTGTCGAGGATGCGAAGGCGCGTTCCGGACAAATTCCCTACGGTTCATCCGGTCCCTACGGCACGCTGCACATTGCGATGGAAATGTTCGCGGCCAGCGCCGGCATCAAGCTGCTGCATGTGCCGTTTCGCGGCGCAGGTCCTGCATTGACAGGTCTGCTCACCGGCACGGTGCAGGCGGTGGCATCCGCACCGGGCACGCTGCGCGCGCAGGTCGATGACGGCAAGATGCGCGTGCTGGCAGGCTGGGGCGCGAAGCGCGTGCCGAGCTTCCCGGAGGTGCCGACATTTCAGGAACTCGGCTACAAGGAAGTCGAGTTCTACATCTGGGCCGGATTGTTCGCGCAGACCGCGCTGCCAGCGCCGATCATGACAAAGCTGCGGGCGGCGGTGGGCGAGGCGGTGCGTGCCCCGGAAGTGGTGAAGACATTCGAGACGGCAGGCAGCCCCGTGGCCTACATGGACGCGCCCGAGTTTGCGAAGTTTGTCGAGGCCGACAGCGCGCGCCTGATCGCTGCAGTGAAGAAGATCGGAAAGGTGGAGTAGCGCAGCTACGCCACTTCACTCTGTGCGCGAATCTCGCTCACATCGACCCATTCCGCTTGGGTCAGTTCGGCCATGCGTGCGGGCGAAATCCGCACCGCGCTGTTGATCGAGCCTGCGGCGGGAACGACCTCGTTGAACGCTTTCAGCGAGACGTCGCAATAGACCGGCAGAGGTGTCTTCAGTCCGAACGGGCAGATGCCGCCGACGGGATGGCCGGTGGCCTCAAGCGCTTCTTCGGCATTCAGCATGCGCGGCTTGCCGCCGAACACGGCGCGGGCCTTTTTGTTGTCGAGCCGTGCGGTGCCGCAGGTCACCACCAGCAGCACGCGCTCGCCAACGCGCAGTGACAGAGTCTTGGCGATCTCGGCGGGTGTGACGCCGAAGGCTTCTGCCGCCAGTGTGACGGTGGCGGAACTCTTGTCCGATTCAATGACGGTAATATCGGGCGCATTTGTTGCGAAAAATGCGCGAACCGTTTCGACGCTCATGCGGGGTCCTGTCGAGAGTCTTCCGCGAAGCGCGGCAGACGAATGATGGTGGGGCCGCAACATGCCCGACCTGCCTGCGGCTCGCAAGGATGCGGGGCCGCAAGTCTGCTGTGTGAGAGCAGAGCGTCAGGCGTGACCGTGGCTGCGTTTGACGCGCCAGAGCATGGCGGTCAGCACGATCACGACAAACGGAATGCTGATGCCGGTCGCGACCGTAGGACTGACGGGCATGTAGTGCTCTGCCGACTCGAACACGTAATGCAGCAGGCTCGCGACATAGTAGCTGATGGCGGCCACCGATAGCCCTTCGACGGTCTGCTGCAGGCGGAGCTGCATGCGCGCGCGCTCGCTCATGGCCTCGAGCAGGTCGCGGTTCTGCTGTTCGATCTCAACATCGATGCGGGTGCGCAGCAGGTTGGCGGCGCGGGTCAGCTTCTTGTTGAGATCCTGCATGCGCGTGTTCAGTGTCTGGCAGGTGCGCATTGCCGGGTTGAGCCGACGTCCGAGAAAATCTGCCAGCGTCGGCCAGCCGCCGAATGATTTTTCACCGATCACGTCAAGGCGCTGGCGCACGATACCGTCATAGGCGGCGCTGGCCGCGAAGCGATAGCCGGCGATGGCCGCCTCGGCTTCGACACGAGCAGCCAGCGAGGTGATCTCGTCGAGAAGCTGGCGGTTGATTTCGAGGCCGCCGCCATCCTTTGTCATCGCGGTCATGATGTGGGTTAGCCGATCCTCGGCATTGCGGATGACGGGCGTGGTGCGATGGGCCAGCGGCAGGCCGAGCAACGCGAAGCAACGATAGGTCTCGATCTCGAGAATCCGCAGCACCAAGCCGCCGGTTTCGACCGGTGTCAGGCCGTGATTGTGGACGAGGAAGCGGACGAAGCCGCCGCTATCGACCTGAAAATCGGTGGCGATGGTGGCATGATTATTCAGCACTTGCGATGCTGCCAGCGACGCGGGATCGAACAGCTTTGCAAGCTCTGGCGCAGCGCCGCTCTCCACGCGAAGATCGATCGAGACCAGATGCGGGCCCGGTTGACCGATCTCGGTCATGGCGGCGGTGACGGACGCCGGCAAGGTGCCGCCATTCGTAGCCTCCGCACCTTCCAGCAGCCATGTGTAGGTGGTGAATTCGCTGTGCTGCTCCCAGCGCAGGATTGCGCCGGGCAAGGCAATGCGCCGGTGTTTTGCCGCAGTGGAAAGATCTGTCAGCCGATGCGCAGTACAATAGCGGTCGAGAGCCTCCGCATTGGCGCTCATCTGCGCGGCATCGGTGAGAAATGCAAAGCGGATCGCGCGGCATGGCGAGGTGATCGCTTCAAACGGCCGTGCGTGCAGCTCGGTAAGAACAGCGTCGCGCTCGGCGTGGGGCGACAGCACGAGTCCGGCTAGCGCGTTTGCGCTGCTGGAAGCTTCAGTCTCGTGGATGGCCGTCATCGCGCAAATCCCCTTTTACCTGCTGCGATCATGCAGGGGAGGCGTGCGCGTTTGCAACCGGACTTGTGCGAGGACCGGAAACAAATCGGCTGCCCGATAGGCAGCCGATTTCATATGTCAGATTGCCGTTATCAGACCGGTCTAGCCGTTAGCGGCGGTCTGGGTACGGATATCCTGCGCGGTCCGCTTCAGCGTCACCAGAAATTTGTTCTTAGCTTCTTCTTCGGTGATGGTGCCCGAAATGGTGTTGATGCTGACCGCCGCCACGACATTGCCAGCCTGATCGCGCACCGGCACGGCGATGCCGCAGATGGCAGGATCGAGTTCACCATCGATCCACGCATAGCCCTGCTGCTCGACACGCGCGAGTTCTTCCATAAGTTTAGCGGCGCTGGTCACAGTGCGCGGCGTGATCTGCTTGAAGTCGATATGCGAGATGATGTCTGCGCGACGGTCCGGCGGCAGCGCGGCGAGCAGTACGCGGCCCAGCGAAATCAGATGCGCGGGCAGGCGGCTGCCGATGCCGAGATTGGCGGAGAGAATGCGGCGTGCAGGCAGGCGCAGCGCATAAACGATCTCGGTTTCATCGAGCACGGCGAGCGCGCAGGATTCGCCGATGTCGTTGCGCAGGTCTTCCAGTGCCCGCTGCGCGTAGCCCCAGTAGGGAAGCGCGTTGAGATAGGACAGTCCAAGACCGAGCGCACGCGGACGCAAGCTGAAGTAGCGGCCATCGGCCTCGCAATATTTCAGCGCCACCAATGTTGCCAGCATGCGCCGCGCCGTTGCGCGCGTCAGTCCCGCAGCAGCAGCAGCCTCCGACAATGTGTGCCGTCCGGGCGGACGCCCCAGCGCTTCAACCACGGAAAATCCGCGGGCAATGGCACGGACGAAACTGTCGCTTTCCTTGGACATCAAACTTCCTCTCATTTTCCGGCTTGCCAGCTTGGGAAAGCCGGATCATAGTGTTCGTATAGTGATTATAAAGTTCGCCTGATGAACATAGATGAGAGAACGCCATGGCGCAAGCTCAAGCTTTCGAAACCGACTTCTGGAAAGACGCCAACCTGCGGAAGGTGTGGGACGACATCGTTCCCGGCGAACCGCGCAAGACGATGCCCTATCTCCTGACCAAGGAAGCGATCCAGCTCTATTGCCGTTCGGTCGGTGAGGATAATCCACTCTATTTCGACGAAGCCTATGCGAAGACCACGCCCTTCAAGGGCCTGATCGCGCCGCCCTCGATCCACATCCTGCTGATGTTCGCCTGCACGCCGACCGACGACTGGATGCGCTCGCCGGGCACCGTGAATGCCGGTCAGTCATGGAGCTACAACATTCCCGCGCGTCCCGGCGACACCATCACGCTGCAGGCCCGTGCGCTCGACAAGTTCATCAAGCGCGAGCGGCTGTTCGTGGTGCACGACAACGTCTTCTTCAATCAGCACGGCCAGGTGATCTGTTCCGGCCGCGGCCAGACCATCCGCCCGGCGTAACGCAGACGAGGAGTGCAAGACATGACAACGACTTTCGACAGCCTCTCCGTCGGCGACACCATCGACGGCCCGAAGTTCGCGGTGTCGCGCGAATCCATTCGCCTCTTCTGCGATGGTTCGCTCGACTACAATCCGCTGCACCTCGACGACAACTACATGAAGGGGAACTTCGGCAAGACCAATTTCGGCGGCATCATCATGCACGGCATGAACAACTTCGGGCTGATCACCCGGATGCTGACCGACTGGGCCTATCCTGCCGGCGCCATTCATCGCCGCCTCGAAACGCGCTGGGTCAAGCCGGTGAAGCCGGGCGACACCATCCAGCCGGAAGGCATCATCAAGGCCAAGCAGGTGACGCAGAACTCGCGCTGGGTTCTGATCGACGTGCTGGTGAAGAACCAGGCCGGTGAAAAGGTCGCCGTCGGTGAAGCGATGGTGGAATTCCCGCGCGCGGCTTCGGCAGCCTGACGGCGAAATGTCGGTCGCGATCATAGGCGCGGGAGTTGGCGGACTGACGGCGGCGTTGTCTTTGCACGCCGCCGGTCAGAGCGACATTCTTCTGCTCGAAGCGGCACGGGAGATTCGCGATGTCGGCGTCGGCATCAATTTGCCGCCGCATGCCGTGCGCGAATTGACCGAACTCGGCCTTGGCGATGCGCTCGACCAAGTGGGCGTGCCGACCAAGGAACTGTCTTACTACGATCCGAAGGGCCAGTTGATCTGGGCCGAGCCGCGTGGTCTCGATGCCGGTTACAAGTGGCCGCAATATTCCATCCATCGCGGCACGCTGCAGCGGCTGCTTGTGGATGCGGTGCGTGAACGTCTGGGATCGTCCGCCATTCGCATCGCGCAGCGCGTGACGGGCGTCAGCACTGAAAATAACAAGGCTGCGATTTCGGCGACCGATCTGATCGAGGATCGTCCGGTGTCTTATACAGCCGATGTCGCGATCTGCGCCGACGGCATCCGTTCGCCCTCGCGCGACAGTCTTTATAGGGTTGTAACGCCGCTGGCCTCGAACGGCTGGGTGATGTATCGCGGTGTGACCAAGTCCGGGCCGTTTCTCAGTGGCCGCTCGATGGTCATCATCGGCGATGAAACGCAGCGGGTGGTGGTCTATCCCATCGCGGACGGTGTCATCAACTGGCTGCTGGTGCGTCCGAAAGATACGGCACGGGGCGAAACCGAACTCGGCAACTGGAATCTTCCGGTGTCGACCGGCGTTATCGCGGAGTTCGTGAAGGACTATCGCTTCGACTGGCTCGATGTGCATCGTCTGGTGTCGTCGTCATCGGAGTCTTACGAATATCCGATGGCGGATATCGATCCGTTGCCGCGCTGGGTGTTCGGCCGCTGCGCGCTGCTCGGCGATGCCGCTCATGCGATGTATCCGTTCGGCTCCAATGGCGCGTCGCAGGCCATTCTCGATGCGCGCGTGCTGGCCTATGAACTCGCGACGGCCGCGACCATCGACGATGCGCTGCGCGGCTATGAGGCACAGCGTCGTGAAACGGCCAGCGGCGTGCAGCTCGCCAACCGGCGGCAGGCCGGTGACGTGATGGCGCGTGTCAGCGCGCTGGCGCGCAGCGGCGCGCATGGCGATGCGAAAGCCGAACTTCAGGATGTCGAGCGCCGCTACAAGCAGCTTGCGGGCTTCGATGTTGATGCACTGAACACCCGGAAATCATGGAGCGTTTCCAGCGTTTCGCGATAGCCGTCAGATCAAAAACCGGAAACAATCCGGAACAGGAGGGAGACGTAAATGCGGTATTTGGATGTGATGCGCTCTGCATTGCTCGCGGTCGGTCTGATCGCTGCAACCTCGCAGGTCACGGTCGCGCAGGACGCTTATCCGACACGCCCGATCCGGTTGCTGGTTGGTTTCGCCGCAGGCGGCGCGACCGACACGACATTCCGCAAGCTCGCTGAATTGGCTTCCAGGGATCTCGGTCAACCGATCGTCGTTGAGAACCGCCCCGGCGCAGGCGCAACACTGGCGCCGTCGACCATGGCGAAAACCGAAGCGCCGGATGGCTACACCATCGCGGCGGCGACGGCGGGACTTTTGCGCTATCCCTACATGCAGAAGGTTGACTGGGACCCGATCAAGGACTTCACCTGGATCGCAGGTCTTGGCGGCTACACCTTCGTACTTGCAGTCAACACCGACTCGCCGATCAAGACGGCGGCGGATTTCGTCGCCTATGCCAAGAAGAATCCGGAGACCCTGACTGTCGCGACCGCAGGTGCGGGCACGACCATGCATCTGCTTGCGGAAGCGCTCGCCGGAATGGCGGATGTGAAGATCACCCATGTCGGCTACAAGGGCAGCAGCGAAGCCGTGACCGCGATCCTCGGCGGTCACACCATGGCGACGGTCGATGCCATCGGCACCATTCTGCCTTACGTTCAGTCTGGCAAGATGCGCGTGCTGCTGTCGTTCGATCCGCAACCGGTGGCGTCGCTGCCGGGTGTGCCGACGGCGAAAAGCCTCGGTTACGACCTTGTCTATCCCGCGCCGTATGGTCTGGTCGGTCCGAAGGGCATGCCGCCCGCCGTTGTCGACAGGCTCTATAAAGCATTCAAGGGCGCTGCCGACAGCGACGACTACAAGAAGCTGCTGGTGCAGCTGGGGCAGACCGAATGGCAGAAGCCGCCGGGCGAGTATCAGAAGTGGGCAGGCGAATTTTACGTCTCCGAGCGCTCACTGGTGGAGCGCGCCAAGCTGCTGCGTCAGCCGTAAGGCTGACGGGCAGGCGAATGAACCTTTATTCAACGTGAGTCCGACATCATGAAATCAGCTCTTGCCGCAATTCTCTGCGTGTTCATGCTTGGCGCTGCCGCGGGCGACGCCAAAGCGAACGACCAGTTTCCGCCCGGTAACATCAAGATCATTGTGCCGTTTCCTGCGGGCGGCACCACGGACATTCTGGCGCGCTTTGTTGCGCAGTATCTCGGCGACAAGCTCGGCGTCACGACCATCGTGGAAAATCGCGCCGGTGCATCGGGCACCATCGGTTCCGAGATGGTGGCGAAGTCGCCGAACGACGGCAGCGTGCTGTTGTTGACCGCGACCCATCACGTCATCAACCCGAGCCTTTATGCGAAACTGCCTTACGATACGCAGAAGGATTTCTCGCCGGTGGCCGTGGTGGCGAGCGCGCCGAACGCTCTTGTCGTGAACAAGGACTTTCCGGCGAAGACCGTCGCCGACCTGATCGCCATGGCGAAGAAGGAGCCGGGCAAACTGTCGTTCGGCTCGGCGGGCATCGGCGGCGCCAATCACCTGTCCGGCGAACTGTTCAAGCAGATGGCGGGCGTCGATATCGTGCACGTCCCCTACAAGGGCGCGGCGCCTGCGATGAACGATCTGATCGGCGGACACATTCCGATCATGTTCGATACATTGCCGACGGTGCTGCCTGCCGCCGCAGCCGGAAACATCCGCGTGCTGGCCGTCACCAGCAAGGAGCGGGCGGCGTCGCTGCCCAATGCTCCGACGCTCGATGAATCCGGTGTGAAGGGCTTTGAGGCGACTGCGTGGTTCGGCCTCTACATGCCTGCTGCTAACAACAATGTGGCCTATACCAAGCTGGTCGCGGCGATGCAGGAGATTCTCGCTGCACCGGAAACGCGCGAAAAGTTCGCTACGCAGGGCGTCGAACCCGGCAAGCTCACAGGCGCGGAATTCACGAAGTTCGTGGATGCTGAAATCAGCAAGTGGTCGGGTGTGGTGAAGACCGCGAAGGTCCCGCAGCAATAACGCCTGCTTCAAGATTGCAAAAAGCCCGCTTCGGAATTGTCCGGGGCGGGCTTTTTCATGGGTTCGCGAATGCCTGCGGGCTTGTCGCGCCTAATGTGTCGGAGTGCCATCGGGGCCGTGCGTTGTGATGGTCTGGCCCTTCGCGGCTCCAGCCTTCGCCATCACATAGGGACTCGGTCCGACAACATCGGTCACAAGGCCCAGCTTCTCGAACAGCCGGATGGTCAGCCATGTGGTGTCGAACTCCCACCACCTGTGACCGTGCTTTGCCGAGCGCGGATCGGCGTGATGGTTGTTGTGCCAGCCTTCACCGTGCGCAAGGATACCGATGAACACATTGTTCCGGCTGTCTTCGTCGGTCTGGTAGTTCCGGTAGCCCCACAGGTGGGTGATGGAATTCACCGCCCAAGTCTGGTGCCAGACGAACACGGTACGCACAAACACGCCCCAGATCAGAATGCTCAATCCGAACTGCAGCGCCTGCATCGCCGTGCCCCCCATCGCCAGTTCAGCGAGGAAGCCGAGGCCGAAAAACACCAGCCACTGAATGAGAATGATTTTGAGCTGAAGCCAGTTGCGTTCGAGCGCGACATAGAACGGATCGCGCAGGATGTCCTTGGCGTAGCGCTCATAGATGCCAAGGCGGTTCAGCTCGGGATTCTTGATGATCAGCCAGCCGACATGACCCCAGAGGAAATTCACCAGCGGACTGTGCGGGTCCGGCTGCTCGTCGGCATGCTGATGATGGCGGCGGTGCACCGCGACCCAGCGCGCCGGCGTATCTTCCACACAGCAAATGGCGATGACCACGAGCACATGCTCCAGCCATTTCGGACAGCGAAAGCCGCGATGGGTAAGCAGGCGATGATAGCCGATATTGATGCCGAGCAGCCCGCTCAGGCGGGCCGTAATAACGGCGACGATCACGCCGGTCCAGCTGAAATACCAAGGGATGAAAGCGAGCAGCGCCACCAGATGATAAAACAGGATGGGTGCCGCCTGTCCCCACTCGATGCGATTCAAGGAGACGCCGGCGGGCAACGGCAGGCGGCCAGATAATCCCGGCTCGGCGGCAGTCAGCGGGATGGCCTTGGCGGCGGCCGGGCGGTTGGGTGTCATTTCGGCGGTCAAGGGTCCAGATCTTCCTTCCGGGGGCGCCAGAGCCGTATGTCCAGTCTGCCTTACACCAAAAAGCTGGCGGCAAGTGTGATCAGGCTCAAACGTCTGCTTAGAGGCTGATTCGGGCGGCGAAAAGCCGGAAAACGGGTTCCGGCGAGGTCATTTTGCCCCGGTTTAGGCTGTTGAATTGGCCTGTTTGGATTGACATTTATCCCCCCGATGGCATAGAAACCGCCCTGTCCCGCGCGGCTTGGCCTGCGGGATATGCCCATCAACCAATGGTTTCCATACTCGGCCTGCAACGCGGCCTTCCAGAGAGCATTGTCCCATGAAGGTCCGTAATTCGCTGAAGTCCCTCCGCGGCCGTAACCGCAACAACCGTCTGGTCCGCCGCAAGGGCCGGGTTTACGTCATCAACAAGGTCCAGCGCCGTTTCAAGGCACGTCAGGGCTGATTGACCGACGTCTGGCCGGTGCTGCCTGTCAGCCCGTGGCTGGTTCCGCATAATTCATCGCTGCTATAACGCCGCTTGCGCTTTGCACGCGGCGTTTTCCGCGTTTAGACTTTCCGTCATGGCATGGCGATCGGCAAACGGGACGGATGGAGCGCGGGTTTTCAAACGCGCAATGGGTGTTGCGGTGCTGGCCGCGCTTTGCGTCGCGCCTGCCGCTGCGCAAGTTCCCCAGCAGCCGCCGGCCAAGCAGCAGAAGAAACTGCCGCAACCGCCCGCCAAGCTTCCGCGCGTGATCGGCGACAAGGCGAAAAACCTCGATTTCCTGTTCGGCGCGCTGAAGGCCGCTCCCGATCAGGAAAGCGCCAAGGCTGTCGAAGCCCGGATCTGGGCAGTCTGGACCGCTACGCCGAGCGACACCGCCGCGCTTCTGATGGCGCGCGCCAAGCTCGCAATGGACGGCAAGGACACCGATGTTGCTCTGAAACTGCTGGACGCAGTGATCAAGCTGCGTCCCGATTACATCGAGGCCTGGAACCGGCGTGCGACGGTTTATTATCTGCAGAACGACTACAACCGCTCGATGGAGGACATTCGTCAGGTCCTGATCCGCGAACCTCGCCACTTCGGTGCGCTTGCGGGCCTCGGCATGATCATGCAGGAGACCGGCGACGACAAACATGCGCTGGACGCTTTCCGCAAGGCGCTCGCCATCAACCCCTATATCGAGCGCGTCCCTGAACTTGTGAAGTCGCTGACCGAAAAGGTCGAGGGCCGGGACATTTAAAATTTCCCATACGGGTCGCCCGGATTGCTTTTGATACGAAACCTCTTCATCAAGCCGGCGTACCTTTCCTTGTGCGAACAGTTCTCCGGGCTTCTTTCATGATCGTGTTGGCTGTCGTGGCTGCGCTGGCGATGCTGGCTCTGGTCACACAGATGGGCGTGCGTGTCCTTGAGCGGAATTATCCGCCCGAGGGCAGATTCGTCGATGTCAAAGGCGCAAGGCTTCATGTGGTGGAGCTTGGCCCGGCGGACGCCTCCGGCCTGCCGATCGTTCTGGTGCATGGCGCGAGTTCAAGCCAGCAGACCATGCGCAAGCCGCTCGGCGACAGGCTGGCGAAACATCATCGCGTGATTCTGATCGACCGTCCCGGCCACGGCTGGAGCACGCGCGACAATGTCGCGGATTCGACCCCGGCAATTCAGGCTCGCATGATCGACGAAGCGTTGGGCAAGCTCGGCATCGCGCGCGCGATTCTTGTCGGCCATTCGTGGGCGGGATCGCTGATGCCTGCTATGGCGCTGGATCATCCGAAGCGCGTCGCGGCCATCGTGATGCTGTCACCGGTGGCCTATCCGTGGACCGGCGGCGTCGGCCGTTTCAACACGATTGCGTCCATCCCGGTGATCGGCCCGCTGCTGGCTTATACGATCACGGTCCCGCTCGGTACATTGCTGGTTGACAGCGGCACGCGCTATGTCTTCGCGCCGCAAGCCATGCCGGATGGGTACGTCGATGCAACAGCGGTGCGGATGGTGCTGCGGCCAAATGTCTTCCTCAACAATGCCCGCGACCTGACCACGCTGAAGGCGGAGATGGCACAGCAGTCGCCGCGCTATTCCACGATCAGGATCCCGGTGACGATTGTCACCGGTGACACCGACAAGACGGTCTCGACCGACATTCACTCGCGGCCATTCGCCGCTGCTGTGCCTCAGACCAGACTGATTGTGCTGCCGAATGGCGGCCACATGCCGCAGGTCTATGCCACCGATCTGATTGTTGCTGAAATCGAAGCGATTGCAGTGCAAGTGCAGGCGTCGTCGTCTGCTGCAGCGGATTCCCGCTGATAGATGAACTGATCGGTCATTATCGCTGACCTTTGCGCGCTTGATGCACATCAAGGCGATTCATTTCCACTCACGATGCAATGACCATCATACTGCTGCCATCGAGCGGTGATGAAGTGTCGCCGTTCGACGTGTCCTTTCTTGCTTCAGCAAAATGAAGGTCCGACCCATGACAAACTCATCAACCAGCGACAACGTATTCAGCAAGACGTCTGAAACGATTCCGTTTCCCGATCTCGCGCGCGTGAGCGAGATGAATGGAACTATGTTGAGCGAAACCGCGAAGTTCAACGCGCAGATCGGCACCGCCATGCAGAACATCGGCAAGGAGTGGTCCGAATTCGTCGGAATGAGGCTGCGCGAGGATGTCCAGTTGTTCCGGACGATCCATGATTGCCGCTCGCTGCAAGATCTGCAGCAGGCCTACGCCCAATTCTGGCAGACTGCGTTCACGCAGTATGGCGAGGAAATGCAGCGCCTGATGCGGGTGACCCAGGGCACGGTCGAGGACGCAGCACGCACGGCACAAGCCACCCGCGACGCGGTCATTCACACCGACAAGGCAGCCTGACCGGCCTCACGCCTTACATGTCCGCGTCGCCCGACGGGCCGACGGAGGCGATGCGGACCATATTCGTCGTGCCGGGTGTGCCGAGCGGCACGCCTGCGACGATGATCACGCGCTGACCGGTTTTCGCAAATCCGTCGCGGAATGAAATGCGGGCTGCGCGGTCGATCATGTCGTCCTGATCGTGCGCGTCCTCGGCGATCACGCAATGCACGCCCCACACCAGCGCCAGCTTGCGTCCGGTATTCACGTTGGGCGTAATCGCGACCACTGGCGGCTTGGGCCGTTCGCGCGCGACACGGAGCGCGGTGGAGCCGGAACTGGTCCAGCAGATGATGGCGGAAAGATCGAGGGTTTCGGCGATCTGCCGCGCCGCGTCGGCGATGGCGTCGCCTGCGGTGGCTTCCGGCTCGGGGCGCTGCGCAGCGATGACGCCGCGATAGGTCGGGTCGCGCTCGCACTCCTCGCCGATGCGGTTCATGGTCATGACCGCTTCGACCGGGAATTTGCCCGCAGCGGATTCCGCCGACAGCATGATGGCATCGGCGCCTTCGAACACCGCGGTCGCGACGTCGGAGACTTCCGCGCGCGTCGGCACCGGCGATGTAATCATCGATTCCAGCATCTGCGTCGCGATCACGACCGGCTTGCCGGCGCGGCGCGCCATGCGGGTCATTTGTTTTTGAAGGCCGGGCACGCGTTCGGCGGGCAGTTCGACGCCGAGGTCGCCGCGCGCGACCATCAGCGCGTCGGAGGCTTCCATGATGTCGGCGAGGCGGTCGATTGCCTGCGGCTTTTCGATCTTCGACATGATCGAAGCGCGGCCGCGCACCAGTTTCTTGGCTTCGATCACGTCATCGGCGCGCTGCACGAAGGACAGCGCGATCCAGTCGATGCCGGTCTCCAGCGCGGCTTCGAGATCGGCGCGGTCCTTCGCCGTCATGGCGGACACCGGAAGATCGGTATCGGGCAGGCTGACGCCCTTGCGGTCGGACATCTTGCCGCCGGTGACCACGCGCACCAGCGCGTGTTCGGGCGAGGTCTCTTCGGCGATCAGCCGCAGTTTGCCGTCGTCGATCAGCAGCGCATGGCCTGGCCGCAGCGCTTTCAGGATTTCCGGATGCGGAAGGTGGACGCGGGTCTTGTCGCCCGGCGTGGGATCGGCGTCGAGGGTGAACATCGCGCCGTTGTTGAGTTCGACAAAGCCGTTCTCGAAATTGCCAAGGCGCAGCTTCGGTCCCTGCAGGTCGACCAGAATGCCGATGGGCCGCCCGTAGCTGCTTTCCACATTGCGGATCGTCGACACAAGCTCGCGCATCTTGTCATGCGGCGTGTGGCTCATGTTGATGCGGAACACGTCGGCGCCCGCCTCGAACAGCTTGCGGATCGTCGCGCTGTCAGATGAGGCTGGTCCGAGTGTGGCGAGAATCTTGATACGTCGCAGGCGTCTCATTTCGGATTTCCAGGAGCTGCACCGGGAAGTGCGCCGGGTTGTGCAGCACCCGGCGCATTCGGCATGCCGGGAAGGCCTGGAGTACGCGGGTTCTGTTCGTTGGATTCAGTGAGCTGGACGGTCCAGGCGCGTTGTTCGCCAGTGTCCACCTCGAAATATCCGGTGCGGTCGAAACCGCGCGCCAGACAGTCCTCGGTTCCCTTGATGGTGAATTCCTTGTCACGCGAACACATGAAAGCCTGCCCCGACCATTCACCGCCGCGGTCATAGTCGATGGCGTAGATATAATAGAAACGTGCGACAAGCGTTCCGCGCAGCAGCGTTTCGCAGGCGCGGGACGAGACGTTCCACCAGCCTTCCGTCACCCAGCCTTCATTGTCCTTGTAGCCGAGTGCGATGCCGACCCGGCTCGAGGTGTTGTTGCAGAGCCGGAAATCGGCTGCTGCCGGATCGCTCCACGCGCACAAGGCGGTGAGCGCGATAAACCCGGTGAGGGCTGCGATGATTGTTCGGTGCAGTGGCATGCGGCGGGAAATCGTGGCTGTCATGTAAGCAGGTACTATCAACCGTTCGTTGATTTCGCGTAACACATTGAGCATGATCGGCAAAAGCGGAGTTCCCATGTCCGGTCAGGCCCGATCACTATAGAGCGGCTTGGCGGTTTCGCCAAACCGGCTGCCTGTGGTGATAGGCCAGTTCTGGCGCCATGGCGCGGGCCGGCCTGGTTTTTCTCGCCCTGTGGAAAGCGCAGGGGTTTTACAGGGTTAAAATCGCGGGATCAGGGCCTATGTGAGGGGCCTGTGACATCCAGCGGCACTTGCAACAGCGGAATATGACGATGGCAATCGATGAGAAGACCCGGATCGAACTGGAAGCGGCGGCCTTCCGCCGCCTGGTCGAGCATCTGCGCGGACGAACCGATGTGCAGAACATCGAGCTGATGAATCTCGCGGGCTTCTGCCGCAATTGCCTGTCGAACTGGCTGAAGGACGCTGCGGACGACAAGGGCGTGCCGCTGAGCAAGGATGAGAGCCGCGAGGCGGTCTATGGCATGCCCTATGAGACCTGGAAGGCGACCTATCAGACCGAGGCGACGCCCGATCAGGCCGCTGCCATGAAGAAAAGCCATCCCGGTCACTGAAACACGCAAGCGAAAACGGCCGGATCGGCACGGGCTGTTCTTCCGCCTGTGGGTCGCTGTGGATGACGGCGGCTGCGCCTTGACGGGGCTGCCCGCACTCTTGAGTGTGCCCGCCAACAACGTGCCGTGCACGCTCCCTTCAAGTCCATACAGAGTTCAGGAGTATCTCCGATGGCGATGCCTGCCGAGAAAGACAACGACGATACCGCGCATAGCTTCGCGAAAGGTCAGCTCAAGGCGATCATCGAGCGGATTGAGAAGCTTGAGGAAGAGAAGAAGGCCATCAGCGACGACATCAAGGATGTCTACGGCGAGGCCAAGGGCAACGGCTTCGATGTGAAGGCGCTGCGCACCATCATCCGCATGCGCAAGCAGGATGCCGACGAGCGCCAGGAACAGGAAACCATCCTGGAGACCTACATGCAGGCCCTCGGCATGCTGTGAGGCCGCATTTCCGCTGCGACGCTGGGAATAAAAAACTCCCGGACATGGGTCCGGGAGTTTTCGCATTGAAACAGGCTCGTTATTGGCCGGTGAAGGCTGGCGCGCGCTTTTCCAGAAAATGCTTTACGCCTTCCTTGAAGTCGTCGCTCTTCAGGCTGAGCGCCATTTCATGGTCGGCCACTTCGACCGCCTCATTGAGCGTCTGCATGGGGGTTTCCCATAGCTGCTTCTTGATGACGCGCAGCGAGCGCGGCGACGAGAATTCAGCCAGCTCCTTGGCATAGGCCATGACAGCGGGCATCAGCTCATCCGTCGGATAGACGCGATCCACCAGGCCGAGCCGCAAGGCTTCATCCGCCTTGACCTTGCGGGCGGACATCAGCAGATCGGTGGCGGCTGACAGGCCGACCAGCCGCGGCAATGTCCAGCTCATGCCATGTTCGGCGATCAGGCCGCGACGCGCGAAGGCCGTTGTGAAGACGGCGTCCTGCCCGGCGAAGCGCATGTCGCAGAACAATGCAAAGCACATCCCCAATCCTGCGCACGGGCCGTTGATCGCGGCGATGATCGGTTTCGGCACGGCAGGAAAGTAAGTGTTCTTGCGCTGGAAGTCGGGACGCGAATTTGCGTCCATCGGCGCATCCGCTGTTTCAGCGATGCGGCCCGTTGTGCTGATGCTGGACAGCAGTTTCATGTCCGCGCCGGCACAGAAGCCGCGGCCCGCGCCGGTCAGCACGATGACGCGGACATTGTCATCGTCGCGTGCCTGCTCCATCGCCTTGCGGACTTCCTGTCCCATCACGGCGGTCCAGGCGTTGAGCTGATCCGGGCGATTGAGCGTAACGACAGCGACGCGGCCGGTGACGCGGTACTCGATTTCAGCGAAGGACACGGTTGTTTCCCCTGTATTGTTGATTATGCGGCCTACATTGCGCCGTCCGGGTGCCGGGCGCAATCATGCGGAAATCATCTTAAGGGGATGGAAGGGCGGGCGTATCAGCGCAGCGATGCGGTGCGCATCGCGAACGCGGTGGTCGACAGCTTCGCGGTCGCAGGTCCGGTGAACTTTTCGCAGACGATACCCATCTGCGGATCGTTCGAGAATGTCATCGCCACAGCCACGTTCGGCTTGACGAAATGCGTGCGCAGCACCGTCATGTCCTGGTCGCCGAGGATCGAGGTCGACAGCGAGGTGCTGACATTCGGTGCGAGGATCATCGCGCGCATCCAGAGATCGTTCATGGATGCCTGCTTGATCCGCCGTGCGGTCGTGATCGCGCCCGTCTTGCCCAGGGTTGCGTCGGGCGCGGTGACATCGGTGCCGGACATCGGGTTCGGTGCGAGGGCAGCGACGCGCGGGCTGCGCGGGATCGGTGCGCTGGCGGCGACGACCTTGGCGCGGTCGAGCGGCGCTTCGGACGGCGCATAGGCGAGCGCCTGCGAGACGTTCTGCGGCAGGCTTGCGGTGGATTGCGGATCGGCGGCGACAATGGCGCCGCGGGCCTTGAGAGCTGCGATCTGGGCCTGCGCGGCGGGCTTCGGCGCCGGTTCGTTATCCCAGAAACCCCGCGCGTTGATGATATCGACCGGCGATTGCGGGGCGTATTCGTCGGACGGCATGGGCTTGAGTGCGACCTGTTGCGGCTTGGGCGCCGGGACGGTCTTGGCGTCCGCGGAAGCCACCTGATACGCCGTCGCGCCTGCAGGCTTGGCGCGCGGCAGCGGCACGCGCTCGAGAATTTTCTCGGCGGCGACAACGGTTGCCTGCGCTGCATCCTTGGTCTTCTCGGCTGCGGCCATTGCGACCTGCGTGACCTTGCCGCCACGGACATCGTCGTTGCCGACCTCTTCCTCGTCATCCGCCGTCTTGCGGCCGAACAGCGAGGCCAGGAACGTCTTCGACTTCGACGGAGCTGCAACATCTTCGCCATTGCCGCGGCGCTGAATGTCGGCGAGCGCAAGCTCATAGTTCTTCAGCGGCCTGCCGTCGGACGGCACGTGCACGGTGCGCCCATCGGGGAAGACGCGCGCAAGCTGATCGTGAGTCATGCGCGGCCAGTGACGGATGCTGCCGACATCGAGATGAACGAAGGGCGAGCCGGAGGTGGGGTAGAAGCCGACGCCGCCGCGCTGCAGGCGAAGACCGGCGAAACGGATTTGCTCGAGCGGCACGCCGGGGATGAAGAAATCCATCGCGTGGCCCTGCATATGCTGGCTGTGCCGCGCCACGCCCGAGGAGCGGCGGCGGAGCATGGCGTTGGTGGCGGGCGAGCGATAGGCGGAAATGATCTTGATCGGCTGCTTGCCGTCGACGTCGCGATAGACTTCCCAGACGATGTCGAACAGGCGGCGGTCCATCGTGGTCTGGTCCTGGCTGCGCCAGTCGCGGAGGAAGTAGTTCAGTTTTTTCAGCGCGGCTTCGTCATAACGGCCATTGCGCTTGAAGGTGACGGTCAGGTCTTCGCCGGAATGGGTGTGATAGAAGGAGAGGGTGCGGGTGTCGCCGTCGGCGGTGGCGTTGTGGACGGAGCGGGCGTTGGTTGCGATCAGCAGCAGCGAGGCGAGACCGACGCGGACCGAGGTCCGCGAAAGCCAATCAAAGCCAATGCTGCGTGGAAAACCGCCCGCCACTCAGAATCCCGTCAGCTTTCAGTCTAGGTGATCCCCCGCTACCCCACGCAACGGGAGAAGATGAACGTCGTCTTAAAGCACGGGGGTTAAGCGATATTTACCAATCCCCGCGCGGTGCTTGTCAGTGTTCCCAAGTCCTTAGTGTTCCCAAGTCCTTAGTGGCCCGACATATATACCGGCCATCGATCCCAAATCTTGATCAAGCCCAAGTCTTGACCAAGCCCAAGTCTGAACCAGAACGTCTTTGTGCTCCAAGCCTGAAGTCTGTCACAGGCTCGTGAAGAGTGAAGTATGCCGCCCGGAGTATGGCAAAAAAGGGCCGATGGGCAGACCCGGACGGGAATGCTTTGGGGAGAATGGTTAATGAAAAGGGCCCCGCCATTGGCGGAGCCCTTATAAATCGTAGAAACTCTAGCCTGTAGAAGGGGTTATGGTGTCGGCCTAGCGGACCACCCGGCGCTGTCCGCGAACCGGGGCAGGCGGCGGGGTTGGCGCTCCGAACAGGCGCTCGAAGAAGCTCGGCCCATTGCTGGCGAAGCTGTCTCCGGGAACCCGCACATTGGTCGGGCGGACATAGTTCGGCTGGGCGTGCGACACGGCCACTTCCATGTCGCGGCCTTCGCCGCCCTTGAGCATCGAGATCACCTTGGCGTCGCGGCCGTAGATGTCCTTGCGGAATTCCAGCTTGCCCGCGCTGTCCACGAACGCGGTCTGATAGGTGATGTTGACCGGAATCGGGGTCGGGAAGTTGATGTTGATCTCGTTGCGGCCGTACATCGCCTTGATCTTCTCAGGCGTGTAGCCCTCCTTCGGCATGGCAATGCTGAGCAGGTTTGCCGCGTACTGGTCCGGGTTCTGCACACGCATGCAGCCGTGGCTGAAGGCGCGCTCTTCCTTGGCGAACAGGTGCTTGTCCGGTGTGTCGTGCTGGTAGACGAGGAACTTGTTCGGGAAGTTGAAGCGGATGCGGCCGAGTGCATTGGCTTCGCCGGGCGGCTGCGAGATGCGGACGCTGCCATCGGCAGCCCGCGCAAGCTTCAGGCCCATGCGGTCGAGCACGGTCGGGTCTTGCTGCAAAGCAGGCAGATACTCGTTGTAGATGATCGACGGCGGCACGTTCCAGGTCGGATTGACGGTGATGAACTTCATCGTTTCCGTCAGTTCCGGCGTCGCATGCTTGCCGGGCTTGCCGACCACGACGCGGGTGGTCCAGACCTGCTTGTCGCCTTGCATCAGCTTGAGCGTGTAGTCCGGAATGTTGAGGATCACATAAGCATCGCCGAGCGCCTTGGCGCCCAGCTCGCGCGGCAGCCAACGCCAGCGCTCCATGTTGGCACGCACGATGTCGATCTTGCGGTCGTTCTTCGGCCCGTTGATGGCGCGCACGGTGGCGTTGTCGAGCACACCGGTTGCTTTCAGATCGTTGAGCGACTGGAATTTGCGCACCGCTTCGGCAACCGCTGCATCGTATTGCCTGCCGTCTGCGTTTTCCGTGACATGAAGCTTGGCGCGCAGCGACGGCACGCGGTCGTCTTCCATCGCGACCGGGTTCGGGACCTTCTTGGTCGGCTTGGTGAACTTGAGCGTCTCGCCTTCGGCGATATGCCTGGAGGTGTCCTCCGTCACGCCGCGCAGTTCGGCGAGCTTGGCCTTCAGGCCTTTGTAGCCCTTGTGCGAAGGATTGTAGCCTTCAAGCGCAGCGGACGCGTCCTTCGCGGTCGATACGTTGATCAGAACCTCGACCGGATCGACCGGATGCTCGGGATAGGAAATATCCGCGCTCACGCGCGACCAGTGCATCCGGCCACTCTGCGCATGGCGCGCGTAGTCCAGCATGCTTTCGGTGAGACGCAGTTCGGCTTCCGCCTGCGCGTCGGGCGTGGAAGCCGTCGCGAAATCCGGTGCCGGATAATCGGCAGGGTTCAGGCCCTCGCTGCCTGCATCCTTGAGGCGTGCGATGACGCTCTTGCCGCGCGCGGTCACCGTGCCGGCTGAACTCCAGAGCGGAGCGTAGTTGCGGTCCTTGTAGAAATTCTCGACGGCGGTGCGCTCGTTCTTGCGGTCGAAGTAGCGCGCGCCCTTGGTGGCGATCAGGTCGCGCAGCTTGTCGGCAACCGGCTGATCGGCGGCAGCAACGGCAGGAGCTGCCTTCGCGGGTTCGGTCTTCGCAGGTTCAGCCGCAGCAGCGGCGGGTGCCGGAGCCGCGGTCGGCGCGGTGGTCGCAGGCGGAACGGTTGCGGTGGTCGTCGGCGCGGCGGCCTCTTCCTTCTTCGCCTGCGGTGCAGGTGTGGGTGCAGGCGCGGCTGCCGCGGTGTCGGGCTTCACAGCGTCGGGCTTGAAGTCGTTCGCGGTCGGCGGCGGGACATTGGCGGGTTCGGGAAGCGGGACCGCGGCATCGATGGCGAGATCGGCAGGGCTCTTCGCGGGGCCGGACTGCGCATGGGCGGTGCTCGCCGCAACGGAGATGAATGTGGCGGCAACGGCCATCAAGATCCGGTCGAAGCCAATTGGGTTGAGGCCAATCAGGCTCTTGCGGTGGCCGGTCGAAAAGTCACGCATTCTCGCACCCCAATTTCACACCCTTGTCGGGTGGTACTGCCCCGGCATGGAACAGCTCATGATGGTTTCCGTCATCGCCTGACAAAAAGCGCCGGCCTGATCGGGATTTGCTACGCAATCTCGCATTCAAAACGCTGCGAAACGCTACACGCACGAGCTGGGCACAGCCAGTCGCCGCCAATCAACTCGAAGTCATCGCGTTTGAAGTGACTTCAAATCAGCATTTCTTGCAACGGCTTGCGCGCATTGCCGCGTGCTTTTCCTCTGTCTGTCACCGGGCCGCAACGGTTCAGAGAAAGAAGCGAAAAAGCCGTTCATCGTTCCATGCGAGAGGCGTGATTCGCTGTTAGCGCGCAGACCCGTCGGGTTCCGGTTCAGAGGCCGCCGCTTCATCCAACTTCCGGTAGAGTGTCGAGCGGCCAATCTTCAGCCGCCGAGCGACTTCGGACATTTGGCCGCGATAATGGGTGATGGCAAAGCGGATGATTTCCGCTTCCATCTCCTCGAGCGTGCGCATTTCGCCGGTGTCGCCGACCATGGCCAGGCTGCCATAGGCCGACATCGGAAGCGTCTGCGCGGCGATAGGCGCGATAGGTATTTCAATACCTGAAATGGTTTCAGCTGGAGACGAGGGCGGGCTGTCGAGCAGGACAGGTTCGGCCCCGGTTTCCAGGATGTGAGCCGCCAGCGGACTCTGGGGAAAATCGTTCGGCCCGAGCTGGCCGCCGTCGCTCATCACCACGGCCCGATACACCGCATTCTCAAGCTGACGGACGTTGCCCGGCCACGGCATCTGGCCCAGCAGCGCCATGGCCTCGCCGCTGACGCTGGTGACGGGCCGGTTCTCCTCGGCCGCGATGCGCGCCATGAAGTGGCGGACCAGATGCGGGATATCCTCGCGGCGCGTGCGGAGCGGCGGAATCGTCAGCGGTAGCACATGCAGCCGGTAGAACAGGTCTTCGCGGAACGCGCCGGCCTTCACCTGATTGAGCAAGTTGCGGTTGGTTGCAGAGACGATCCGCACATCGACCTTCACGGGTTTGCGGCCGCCGACCGCCTCGACTTCGCCCTGCTGCAAGGCGCGCAGCAGTTTTACCTGCGCTGAGAGCGGCAATTCGCTGATTTCGTCGAGAAACAGTGTGCCGCCATTGGCCTCAACGAACTTGCCGGCATGGCGTTCGGTGGCGCCGGTGAACGCGCCCTTCTCATGACCGAACAATATGGATTCCACCAGATTGTCGGGAATCGCGCCGCAGTTGACGGTGACGAAGGGCTTCGCGCTGCGCTCGGAGGAGCCATGGATGGCGCGGGCGATCAGTTCCTTGCCGACTCCGGATTCGCCTTCGATCAGCACCGGGATCGTGGACCCGGCCGCCTTCTTGCCCATGGCAATGACGTGGTTCATCGTCTCCGAGCGGGTGACGATGTCGGCGAAAGTGAGCTTGCCTTCGCGGCGATGGCGGATGCGCTGCAATTCACCTTTGAGTGCACTGGCGTTGAGCGCGTTGCGCAATGACACCTGCAGGCGCTCGATCCCGACCGGTTTCACCACGAAATCCTGTGCGCCAGCGCGCATCGCGGACACTACATTGTCGATGCCACCATGGGCCGTCTGCACGATCACCGGAACATCGAGGCCCACCTCGCGGATTTTGGCCAGCACACCCATACCGTCGAGGCCGGGCATGACGAGATCCAGCACCAGGGCGTCGATGGCAGGCGCATCGGGATCGGTCAGGTGGGCCATCACGGCATCGCCGCTATCGACCGTCATGGCGGCGTAACCGCAGCGTTGCACCATGTTCTCGACGAGGCGGCGCTGTACGGCGTCGTCATCGGCAATCAGAATGGTCGCAACCATGGCATTCCCCGCAACTCTGGACTATCTCAACAACATGTCTCGAATCGGGGCACTCTGGCCGACGCAGATTAACGACCTCTTAAGAGTTGGCTTTCTCCGGCCAATGGAGTGGATTTGACATTCGCGCCTCACTTGCAGGGAATTCGCAACGCGAATGCCAAATCCAAACTCCATTGGAAGTTTATACTCGCCAGTGGTCCTTTGATTCTAAACATTCGCAAAAGATCGCTGTTGAAGCGGGATGCGAATGTTAGAATCGGACCGCTGGGCTGCAATCGTCACGCGTCCTGTACGATCTTGAACATCACGGATTGAAATATGGCTTCGCGCTCCTCGGCTCTCCGCAAATCTCCGGCAAAACCCAAATCCGCATCGAAGGCGAAAGCTTCCGCCAAGAAAGCAGCGCCGAAGACCGGCAAGCTGCCCGAATGGAATCTGGCCGATCTCTATCCGGCCATCGATGCGCCGGAGGTGACGCGCGATCTCGACAAGCTCGACGCCGACTGCGTGGCGTTTGAGAGCGCCTACAAGGGCAAACTGGCCGAGAAAGTTGCGCAGCCGGGTGGCGGTGAATGGCTGGCGGAGGCGATCCGCAGTTATGAAGGTATCGACGATCTCGCGGGGCGCCTCGCGTCCTTCGCGGGTCTCGCTCATGCGGGCAACACCGTCGATCCGGCGATTTCAAAGTTCTACGGCGATGTGTCCGAGCGCATCACGGCTGCTTCGACACACCTGCTGTTCTTCGCGCTCGAACTGAACCGCGTCGACGATACGGTGATCGAGCGTGCCATGGCGGTGCCGTCGCTCGATCACTATCGGCCCTGGATCGAGGATCTGCGCAAGGACAAGCCGTATCAGCTCGAGGATCGGGTCGAGCAACTGTTTCACGAAAAATCACAGACAGCGTACGGCGCCTGGAACAGGCAGTTCGACCAGACCATCTCGGCGCTGCGCTTCAAGGTCGGGGGCAAGGAACTCGCCATCGAACCGACGCTGACCCTGCTGCAGGACCGCGCGCCGGAGAAGCGCAAGGCGGCGGCCCAGGCGCTGGCGAAGACGTTCAAGGCCAATGAGCGCACCTTCGCGCTGATCACCAACACGCTGGCCAAGGACAAGGAAATCTCCGACCGCTGGCGCGGCTTTCAGGACATCGCCGACTCGCGGCATCTGAATAATCGTGTCGAACGTGAAGTGGTCGATGCGCTGGTGGCTTCGGTGCGCGCGGCCTACCCGCGATTGTCGCATCGCTATTACAAGATGAAGGCGCGCTGGTTCAAAAAGAAGTCGCTGCCGTTCTGGGATCGCAACGCGCCGCTGCCGTTCGCGGCCAAGAGTCAGATCGAATGGGGCGACGCCAAGAGCACGATCCTGAAAGCCTATGGCGATTTCTCGCCGCAGATGGCCGACATTGCTGAGCGTTTCTTCACCGATCGCTGGATCGATGCGCCGGTGCGTCCGGGCAAGGCACCGGGTGCGTTCTCGCATCCCACCACGCCGTCGGCGCATCCCTATGTGCTGATGAATTATCAGGGCAAACCGCGCGATGTGATGACACTCGCGCACGAGCTCGGCCATGGGGTGCATCAGGTGCTTGCCGCAAAGCAGGGCGCGCTGATGGCGCCGACCCCGCTGACGCTTGCGGAAACCGCCAGCGTGTTCGGCGAGATGCTCACTTTCAAGCGCCTTCTGGCGCAGACCAAGAATGCGAAGGAGCGTCAGGCGCTGCTCGCGGGCAAGGTCGAGGACATGATCAACACGGTGGTTCGCCAGATTGCGTTTTATTCGTTCGAGCGCGCGGTTCATACCGAACGCCGCAACGGTGAACTGACCGCGCAGCGCATCGGCGAGATCTGGCTGAGCGTACAGAGCGAAAGCCTTGGGCCTGCGATCGAGATCAAGCCGGGTTACGAGACGTACTGGATGTACATCCCGCACTTCATCCATTCGCCGTTTTATGTCTACGCATATGCGTTCGGCGATTGTCTCGTGAACTCACTGTATGCGGTTTACGAGAATGCATCGGAGGGATTTGCCGAGCGCTATCTCGCCATGCTCTCCGCCGGCGGCACGAAACATTATTCCGAACTACTCAAGCCGTTCGGGCTCGATGCGAAGGATCCGGCGTTCTGGGATGGCGGCTTGTCCGTGATCGAAAGCCTGATCGCTGAACTGGAAGCGATGGGGTAGGGCAGGCGATTTAAACGCTTGCCTAATTCCGCATCGCGGAAAACGCTCGCGAAACCATTGCATGACTTCCATGCCGGTGGTTTTAATCGGAGGTATCGGGGAGCCGCGCCGTTGCCCTTGCTCTGCAATTGGGCTAATTCGCGCTACCTTTTTATATGGTGCTGGAGGGGATCAATGGCTGACCATAGCGAAGTTGCTTACACGCAGGCGGACGGAATGGACTATCCGGCCCATGAGCAGACCTACGAGGGTTTCCTCGCGCTGACGAAATACGGCACGCTCGCCGTTATCGCCGTCGTCGCCCTGATGGCGATCTTTCTCACCTGATCCAGAATCGGTT
>Ga0209023_10001331_pt1 | contig 33405 bp, 36 predicted proteins | sample LakOneMetagenome_FD_187468 | JGI IMG/M metagenome (GOLD analysis project Ga0209023, IMG submission 187468) | Freshwater and sediment microbial communities from Lake Erie, Canada (SPAdes) (version 2) | ecosystem: Environmental > Aquatic > Freshwater > Lentic | place: Lake Erie, Canada...
CTCTGCCTGCTTCAGGATGGCGATGATTTGGCTGTCGGTGAATCGGGAAGTCTTCATTGCAGAACTTTCAAAAAGCTAACTGAGAAAATTCTACTTTTAAACGCGATCATTTGCAGGGGGGATTACCGAGGAACCTGAGTCATATTACATCCATCAGAAGCTTTTAATTTGCGCGATCGCGGGTACTTACATCTCCAGGGACTGGTGACACTTCCCTGATGTAACAAAATATCATCTCACAAATAGATTTTTTTGGGGAAGATTATTGAAGGGCAACGACCGGCCTTGGTATATAGCTGGTCGAATGGGGCGACATTGGCGTTTGCAGTTCAGGCAAAACCGTTATTGTTGGCCTTGGTCAGTCGAATTGAGCGTTGGGCCGAATTTCAGAATACAGGGGTTGCTGAATTTGGCTCGCCCAGAAAACGACATGTCCAACATAGGCGGATGATCTAGTTTGACCAACCAACTGAGGACAACGGGGCCTCCCTCGCCGTCTCGTTGTGGCTCAGAACGCCATCACACATTGGAAGAAGCGGCCACCCCATTTTCCAGCATACCTGCCATTTTGGAAATTTGTCAAACACCGTGAAACCCGCGTAGAATGCGGATGTCGCGGGTGTAGCTCAATGGTAGAGCAGAAGCTTCCCAAGCTTACGACGAGGGTTCGATTCCCTTCACCCGCTCCAACGTAATCAATCACTTAGCGCTTCCATAGCGCTTTGCCTGGTCCCCAAAATTCGTTCCGTTGATCCGACGACCTTGCACCGGCGCAGGTAGTGACGCTGCGTTGTCTTGACACTGTCATGCCCCAGGAGGTTACTAGCGGCTTGCTCGCCGCGCAAGTCGTTAGTGTCGTCTGCAGCCTTTGCCCGCAGGTCGTAGAAATGGAATGCTCCGATTGACTCGGCAAGATCCGGATGCGTGAGCGCCGCCAGTTCGCTCGCCCGATTAAAATAGTTACGCAGAACCGACGCGGTTATGCGCTTACCGTTGGTGTTGGCGAGCAACCCTGCGATCACTACGTTAAGGTCCGCTTTGCGGGTCCGGATGCGTTCGATCAGTACGGCCAATTTACCAGCGATGACGATCCGCAACGGCTGGCGCGTCTTCGCTTGGGTAACGATCAGGCGCCCTTCAATAATGTCATGTTCCGACACTCGCAGCGCGTCAGCTGGGCGTTGCCCGGTAAGATAGGCAAGGTCCATCGCGTCACGCAATGGCGCGGATGCGCTAGCATGAACGGCATCGTACATCGCATCGGTAACATAGATTGTGCGCTTGTTCAGTGAGCAACTCATTCCTTTGCCAAACGCACCAGTTCTTCTCGGGTAACAAAGGCCCCCTTACCCAGACTGGTGAGCGCGTAAGTTCCGTATCCAGCAGGAAGTTTGTCGCAACAGGCAATTGCATCCGACCTGTCACCAAGATTCAAGCTAGCGATCGCTCGGTAAAGATATGCAGATTGAAGGAAAAATGGCTCGTTGAATTCGATAACAGTCTTCATGTCGTCGATAACTTCGGCGTTACGTCCTAGTTCCATGTTTAGAGCTGCCCGTTCAAAATATGGTGCTGGCGACATAGGTAACAATTGAACTAGAGTAGCCATATCATTTAAAGCTTCACTATGCATTTTTAAATCGAAGTAGAGGAGCGCGCGAGAACGGTATGCTTGAGCGCACTCGCCATCCATTAAGATCAGCCTATCGGCCGCCTTAACAGCATCCTCTAATTTTCGTTGAGCTCGAAGCTCGGCGATACGACGGATCGCTTCCTCAACTTCCATTTGAGTCGTGTTCATTTCATCCCAGTTCGATCGACGTAAGACTATTCAACTATGTTACCACCTCAAGCTTGGGCCAGCTGCCAAGAATTCAAATCGATATCAGTCATGTCCCTCTAGCGCAGCAGCGCATTGCCAAATTTGACCTTTTCGCTGATGCGTCGCGAGATTGTGCACGCAAAGCATATTTCTTCAAAGCGATGAAATAATTGGTCCTATGCGATCGCTTTGCGAGGCTTGCGTGAGTGTGTTTCCCGGACTTATTCAGTGCGGGCCAGCATCTCGATGTAGCTTTGGTAGCCGAACGTTCGCTTTCTTTGCTGGCCAGTCATTTCCATCACTATGCCTAAATCCGTCAATAATCTGACGGCCGCATTCGCCGTTGGGTAGCTTGTCGATAATTGTTGCCTTGCCTTTTCTACGGTAAAGCGCGGCATCATCGGCAGGAGCTCGAACAGCCGAAACGCAGCGGCGTTCGCGTTCGGTGAATCGAGCAGGCGACGGCGGTCGTTCGTCACTAGTGTCGCAACATCAACGACACTGCGCTCGGCTTCGGCAGCGGCTTCGGTTACGGCGACGAGGAAGAAACGCACCCATTCTTCCCAAGCGCCATCTGTGCGCGTGGCTGACAGGAGACGGTAGTATTCCCGCTGATTGCGCTTCAGGTAGCCGCTCAGATAGAGAAGCGGTTCTTTCAGCAGACGCCAGTGCTCCAGCAAAGCCGTGATGAGCAAGCGTCCGATCCGTCCATTTCCGTCCAGGAAGGGATGAACAGTTTCGAACTGGGCGTGGATCAATGCAATGATGACTAGCGGCGGCAGCGGCAACGGCTCGACGTGAATCAAGCGCTCCAGGTCACTCAGCAATTGCGGCACTTGCTCCGGCGGTGGCGGTACAAACACGGCATTTCGTGGTCGGCTGCCACCTATCCAGTTTTGGGACTGACGCAACTCCCCAGGTTGCTTGTTGGCGCCACGTGCTCCGTTGAGAAGGATTCTGTGAGCATCACAAATGAGCCTTACACTTAAAGGCAATCCGTGTGCGTCGCGCAAGTTGTCGCGGACCAGGCGGAATGCGCGCATATAGTTGGTGACCTCTTCGACATCATCGCGGTTGTTCAGCGCGATGCCTGCCTCCTGATCGAACAGGTCAGCCAGCGTTGCTTGTGTGCCTTCGATTTGCGATGTTAGCAGCGCTTCCTTGCGCACCGCGCTGTAGAGGAGCCATTCGACGGACGGCACCAATCCTGACACTGCCGATAGACGGGACAGTGCCATCTCGGCAGCGCGGTTTTGTGTTTCGTAGGAAGTAGGCGAGAGTTCTGGCGCGGATGGGGGCAGCGGATGCGGAACGAACGCACGGACGGTCTCGCCCAGGGTAGTGGTAGTGACGTATGTTCCAGAATTGCGCGCCATTTAGAGCTTCCTTTAACGAATCACTTTATATTAAAGGATACTTTAATTAGAAGGAAGTTAATTAAAGAATTCTTTAATTATTCTGCTCAAGAGTAAAGATTGCTTTCACTCGACGTACCGATGCCGCCAGCAGACAGCAGACCTGAAACAGAAATCTTGGCGATTCAATATCCAGAGGATTTTTATCGAAATTGGCCACCAGGCCAGCCGTCTTACCTGCGAACGGGAACGGTAGGTTTTCAAATTGCAACTATGCGAGGGATGGTGTATTTCCATCTATGCAATGTGTAAGAATGGCAAATAGTATGGATGTCGCGACGTGTGTCTTAACCAATCGCAGGCGTGCCCCAAAATTCGTAATCCCAAAATTCTCGTGAAAAGTAATAATGGTTAACATGGAACGGCATGCGCTCTGGGATAGATTTGATGATTTAGCCAAATTGCCTGCGGCGGATATAAAGGATGCATGGAAGCAAACCGGCCCGCTAATTGTTCAGACGTTCTTTGTTGCATTTATTACCGGCCATTCGGCTCCCGAAATTGAAAGTACTACAGAATTCTCGGAGTTCATACTGCAATACCGAGAAAACTATCGCCTTTGGAATCAACAACTAATAAGATTGATGGTTGAGTTCGACGCTAATCCAAGCGAAGACCTTGCTAGAAATATTGGTAAATTCGCCTTAAACTGCCATTGGTTAGAGTTAGCCCAAGCTGCGAAAAATTTCTTACCTGATGAGCGCAGCAATTAGCTCTACGCATGATCTTGCGGCCGCAAGAACTAGGGGGTACTTCCTTTGACCCCGTCGTACTGCGTCACAGCGCCGATACCGGACTACATCGCCAGAATGAATATCATGCTCTACGGATTGAAACTAGTCTGCTTTGCCGTGGCATCCGCGCTAATTCTGTCGGTCCAGGCTACGGCGAGTGATCATGAGAAGCAAATTCCCGTCAAGTTTGACACGCTGGCCATGCGTCATACGTTATTTTCGGGTCAACGGATCGCGATCTATGGACGGATTTCGATGCGGTTCGAAGATACAACGCTGGACAGTACCTGCACGCACAGCGGGAGGAAGGGACGATCAAAGGTCACCGACAGCGTACGGCTCATGCTTTTCGATGAGGTCGCTAACTACACGGACAAAGAAGGAAAACAATACCGGGACAATCCCATCGCTACTCATCGCTGCATGACAAATGTGCGTGGGTCGTAGGTGTCTTTTCGCCCAACGATAGCGTCGATGAAAACTTATCGATCAGAGATCTTGGAACGCTCAAGCGTATCAACTATGTCGGAAAACGTTACTCTGATAAAGGATTGCCGCCCAGATAACCCTACACACATTGACCTGCAAGGCGCTACACGATCAACTTCATCTGCGCAGCGATGTGCCCATAATGCTCTGCAACCACTGGCAATCCCAGATTGTGTGATTCATCGCCCAACCACGTCAATCTTTCCTGTTTCGCTTCCGGTGAACTGTAGACAACAGTACCAATTTTGACCAACGCCAGCAGCAACGCGTGCAGATGATCTGCGCCCATCGCATAATTGAGTTCCCCGTCGCCCAAGCCGGTGATCCTGTAGGGGCAGTAGGAAACGTGCGATCGATACTTTTTTGGTCGGCCAACCTCGATCACCACTTGCGTCATACTTCCATCTGGCGTTGAGCATTCCAGCGAGCGAGTCAAAATGATCGTTCCCAGGGACTTTATTTTCATGTCGTTCCAAGTTGTATGTAAGAGCCAATTGCATCAGGATGTACTGCTGCATGCGTCGATGGCGTCCAGCAAACACCTATACCAATACGGATTAAGCTCGTCGGCACTGCTTGCTTCATCCTTGATTGCGTTAAGTCGCGCCAACAAAAGCGGACTCGCCATGTATTCTGCCGCGGTCAGTTCAAATACCCTGCTGCCAGCACCCAGCCGCTCCAGCAAGACGGGAATGATGCGCGTGTCCTTGCGCACTGCCAGACCGACTAACGCTTCACCTCTGACATCGTCGTGGCTGTCGGTGAGATTACTCCACAGCAGATCGCGGACACGCGCATTGTCCACGTCGTGCATGGAGCCTAATCCAAAGGTCGCCCAGTTGCGCACGTCGCCCGACACATCCTTTGCCAAGCGCAGCAGCGCATCGATCGCCTCCGGGGATGCGTACGATCCCAACGCCACCGCAACGGAAAAGCGGATCGATTCCGCAGGGTGAGCGCTAAATTTCACGAGTCCGGGCACGGCAAGAGGATGTGGCCGGTGACCCAGTCCGGAAACGGCGGCAGCGATGACCTCGCTGCACGAGTCATCCAATCCCGCCAGCAGCAGTTCCTGGGTCGTTTCTAGCGCATACGGGCGGCTTCCCGTTTGAACACCCCCTTGGTACTCATGAAGTTGCGATGCGATATACAAGCCAAGCGCGCGTTTGCGACGGTTCCGACTTTTCGCGAGCCTGCTTGCAAGCCTTACCGTGTCGGGCGAACCGGCCATCTGGAGCGCTTGAATGGCCGTCCAGCATGCATCGCTATCCCAGCGTTGCAGTGCGATTCCAGCGAGACTTCTTAAGTTCACAGCAACGCCGCGCGCTTGCGGTAAGCCCAACCGCCCACAACGCTCGCAAACACCGGCGACAGGAAGCTGTACGCTACATGCCAGTCGGGGCCGAATTGGCTGCCCGGATTCAGGTACATGACAGCCATGAACAACAGGGGCAGTACGCTGGCGGCGGCGCTTTGCGTCAGTAAATTGGCGTTACCGCATTTGGCTGCAACATAGCCACCGGCGGCGGCACTCATTAAGCTCAGCATGGTTCCCAATCCCGTCACGATGTTTATCCCGGGAACCATCAGCGCCATCGTCGCCTGTTGTACGGAATACCCCAGGATCATCGACAGGCGAATCGACACCGTTGAAATCAGCGTGCCGAAAAAAGCGCCGCCTGCGACGGCAACGCAGCCGCCCAACAAGGCGGCGCTCCAGCTGATCTTGTCTGGCACGGGTGACACTGCTGTTGGAAGCATGAATTCTTTCGATTGAGATGCGTAGGGCAGCACACATGTGCCTGCCCATCAGCCCGCAGTATGCAGTGAAAACTGCACCTCATCAATCGCAAGAATGCGGATGTTGGTGCCGGTGCTTGAGCCGACCGGACAAGGCTGTGATCCACATCCCGTGAACCAACTCCGTTATCGTAGCGTCCCTGCATGACGCGCGCGTGACAGCCCGCCCCCGATATTCGCAGCGCCGTCATGACCTTGTCATGGTGCGCGGGCACACTGCTTCTTGTTGGGTTCTTCCTGGCATTCTCTGATTTTGTCCCGCGTCCCGGTAAGGCGCGGGACTTTTTTTTGGCCGCGACCAGTGCGATATAATGTCGTCCCGCTTCTTTTTCCCTGCGCCGCCATGTCCGCTGATACCCCGAACCGCCCGATGTTATACGACCCGACCGAACACCGGATCCGCAGCTTCGTCACGCGCGCCGGCCGGCTGTCGATCGCGCAGGCGCGTGCGCTCGAGGAGCTCGGTCCGAAATTTTTGATCGAGTACGCCAAGACGCCACTCGATTTTGCGCATGCCTTCGGCCGCACCGCGCCCGTGATCCTGGAAATCGGCTTCGGCATGGGCGACACGACCTCGCACATCGCCAAGGGCATGCCGGACAAGGATTTCATCGGCGTGGAAGTGCACACGCCTGGCGTGGGCAGCCTGCTCAAGCAGATCGGCGAACAGGGGCTGACCAATCTGCGCCTGATTCAGCACGATGCGGTCGAGGTGCTCAATCAGATGATTCCGGATGCGTCGCTCGCCGGCGTGCACGTGTTCTTCCCGGATCCGTGGCACAAGGCGCGCCACAACAAGCGCCGCCTGCTGCAGCCGCCGTTCGTCAAGCTGCTGGCGCAAAAGCTGGCGCCGGGCGGCTATCTGCATTGCGCGACCGATTGGGAAGATTACGCGGTGCAGATGCTCGAGGTGCTGGGCGCGGAAACGGCATTGCAGAACACGGCGGACGGCTACGCGCCGCAGCCGGCTTACCGGCCGTTGACCAAGTTCGAGAACCGCGGCCTGAAGCTCGGGCACGGGGTCTGGGATCTGGTGTTCACCAAGAAGTAAAAAAAAAGGGAAGCCGAGGCTTCCCTTTTTGTTTCTGCGTCAGCGTTTAGCTCGCCTTGCGGCTGGCCACCCACTCCTTGACGCGCTCTTCGAGCACGTTTAGCGGCAGCGCGCCGTTACCGAGCACGGTGTCGTGGAAGCCGCGGATGTCGAACTTGTCGCCCAGCTGCGCCTTGGCGCTCTCGCGCAGTTCCGTGATCTTGAGCTGGCCGATCTTGTAGCCGAGCGCCTGGCCCGGCCAGACGATGTAGCGGTCGGTCTCACTTTGCACTTCCACTTCCGCCGTATTCGAATGCGCGTGGAAGAAGTCCACTACCTGCTGGCGGTTCCACTTCTTGCTGTGCAGGCCGGTGTCGACCACCAGGCGAATCGCGCGCAGCATTTCCGACTGCAGGTGGCCATAGTAGCTGTACGGGTCCTTGAAGAAGCCCAGCTCCGTGCCCAGTTCTTCCGAATACAGCGCCCAGCCTTCGACAAACGCGGTGTAGAACGCATACTTGCGGAATTGCGGCTGGTCGGTCAGCTCCTGGCTGATGGCGATCTGCATGTGGTGACCGGGCACGCCTTCATGGAAGGCCGTCGTTTCGATCTCGATCGTCGAACGCTTGGCGAAGTCGCCCGTGTTGACCATCACGCGGCCAGGGCGCTTGCCGTCAGCCGAACCGAGGTTGTACGCCGCACCCGAAGCTTCCTTTTCCTGGAAGCGTTCGACCTGCTCGATCTTCATTTTGCCTTGCGGCAGACGGCCGAACAGCTGCGGAATCTTTTCGTACATCTGGTCGGTGTAGCGCTGGTACAGGTCCACCATCTGCTGACGCGAGGTCGGGTGCAGGGCCGGGTTCTTGTCCAGGCTCGCGTTGAAGCTCTTGATATCCTTGAAGCCCAGTTTTTGCGCCGTCTCCAGCATTCTCGCTTCGATGCGCGCCACTTCGGACAGGCCGATCTGGTGGATCTGGTCGGCTGTCAGGTCGGTCGTGGTCGAGCTCTTGATGCGGAACTTGTACATCGCTTCGCCATTGGGCAGCGACCACAGGCCCGGATCCTTGCGGCCGTGCGGCACATACTCGGCCGCGACGAAGGTGGCGAACTTTTTGTAGGCCGGGACCACGTCATGCTCGATCGCCTTGTAGATGGCGGCGCGCAGGCGCTTCTTGTCGGCGGCGGAGAAGGTGGCAGGGAACTTGCTGGCTGGCGCGGCGAACGGCGACGCGGCCGTCTTCATGGCGGCGATATCGCGGCTCTGGCGCACGATCTTTGGCAGCACGAACTGCGGCGGCATCAAGCCGTCGCGAATGCCGTTCTTCATCTGCACCACGTTCTCGTCGAACACGCGCGGAATCTGGCGCAGGCGGGCGATGTAATCCTCATAGTCCTTGACGGTATCGAAGCTCAGCGCCGCGACCATCTGCGGCAGGTCGATGTGAACGCCCGAATTTTGCAGCACCGGCATTTCATACATCTTCAGGCGCGCGCCTTCGATGTCTTCTTCCAGGCTGCTGATCTTCAGTTCGCGGTTGAGGCGCTCGGCCGGCGACAGGCCCGCCGGATCGATCGCCTTGAAGCGCTGCAGGAAGTCGATATTGGCCTGCAGGTCCGCGTCGATTGCCGCCTGCGAAAAATCGCTCAGCTTGTCGTTGTAGCGCTTGTCGCCGATCTGTGATGCGAATTCCGGACTGGTGCGCATGTTGCGCTCCCAGGTTTCCTTGATCAGGTTGTCGAGCGCGGCGCGGCGCCTGGCCAGGTCGTCGGCGGCGTGGGCGCCGGCCGACAGCGCCAGCGACAGGATCAGGGCCAGGGCCCGCATGGTGGTTGGTAGCTGCATTGATGTCCTTAGTGGTCAAAGTCGTCCCGCTGGGGGAACTGCATTGTATAGGCAATAAACATGCCCATTCAATCACTGTCCGCTGCCCGGGCAACCATCATGCCGCGCGGCGTCCGCGCTGTCCGCGGTCGTCCAGGCGGACGGCCTGTTATGCATATAAAACAATCAACAAAATGGTATCTTTGTTAACGTTAACAGTTATATACTATTTGCTCGGATGCGCAGCCGAATCACCCTTCGAGATCACCACCACAGGACCATAATGAAGAAGATCGGATTCATCGTCACCTCCCTCGCCCTCGCCTCCGGCGGCGCGGTCGCCCTGCCAGTGGACGGCGCCTTTGCCGTCTCCGCCAGCTTCTCGCCCAGCACCGTGGCCGCCGGCGGCAGCACCACCTTCACCTGGGGCGCCGCGGTCGGCGCCTTCTGCGATGTCGACGGCCTGCCTGGCGGCACGCTCAGCGGCCGCAACGGTTCCTATACCTTTGTCGCCACCGCACCCGTGACGGCCTACGTGTCGTGCGAACGCAATGACGTCTTCAGCGGCAAGTCCGCAACCTTGAACGTGACCGATGTGCGCCCGACTGCCACGGCATCGTTCGCGCCAAGCACGGTCTACGTCGGCGGCGCACCGTCGACCCTGAGCTGGAGCTCCACCCAGGCGACCAACTGCACCAGCGCCCAGGTCCCCGGCGTGGCCGGCACCAGCGGCAGCATCGCGGTGCCACCCGCGGCCAGCCCGTCGTCGCAGACCGTCACCGTCACCTGCGCGGGCCCGACCGGCAGCGCCAGCACCGACGCCACGCTGGCCACCGTGCCGGCCGTCGCGCCAGCGAGCGTGACGGTGTTCGTCAACCCGAGCTATCTGTCGGCCCCCAACTTCGTCAACGTGACCTACACCGCGCAAAACGTTACCAGCTGCCAGGGTGGCGGACAGTACTTCATCGCCCAGAGCACCTGGTTCGGTGTGCAGTGCGACGCGCCGGGCGGCACGGTGGCAGGCTACGCGTGGGCGCGGGTCTACCGTCCATGGCCGTTCTCGAACTTCGCGCCAACCCCGCCGATGAGCAAGGATGGCAAGACCGCCATGGCCGCGCCGAAAGCGCTCAGCCTGCCCGTCAATCTCAAGCATCTGGGCATCGATCTGTCGAAGAAGCGTTATGAATACGTCGAAAGCGACATGAACCGCGACGGCGTGCGCGACCTGCTCGTGGTCGACAAGCTCAAGCAGCAAGCCTACATCGTGCTGGGCAAGGGCGGCCAGTATCCGGCGATCAGCAAGACGGTGGAGAAAATCGCCACGATCTCCCAGATCAAATCGGTGTTCGTGCCGGTGTCGAACGCGCCTGGCGAAATCCGCGTGACGCTGGAAAGCCAGCAGTAAAAGTAAGAGCAAGAGCAGGGGCCGCGGCGCGCAGGCTGCGCACCGCGGCATCCCTCAGATCATGTCCATGATCATGGCGACGATTTCGTCGCCATACGAGATCAGCTTTTTCTCGCCCACGCCGGTGACGGTGCGCAGCTCGTTGAGCGAGGTCGGCTTGGCCTTGGCAATCTCGCGCAGCGTGGCGTCGACAAAGATCACGTAAGCGGGCACATTGTGCGCGCGCGCCGTCTCGACCCGCCACCAGCGCAGCTTTTCGAAAATCTCCTGTTCCGACTTCGACAGATCCATCTCCACGTGGCCCTTGGCGGCCGACGGGGCGCGCTTTTGCTTGACCGGTTTCTGGTACTGGCGCAGCTGCACCTTCTGGCCGCCCTTGAGCACCGGGCGCGCCGCGTCGGTCAGCTTGAGCGAGCTGTAGACTTCATGGTCGACCGTGACCAGGCCAAGCGCAATGGTCTGGCGCAGGATCGCGCGCCACTCGGCCTCGGCCCGTTCGGCGCCGATGCCAAACACCGACAGCGAATCGTGATGCCACTGCTTGATGCGGTCGGACTCGACCCCGCGCAGCACGTCGATCACATGGCCGGCGGCAAAGCGCTGGTCGACCCGGTAAATCGCCGACAGCAGCTTTTGCACCGGCACCGTGCCATCGAACGACACCGGCGGAATCAGGCAGGTATCGCAGTTGCCGCAGGGCGTAGCCTGTTCGCCGAAATACTCGAGCAGGCGCGTGCGGCGGCAGGACAGGGTCTCGCACAGGCCCAGCATGGCGTCGAGCTTCATCGACAGCACGCGCTTGAAGGTTTCGTCGGCCTCCGATTCATCGATCATGCGGCGCTGCAGGACCACGTCCTGCAAGCCATACGCCATCCAGGCCGAGGCGGGCATGCCATCGCGTCCCGCGCGTCCCGTCTCCTGGTAGTAGCCTTCGATACTCTTGGGCAGATCGAGGTGACAGACAAAGCGCACGTCCGGCTTGTCGATCCCCATGCCGAAGGCGATGGTGGCGACCATCACGATGCTGTCTTCGCGCAGAAAGCGGGCCTGGTTGGCGCTGCGTTTGGCGTAGTCCATGCCGGCGTGATAGGGCAGGGCGCGGATGCCGTTCTCGTTGAGGAAGTCGGCGGTCTCCTCGACCTTCTTGCGCGACAGGCAGTACACGATGCCGGCGTCGCCGCCATGCTCGGTGGTGATGAAGTCGATCAGCTGCTTGCGGCCGTTGGCCTTTTCCACGATCTGATAGCGGATGTTGGGCCGGTCGAATGAGGAAACGAACTGGCGCGCGTCGCCCAGCTGCAGGCGCAGCGCGATTTCGGCGCGGGTTTGCTGGTCGGCGGTGGCGGTGAGGGCGATGCGCGGCACCTGCGGGAAGCGCTCGTGCAGGATCGACAGCTTGATGTACTCGGGTCTGAAATCGTGGCCCCACTGCGACACGCAGTGCGCCTCGTCGATGGCAAACAGCGCGATGCGCGAGGCCTCGAACAGGTCCAGGCAGCGCTGCGTCATCAGGCGCTCGGGCGCGACGTAGACCAGGTCGATCTCGCCCGTGCGCACCAGGCGCTCGATGCGCATCGATTCCTCGTACGTCTGGGTCGAATTGAGGAAGGCGGCGCGCACGCCCACTTCGGCCAGCGCGTCGACCTGGTCCTGCATCAGCGCGATCAGGGGCGAGACGACCACGCCCACGCCGTCGCGCAGCAGCGCCGGGATCTGATAGCACAGCGACTTGCCGCCGCCGGTCGGCATCAGCACCAGGGCGTCGCCGCCGCTGGCCACATGCTCGACGATCTCGGCCTGCTGGCCGCGGAAGGCCGGATAGCCGAAGACCGTCTGCAGCAGGTCGAGGGCGCGGGCGCCTGTACCGGGATCCATTATTCTACCCAATGGACCCAGCCGAAATGCGACGTTGCCAGCACCATGATGCCGAACGCGATGCGGTACCAGGCGAACACCGTGAAGTCATGGCTGCTGATGTAGCGCAGCAGCCAGCGCACGCACAGGAAGGCGGAGATGAACGCGGCCAGGGTCCCGACGGTAAACAGGGGCAGGTCGGCGGCCGACAGCAGCGCGCGGTTCTTGACCAGCTCGTAGGCGGTGGCGATCATCAGCGTGGGAATCGCGAGGAAGAACGAGAACTCGGTGGCGGCCTTGCGCGTCAGGCCGAACATCATCGAGCCGATGATGGTGGCGCCCGAGCGGCTGGTGCCGGGGATCAGGGCAAAGGCTTGCGCGCAGCCGACCTTGAGCGCGTCGAGCGGGGTCATCTGGTCCACGTCCTGCACGCGCTGCGCGACCGGATTGGCCTTGTTGTGCCGCTCGACCAGCAGGATGATCACGCCGCCGATGATGAATGACAGCGCCACCGGCACCGGGTGGAACAGCTTGGCCTTGATCATCTTCCCGAATGCCAGGCCGAGCACGGCCAGCGGCAGGAAGGCGATGATCAGGTTGATCACGAATTTTTGCTGCTTGCGGTCGCTGAACAGGCCCCGGAATACTTCCACGATACGGACATGGAATTCCCACACGACTGCCAGAATGGCGCCGGACTGGATCACGATCTTGAAAACGTTCGATTTTTCATCGGTGAAGTCGAGCAGGCTGCCGGCCAGGATCAGGTGTCCGGTCGACGAAATCGGCAGAAACTCCGTGAAGCCCTCGACCAGGCCCATCACGATGGCTTTAATCGCAAGAATAATGTCCATTAAACGCTTTTGTTAATTGGTGGAAGAAATGGGGCCGCCAACGCGGCATGCTGCGGGGTCGAAGCTTACCACGAGCCGGGTGCGCGGCCTGTGGCAGCGCGCAGGAAAACTGCGCTTAGGCGCCACGCGCGAGCTTGGCCAGGAAGCGCTCCAGGTTGGGATCGCACCGCCCCAGCGGAATGGCGTCGAAGGGGAACCAGCGCACCGCGACGAATTCGCCCGCGTCGAACACGAGTTGTTGGCTGCGGGCGATCACAATTTGATACCAGAGAGAAACATCGGTATGTCCGGCAGTCAGGCCGACCGTGGTTGTCACCGTCACCATCAGGGGCGGCCCGACCGGGTGCGGCAAGCCAACGCCCAGCTCTTCCCGCAATTCGCGTTCCACCGTCGCGCGCGGATGCTCGCCCTCATCCACATGGCCGCCGGTCGGCAGCCACAGCTGGGCATTGCGGTGGTCGGCCAGCAGCACGTGGCTGCCGTCATGGACGACGAAGTATGACACCAGATGGCGCGGCGGCGTGGCAGGCTTGGCCAGGCGGCACAACTGGGCGCCGGAATCGATCCAGGCCAGCGTGTCGGCGATCTGTTGCTGTTCAAGGTCGTCCAGCGGGACGATGTTGCAGACTTCTTGACGGATGAGGGCGCGCATCAGGATGCCGCGGCTTGTAGCTTGAAAACGAAATTCATGCGCTGACGATGGTGATGTGGGGCAGCGTCTGCTAGATTGATGCCTTTCGATCAACCTCGCCCGCCGGAGCAACATGGTAGCAGATGCCTATGACGATTACAGCATCCTGAAGCAGGCCTTCCTGCAAACGCAGGGGTATGGCGCCCGTGCCGACTTGCCGGCCGATCTGGTGCAGCGCTTGGCCCGGTTCTGCGATACCCACGCCAACGACATGATGATGACGTATTACGCTTCGTCCCTGCTCGACCAGTTCTGGCGCAAGCGCACCGCGGCACGGCGTGAACGCTTCGTCAGTCTGATGAACGCGCACATGGCATGCAAGTCGGCCCTGCTGGCGCTGCTAGGCAATCTGCAGCATCGCGATCGGCTGTTTGGCGATGCCTGTTTCGCGCTGATGCCGGTGTGGGCTGGCGTCCGGGACTTGCCTGCCGGTCATCATAAGGCAAACCAGTTTCACCATCATGCGCGCTTCTTCCGGGCCGATGAACTGGACGAGGCCTACCGTTGTGTCCTGGCGATGCCAAACCCGTACCGTACCCGCGCCGTGGCCGCGTTGTATCCCTATGTCGGCCCGCACAGGCAGGCAGACATCCTCACCGCGCTGTTTGCGGAAGTTGAGCAGCAAAACTGGGAAGCCGATGCACAGCTGCGGCGCCTGTTTTCCAAGATCGATCCTGCGCTCCGCACCGGCGTCGTGCACCGCTACCTGGAAACGCCGGGGCTGAGCGAACATGATCTTGCTTATTTCGTCATTCATAACGCGCAATGGCTGGTTCCCCACGATGCACGCGCAATCGCGGTCCGATTGCGCAGTTTTAAGTCGGATTACCTGCGCATCCGCAGTGTCCTGAAACTGGCGGATCACTTGCCCGCGCAGGAGATCACGGTCCTGTGCGAGCAGTTCCTGGCATCGTTTGGAAAATGGGCTGCCAGTTCGGCGCTAATTCACAGCCTCTTTCACGTCAGCGCTTTCACATCACTGAGTCGCGCGGACATCGTCTTCATGGCATTGGCAAAGATCGCACAGATTGATGATAGTCAGGAGGAAGTATGGAATCAGGAAAAATACAACCTGCTCTCCTTTCTGGCGCCACACCTGCAAGAAGAGCACCGCGATGCCGCCTTTGCAATTGCGCACACGGTCAGAGGCGGGTACCGGTATCGCCTCTGTGCGCGCTTGCGCCGGCATTTCACCGCGCCGGGCACGCCCTTCGTCATGCGCGCCGTGTCCATTATTTATTAGTGCGGTGCAGTGGCTCGTTCCAGGGTATCGAGCCAGACCATCGCATGCTCGCGGCTGCTGCCGCACATCTCGGCCGATGGCTGCAGTCCCGCGCAAAAGGCAGGCCGCTCCGGCTTGCCGAAGATCGCACAGCCGTTATCGTCCCTCAGCTGCACGCAGCGCACGCCCGCCGGCTTACCGTTCGGCATACCGGGAATGGGCGAGGTGATCGAGGGCGCGGTGCAGCAGGCGCCGCAGCCAGGGCGGCAGGCGAGTGGCTGGTCGTTAAGGTTCATGGCGCCAGTATACCGTGCGCGCCGCGTGCGGACGTCTACTTCGCTTTGCGCGACGACCAGTGCACATGCACGATCACCCAGTCATCGTCCTTTTTCTCGAGCATGGCTGTCTCGACGCCGAACGAATGCACGGGCTTGCCTTTGACCGACCCCGTAGTCTCGGTTTCTTCCAGCACGGTGGCGGTGGCGCCGTCAATCCGTTCGCTGTGGCGCAGCACCTTGCGCAACGTCGTTTTGCTGAAGTCGATATCGCCCTGCAGGTGGTGGCCGGCGTACTCGTCGCGCGAGCGCTCGACGTAGCCCGATTCGTAGATCATGACGGCAGGGCTCATCAAGGCCAGCGCCTTGTCCTTGTCGCCTGCGCGCAGCGCCGTATGGAATGCGCTCACCGTCTCCGACGGCGTGGCCGCCATCGCGCCAGTGCCGAGCAGGGTCGCGCACAGGAGCAGTACAAGCTTGTTCATCGTTGGCCTTTCGTTTGTCCGCACGTCAATGGCCCTGATGGCCGCCTTTGGTCACCTGCAAAACCTGTTCGCCCGGCTTGGCGGCCATGCGGTCGGCGTCCGGTGCGCGCGCCGCGGCCGGCGCGGCTGTCGCGCCGGTAGGCAGTTCCCATGCCACGCTGCCGGGCGGATGCTGGTACCAGCCCGGATCCTTGTAGTCGCCGCGCGCCTGACCCTTGCGCACCTTCATGGTGGTAAACATCCCGCCCATGCCGATCGCGCCGAACGGCCCAGTCCCGGTCATCATCGGCAGCGTGTTCTCGGGCAGCGGCATTTCCATCTCGCCCATGTCGGCCATGCCCTTGTCGCCCATGACCATGTAATCCGGTACCAGCTTGTTGATCTTCGAGAGCACGTCGCGCTGGTCGACCCCGATCATGGTCGGCACGCTGTGGCCCATGGCGTTCATGGTGTGATGCGATTTATGGCAGTGGAAGGCCCAGTCGCCCGGCTCGTCAGCGACGAATTCGATCGCCCGCATCTGGCCGACGGCGATGTCGGTCGTGACCTCCGGCCAGCGCGCCGCTGGCGGCACCCAGCCGCCGTCGGTACCGGTGACGGTAAATTCATGGCCATGCAGGTGAATCGGGTGGTTCGTCATGGTCAGGTTGCCGGCCCGGATGCGCACCCGGTCGCCCTGGCGCATCACCATCGGGTCGATCCCGGGGAAGGCGCGGCTGTTGAAGGTCCACAGATTAAAGTCGAGCATGGTGTTGACCTTGGGCGTGAAGCTGCCCGGGTCGATGTCGTAGGACGCCAGCAAAAAGCAGAAGTCGCGATCCACCTTCATGAACGCCGGGTTCTTCGGGTGGGTGATCCACAGGCCCATCATCCCCATCGCCATCTGCGTCATTTCGTCGGCATGCGGGTGGTACATGAAGGTGCCGGCGCGGCGCGCGACAAATTCGTACACGAACGTCTTGCCCGGGGCGATACCCGGCTGGGTCAGGCCCGTGACGCCGTCCATGCCGTTGGGCAGGCGCTGGCCATGCCAGTGCATGCTGGTGTGCTCCGGCAGCTTGTTGGTGACAAAGATGCGCACCCGGTCGCCCTCGACCACTTCGATGGTCGGTCCGGGCGACTGGCCGTTGTAGCCCCACAGGTTGGCCTTCATGCCGGGGGCAATTTCGCGCACCACCGGTTCGGCGACCAGGTGGAACTCCTTGACGCCATCCTTCATGCGCCACGGCAGCGTCCAGCCGTTGAGGGTGACAACGGGGTTGTAGGGGCGCCCGTTGGGCGGCGCCAGCGGGGCCTGCGTGGCGGCGTGCTCCATCAGCACCGCTTCCGGCAGCGATGCGGCGCCTGCCCGCGTGACGACCGCACCGGTGACGGCTGCGCCCGCGCCTTTGAAGAAACTCCTGCGTGACACCATGTTCGCTTCCTTGTCAGTGTTGGGCAGCGCCCGCGCCGTTGCCGGCCGCGCCGGTGGGGCCGCGCAGCGTGGCGCTGCGGCCGCCGCTGCCCGTCAGCGCCGCTTGCAGGGCGGCGTCGGCGATCCAGTAATCGCGCTGCGCCTCGATGGCGGCGTTGACGCTGGCGACCTGCTCGCGCGCGTCGGCCAGCAGCTCGAATACGCTGATCAGCATGCCGTTGTAGCGCAGCAGCTGTTCGTCCGAGATGCGCTTTTTCAGGGGGACGATTTCATCGCGGTAGTGGCGCGCCAGGTCGTAGGCGGTGCGGTAGCCCGAATAACTTTCGCGCACCTGCGAGCGGGCGTCGATGGCGATGCCGGCAGCGCGCTGGGCGGCCTGCAGATACATCGCCTCGGCCCTGGCAACACGCGCACCGCTCCAGTCGAACAGGGGAATCTGCAGTTCGATTTCATAGCCATTGGCGCGGCTGCCGTCCGCGCCCTGGCTGCGCAGCCACGACAGGTCCAGCAGATTGACAAAGCGCGTCGCGCGCGTCAGTCCCAGCGACGAGGCCAGCCCGGCCAGCTCCTTTTGCGCCATCAGCACGTCGAGCCGGTTGGCCATGGCTTGCGCTTCGGCGTCCGGCAGCGCGCGCGGAGCGGGCGGCAGCTCAGGCAAGCGCTCGGGCAGGCGGAACGCGGTGTCCTGGCCCCACAACCCCATCAGGCGGGTCAATTGTTCGCGTTCGACCGTGCGGGCGTGGCGCGCGCGCGCCAGCTGGGCCACGGCATCGGCGTAGAAGGCTTGTTCGCGCGCCTGCTGCAGGCGGCTCCAGTTGCCGGCGTCGGCCATGCGGCGCGCCAGGCTGGCACTGGCTTCCGCGGCGCTCTTGACCTGTTCCATGTACGTGGCGCTTTGCTCGGCCGCGACTGCCGCGTACCAGGCGCGCCTGGTCTCGTCGGCGATGCGCAGGGCCTCGGCGGCGGTGCGCAGTTGCGCCGCCTCGAAGCGGCGCGCTTCGAGCGGACGGGCTAGCGGCATGGTCAGCAGGCCCATCACCGGCAGCATCAGCTGGCGTTCGATCTCGACCCCGTCCCGGCCGCGCAGGCGGCTGAAGGTGAAGACGGGATTGGGCACGCGCGACGCCTGCACCAGGTCGGCCTCGGCGATGCCCAGTTCCGCGTAGCCGGCCTGCAGGGCAGGGTTGTTGAGCAGGGCGATGTCGACCGCGGCCGTGGGCGTGAGCGGCGCGCCCAGCAGCGCGGCGATATGGGCCTGGCGCGCGGACGGCGCCACGGCGGGAATGGGCTGGCCGCGCGCGGCGGCCAGCTGCCGCACCTGGTCCTGGCCGCCGTCGGGCGAGAACGTGGTGCAGCCGGCCAGCGCGGCGGCCAGGGCCAGCGCGCAGAGGCGCAGGGAAGGTGGCGAGCGGCGCATCAGTGCTGGTGCTCCGCGTGCGGGTCGGCTGGCTTGGCCGGTGCCGGCTTGGCGCCGTGCGTGGACATGTCGTGCGTGGACATGTCGTGCTGCTTCATGTCGTGCTCCTTCATGTCGTGCTCCTTCATGTCGTGCTCCTTCATGTCGTGCGGCTTGGTGTCATTCGGCTGCATGTCGTGCATGGCATGCGGCCTGCCATGGCCGGCGTGGCCGCCTTGCGCGCCGATGGCGGCGTTGCTGTCCTTCCAGCTGGCCGCAGTCGGTTCGCGGTCGGCCTGGTAGCCGGCAAAGGCCGAGTCGTAGACCAGCGGCGGCACCGGCGCGGCCGCAGCGAGCGGATCGGGCCGGCCTGGCGGCGCGGCAAGCGCAGTTGCGCTGCTCAACGCGAGCAATACCAGCAGACTCGGGCGATGCGACGGCATGGGCGTGCTCCTGTCAGTAAGCCAGGGTGGCCGGATAGCCAGCCTTTTCAAGCGCATCGACCACGGTGATCGGCTTGCTCGAGGTTTCTACCTGGACCATATGGTGATGCATGTCGAAACCGATCTGCGCGTTCGGGTCGAGCTGCTTCAAGGTCTTTGTAATGACACCCGAACAATGACTGCAGCTCATGTCGGGGACTTTCAATGTAATCATCCTGCCACTCCTGTGATGTTATCGCTATTCTGGACGTTCCCACCGTAGGAAGGTCAAGAGGGCAGTGCTGCGGCGGCGCACGCTTGACCTTACTATAATGGGAAGGTGGATGATAGCCGCAATGCAGCGTCACAGGGAGTCAATCATGAGCAGCGCCGTCCTAACCGGTTCCAGCGAACAGCGCGAGTTGGTGCTCGATGTCGGCGGCATGACGTGCGCGTCCTGCGCCGGGCGCGTGGAAAAGGCCCTGCGCGCCGTGCCCGGCGTGCTGGACGCGACGGTCAATCTGGCCACCGAGCGCGCCACCGTGCATGGCGGCCAGGTCAGCGCCGCGCAGCTGGTCGGCGCGGTCGAGCAGGCAGGCTATACGGCCAGTGCAAGGGGCGGGGAGGCCGCCGCACCGGCGCCCCAGCCAGCGCCGGCGCGGTTGTCGGAGGCGGCGTTCATCGCCCTGTCCGCCGCCCTGACGGCGCCGCTGCTGCTGCCGATGTTGGCCCAGGCCGCCGGCGTGCACCTGATGCTGCCCGCCTGGTTTCAGTGGCTGCTGGCCACGCCGGTGCAGTTCTGGATCGGTGCCCGTTTCTACCGCGCCGGCTGGCACGCCCTGCGTTCCGGCAGCGGCAACATGGATCTGCTGGTCGCCCTGGGCACCAGCGCCGCCTATGGCCTGAGCCTGTACCAATGGCTGGGCGAGGGTAGCAGCCACCTGTATTTTGAAGCGGCCGCCGTGGTCATCACGCTGGTGCGGCTCGGTAAATGGCTGGAAGCGCGGGCCCGGCGCCAGACCACGGAGGCGATCCGCGCCCTCGAAGCCCTGCGCCCCGACCGCGCCACCATCCGCGAGGGCAGCGTCGAGCGCAGCGTGCCGATTGCCGCGCTGCGGGTGGGCGACCTGGTGGTGATCCGGCCGGGCGAACGCATTCCCATGGATGGCACGGTCATCGAGGGTAGCAGCCATGTCGATGAATCCCTGCTCACCGGTGAAAGCCTGCCGATCAGCAAGGGCCCGGGCCTGGCGCTGATCGGCGGCGCCGTCAACGGCGAAGGCTTGCTGCTGGCGCGCGCCGCCGCCATCGGCGCGGAAACGGTGCTGGCGCGCATCATTCGCGCGGTCGAAGATGCGCAGGCCGGCAAGGCGCCCATCCAGCGCCTGGTCGACCGGGTCAGCGCCGTGTTCGTGCCCGCCATCGTCGGCATTGCCGTGCTCACGTTTGCGCTGTGGACCGTGCTGGGCGGCGACTGGCGCCTGGCCCTGATCAATGCCGTGGCCGTGCTGGTCATTGCCTGCCCCTGCGCCCTGGGCCTGGCCACGCCCACCGCCATCATGGCCGGCACCGGCGTGGCGGCCCGGCACGGCATTCTGATCAAGGATGCGCAGGCGCTGGAATTGCTGCACGGCGTGCAAGTCATCGCCTTCGACAAGACCGGCACCCTGACTGCCGGCAAGCCGCGCCTGACGGCCTGCAGCGCCGCCGATGGCGACGACCAGGCCATGCTGGCGCTGGCGGCCGCCGTCCAGCGCGGCAGCGAGCATCCGCTGGCGCGCGCCGTGGCCGCGGCGGCGCAGGCGGCCGGCATCGCTACGGCCCCGGCCAGCGATACCCGCTCGGTCGCCGGCTTCGGCGTGACGGCCACGGTCGGCGGCCAGGCGCTCATCCTGGGCAATGCGCGCATGCTGGCCGCGCAAGGCATCGACATGGCCCCCATGGCGGGCGCGGCGCAGGCGCATGCCCGGGCCGGCGACACGGTGTCGTGGCTGGCCCGCCTGACGCCCGAAAAAGCCCTGATCGGCCTGCTTGCCTTTGGCGACACGCTCAAGCCCGAGAGCGTCGACGCCGTGCGCCGCCTGCGCGCGGCCGGCCTGCGCACCGTCATGCTCACGGGCGACAATGAAGGCAGCGCCGCCCATATCGCCGCCGCCCTGGGCATCGACGAGGTGCACGCCCAGGTGCTGCCGCAAGACAAGGCCGCCATCATTGCCGGCCTGCGCGCACAGGGCTTGCGGGTAGCGATGGTGGGCGACGGCATCAACGATGCGCCCGCGCTGGCCGCCGCCGACATCGGCATTGCCATGGGCGGCGGCACCGATGTGGCCATGCAGTCGGCGGGCGTGACGCTGATGCGGGGCGACCCGCGCCTGCTGGTCGACGCGATCGACATTTCGCGCCGCACCTACGGCAAGATTCGCCAGAACCTGTTCTGGGCCTTTGTCTTCAACGTGATCGGCGTGCCGCTGGCCGCCTTCGGCATGCTCAACCCCATGCTCGCTGGCGCTGCCATGGCGTTTTCCAGCGTGACCGTGGTCAGCAATGCACTCTTGCTCAAACGCTGGGCACCCAAGGGAACATGATGGAAACACTGGAAATGCACGACGCCCGCCTGCAGGGCTTGCACAATATCGGCGGGGCCGCCAAGGCCTCGGGCGTCTCGGCCAAGATGATCCGCCATTACGAAGCGATCGGCCTGATCGAGGCGGCCAAGCGCACCGACGCCGGATATCGCCTGTACAGCGAGCGCGACGTGCAGGTGCTGCAATTTATCCACCGCAGCCGCGCGCTGGGCTTTTCGCTTGAGCAGATCCGCACCCTGCTGGCGCTGTGGCAAGACAAGCAGCGCGCCAGCAAGGATGTGCGCGCCATGGCCAAGCGCCACATCGCCGAACTCGACGACAAGATCGCCGCCATGCAAGCCATGCGCCGCACCCTGGAACAGCTCGCTTCGCGCTGCCACGGCGACCACCGCCCCGACTGCCCTATACTGGACGATTTATCGCTGGGTTGAAACATGCTCTCCATTCTCGGACGTTGCGCCGCCTGCAGCCTGGGCACGGCGCTGATCTACGCGATCACCTCGCGCATTTTCGATGCGTTCGCCGTGGCCCCGCTCACCATCGTGTTTGCCAGTCCCATGTGGATGATCGCCTTTGCGCGCTATCTGGTCGAGCTGATGCCGGCCTTTCACCGCAAGGCCAAGCGCGATGCGCTGGAAGTGTGGAACGGGCGCTACTACGCTTATGGCATGCACCAGCTGCGCCTGTTCCTGATCGACGAGGTGATCTGGATTCCCGCCGCCGACCTGGCGGCCATTCTGGCGCCGCCGCCCGACCAGCGCGAACTGCGCTACCTGGGCGCCGAGCAGGGCACCATTCCCGGCCAAAAAATGCTCGGTTTCACCGAAGCGGGACTGTTGCGCCTGCTCGCGACGCGCACCGGCACGCGCCGCGCCACCCACGACATGATTCGCTTCAAGCACTGGCTGGAAAAGGAAACCTTACCCAACCTGCGCCGTCTGCCGTCCTCGGCAATCTAGTGGGCGCGCCCGGCGCCGGACTTCTTGCCGCCGCCCGAGAGCTGGTTTTCCGTCGCCCAGGCGCGGCGCTTGGCCTCGTCCTCGGGCACGCCTTTTTTCTCGTAGCCTTGTTCGATGTGCTCGGCCTGCCGCTTTTGCTTGTCGGTATAGGCGCTTTTGTCTCCCTTGGGCATGGTGGTCTCCCCGCGTCACGATGAAAGTGCCATGTTAATGGTGCCGGCAGGAGGGCGGCGCACCGGATACACACTTGCGCGCGGGCGCGCGACTGCGCATACTCTGCTGCCGCTGGAACAAGAATGTTGTCTTTTGACTCATTTCACATTGCTTGACGTCACACCGGCCCCCGACTATATTAATGACTCGCAAGTAAGTTACTGGAAGAGAAGCATGCAATGCCCCTTTGAGATGAAGCCGCGCTGGGAACGTCGCAAGGATGCGCGTCCGCAGGAATTGCTTGCCGCCGCCCTCGACCTGTTTGTCGAGCGCGGCTATGCCTCGACCCGGCTGGAAGACGTGGCCAAGCGCGCCGGCGTTTCCAAGGGCACGCTGTACCTGTATTTCACCAACAAGGAAGAGCTGTTCAAGGCCGTCGTGCGCGAAAACATCGTGCCCGCCCTGGGCGAGGCCGAAGACATCATTTCCACCTTCGAAGGCCATTCGGCCGAGCTGCTGCGCTGCGTCGTCATGGGCTGGTGGGAGCGGCTGGGGGCCACCAAGGCGTCCGGCATCATCAAGCTGGTCATGGCGGAATCGGGCAATTTCCCCGATCTGGCCCTGTTTTACCAGGATGAAGTCATTTCGCGCAGCACCGCCATGATGGCGGGCATGTTCGAGCGGGGCATCGCGCGCGGCGAGTTTCGCCCCATGAACGTCAAGGTCATGACCCAGGTGTTGATCGCCCCCATGCTCATGCTCATCACCTGGAAGCATTCGGTCGGGCCCTGCTCGGCCGAGCAGTGCGAGCCGCTCGATTTCCTCGAAGCCTTCCTGGACATGACGCTGCGCGGCTTGCTGCCGCCGGCCCCTGCCTGAGAGGGGCCAACAACGTCAGATCGGCAATTTCAGGGGTTCATTCCCTCAAAACTGCAGACTGTCGCAATTTCCCGCGATCTTGGCAGGCATCTCGTTAAGATGTGCTTACTGAGGCCGTTCAACGATAAAATATCGGATTATCATTTTTCCACCGAGTACATACGATGAATATCGAACAAGCCCGCTTTAACATGATTGAACAGCAGATCCGCCCTTGGAACGTGCTGGACCAGGACGTGCTGGACCTGCTGCTGGTCGTCAAGCGCGAGGACTTCGTCCCCGACGCCTACAAGGCGCTGGCGTTTGTCGATACCGAAATCCCGCTGCCAGGGGGCGAAAACATGTTCACGCCCAAGCTGGAAGCGCGCCTGATGCAGGAAGTACTGGTCAAGAAACATGAAACGATCCTGGAAATCGGCAGCGGTTCCGGTTACATGGCCGCGCTGCTGGCGCACAAGGGCCGGCACGTGACCACTGTCGAGATCAAGCCGGAACTCAAGGCCCTGGCCGAAGCGAACCTGGCGCGCGCGGGCGTGGCCAACGTCACCGTGGAACTGGGCGATGGCGCCAACGGCTGGAGCCATGGCGCGCCGTTCGACGTGATCGTCATTTCCGGCGCGCTGGAGAGCTTGCCGGACGCCTTCCTCAAGCAGCTGAAGGTAGGCGGGCGGATTGCCGCCATTGTCGGCCAGGCACCGGTGATGTCTGCCCAGATCGTGACGCGGGTGTCGGAAACGGCCTATGACACGGTCAAGGTATTTGAAACCAACGTCAAGCCGCTGACCGCCGCGGCCACGTCGCACTTCACGTTTTAAGCGATGAATCACCTCACCGCAGCGGAGTTGGCCGCCTGGCTGGCCGACCCCGCGCGCACCCCGCCGCTGTTGCTGGACGTGCGCGAAGATTGGGAGTTGGCGCGTTGCCAGATCCCCGGTTCGATCCAGATCGTGATGAACACGATACCGGCCCGGATCGAGGAACTCGACGAGGATGCCGAGATTGTCTGTATCTGCCACCACGGTGCGCGCAGCATGCAGGTGGCCGCCTTCCTCGAGCGCCACGGTTTTGCCAGGATGTTTAATTTGACAGGCGGCATACACGCCTGGGCTGTGCAGGTCGACAGCGCCATGCCCACCTACTGACGCTTGCGCGGCATGGGGGCGGATGCGCCGTCTTTAACTTTACGATGATGACTCCCATGGAGAATGCAATGCAGAAACCCACCCTCGCCGTGCTGATCGCCAGTGCACTGTTCTCGATGAATGCACAGGCGGCCGACCTGATCCAGGTCTACCAGCAGGCCATGGCCAACGACGCCACCTATGCGAGCGCACGCGCATCGCTGGCCGCCGGCAAGGAGCGGGTTCCCCAGGGCCGCGCCGCGCTGTTGCCCACCGTTAGTTTCGACGGCAGCGTGGTCAGGAACGATTTCGACAATTCCCCATGGAACGAGGGCGCCATCGGCTCCAACGGTCCCGTCGTCGGCGGCAGCGCCAACTACACGACCACCACCAACACGCTGACCTTGCAGCAGCCATTGTTCCGCTGGGCCAACTGGCAGACCTATCAGCAAAGCAAGCTGCAGCAAGCCATCAGCGAAGCCCAGTTTGCCCAGGCCCAGCAAGACTTGATCACCCGCGTGGCGCAAGCCTATTTCGACGTGCTGGCCGCCGAAGATACGCTGGAACTGTCGCGCGCCCAAAAGACCGCCACCACCGAACAGCTGGCCTCGGCCAAGCGCAACTTCGAGGTCGGCACCCAGACCATTACCGACACCCACGAAGCGCAGGCAGCCTACGACCTGGTGGTGGCGCAGGAATTTGCCGCCATCAATGACCTGGAAAACAAGCGCAGCATCTTGCAAGCCATCATCGGCACCGCCCCGGGCACGCTGTCGCCGCTCAAGCCGGGCGTGCAGCTGAGCGCACCGGAACCGGCACAGATCGAACCCTGGGTCTCGGCTGCCGAAAGCCAGAACTATGGCGTGGTCAGTTCCGAACTGTCGTACGAGTCGGCCAAGCGCGACATCCAGAAGAGCCGCGCCGGCCATTATCCGACGCTCGACCTGATTGCCAACGCGCGCCGCCAGACCAACGGCGGCCAGATCAACACCATTTCCGGCACCACCAATACGCGCGCCATCGGGATCCAGTACAGCGTGCCCCTGTTTAACGGGTTTGGCGTGACCAGCCGCGTGCGCGAATCGATCGCGCTCGAAGACAAGGCCCGCAACGACCTCGAAGCGACGCGCCGCAATGCCGCCAACGGCGCCCGCCTCGCTTATCTGGGTGTCAACAGCGGCCTGGCCCAGGTCAAGGCGCTGCAGGCGGCGGAAGTGTCGAGCACCTCGGCGCTCGAATCGAACAAGCTCGGCTACCAGGTGGGCGTGCGCATCAATATCGACGTGCTCAATGCCCAGCGCCAGCTGTACCTGACCCGCCGCGATCTGTCGCGCGCGCGTTACGACACCATCATGAATGGCCTGCGCCTGAAAGCGGCAGCCGGTTCGCTGCGCGAAGCCGATCTGGGGCCGGTCAACAATTTGCTGGCCAAGTAAATACCGCGTCGCCCTCGCGCAGGCGGGGGCGACGTTGCTGTTGTGTTTCGTCACATCCCCCAAATCAATTCCGGATTTCACGATATAGTGATCTTTGTTTGTCCCTTCCGGAAATGACGACGTGATCGAACCGCACGACCCGCCTGACGAAATCGAACGCATCGCGGCCCTGTGCCGCCTGCATGTGCTCGACACCCCGGCCGACGACCGGTTCGACCGCATCACTGCCATTGCCCAGCGCCTGTTCCATGTGCCGATCGCCCTCATTTCCCTGGTCGATGGCGAGCGCCAGTGGTTCAAGTCGCGCGCCGGTCTGGACACCATGGAAACGCCGCGCAACATCTCGTTCTGCGGCCATGCGATTCTGGAAGAACGCCCCTTCATCATCAACGACGCGCTGGCCGATCCGCGCTTTGCCGACAACCCGCTGGTGATCGGTCCGCCCCACCTGCGCTTTTACGCCGGCATTCCGATTCACGAATCGGGCGGCTGGCGGGTCGGCACCTTTTGCCTGATCGATACGTCGCCGCGCGCCTTTTCCGTCAGCGACCTGGCCGCCCTGCGCGAACTGGCGCACTGGGCCGAGACCGAGCTCAATCTGTATTCGCTCTCGCAGGCGACCGCCATCACGCGCGAAAAGGAAGCGCGCCTGCAAGCGATCGTCGAACACGCGGGCGACGCCATCGTCACCATCGACGACCGCGGTGTCGTCGAAACCTTCAACCCCGCCGCCCAGCGCATCTTCGGCTACCGCGCCGACGAAGTGGTGGGGCAGAGCGTCACCCGCCTCGGTGCGCGCCACTACCGCGACACCATCATGCAAATGGTCGCGTCGCTGGCGCGCGATGGCCTTGCCGGTGTCGTGCCGGCCAACCGCCAGGTGTTTGCCCAGCGCCGCGACGGCACCCGTTTCCCCGCCAACGTGGTGGTCAGCGAGATGCGGATCGGTAAGCGGCGCGCCTTCACTGCCCTGGTGCGCGACATTTCCGAGCGGCGCAGGTCGAGCGACGATATCCGCCGCCTGAACCGCCACCTGGCGGAAACGCTGGGCTTGCAGCAAGCCATTCTTGACAGCACCGACTACGCCATCATTTCCGTCAATTCGATCGGCCAGGTCACGATGTTCAACGATGGCGCCAAGCGCATGCTGGGCTACAGCGAAGACGAGATGCGCACCCAGGACAAGCTCGAGCGCCTGCACGACCCGGCCGAACTGGCGGCCCGCCGCGCCCACCTGGCCCAGGAGCTGGGGCGCCCCATCCGCGGCGGCGCCGACGTCTTCATCGCCAAGGCGCGCGAGGGCAAGCGCGACGAGAGCGAATGGACCTATATCCGCAAGGATGGCACCCGGCTGCCCGTGATGCTGTCGATTTCGGCGGTCTGGGATGAAGACCACAAGCTGGCCGGGTTCGTGGGGATTGCCCAGGACTTGAGCGAGCGCAAGAAAATCGAGCAACTCAAACAGGAATTCATTTCCACCCTGTCGCACGAATTGCGCACGCCCCTGACCTCGATCCGCGGTTCGCTGGGCCTGCTGGCGGGCGGCGCCGTTGGGCCCGTCTCGCCCAAGGCCCAGACCCTGCTCGACGTGGCCAACAAGAATTGCGACCGCCTGGTGCGCCTGATCAACGATATTCTCGACGTGGAAAAGATCGAGTCCGGCGCCATGCGCTTCGATGCCGTGGTCCAGCCGCTGCTGCCGCTGGTCGAGCAGGCGGTGGCCGCCACCACCGCCTACGCCACCCAGTACCAGGTCAGCTTCGATGTGCGCGCCGACCGCGACGACCTGCAGGTGGCGGTCGACGCCGACCGCCTGACCCAGGTGATCGTCAATCTGCTGTCGAACGCCTCCAAGTTCGCGCCGGCCGGCGACGTGATCGAGGTGCGCCTGCGCCGCCGCGAGCACAGCGTGCGCCTGTCGGTGATCGATCACGGGATCGGCATTCCGGCCGCTTTTCATGACCGCATCTTCCAGAAGTTTGCCCAGGCCGACGGTGCCGACAACCGCGCCAAGGGCGGCACTGGGCTGGGCTTGAACATCACCAAGGCCATCGTGGAAAAGCATTGCGGCACCATCGACTTCATCAGCGAACCGGGTATACGCACCGAGTTCTATTTCGACCTGCCGCTGGCGGCGGACCCGGCAAAAGCGTAATCTGGAACCGATATGAGCGAACTCAATTTAGTGCTGTACGTCGAAGACGACCCCGATATCCAGATGGTCGCGCAAATGGCGCTGGAGGTGGTGGGCGGCCTGGCCCTGCGCGCCTGCAGCTCGGGACGCGAAGCCGTCACGGCGGCCAGTGCTTGCCAGCCCGACCTGATCCTGCTCGACGTCATGATGCCCGACATGGATGGCCCGGCCACCCTGGCGGCGCTGCGCCAGCTGCCGGCCACCGCCACCACGCCGGTCATCTTCATGACGGCCAAGGTGCAGGCGGCCGAGGTGGCGCACTACAAGGATCTGGGCGCGATCGGCGTGATCGCCAAGCCCTTCGACCCCATGCAGCTGGCCCAGCAGGTACGCCAGCTGTGGCTCAAGGCGGGCCTGTGAACACGCCTGACATGCAGGGCCAGGTTGACCTGATGGGCAAGGTGTTCGTGGGCCGCCTGCCGGTGCGCTTCGAAAAGATGCGCGACGCGCTGGACCAGTGCCGCGCGGGCGCGGCCGATCCGGCCGCCGGCCTGACCGAGCTGCACCGCCTGCTTCATTCGCTGGCCGGGGCGGCCGGCACCTTCGGTTTCGATGCCCTGGGGCTGCGGGCCAAGGCCATCGAGCATGACGTCAAGCGCCTGCTGGCCAGCGGTGCGCACAGCGACGCCGACATCGATGGCTTGGCGCAAGCGCTGACCAATTTACAAGAGACACGATAGAGAGACACCATGGATAAATCGCTCGTATTTAGCAAGACCGCCAAGGGCATGACGGAATTTAAGTCCGGCGGCAAGAACCTGGCGCGCGAACAGGCGCGCATTCTGTCCCTGATCAATGGCAAATCGAGCATCGCCGAACTGCTCGAGCATGGCGCCTTGTTGGAGGGGAAATACGCTGCCGTCATCCATTCCCTGGTCGAGCAGGGCTTGATCCGCATCTTCGACAACAGCAAATACCATGACAATACCGTCGAATGGAGCGCGGGAAGCGACGATGACGAGTTTCCCGATGTGCTGCCATCGATGACCGTGCAGGAACTGTCGCCCCAGGAAAGCGTGCAGATCTGGGCCCAGGCCAAGCGCGGGGCCAGCGAACTGAAGTCGTCCGGGTTTTATTCCTATGGCAGCAACAAGGCAGTCTTGTCGCTGGTCGGCGGCGAAGTCGGCTTGCGCGCGCTGGTGGTGGAAGACGACGAGGAATTGGCCGAACTGCTGGTGGTGCTGCTGTCGGAAAAGGGCATTCTGGTCGAGGTGGCGCAAGACGTGCCGCAGGCGCTGGCCGCCATCCATGGGGACGCGCCGCCCGACATCGTGCTGCTCGATATCGTGCTGCCCGGCCAGGCCGGCAAGGATGGCTTCGACGTGCTGTCGTACATCCGGCGCCAGCAGGGCTGGTCGCGCGTACCCGTCATCATGGTGACGTCGGAAGTGTCCGACGACCAGGTCATGAAGGGCCTCAAGGCCGGCGCCGACGGCTACATCTTCAAGCCGTTCAAGTGGGAAGCGCTCTACGCCTGCATCAAGGATACGATCGGGATTTAAGACAGGCCGGCGCCGCGCGCGCCATCCTTGCGCTCGATCAGTTCGATCTTGTAGCCGTCCGGGTCGGTGACAAAGGCAATCACGGTGCTGCCGCCCTTGACCGGACCCGGCTCGCGCGTGACGTTGCCGCCGTTGGCGCGCACCGAGTCGCAGGCCGCCACGATGTCGTCGGCCGAAATGGCCAGGTGGCCGTAGGCCGTGCCCATCTCGTACTTGTCCACACCCCAGTTGTAGGTCAGTTCCAGCTCCGCGTGCTCCGGATTGCTGCCGTAGCCGACAAACGCCAGCGTGTACTTGTACTCGGCATTCTCGCTGGTGCGCAGCAGCGTCATGCCCAGTACCTTGGTGTAGAAGTCGATCGAGCGCTGCAGGTCGCCGACCCGAAGCATGGTGTGCAGAAGGCGCATGGTCTATCCTGAAAAAACAATCAAGATGCGATTCTAGCCCGTGTGCGCCGGCTTTGCTGACCGCGTCAGGATTCCAGCCGCGCGGAGAGCGTGATGGCGGCCTTGAGCAGCTTCGATACGGGGCAGTTTTGCTTGGCATCCTGCACGGCCTGGTCGAAGGCGGCCTGGCTGGCGCCGGGGATGCTGGCCACCAGGTCCAGGTGAACGGCGCTGATCTCGAAGCCGCCCGCCGCCTTGTCGAGCGTGACGGTGGCTGTGGTGTGCAGGCGCTCGGCCGTCATGCCTGCCTCGCCCAGCTTGCCCGACAGCGCCATCGTGAAGCAGCCCGCGTGGGCTGCGCCGATCAATTCTTCCGGATTGGTGCCGGGACCGTTTTCGAAGCGGGTATTGAAACCGTACTGGGTATTGTCCAGCACCCCGCTCTGGGTCGAAATGCTGCCCTTGCCCTCCTTGATGCCGCCGCTCCATGTGGCGCTGCCTGAACGTGTGATCATCGTGCTCTCCTCGCTGTGATTGATGGGTGTCCGCATGGGGATGTTACGTGCCGCGCTTGGCGCCGGACGGCGTGGCCGCGGCGTCGTGGTGGCGCATGCCTTCGCCTGCATCGGCTTGCGGCCTGGCCTGGCCGCTGCCGCTGCCGCCGCCAGCGGCCCGGTCCATGCCCGGCGTGCCATGCAGGTCGGTGTCGACCAGGCCCTGGGCCAGGTCGTCGGCCGCCTGGCGCATCACGCCGCGCGGCGCCTTGTCGCGCCCCTCCGGCGATTCGTCGCGCTCGTGCGGCAGGCGCTTGGCGCCATCGTCGTCCATCTTGGCGTCGGTGTTGATCTTGCGGTCTCGGGTCTCGGCTACCATGATGCGGTGCTCCTTGCGTTGAATGAATGCCATCCTAGCGCGTCGCCGCAAGCGAAGTCGCCCGATTGGACGTGCATTTGCGCAATAAAACCGGCTACCATGTGGGATAACGCGATACCAGAAGGATTGTTCAGTGACGAGTCAGGCTCCCAGCGAAGAAACCGGCAACTGCCACAATTGCGGCGCCGCCGTCGACTACCACTACTGCGCCGTGTGCGGCCAGGAGACGCGCCTGCACGTCCCCAGCGCGGGCGAATTCATCCACGAGTTTGTCGGCCATTACGTGGCGCTCGAAGGGCGCCTGTGGACCACCCTGTACAGCCTGCTGAAAAGACCGGGTTTTCTCACCGCCGAATACATCGCCGGGCGGCGCAAGCGCTACGTCGAGCCGCTGCGCGTCTACCTGACCTTCAGCATCGTGTTCTTTGCCCTGCTCAAGGTGATCGGTCCGCCCCTGGCGCCCGAGGGCCCGCCCGCGGCCGGCGCCACCGCCCAGCACGCAGCCGAGGTGCGCAAGGAATCGCTGTCCGTCATCCAGCTCGATTCCGACAGCGACGCCGTGCGCATCGGCAGCCTGCCCAAGATCGGTCCCAAGCTCAAGGCCTTCGTGGAGCGGCCCGCCAACGACCAGTTCAAGGCGCTGGCGGCGGGCTTTTTTGCCTACGTGCCGTATGCGATGTTCCTGCTGATGCCGCTGTTCGCCCTGTACCTCAAGCTGCTTTACCTGGGCAGCGGCCGCCGCTACGGCGAGCACCTGCTGTTCGCGCTGCACACCAACGGTTTCGCCTTTGCGATGTTCAGCCTGATGATCATTGCCGGCACCCTGAACCTGGACGCGGTGGTGTTCGTGCTGGCGCTGTGGCTGGTCATCTATCTGCCGCTGGCGATGCGGCGCGTGTTCGGCGGCGCCCGCTGGGCCACCCTGCTGCGCTGGATCGTGCTGGTCACCGCCCACATGCTCAGCATGCTGGCCGCCATCGTCGCCGCCTTCGGCCTGGCTATCCTAGGTTGAAGAACGGCTTCGGTTCCCACAGTTCGACCTTGTTGCCGTCCGGGTCGATGAACCAGCCGAAGCGACCATACTCGTAGGCGGCCACCTCGCCGGCCAGGGCGGCGCCGGCCGCCTGCACCTGGCGCAAGGCGCCATCGAGGTCGTCGACCATCAGGTTGAACATGAAGCCGCGCGTGGACGGGGCAAAGTAATCGGTGTCGGCCTTGAACGGGCTGAACACCGTGCAGCCGCCGGCCGGCACGGTGCTGGCCATGAAGCTGGCATAGTCGGCCGACTCGGTGGGAAACCCCAGTGCCGACTGGTACCAGGCCATCAGGGCCTGCGGGTTGGGGGAAGTAAAGAAGATGCCGCCGACACCGAGTGCTTTCGCCATTGCTCGCTCCTGAAAAAGGGACCCAACGATGCCATAACTTGCCCGAATGCGGCGCCGCCCACTATACTGTGCATGCATACAGCCTTGCCGCAGCCTGCCGCGCCCCCGCCCTGTATGGCAGAAGCTGGCATTATGGGTTACTCTGCTGCGTGTCGCTACCCCCCCCCCAACGCCGAGATCGCTATGACCGCTACGCCTGCAACGCCAAAAACCATCGCGCTGGTCGTGCGGCACAACACGGCCGGGATCGACGTGGCCGTGGACAGCCTGGTCGGCTTCCTGCGCGCGGCTGGCTACCGCGTGGTGCTGGAGGCGGAAACGGCGGCCCACCTGGCCCTGGCCGGGATCGAGGCCATGGACGCGGCCGCCATCGGCAAGGCGGCCAGCGCCGCCATCGTCATGGGCGGCGACGGCACCATGCTGGGCATTGCGCGCCAGCTTGCGCCATTCGACATTCCCCTGATCGGCATTAACCAGGGCCGGCTCGGTTTCATGACCGACATTCCCATCGAGCGCATGCTGCCCGTGCTGGCCGACATCCTGAGCGGCAAGTCGCGCGCCGAAAAGCGCACCCTGCTCGAAGGGCGCGTCATGCGCGGCGGCGCCATGATTGCCTGCGGCCTGGCCGTCAACGACGTGGTGGTGGCGCGCGGCGCCGGTTCCGGCATGGCCGAGCTCAAGGTCACGGTCGACGGCATCTTCATGTACAACCAGCGCTCGGACGGCCTGATCATTTCCACGCCCACCGGCTCGACCGCCTACGCGCTGTCGGCGGGCGGGCCGCTGCTGCACCCGAGCCTGA
>Ga0209023_10001332_pt1 | contig 33396 bp, 28 predicted proteins | sample LakOneMetagenome_FD_187468 | JGI IMG/M metagenome (GOLD analysis project Ga0209023, IMG submission 187468) | Freshwater and sediment microbial communities from Lake Erie, Canada (SPAdes) (version 2) | ecosystem: Environmental > Aquatic > Freshwater > Lentic | place: Lake Erie, Canada...
TGCTGCAAGACCTGCACCTATTGCTCCACCCATGTGGGAAAAACCAACTTCAGTTAACAAAGTCATCAAAGTCATGATACTTGTGTTTTATAGTGAATAAAAAAATACTACATTGTCGACACCACTTCATGCGTGTGTCCGTCTACGTCATCATGCCCGCCTTCAAAAGACTGCCCGATAAATACCGCTGTAAGATTGGTAAATATGAACGCCTGTATAAATGCAACCAATATCTCGATAAAATAAATAAATACTGTAAATAAGATTGAAACAGGAGAGAAACCCCATCCTGCCCCTTTATTCATAGCTCCAAAAATGAATATCAGTGAAATGAAACTTAAAATAATGATATGCCCTGCCACCATGTTGGCAAAAAGACGAATGATCAATGCTGCCGGTTTGATGATCAGTACACCCGCAACTTCCACCGGTATCAAAATAACTTTTACCAGGAATGGAACCCCCGGAGGCCAGAATATATGTGCCCAGAAATGAGAGTTAGTGCTAAACAAAATAACCACCAGTGAAATGATCCCCAGCACAGCTGTAAATGCGGTGTTACCGGTTACGTTAGCTGATCCCGGAATTAATCCGAAAAGGTTATTGATGAGGATAAAAAAGAATACCGTTAAAAGATAGGGCAGGTATTTCTGCCATTTTTTTCCAAGATTTGGTTTTGCCACATCGTCCCTTACAAAAGTGATAACCGGCTCCAGTACATTCTGCCATCCTTTTGGCGCAGAAGTTACGCCCAGGCCTTTTTTGTATTTTTTAGCGATACCAGTCATCAATAATACCAAAACTGTAAGTGCCAGTATCATCTGAACTACATTTTTGGTAAGAGAAAAATCATATACCGCTGAACCATCTACAGCTGTAATTTCACCTTCGTGTAATTTATAACCATTGTATTCTTCTTCCCCTTCGTGGCCAAAACGGCTTGAAGAGAAGGTTGAAAGCCCCTTTGTTGGAGAATATAATATAACCGGTAAGGGAATAGTAGCGTGAAAATTTCCGGCAGTAAAAAAGTGGAATTCATGGTTGTCTTTAATGTGGTCCATGATGATCTTGGCCGGGTCTAACTTTTCCTCTTTTGCCTCATGGTGCTCAGTAGTGGTTTCCGGTGCAGGTTCCTGTGCATAAGAAACAGATGAAAACAGCACTAAATTTAGGCTGAAAACCGCTACCAGTAATGATTTGATGCTCTTTGCTGCCATATCTTCCCTTAAATTTGCCGCAAAGATAAGGGCACGGGGCTAAAATCTGAAATTTGGAGTGAACTAAAAAGGATAAAAACCATTTTAAATTAAAATTTAGACCACATAGGTACATAGGAAAAACAAGAACCTATGTTTTCTATATGCCTATGTGGTCAAAATAATGGAAGAAGATGGGTTTAAACCCCGATTTCCTGTTTTTCGAACTGCATTTTGTGTAATTGGTAATAAAATCCCTTCAGTTCCATTAATTGAGAATGGGTACCTATTTCTTTAATTTCTCCTTTATCAAGCACCAGTATCTTGTCTGCTTTCCGGATGGTACTGAGTCTGTGGGCAATGACAATGGACGTTCGGCCCGATATCAGTTTTTCAATAGCATGTTGAATAAGCCCTTCACTTTCGGAGTCGATAGAAGAAGTTGCCTCATCCAATATCAAAACAGCCGGATTGTACAATAATGCCCTTACAAAAGAAAGCAGCTGACGTTGCCCCAGTGATAAAGTGGCGCCACGTTCCATCACATCATAATCATAGCCTCCCGGCAATCTCATGATAAAATCATGGATCCCGATCAGTTTTGCAGCCTGCATCACTTCTTCTTTTTTAATGTTTTCATCCCGGAGTGTTACATTATCCATTACCGAGCCGCTGAATAAAAATACATCCTGTAAAACAACCCCGATCTTCGATCTTAAGAAATCAAGGTCATATTTATCAATGGATATCCCATCAATACTTATTTCTCCTTTCTGGATCTTATAAAGCCGGTTTATCAAACTAATGATAGATGTTTTTCCGCTGCCCGTATGCCCAACGATGGCAATGGTTTTCCCCGCTTCAATTTCAAAACTGATATCTTTTAAAACGTATTTATCTTCATTGTAAGCAAACCACACATTACTGAAAGCAATTTTACCCGGCATTTCCACAGGAATATATTTTCCGTCATTCACTGTAAAATCTTCATTATCCAACACTTTAAAAACCCTTTCACTTGCTATCATCCCCATCTGCAACACATTGAATTTATCTGCTATCAATCTTAGCGGGCGGAACAATAAATTAAGACATAGTATAAATGAAGTAATGATGCCGCCGGCGTGTGCTGCTTTCAGATCAGATACATGCAATGATTCCTTTGCAGCCCACCAAACAAGTAAACCTATAGATATTGCCGAAACAAGTTCAACGACCGGAAAAAAAACAGAATACGCGAAGATGGCCTTTATGTTCGCATTGCGATGTTGTTTGTTAATGGCTTTGAATTTATCCTGTTCCCTGCCTTCTGCTGCAAACGCTTGTACGAGCGCCATCCCCGTAATATGCTCCTGCACAAATGCATTTAATGCAGCAACTGCATTTCTTACTTTAATAAAAGATTTGTTCACACTTTCTTTAAAGATATAAGTAGCCAGTATCAGGAAGGGAAATGGCGCCAGGCATACGAGTGTAAGTTTAGCGTCTATCCAGAACATATAGGAAAGCACAGAAATGATCGAAAGCAGGTCGCCAATAATCGGTATCAACCCATCACTGAAAATATCATTCACAGATTCAATGTCATTGATCGTTCTTGTTGTTAACGTACCAATGGGTGTTTTGTCGAACTGTGATAAATTCAGGTGAAGTATCTTATCATATGTTGCAATGCGCAGATCTTTCACCACACTTTGCCCGAGTGATGCAGTTGTGAATGTGAAATAAAAACGGGTTCCCGTTTCAATGAGCAGCAAAACGATCTGTATGATTGTTATCTCGATGATAAAACCGCCCGGCCCATTTAGAAAATGTGCTGCTGTTTTTCCGCTAAGCCCGTCATTGATCGTTAACTGGATCAGGTAAGGCCTGATCGGTGCAATGGCGGCCAGGAAAACTGACAAAAAAAGTGAAGTATAAAATTTAGACTTGTACGGCGAGGCAAATCTAAAAACCCTGCGTAACAAAGAAACGTCAAAGATTTTTTTTGCAGGGGCTCCGTTACTCATAACGCCAAAGTTAAGAAGTGTTTTTGTTTGTAATATCGGAAACAAGGCTCTTATCCAGAGATGCTTTGTACCTCAGCATGACAAGCTAAAGCAACAACTTTATTCACCTTCCATTTTTTTATTATAGGCTTTGATAAAAATGGCACCAAGATTTTTATACGGTGGTATATAATCATCCCAGCTTTCGCTCACTGCCTTATTAGGATCGGCTGAAAATAATTTTGTAAGCGACGCCCACATTGTTTTCCATACAAGCGGATTGCCCGATTCAAAATTCTGGTTCAGGTAATTTAGTATCGGCCTGTTGATCTCACCTGCACCGATCTCTTTTGTAGAGATGATATGTGCATCAGGGTTTATATCAATGATATCATTGAGGTTCTTATAACCACCACATGAACCAAGCACAACGATCTTTGCATCTCCGGCCATTCTCCTGATGGTTCCGGGCAACCAGTAACTATGGCCACGATGTACTACTACAGAAGGATGCAGGTTGTTCTCGTCCAAATAATTATTTAAATGCACCTGGGCACTGTCATCTAGGTTTGCATCATTATCAAGTGGACGGTTTGCATATATCCATACATTCCCTTTCAATGAATTTATTTCCACCCATTCTTTCTTGGGCGTTATTTTCCATTCTTTGGGTGAAAACGAATTTATAAACGCCGGGAAATATGTTTTACCGTCCTCATCTCCATACCAGAAAACCTGCTGTACTATTTTCCCGCTTTCATCACGCAGGCTTTTATTGTCAACTTCGTAAATTGATGGAATACCAAGTGTACTGGTAAGGTCAATTTTATTGGCGGTATCGGCAGAAAGGAAAATATTTTTCAATAAGCCATAAATAACCTGGCCCCTGCTGTTACTCTCATCAATACTGTTTTGTTCGTTCTCAATAACGTAGGACAGGATCGTTTTCAGCAATTTTTTATCACTGATACTGCTATACGCATCCGCCACATCCACGGCATCTTCCAGGTTGCCCGTTTTATCAAGCCTGGCTACGAATGCTTTCATCACCAGTTCTGATTTATCAGGGGGCATGCTGCGTAAAAACGTATCCAGTTTATTAAAGTTGGCAGCCATTTTAATGAACTTCCTGAAATAATCGAAATGAACACTTAGCAATAATGAATCGCCGCTCGGTTTTGGCCCCATTAACTGCAACATCCGGTTAAAACTATGCTTGTAACTTGATGTGTAAATATCATTCTCACCCATTACCATCATGTAATAAAGCTCCTGTACTGTTAATGGTTCTATCGCTTTCATACGGATAGATAAATTGCTCTGATCGTGTAGTGTATTGATCGGCGTTATGAAATGCTGCAACGCTTTGTCCCTTAAAACTTCCCTCAGCCCGTTGGCACCAAACATCGCAATGGGGGTATCACGCATTGGTGGTGCCATGCGTTTAAAATATTCAACTTCTGTTTTTACCAGCAATTTAAAATATCCAACGCTGTCATATCCGCCATCATTTGTACCAACATATTTTTTAATGCTGTCCATTGATTGTTTCCCTTTAAGAATGTCATCCAGGAAAGGGAAATAAAATAAAGCGTTCGGGGTTTGGCTTAATTGCGCTACAATTTTTACAAGGCTGTTTGTATTGCGATGAATGAGTTTACCTTCTGCAGAAGTATTTGATTGCGCATAAGAATAAAGCTGTACAGGGTTGGCCGCACATGCAATGGCAATAAGGCTGTCTGCAAATGACTTCTCTGCGTAAGGCCTGATGGTCTGTAATATCTTATCAGGATTTAAAGCACAGAATTTTATGTACACAACATCTTTCGAATCTTTGTATCCTGAATTATCTGTAAAAACTTCTGTATTGATCTTGGCAACTGAATAGGTAGTGCTTTGAATGATCGGCACCATACTTTTGCCTTCTGCCTGGGCTTTCATGATTTCTTCAAAATTCTCGATCAGCAGCGGCAGGTCAACCGGATTGATATCCTTTGCTTTCCAGCTGATCCGGAATAACCTGAGCATATTCTCAACATACCTCAGGTAACGGATCTTTTCATTATTGTTACTGATATCCTTGTTTACTTCTATCCAGTTCTCAAGATTATCTACCTTCCTGAAAAGGGCATCCGTAACATAATTATTGATCGTTTCATTACCGCCGATCCGGAAATAATTATCCTGTTTGCCATCTGCTTTATCACAAAGGCGTTGTTCGTTATCAATCTTATCATGAAAATTCCTGCGCTGCAAAGGCACAACTACCGGCGAATCGAGATAAGTGTAAACATTGTCCTGGCCCGAAGCGTACGTATCAAACCCCGCTGCTAAGAAGACCAGGAAGAGGTAAAAATATTTCATCAAAAAATTACTGTTTAATGATTGCTGTACAGGTGTATGGCTATTTGAATTGCCTTGCACCCGGGCTCCCAGTTGCAAATATGAAGCAATTTTATTGTAATGATAAATATCAGGAGCCAATAATTGAAAGCATTGTTGTTTCTGCTTAACAATTTGATAATATTATAACTTTCATTTAACGAAGCAAATGCTGGTTTCTATAAGCTAATTTTGCTCAACATTACATATATGATAAGAGGAAATAAAATATTGATAGCAGATGATGAACCGGATATCCTGGAGATACTCGAATTCAACCTGCAGGCCAATGGATATGACGTTACAACAGCAAAGAATGGTGACGAAGCTTTTGAAAAAGCCAAAAAGATACAACCCGACCTCATCATACTTGATATTATGATGCCGGGAAAGAACGGGATAGAAGTGTGCAACCTGCTCAGGATGATCCCTTCTTTTAAAGAAACACTGATCGTATTTTTAACAGCACTAAGCGATGAATCAACAGAGGTTAAAGGGCTTGAAACAGGTGCTGATGATTACCTCACCAAACCCATCAGTCCAAAAGTTTTAATAAGCAAGATCAATGCGCTGTTCAGAAGGTTGAACAAAGAAGAAACGGGAATTATCAAAATAGGCGACCTCCAGATAAACAGGGAAAAATACAGTGTAAAATTTAAAGAAGCAGATATCGTACTTGCACGCAAGGAATTTGAATTGCTTTCCTTGCTGGCCTCCAAACCAGGAAAAGTTTTTCTCAGGAACGAAATACTGAACCAGATATGGGGAACAGAAGTGATCGTTGGAGACAGGACGATTGATGTACATATCCGGAAGATCAGGCAAAAACTTGGCATTGATTGTATCACTACTGTAAAAGGTGTTGGCTATAAATTTGAAATGTAGAAGGCAGTATTTTGCTATTAGCCACAAGCTGTTAGCAAACATATTAAACCAGAAAATTTCTTCCATAATAAAGAATTCAGCTAATAGCTTGTAGCTTGCAGCTTTACTCATGCTCTCGCAGAAAAATTTTACACCACAGCAGCTTGCTGCATTTACTGCATTGGTACTTTCTGTTCCGATAACGCTGGCTATTTTTTTGTTTGAACCTGTTTGGTGGATAGGCCTGGTATTTTTTGTTGTGATATTTCTCGGCAGTTTCGGCCTGATACTTTACACATTGCAGACTTTCATTTACCGCAAAATAAAACTCATCTATAAACTGATATACCAGACAAAGGCAAGTAAAAGGGAGGAGTTTTATTATAAGAATATCTTACCGCAAAAAAGTATAGACGAAGTAAGGGAAGATGTTGAAGAATGGGCCGAGCAAAGAAAAGCAGAGATCGAAATACTTCAGCAAAATGAGGTTTTCAGGAAAGAATTTCTTCAGAACCTGAGCCATGAATTAAAGACTCCCATTTTCGCCATACAGGGATATGTTGATACTTTATTGAATGGCGCCCTTCATAACAACAATGTAAATACAAAATTTTTACAAAGCACGGCCCGCAATGTAGACAGGCTGGTTAACCTTGTTGATGACCTTGATGAAATTTCCAGGCTGGAAATGGGAAAACAAAAACTGAACATGCAGAATTTTGTTGTACAGGACCTGATGAAAGAAGTGTACGAATCCCTCTCTATAAAATCTGATGAAAAGGAAATCAGGTGTATCATTAAAAAAGGCTGTGAATTACCGTTATCTGTTTATGCCGATAAGGAAAAGATAAGGCAGGTGTTTATTAATCTTGTTGACAATGCTATTAAATACGGCAAACAACATGGTACAATTGAATCCAGTTTTTACAATGTTGATGGCATGCATGTGTTGATCGATATCAGCGATGACGGCGCCGGTATTTCGGAAGAACATATCGGAAGGATCTTTGAAAGGTTCTACCGCACAGACCTTGCACGCAGCAGGAAGGTCGGCGGCAGTGGCCTTGGCCTCTCTATCTGCAAACACATTATTGAAGCTCATGGACAAAGCATTCATGTAAGAAGTAAAATTGATGTGGGAAGCACATTTGGTTTTACACTCCAAAGCAAAAAAAATTAATTACATCGTACATTCTAAATTGGCCGGACATTCATTTCTTTTGATGTTTCATTATTATTAAGGCGCTGGAATTTACTATAGTAATATCCATACCCTTTAAACTGGTAAGCAATATGTACTGCCACGATTGCCGAAATTGTTCCTGTTACTGCACCGATCAAAACATCGACCAGGCCATGTTGTGCCAGGTAAATCCTGGAATAAGCAAGTAACACCGATCCTATCAACAACGATAGCTGAGTGATTGAATTGTTCAGGGTAAATATCAACACTGTTGCCAGTGAAAATGCAATGGCGGTATGGCCCGAGATCATGCTTGTATGATCAGCCGATGAGGTACTATCGGTAAGAAAAAGGTATTGCCCTTGTTCTGAAAATAAATCTGGAACCGGGAAAGATTCAATATTCTTAATTACCTGTACTATTATTTCTGTAAGGAAAAAACCATAAAATAAAACCATGCCCTGTTGCCTTCTTTTCAAATAAAAAGTAAAAAAGACAGCAAGACAAATTGCGAACACCGCGTCGCCCATAAAAGTATAATTCACAAAAAAAACATTGGGCCAGAATGAATGTTGCACCATAAGATTGTTTCCATAAATAAACATCATTGCAACTGTCGTTACCAGAACAAACAGGAAGCTTATAAAAAATAATTTCCTGGTTTTTATCAATGCCGGAATATTGTGTTTCATTCTGTAGTTTATATTAAGCAAACTAAAAAAGGAATATTATCTAAAGATTAAGGCTGCGTTACCAAAATAAAAAGGCGGTCCTACAGGTTCCGCCCGGCTTCTCTGCCTAAGAGATAGATACTTACTAACCGTATATAGAGACCGGCTAAAGCCGGATGTGTAATTCCTGATGTAAAATTGAAAAACTGGTTTTACCAAATTGTGAACGGATCATTATCAAAAAATAAAAAAACCAGCAATAAGAATAAAGCTGGTTTGAGCATGATTAAAACTTGCTATTTGCTTAAGGAAAAACTTAATTTTCAGAGGTTACACTAAATTGCAGTTTATTTATTTCTATAACACATATAATGGATTAAGGAATTATTAATATTTATTTTATGACCCTTATTTGCTGGCCATTGCTGTCATACTCCTCTGCATTAATATAGTTTCCTGTAGAATCATAGTTCTTCCATACGCCCAGGTGAAATCCGTTTTTATAAATACCGGTTGCTTTTAAAGACCCGTTTTCATAATACTCCTTGCTGCTATCTATGTATTGTCCAAAATTATCGAGTTTGTATTTTGCAATCAGCTGCCCATTAGGATAAAACGTAGCGAAGTAGATCCTCGTTTTATTCTTTGAAACAATAACCTGGCGGATAACATTGTTGTTATCTTTCATCAACTGTGTTGTAGTACTATCCTTACGGTTAATATAATATTCTGCCAAAACCAGGTCCGTTCTTGAATATTTCTTTGTGTATGTTGTATCAGCCGTCTTTTTTATTGAATCCAGCATTGTAATATCCACAGATATTTTTTGAGCAGGAATTATTTTCTTTTCCTGGCAGCCATAAAAAATGAATGCTGGAATTATTATGATGATAATTATTATACTTCTCATTTTTTTAAAATAAAATTAATGATGTACGTTAAATAAAAAGCAGCCTTCTATGGCTGCTTTTTATTTAACAATGGATAATTATATTAATTAAATTTTGTCCAGCCTTTCCACCATGTATCTCCCACTGCACACGCACCTTTGTACGTAACTGATGTAAAACCAGTAGCAAGTTTAGGGTGTGTAAAACCTGCACCGGTAGCTGCTACAGAAGATGCCGTAGGGTTAAAATCAGGATTGTTGTAATTGAATGCATCACCCAATCCAACATCAGTATTATTTGTAAGAATGCTGTTGCCATAACCTGCCGTATTGAACCAAGCCGTTATTGTAGCAGTTGTATTAGGTGTTATAGGAACATTTGCATTAGTACCAAGGCTATATAAAACAGGCGTTGGGCATCCTGCAATAATAGTATTTTGAACAACCAGTGTTCCGGCTCCAATATTGTTGTCAGTAGGTATTCCTTTGGTTGCATCAATGTATAATCCGTTCGGGTAACCCATAATGATAGAGTTAAATAAAGAAAGGCTTGAATTCCTTCTTATCTGTGCTCCCCATACAAACAGGCTGTTGCCATTGTTTGCCAAAGTTGCTTTAGGGCCCATTACGGTCATATTTGAAAACACGGCACTTGTTTGTGGGAGTAACGAACTACCATTTGCATCATTATCACTTTCAAATGCTTCACTTTTAGAAACGTCAGCAACAGCCGAATCTCTTAAAGAAATACCAAACTGCACTTTACCGCTAAATCCGTTATCCGTATCAAAGTCATCATCCAGCGTACGGAAAGAAATAAGATGCGTACATTTTACCGTACCACCGAACCACTCAAAAGAATCATCATTTGCATAAGATACCTGTACATTGTCAATGATTGTTCCTGAACCTATTCCACCAAAGGTTAACCCATTGATCTCATTATCCGGTAAAAATGCATACCCCGCATATTCAATCCTTACATACCTTAAAATTCCACTGTTATCTGCAGGATTTTGTCCCTGTGTTGCAGGAGTACCGTATAAGCCAAGATTATCACTGTTATTTATTCCACCTTCAATAGCTCCGATTCCCTGTGTACCATTGAATGATGAGTTGGTTGGTGCCTGCCCTAATAATACCAGGCCGGCCCAGTCACCACGCTGAGGTGTAGCCGATTCTGATGTGAATACGATTGGCTTATCTGCAGTACCATCAGCAATTATTTTGCAACTTCTTGTAATGATAAGTCCACCGGTCTGGCCTGTTTCACCAACTATTTTTGTTCCAGGTTCAATGGTAAGTATAGCTCCATTAGTTACATATACAAGACCCCTTAATTTATAAGTATACTGTGCTTTTAATGTACGGCTTGCAGTGATACGTCCCTGGAGGATTGTATTTTCTACAGTTGAATCAACCGGCCCGCTAACCACAGTGGTAGAACCATCAACTTCTATCTTACGGCAGCTCATAGAAACTGTAGTAAGTAACACTGTGTATAGAAATAACTTTTTCATGTTTTATTTTTTTGTTATGTTTTGAATTTATATATAGTTATTATTAAAAATTGTATCCATAAGTGATGCTGACAGTTGAACCGTATTTTCTTTTGATGGCAAAAACATCTGTGCCTGCATCATATTTTTTATTGTCATTTATATCTGTGTAAAAAATAGCAGCCTTATTGAAAATATCTGATATGCTTAATTTTACTTCTCCCTTATTCTTCATCACTTTTTTTGTTACCTGGAAGTCTAATATCGGGCGTGGGTTTTCCCATATCGGTGGTTGATCTGAACCTCCAACAAAAGCGATCCTCCTGCCAATCTGATTGAATAATAAAGTTGTGTTGATGCCATATTTTTCAAGGTCATACTGAATACCTGCATTTATTAAATATGGGCTTTGTCCCTGCATGGCTCTTGATTCATTCACACCTCCTATTCCTTTTACCCTGTTGTATATATATGAAAGATTGGTTTGTACAGTAAAGTTTTTAAGAGCCGGGGTAAAATCAAGTTTTTTTCTAAATTCAACTTCTGCACCAAAGCCGTTTGCTTCATCAGCATTTATAAAATTATAGGTACCGCCACCTGTTTGTGGATTAAAATACGCTTCGATGGGCTGTTTAAAATATTTGTAAAAGACACCAAATGTAAATAGCTCGGCAGCCCGTGGATATAATTCATAACGGAGATCAAAATTGGTAACTTTTGTTCTAACCAATGCTGTATTACCCGTAACAGTTGCGCCAAGGTCAAAATCATAGAACTGGAAAGTACTTAACTCACGAAACTCTGGGCGGATAACAGTTTGTGATCCTGACAGGCGAAGATTTGTTTTACTATCGAGTTTATAGGTGATATTAACACCCGGCAGGTAATCTGTTTTCACATTATGTACGAAACGTGGATCCGATTTTCTCATACTCCCAACAACCTGGTCAAAATCCTCCACACGCAAACCCCATACAATCCTTAATTTATTTGTAATCTGGTTATCAAATTGCAGAAACCCTGCATTTAAAATAGCATTGGCTAAGTAACGGTAACTTGATCCTGCAAGTTCATTCAAAGCAAATTTATTATCAGTGCCGTTACCAAAATTTTCAGCTGCAAATATTTTATCAGGAGATAATGATCTTAATGCAACATTTTCTGATGGTAAATAAATTGAAAATGGCCTTGAATCAAACAACCTGTCTTTTACCTGGAAAAAATAACCGCCTTTTATTGTTTGTGTTAAATCACCCGTTTGAAAATCTTTACTAAGATCGGCACCTGCTGTATACACATAGTCATTTAAAAATCCATAATAACGGCTACCGCTTTTTTGTGATGCATTAGAACCGCCGATGTAAGCAGTATATGGAGATGCAGGATCCAACAGGTTTTCCTGCCTGTATTCTAAACGTCTTTGATCAGGTATATATTGATCAAGAATATTAAAGCTGCCAAACCAATGTAATTTTGCTTTATATTTTTTTATATTATGCTCACCAGATAATTGCGTGTTAAAAAAAGTATTTGCTTTAAGAGCGAGTTCTGTTGCCTTAATATTCTGACCTGTAGATGCCGCCTCAAAATCCTTTCCTTCTCTAAGCGTAGCATAATTAGTAGTATTTACATTCAAAATACTTTTAAAAGAAATTTTACTGTTATTTCCTATTTGAAGTGTAATGTTTGCTAATCCGCCTGTTAATATATCAGTACTGTATTTCGTATTATTATAATCAAAACTCAGACTTGGGATATTATCCTGGAAAGTATTAACCTGGTTTTCATATACGGTTCTCTTATTACTCCTGTTATAACTAACTGCAAGAATGGCTGCGAGTTTGGTCTTGCTTCCTAACTTTTTATTGAACCCACCGCTGATAGAGAAAGACTCATTTAATGATGGTGTAAAAGTTGAATTCTTTTTATCTGTGCTCCAGATATTTTCGAATTCACTTCCATATTTCGTTTTATCTTTTTGTGATAAAGAGGCAAATGCATTTTTGTTTGGAAGATCTGCAGGTAAGCTTCTTAATCCGTTGTCATATCCCAGCCAATCTGTGCTGCTGCCTTTATAAGCATAAAAATCTTTCCCAATGGCAGCAGTATTAAAACCCGTGCCGATCTGCACGCTAAGAAAATTCTTTGCAGGCACATCTTTGGTATTTACCTGTATCAGGCCGCCGGCCCACTCTCCGGGAAGTTCTGGTATAAATGCTTTGTTTACGATAATATTATCTACCATGGCAGAAGGAATAATATCAAAACTGAAAGTTTTACGGTCAGGTTCTGTACTATTTAATAAAATACCATTCAGCATGGCCTGGTTATACCTGTCAGCCAAACCACGTACTATTAAATATTTCCCTTCCTGTATAGATGTTCCCGGAACTCTTTTTAAAACTTCGCCGGTATTTTTATCCGGTGATCTTCTTATTGCCTCGGCACTTACTACCTGGGCAACCACTGAAGTATTTTTTTGATAAGCGATCAATGCTGCTGTGGTTTCCTTTCTTGTTGTTGAACGGACAACAACAGCTTCCTGTGTTTTAGTGGCAGGATCTAAAACAATATCAAGACTAACGGTTTTACCTGCGAGTACTTCTACCTCATCTATAATTTTAGTCTGGTAACCAACCGAGGTTAATTTTACTGAATATTTTTTTCCTGCCGTAAGTGTTATGGTAAAGTTTCCATCTACATTAGACGCAACTGATTTTGCACCCTCAATTGTTACAGAAACACCGCTGAGTTTATTACCCGATTTACTATCTGTTATTTTCCCTTCCAGCTGACCAGTTTGCCCATTTGCAAAAAAAGAAATTGAAAAAAAGCTGATCAATAAAGTAATTAGTTTCATGCCTCTCATATTTGGCACAAAGAGACTATAAGCATGTTACCGGAAGGTGAACCAAAGGTTACCGAAATGTTACTCCTGTGTTAACTGAATGTTACGAAGTACTTCAAAACCTGAACTGAAGGCGGCATGTAAAAACATCATCTTTAATATCTGAAGTATAGCCGGACAATAAAGTGTTCTCATTTTTTACAACTTCGTACCACAATAATAATTTTACATTGGGGTTCATATAAAAATTATAGCCGAAGCCGAGCGTACTGTATTTAATATCTGCTGCATTGAAATTCGTCCCTGCTTTTCCAATGTCATTTTTTGATACTGCTGTATTGGGATCATACCAATCATACTTTATTCCCAGTTGATGGCGGTTGTTGAAGATGTTGCACAACAAATAAAAATAAGCCCCGTTGAATTTACGTATATAATAGCCATCCGTTCCCGTAAGTAAAGCTGCTGGCGTTTCAGAACTTGTATGTAAAGCAGTTTGTTTTCCCGCAACAAATTCAGCCCTGCCTTCCACAAAGCCAGCTTTAGTTTTATACTTTAACTGGATATCGGTGCCATAATATTTTCTTGGGGCGATCTTTCCTTCATTTGCAGTCGATGAATCAACAACAAAAATTTTTGAACCGCTTACATCCGCAGTATTATAAATGTACTTTGTGTTTTGAAGAAACCCGCCATTAAGATATGAAAGCGCCGTACTTAAAGTGATCTTTTTTGACAAGGCAATGGGTTTTAAAGCAACCCTTGCTATTAAGTCTTTGTGACTGTCATAATCTGCCGGGGCAGACAATCCCGGGCCATTGAATAATCCGATGTCAAATTTGAAATATTTTAATAGTGCATTCTTATCTCTTGGATCAAATGAAACCATTGCTCCGAGGTCCCTTTCTGTTTTCATCAGTACCTGGCTCATCCTTCCCCGTTCGGGGCTTTCCCTATCTGAAGAAGAAAGATTGAGTTCATAACTGAACGGCCGGGCAAACATGCCGATCGTGAATGCAAAAAGATGGAATTTATTTTCAAATAACCTGCCCCAGAAATCACGTATAAAAACGCCACGTTCTGTGCCATCAAATTGAAAAACGAATTGCACAGAAGGCCCCGTTTTTTCTGCAAAATGAACATAATCGAAACGAATACGACCGCGGCGTAACATAAAACGGTTATTCACTTTATCCGAAAAATCACCGCCATCAAAGCTTTTAATTCCTTTATGCTGTGCAGCCTGGAACTGGGGCTGAATATAACCGCTGATGCGGATACGGTCAAATTTCTGGTAAATCGACAACATTCCCTTTCCAATATCCTTGCTGGTATCAACCATATCCATCAAAAACTGTGAATGGGCAGACACGCTGAACATGAACATACATATGATAATGACCGTTTTTTTGTTCACAGCTATCAATTTAGGATTAAAGTAATAACAATTTAATATTATCTCTGTGTTAAGAAATTATTACCAATTATATTTAAGGGTGATAGGAAATCTATAATTCTATTTTTGCACAAAATAATTTTGCCATGGCATTCAATACGATCTTAAAAATATTTTTACCTAAGGACAGGGTCTTTTACCAACTATTTGAAAATGTTGTGGAAGAGCTTGTAAAAATGGGTAATAAGCTAAAGGAAGTGGTTAATGAACCGGATTTTGAAAAACGTGGCAAGCTTATCAAAGAGATAGAGGATATGGAGCATGTAAATGACGAATATACCCACCGCATCTTTACTGAGCTTGGAAAAAACTTCATTACCCCTTTTGACCGCGAGGATATTCATTACCTGGCTACTTCATTGGATGATATTGCTGACTACATTTATGCATCAGCCAAAAAGATCAATTTCTACCATGTAAACCCCGATGATATTGGCATTCAGAAAATGGGTGACCTTATTGCATTGGGTTGCCTGCAGGTGTACAAAGCCGTAACGGAACTGCGTAATATGAAAAACATGCGCCAGATAACAGATGCGCTGGTGGCGATCAACAGTATCGAAAACCAGGGTGATGATATTTTTGACATGAGTATTGAAAGATTGTTTGCAACTGAACCTGATGCAAAAGAAGTGATCAAGAAAAGAGAAATTTACCAGATCATGGAGATCGTAACAGATAAGTGTGAGGATGCAGCCAATGTTATCGAATCCATTATTATTAAATACGCTTAATACATAACACGAATTTTAGACACGAATTATGATATTCCTGATCGTTATTATTGCACTGGCGCTGATCTTTGATTATATCAATGGTTTTCATGATGCAGCAAACTCAATTGCTACGGTTGTTTCAACCAAGGTACTTACTCCCGCACAAGCTGTAATATGGGCTGCGATGTTCAACTTCGTGGCATTTTTTATTTTCAAAGATCATGGGGTTGCCAATACGATCGCCAAAACAGTCAAAACAGATGTTGTGCACGGGCATGATATGCTGGTGGTTATTTTTTCCGGCCTGTTGGCGGCTATTTTCTGGAATTTACTTACCTGGTGGTTTGGTATACCATCCTCATCATCGCACACATTAATTGGTGCTTTTTCAGGTGCAGCCATTGCTTATGGTGGTTTTGGCACCGTAAACCCTGATCCTGTTATTAAAACAATTGCATTTATTTTTCTTGCACCTGTTATAGGAATGATCATTGCGTTTATCATTTCACTTTGGTTCATACATTCGTTCAGGAAGGGCTGGATGCCCAAGATCATTGCTTTTGCTATGTGTGTTGCCGTAGGCTTCTTTCTTTATAAGAATATGGAGTTTAACCCGGCCAAATTAAAAACACATTTCGACTCTTATATTCTAAAAGTAATTTTTCATTCTGCTAATTTTAAATGGATCCTGCTTGCGAGCATTTTACTTATCATGGCCGGGTTTACTTTATTCCTCAATGGATTGAATGCCAACAGGGCAAACTTCTGGTTTAAAAGATTACAGTTGGTATCTTCCGCAGCTTTCAGTATCGGGCATGGAGGCAATGATGCACAAAAAGTAATGGGGATCATCATGGTTTCACTGATCGCCTACGATCCAACAAGGTACAGTCTTGACCATATGGAAGGCTGGGTACCGTTTGCATGTTATTCAGCCATTGCATTAGGTACTATGAGTGGTGGCTGGAAAATTGTAAAAACAATGGGCACCAAGATCACAAAAGTTACCCCATTTGAAGGTGTTGCGGCTGAAACAGCAGGCGCTATTACATTGTTTGTTACAGAAGCATTGAAAATACCGGTAAGTACTACTCATACAATTACCGGTTCCATAATCGGGGTTGGTGCTACCAAACGTTTATCTGCTGTAAGGTGGGGCGTAACAGTAAACCTGCTGTGGGCCTGGATTCTTACCATTCCAGTTAGTGCCTTGCTTGCCGGCATTATCTTTTATCTGCTGAAATTATTCATATAATTTTTTTTGATCGACCCATTATTACATGAGTTATCAGTCCGTAACCGGTAACAGTATTTCTTTCCTGCATTTTACTTTCTTTGTATTGTAAAAAAAATTATCTTTCAAAAATGAAAAAGATATTGGTAACTGGTGGCTGTGGTTATATAGGTTCGCATACGATCGTTGACCTTATTCAAAATGGGTTCCAGGTAATTTCTGCTGATAACAATAGCAGAAGTAAGGCCAATATACTGGAAGGTGTTGAAAAAATAACCGGAACCAAAGTAAAGAACTACACCGTTGACCTTTGCATTTTTGACGACACACATGCCGTCTTCCAGGAAAACCCCGATATAAACGGCATCATACATTTTGCAGCTTACAAATCAGTAGGTGAATCAGTTGAAAACCCTTTACTGTATTTTGAGAACAACATCAATTCCCTTTTGAATATTTTACGTTGTGCTGATGAATTCAATATCCCAAATTTTGTTTTTTCATCTTCATGCACAGTGTACGGTAATCCCAAAGAAATTCCCGTTACAGAAAAAACCATATTACAAAAAGCAGAATCTGCTTATGGATATACAAAACAAATGGGTGAGCAAATAATTGAGCAGACCGTTATCAGCAATGACATGCAAGCCGTTTTATTAAGATATTTTAATCCTGTGGGGGCCCACCCATCTATTCATATAGGCGAAATGCCCATTGGCAGCCCATCAAATCTTGTACCTGTAATAACGCAGACTGCGATTGGAAAATTACCACAGATGAAGGTTCACGGGGCCGATTATCCAACAAGGGATGGAAGCTGTATCCGGGACTATATTCATGTATCTGATATAGCTCATGCCCATACGCTTGCCCTTAATTATCTTATAGAAGGTAAAAATGAATCCAATTGCGATGTGTTCAATCTTGGCAGCGGAAACGGCTTCAGTGTACTTGAAGTAATTCAGGCTTTTGAAAAAGTAAGCAACCAGAAACTGAATTATACTATCGGACCACGCAGGCCCGGGGATGTTATTGCCATTTATGCAAACAATGAAAAAGCAACAAAGATTTTAGGATGGGAATTAAAATATGATCTAGATCACATGATGGATACTGCCTGGAAATGGGAGCTAAAATTAAAAGCTGATGAAACGCTTTTTAACAGCCCTAAAATTAACCTGAACTAAGTTTTTTTTGTTATTATTTCCCTGGTAAAAATTTTAGGATATCACACTTAACGGAACTTTGTTTGCAAGTTTCTGATTTTACTTTGCCTTCAATCAAATCTTTCTTTTACTTTGCAGCATCAAAAAAGATTCAGCATATGCTTAATGATATTCAGGTAACCGGTAATAAAGATACCAGGAGCGGATTTGGAGACGGAATACTGGAAGCCGCCAGGGAAAATGAAAATATTGTAGCCCTTACTGCAGACCTTGCAGGTTCATTAAAATTGAACGGCTTCATGAAAGAATTTCCCGAAAGGTTTATCCAATGTGGTATTGCGGAAGCAAATATGATGGGCATTGCTGCCGGACTTACTATCGGCGGAAAAATTCCATATACCACTACTTTTGCAAACTTCAGCACAGGCCGTGTATATGACCAGATACGCCAAAGTATTGCATATAGCGGTAAAAATGTAAAAATATGTGCATCACATGCGGGCCTTACACTGGGTGAAGATGGCGCAACACACCAGATACTGGAAGATATCGGCATGATGAAAATGTTGCCTGGTATGACCGTGATCGTACCGGCAGATTATAACCAGACAAAAGCTGCTACAAAAGCGATCGCTAAATATGACGGGCCGGTTTATCTTCGTTTTGGCCGCCCGGTCTGGCCTATTTTCACCAAAGAAGAAGATTTCGTGATCGGCAAAGCACACAGGATCTGTGAAGGAAAAGATATTTCCATTTTTGCCTGTGGCCATATGGTGTGGACAGCCATCGAAGCAGGAAAGATACTGGAAGCAAAAGGTATCAGTGTTGAAATATTGAATATTCATACCATAAAACCATTGGATTCAGAGGCCGTTTTGGGATCTATTAAGAAAACAGGTTGTGCGGTAACTGTAGAAGAACACAATATTATTGGTGGATTAGGAGATAGTATTGCACAGGTTGCTTCAAAGAACTGGCCTGTTCCCATTGAGTACGTTGGCACCAATGATACTTTTGGCGAAAGCGGCAAACCAACTGAATTATTGGTAAAGTATGGTTTGGATGCAGACCATATTGTAGCTGCAGTGGATAAAGTAATGGCCAGGAAAAAATGATCGCCAATCCTGTATTAAACTTTTTACAATAAAACCAATCTTAGGATTGGTTTTATTAATTTTAAGTACACTTAGTTAATTTATGGCCGAACATCCGGATGACAAAGAATTACTGCTTCAGTTTAAAAATGAAACAACAAGGGAAGCTGCCTTTACACGTATTATTAAAAAATACCAGGAAAAATTATATTGGCATATCCGCCGGATGGTGGTTGAGCATGAAGATGCAAATGATGTATTACAGAATATGTTCATAAAGATTTGGAAGAACCTTGATAATTTCCGGGAAGACAGCCAGCTTTATACCTGGCTTTACCGGATCGCCACCAATGAAAGCCTTACATTCCTTCAGCAACAAAAAAAACGCAGTGCCCTGTCTTTGAGCGATGATGATTCTCCGCTCAGCAACAAAATAAAGGCAGATGAACATTTTGATGCCAAAAAACTCGAATGGAAATTACAATTGGCTATTCAAAAATTACCGGAAAAACAACGTGCTGTTTTTAACCTGCGCTATTATGATGAAATGCCTTACGAGGAAATGAGCAGGGTGCTTGAAACCAGCGAAGGGGCACTAAAAGCCAGTTATCACCATGCAGTAAAAAAAATTGAAGAATATATACTAAACCGTTAAACCATCAACCCCTAAATAAGTCATATTGCCCCATGCACAGCAACAATACCATACAAAATGAATTAAAAGAGTTGAATTCCATACTGGCGGGCATTTCGAACCAAAATGTATACACAGTACCGGATGGGTATTTTGATGTGCTTTCTCATGATATTTTACTGGCAGTTCAGCCGAAAAACACACAGTCAGGAAATGATACTAACCTTCCTGCCGGTTATTTTGAAGGATTGGCAGATACGATCATGGGGAAAATAAAAGCCGCAGAGATCAATGAAGCTGAGTCAGCCTTACTTACCGGGCTCAAAAATATTAATGTGTATCGTACGCCTTCCGGCTATTTTGACAACCTTGCAACAGATATTATAACCAAATTACCTCAACCGGCAAAAGTTGTTGTAATGAAAAAACGTTCTTCTTTTTTCAATTACGCCGCAGCAGCTGTTATTACCGGTATCATAGGCCTGAGCGTTATTTCGGTTTTTAATAAAAAGGAAAGCTCCTATTCAATACAAGACAATACTGAAACAGCTTCTATTGACCCTAAAAACATTGATGAGGCATTTTCAACCTTAACTGATGCCGACATTGTGAACTATCTTCAGAAAGATGGCCAGGATGTAAATGCCGCATTGGTAGCGTCTATAACAGACGATAAGAACCTGCCCGACCAGGTTGACTATCTGACCGATGATAAAACACTTGATAATTTATTAAATGAATTAAAGCCGGCCGAATCAACAAATAATTAATTTTGGAACGATGAAACACATGCTACTTTTTATAACCTTATTAACCGGAAGTTTTTCCTTTGCCTATGCACAGGAAGATGAACCGGATGCTACAAAAAGAGAACAAAAGATACAATCTTTATATGTGGCGTATATAACCCAGGAACTGAACCTGAGTGAGGAAGAAGCCCAGAAATTCTGGCCCTTACACAAACAATTTGATACAGAACTAAAATCTGTAGACCCAAACCTGCCTGAATTACAAAAACAACAAAGGATACTTGATATTAAAAAGAATTACCAGGACAGGTTCTCAAAAATCCTGGGAAGCAGCCGGACAGACAATTTTTTCAGAAAAGACACAGAATTCAGGAAAAAACTGGTAGACAGGTTAAGGCAAATAAGGCAACAACAAAATAACCGGAACCAGCGCCCGCTAAGGAATAACAGGTAGGTATATTATTATTAATATTAATGCAAGGATCCCTTCTTTAACCGGAAGGGATTTTTCATTATGGGTAATGGGCTATAAGACAAGAAGACTATACTTGGAAAATAAAAATAATAAAACTTGCATATGAAAATATTTAATATAATTTTGCAGCAGGTGTTTTTCATAGGTTAGCAACGGCCAGCTCTTTTTAGGGCAGGCCTCCTTTTTTTATATCTGGTTTTATAACACGAATTTTAAGAACGAATTATTTCTTTTGCCAGTTTAGTTTATAAAGTAATGGTTGGCGATTTAATATCATGATAAAACATAAATGTCCAATGTTCCTGTTTTCCCTGTTCCCACCATTTCACTCTTAACTCCATACTTTTTTTTCCATCGAAATCATATTTAGCAACAAACCTGTTTTTCATTTGCTGCAATTGAGGAGCAACATCACCTCCATAAAAAAATATTTTATCATTTTCGTTTATCCAGAATACTGTGTGGTAAGGAGAGTGTGCCCCGCTCATTTCATAAGAAATGTAATTATCAATTGTTCCTGCTTCATCTAATAAAATAAGTTTGTCAGAATTTTTCAACAGAAAAAAATCTTCGGGGATATAAGATGAGTTTTTATTTTCATTTGCGAATTCAAATTCTTTCCTGTTCACATAATATGTTGCAGCAGGAAAACTAAGTTCAAGCGAAGAGATATCAACTTTTTTATTTTGGATACCACCGGCATGATCTTTATGTAAATGGCTTAGCAATACTTTTGTAACAGAAGCCGGATCAATTCCATTATTGATTAAATTCTCATGCAATTGCATTACTCCTTCTTTTGTTTGAAAGCCAAGTCCCGTATCCATCAGCAACACATCATTGTCAGTAATTATTGCAAATGGCTGTACTTCTACGAGCAAGCTGCCGATGGCACGTTGTTGTAAATTGTCTGATGTTTTATCAAAGGGAATAAAAACTTTCGTTTTATCAACTGTAAAACTTCCTTCACTCAGTGGAATTATTTTCATAGCGTAAAGGTCCTGTAAAATAGATTAATAATAAAATCAGCGAAGAACCATTTGCCTGTCGGCATCAAGCCTTATTAAAATAAAAAGTAAGATCGTGAATGTTAACAATGATGATCCTCCATAACTCATAAAAGGTAGTGTAATACCAATTACGGGTGCAAGGCCAATTGTCATACATATATTAATGGCCACATGAAAAAATATTATTCCCACAACTGAATAAGCATATACCCTGCTGAAAGTACTTCGCTGTCTTTCTGCAACAAAAACAATACGCAACATCATACCAAAATACAATATCATTAAAATGGTACAACCGAGAAACCCAAAATTTTCTCCAACAGATGTAAAGATAAAATCAGTGTGTTGCTCAGGAACAAAATCTCCCTGTGTTTGTGTGCCTTTTAAAAAACCCTTGCCAAAAACGCCGCCCGAACCAATAGCGATCTTTGATTGTTTAACATTATAATTCTCTTTATCAGATTTTGCTTTTTTAGCTGTAGGGTCAACCATATTTAATGTTGCAGTCGTTTCATCAACAAACGGGTTGTCCCTTCCAACCATGCTGAATATCCTGTCGGCCTGGTATTTTTGAAAAACATGTTTGAACAGGAATGGTACAGCAGCACCCACAAACAGCGTTGCAATGAGCCAAAGCCCCAGTATGATCAACAGCAATCCCTTATTACGTTTGATCTTTCGTTTTGAAAAATAAATGGTGAGCAAAGCAATTACCGACAATGCAATAATCAAAGTGAGCGGTGGAAACAATAACGTTATTACCAGCAATATCCCCAACGATGCACCAGAAATGAGGTAGCCCGGAGGCAATCCTTCCCTGTACATTGGCAATAAAAATGAAAAATACACCAACGCCAATCCTGTTTCATTTTGCAGGATGGAAAATACCACCGGCAGAAAAGCAATACCTGCAGCAATTAGCTGCGACCTTGGTTTGGTAAATTCGGTATCATTCCTTGAAAGGTACTTTGCAAGAGCCAGTGCTGTGAATATTTTACAAAGTTCAACCGGCTGAAGGTTTATAAAGCCCAATGGTATCCAGCTTTTGGAACCATTTACCGCCCTTCCCAGGACAAACGTTGCAAGCATCAATACAATTCCGAAAACATATAAGAGGTTAGGCGTTGCCGTGAAAAACTTACTGTCGGTCAATAATATAAACGTAGCCAGTACGATGCAGATACCAAAATATAGAAATTGTTTGCTGTAATTCTTTTTAAATTCAAAAAGGCTTTTGAAAAAATCATCATTTACTTTGTATTCAACTGAAAATATACAAATAAGGCCGATCGTTACAATGCTCACATAAAGCCAGATCAATACCCAATCTTTACCTTTTGATATACTTTCGTTCTTTTGATACATAAATCCACCTGGGATTTTAGATTAATTATTCAATGAATCTTTTTGCTGTTTCTTTTTATCATCCGGCAGGATTGCAGCCGGGTTCAGTTTTACAGGATTACTACTGTCTTTTTTAGACGGGGGTTTCTTTTCATCTTCCTTTGCTTTTTTGATCTGGTCCAGTGCATCTTCCTCATCGCTCGCATCCATTCCCATTGTATCCTTCAATGATTTGATATAACCCTTTGCTATCAGGTATGCTGAATCTTTGGCGTGTGTAAGCGAATCCCTTGTTTGAATTGCCCTGTAAATACGGGCAGGGATCAAATTCAGTTTTGACAATTGCTCTACTTTATCCTGCCTTGCTTTTCCAGCGATTGAATCATTCAGGTATTTTTCTATCATCAGGCCTACTATCGGTGCCGCATAGGTTCCACCAAAACGTCCACTATTTTCAACCACGCACATGATAGCGATCTTTGGATTTTCTCTCGGGGCAAAACCACAGAAGAAAGCATGGTTAGGCTGTTTTACCAGCCCTATATAATTTTCTACAGTTCCCGTTTTACCACAGATTGCAATGCCCGGCACTTTTGCAGCAACACCGGTGCCATGGTCAACAACACCCTGCATGCCATCATGAACAGCTTCAAAAACACTATCCGGAATATCAATAGCATTATGCTTTTCCTTGTATTTAGTGAGCAAGCCAAATTTATCACCACCTTCGATAGAATCTACCAGGTGCGGAATTTTATACCATCCTTTATTGGCAATGTATGCCATTTCGTTTGCAACCTGTATTGGGGTAACATTCACTTCCCCCTGTCCGATACTCACAGAACGGAAATTGCAATAATTCCACCTGCCCTTACCGTAAGCCTTATCAAAATAGGCAGGAGTAGGAATATTACCGGGCTTTTCTGAAGGAACATCAATACCTAGTCTATGCCCGAGGCCAAACGCGTACATATATCTATCCCAATCAGCCAAGCTGCTATCCTGATTTGGATAGATCGGGTTGTTCATAACCCTTTGCATTACTGTAGCGAAATAAGTATTGTCAGAAATAGTGATGGCACTGCGAAGGTCAAACGTACCGCGATCAAGGCATTTCATCGGCCTTCCGCCGCCACAGCCATAGAATGCGCCTGAACAGGAAACACGAAAATCAGTTGTAATAACACCTTCATGCAAGCCGATCAATGCCTGCAATGTTTTAAAAGTTGAGCCTGGTGAATACGTTGCTGTTACAGACCGGTTGAATAATGGCAAGGCAGGGTTCAATAAAAGATCTGCATAATGTTTTTTTCTTTCAGAACCTGTCAGGAATTTGGGTTTGTAAGTAGGGCTGCTTATCATACAAAGTATGCCACCCGTTTTAGGATCCACAGCAACAATAGAACCCAGTTTATTTTCCATCAGTTTTTCTCCCAGAGCCTGTAATTCTATATCGATAGACGTATACATGTTCTGACCTGCTATGGCAACAGTATCGTAGATCCCTTTATCCATCCTGTCTGTAAGACGGTTCTTATTATCGCGTTTCCAGAATTCTATACCACGCTGTCCCATCAATACTTTTTCATACGTTCTTTCTATGCCTGTTTTTCCAGCATAATCGCCAATGAGATAACCTTCATCTTTGTGGTGTTTCAAAAAGTTGGAATCAACTTCTGACAAGTAACCGAGAATATTTCCACCTGCATCATAAGGATAATCTCTTACCGGGCGTTCCTGCAAATAATACCCGGGTGCGAATTTGTAAAGGTTCTCATTGAGTTTTGCCATTTTTTCGTCGCTCAGCAATGCTTCAAATACAGATGGACGATAACTTTTATTTTTAATGATCGCAGTAATGATCCTTTTCCTGAATTCTGCCGTATCAATTCCAAGAATATTACACAAAGCCATTGTATCGGTTCCTTTGATCTTTCCCGGAACAACCATCAGGTCATATATAGTAGTATTCTGGAGTATTGCACGGTTATTCCTGTCGAAAACAATTCCCCTGTCGGGATAAACAACTTTTCTGAAAATACCCTGGTCATCTGCCAGTACTTTGTATTTACTTGTTATCACCTGGAGTGTGAAGAGGCGGACAATGATTATAAGGAACATGCCTATTAATATCAACCGGATAACATTTTTTCTTGATTGGTTAAATACAGACACTTCTTTGTTTATTTTGTTCTGGGGAAATAGTTGATAAAGTTAATAAAGTTGACAGTGCGGACTTCTTATCTTATCAACATTATAAACGGCTTTAACTTTTATACAGTATTTGTTCTGAATTTTTGTTTCCGGGTAAATATTAATTCTGTGATCAATATCAATAATAAAGTGATAACAGTAGATAAAACAGTTTTAATAATGAAGTACCAGATATCGCCGAACTGCCATGCTTCGAGGAAGAAGAGCCATGCATTGTGCAAAAGACTTAGGGAACCGGTATAAATCAGGTAAGGCAACAATCCACCCATACTTTTAAAAGATGGTTCTTCATAATTTGTTTCAGCACCTTCCTGCGGTATAAGAATGTTAACAAGGAAAGGACGCACGTAAGCGATCAGCACACAGGCTGCGGTATGAAACCCCGGGTGATGACGAAAACTGTCTAAGGTAAACCCTAATACAAATGCTACAAGCATGAGCACGGTACGGTTCATTTTAAATGGCAACCACAGGATGAATAAAAAATAAAGATATGGTGTTACCATCTGGTGCAGGTGTATCTTATCAAGCACATAAACCTGGAACAGGATGAAGAATATAAAACGGATAATATTTTTTACAAGGCTGCTCATGATCAGCAATTAATGCTGTTGTTTTATTTTGTCTAATATTTTATTGATGGGTTCCTGTTCTGCATTGTCGATTGCATATACATATTGCAGGTTATAAAAGTTTGCCGATGTCCGGAATTTTATCCTGAAATTACTGGTGCTTGTTTCGGCATAAACAGCAGTTACGGTACCAATCATCATTCCTTTAGGAAATGCAGTACTAAAGCCACTTGTGATAATGGTATCACCCTTTGCCACTTTTGCACTTTTGGGAATATTTGAAAGTGTAAGGATATTAGGTTCCTTTCCATCCCAGTTCACAGTTCCCGTTTCACCACCTTTAAACAGTTTACCACTAAGCTTGCTGTCTTTGTGAAGCAGGCTCATTACAACTGCATAATCATTTGTGACTTCTGTAATGATACCAACCACAGCATTATTGATATCAACGATGCCCATGCCTTCCCGTAACAGTTGTTTTTTTCCTCCGGATAAAACAATGAAATTATTCTGAGCTGCAATAGAATTGGATACTACCCTTGCATACCTGTAAGTATATTTTCTGTATTGCAATAATGAGTCTATACGGATCGTATCAATGACTGATTTGGAAGTTGTGTCTGGCAGTTCAAAATCGATCTTAAGTTTATTGTATAAAGCTTCATTGGCTTTTACGAGAGAGTCGTTCGTTCTTTTAAGATGAAAGTAGTTGTCGACCCTGCTGTATTGTGTATTTACTTTTCCTGTTAACTGGTTTGTAAGGTTTCCAAAAGCAGCATGATGATAATTACTGTAATGAACGATCAAATAAATACTTAATCCCTGTAACAACAGGAAGAAGATCAGGTTAAAATAAAGGCGAATAAATAGAAAGATGTTTCGCACCGGGGAAGGAATATTTTGAATGTTGAATTATAAATTTTGAATTATAAATGCCGTGGATTGAATACATTGAATCAGCCACATTTAAAATTCAAAATTCAAAATTTAAAATTAACGCATTACAAAAGGATAGCGGTCATAATGTTTCAATGCGATCCCTGTTCCCCTCACCACACTTTTCAGCGGATCATCGGCAACGTGTACAGGCAATTTAATTTTTGCCGCCAGTCTTTTATCCAGGCCACGAAGCAATGCACCACCACCTGTGATGTACAATCCACGGCGATAGATATCTGACGCCAGTTCCGGAGGTGTTGTTTCAAGGGCTTTCAGAATTGCTTCTTCTATTTTAAAAATACTTTTGTCCAGCGCTTCTGCTACTTCCTGGTAACTAACCATTACCTGTTTTGGAATTCCGGTAACAAGATCACGGCCATTAACAGGAATATCATCGGGAGGATTATCAAGATCTTTCATGGCAGCACCAACCTGGATCTTTATCTGTTCGGCAGTACGTTCACCAATAAGCAAACTATGATAACGGCGCAATGCTTCCATAATATCTGCAGTGAATTCGTCACCCGCAATACGTATGCTCTGATCGCAAACAATACCTGCCAGTGCAATTACTGTAATACCTGTTGTTCCACCACCAATATCAATGATCATGTTTCCTACAGGTTCTTCCACATCTATACCGATACCAAGAGCAGCAGCCATTGGTTCATGAATCAAATAAACTTCTTTTGCACCTGCCTGTTCGGCACTATCCCTAACCGCACGTTTTTCAACTTCCGTGATACTGCTTGGTATGCAGATCATCATTCTCCAGCTTGGTGCGAACAATGGTTTTTTAGGATAGATCATTTTGATCATTTCCCTGATCATCAGTTCGGCAGCATTGAAATCGGCAATAACGCCATCTCTTAACGGACGAACTGTTCTGATACTTTCATGGGTCTTCTCATGCATCATCAATGCCTTCTTTCCCACAGCCAATAAGTTCTTTGGATTATTCCTGTCAAGGGCAACAATAGATGGTTCGTTAACGACCACTTCGTCATTATGGATTATAAGGGTATTTGCAGTACCCAGGTCAATCGCAATTTCCTGCGTGAAAAAATTAAAAATTCCCATATTTTATTTGTGTAACAATCGAATGTAAACAATGAGGGCAAAGTTGGAGGAAAATATTGGATTTAACAACGGGAAACATTTTTATTTTTCCAGTTTTGTGAAAGCATTTTGTTCCTGTGAATTCCTTTGCTGAAAGGACAATGGCTGTTTACTAATTTATTTAGCACGTCTTTTCGGCTGAACGAACCTAAAAAACAATTATGCCTGAGCGTTAGTATATGAATTTTTGCATTTATTTAAATTCATATCCTATATCATGCCGGTAATACATATCATCAAAATACAATTGCTCCATCATGTAAACAGACAACTCTGAAGCTTCCCGGATATCATTGCCAAAAGCGGTAACAACGAGTACCCGGCCGCCACTGGTCACTACATTTTCCTCTTGCCGTGTGGTGCCTGCGTGAAAAACAAGGCTTTCATCAACGGTACCCTCATCCAGTCCGGCGATAGGTTTGCCTGTTTCATATTTCCCCGGATAACCGCCACTGGCAGCCACTACAGCAACTGCGGCCCTGCTGTCAATATCAATGGTTATCTCATTCAGTTTCTGCTCGGCCAACGCATAAAATATTTCTGCCAGGTCATTATTGATCCTGGGTATTACCACTTCTGTTTCAGGATCGCCGAGGCGGCAATTGTATTCGATCACATAGGGCTCGCCTTTATTGACCATGAGCCCGAAGAAAATAAACCCTTTATAATCCAATCCGTCTTCCTGGAGGCCTTTGATCGTGGGATCGATGACCGTTTTAATGACTTTTTCTTTCAACGCCTCATCAAAAAAAGGAAGCGGGCTCACTGCGCCCATGCCTCCTGTATTCAATCCTTTATCTCCGGCGCCGATCCTTTTGTAATCTTTCGCTTCGGGTAGTAACAAATAGTGTTTGCCGTCGGTTAACACAAAAGCACTCATTTCGATCCCTTGCAGGAAAGATTCTATCACTACAATATTTCCAGCTTCGCCGAATTTTGCCCGGTGAATGATCAGTTCAAATTCCGCCAAGGCTTCCAAATGGCTCTGGCAGATCAACACACCTTTTCCGGCTGCAAGTCCATCAGCTTTTATAACTACGGGTAAAGAATGATTTTTGATATATGCCACACCCTCTTCATAATTATCAGCTGTAAATTTATTATATGATGCAGTGGGGATCTGGTGGCGGTTCATGAATGACTTGGCAAAAGCCTTGCTCCCTTCGAGTTGTGAAGCATTTTTTGAAGGGCCGATCAGGTGAATATGCTTTGTTTCCTCAAAACCGGCAAAATAATCAACGATCCCTTTTACGAGTGGCTCTTCGGGCCCAACAATGACCAGGTCGATCTTATTATCCAGTACTGCTTTTTTGAGCCTCTCGAAATCTGTTACCTGGATATCTAAGTTTGTGCCTTCCAATGCGGTACCTGCATTACCCGGAGCAATAAAAAGATCATTGCAAAGTTTACTTTGTTTCAGTTTCCAGGCAAGGGTATGCTCCCTTCCACCGGAACCGATTATTAGAATATTCATGCAGGAATGTTAAATGGGTTAGTTATCTGAGAAGCGAAATTAAAATTATAGCAGTTGATAATTGCAAATTTTTTATCAACGGTACCTTAAAAATCAAGAATCTGTTGTCTATATTTTAAAAAAACCACAAACTGAATTTGTGTGTACTAAAAGAATTTCGCTATTTTGAGACACTATATAAAAACCTTCAAGCACTAAAAACCAACTAACATGACTGAACAAGCAGTAAAAAAACAGGCACACCCCAAAGGTTTATGGGTCCTTTTTGGAACAGAGATGTGGGAGCGGTTTAACTTCTACGGGATGCGGACCATATTAACGCTGTTTATCGTTAATGCCCTTATGATGAGTAAGGAGCAGTCTTCTATCATTTACGGTGGATTCCTTGGCCTCTGCTATTTAACCCCAATGCTGGGTGGTTTTATTGCAGACCGATTTTTAGGAAACCGGCTTTGTATCATGCTAGGCGGTTTATTGATGGCAACAGGACAATTACTTCTCTTTTTTAGTGCCACCATTTTTAGTTCTAACCTGGAGTTGGCAAAAACACTGCTTTATGTAGCGTTGGGTATTATCATATTTGGTAATGGATTCTTTAAACCAAATATCTCAAGTATGGTGAGCAACCTGTATCCAAAATCTGAAAGAAATAAATTAGATACAGCTTTTACCATTTTTTATATGGGCATCAATATGGGTGCTTTCCTGGGCCAATTAATATGTCCATTACTGGGTGATGTGGTGGATAAAAGTGGCGTAAGGGATATCTATGCTTTCAAATGGGGTTATTTAGCTGCATCTATTGCCATGCTGATTGGCGTAACCACATTTTTCTTCCTGAAAGACAAATACGTAGTAACACCGGAAGGAAAACCTATTGGTGGCCTGCCTTCAAAAAACGATTCTTCCGACTATGAAGAAGGTGAATCACAAAAAGCAACTTTTTCATCAAAGGCTTTATCACTTGCAGTGCTTGCATTTGCTGGATTGGGTCTCACTTTCTTTTATGTGTTTGGCCAAAATGTGATCTATTCGATCATCTATGCCAGTGGTATTACGCTTGCCGGATTAATCATTTCTGATGGTTCGATCACAAAAGTAGAACGTGACAGGATATTAGTAATTTATATAGTTTCTTTCTTTATCATTTTCTTCTGGGCAGCATTTGAACAAGCGGGCTCTTCCTTAACTTTTATTGCGGATAACCAGACCGACAGAAATTTCTTTGGTTGGCAGATGCCGCCTTCCATGGTACAGATCTTTAACGGCATCTTTGTGGTAGCTTTTGCGGTGCCATTCAGTATATTATGGGATAGGCTCAGGGCCAAGAACAGGGAACCTATTTCACCAGTAAAACAAGCGATCGGATTGGCATTGATAGCACTGAGTTATTTAATAATCGCCTTTAATGTAAAGAACCTGGGCAATAGTGGATTACTTGCAGTACAATGGTTAATCCTTCTTTACCTGATTCAAACATTTGGTGAACTTTGTTTATCTCCTATTGGCCTTTCTTTGGTTGGCAAATTATCGCCTAAAAGATTTTCTTCATTATTATATGGTGTGTTCTTTTTATCCAATGCATCAGGTTATGCATTAGCGGGAACTTTGGGTGCAATTTTACCGGCAACCGGTGAACAATTTACCGAAGCATCTAAAATGGGCATCGATCTGCAGGGCGTATTAGACAATAAAATTACCCCAACAGCCGATCAGTTAAAATTACTGGCCGACAAAAAAATAAGTATTCATAATCCAACATTTGCAGGATTCACGATTCACAACCTGTTTGAATTCTTCATGGTGTTTGTTGCACTCTGCGGTATTGCATCTTTACTATTATTCTTGCTTACTCCGAAATTGAAAAAGATGATGCATGGTGTAAGATAAAATCATGTTCAACGATATTTAAAAAGGCGGCCAACAGGTCGCCTTTTATTTTTTTATTTACGGTTAGTAGTCATTGCGAGGCACGAAGTAATCTGTATTATTAACCACGTAGATTGCTTCGTTCCTCGCAATGACGTATTCGATTAAATTAATGACGTATTAAATAAATTTCAAGTAATCATATTGCTTTCCCAATATCATTTTATCATCTGTTCCCAGCCACTTGTTTAAAACTGTAGCATAAACATTTTTAAAATCAACTTTGTGTTTCAGGTCGCCTTCATTCAGATCAGAAAGATCCGGCAATGCATTCAACATGCCTTTTTCTTTCAATCCTCCGCTGATAAAGAACATATTGTTTGCTGTTCCATGGTCGGTACCATTGCTTCCGTTCTGCGAAACCCTTCTGCCAAATTCTGAAAAGGTCATCATCAACACATCCTGGAAACGGTTGTTCTTTTTTAGATCAGTTGTAAATGCTTTTACTGCATCGTTCAGTTCTGTGAACAATCTTTTTTGCTGTGCCTCCTGGTTCACATGCGTATCAAAACTTCCAAGTGATACATAATAAACTTTCGTATTGATATCAGACATGATCAGTGACGAGATCGTTTTTAAATTCTTTCCAAGGTCAGTATTTGGATATGCTTCTGCAGAAGGGTGCAATTTGCTTTGCTGAAAAATATAATCCGCACTGCTCAATGTTTCACTCATTGTTTTGTAGAGGTAATCAACCGTTTCTTCTGTTGCCTTGTGAGATGCATTGATCTCTTTATAAAACCTTTCATTACTGCTGCTGTAAAGCCTGCGTGGATCTTTGAATGCCAGCCCGGATGTTTCATTGCCCTTCAAAGCAAGACTAAGCACATCATCAATTTCGAGTGCCTGTGTGGGTTTATCACATCCTTTGCATTGTGCATCCAGGTAACGGCCTAACCAGCCAGTGTTAATATAATCATTGCTGTCACTCGCACTTTGCCAGATATCCATGCTGCGGAAATGCGACCTGTCGGGGTTCGGGTAACCAACACTGTTAAGTATGGCAAGGCTACCATCATCATACAATCCTTTGAAACTTTCCAGTGCAGGATTTAAACCAACCTCGTCAGTCAGTATAACTGCTTTGTCTTTTGTGATCCCGATCTTTGGCCTTTCCCTGTAATAAATATCATTGGTGATTGGTATAACAGTATTCAACCCATCATTACCACCGCTGAACTGTATAACTACCACTACTTTGTTTCCCGGCAGCACCATCAATGGCTTCTCAAATGCTTTTAAAAATTTGGGAAGCATCATGGAAGCTGTTGCCAGCGAACCTAGTTGAATGAATTCTTTGCGTTTGAAAAGCATAAATAATTTTGAATTTTACATGTTGAATTTTGAATTAACAAGCATAGATTATTAATTCAAAATTTATAATTCATAATTTAACATAACTGGTATTCCGGCGTGCTCATCAAATTCACGATCGCTGTTTTAATGAATATTTCCCTGCTCTCCGTATTCATATATTTATCCAGCACTGATGATTGTATGCGGCTTCCCGTTTGTAATAAAGTATCCGAAATTTTTTGTGACAGTTCCTCTCTTTTTGTTGATTCAAAAATCTTATTAACGATCGTCCAGTCTATTGAAGAAGCCGCAGCACCTCTGTCTGCATATGCTTTGTTTCTTTTTATCCTGACCTGTTCTTCCATCATCTGTCCCATATTCACATCATCATCTGTTTTAGGTTGAATGGTAAGCGATTCTTTGGCGGTAAAAACCTGTGGTATCTTTCATCGACG
>Ga0209023_10001333_pt1 | contig 33390 bp, 29 predicted proteins | sample LakOneMetagenome_FD_187468 | JGI IMG/M metagenome (GOLD analysis project Ga0209023, IMG submission 187468) | Freshwater and sediment microbial communities from Lake Erie, Canada (SPAdes) (version 2) | ecosystem: Environmental > Aquatic > Freshwater > Lentic | place: Lake Erie, Canada...
GTTCTTGCGGCTATCGCCGCAAGAACGGCCGGGCCGGCACCCGCAACGAGATCTGGGTGCTGTGCACCGTCGGCTGCGTGGCCAACACCGCCCGCCGCATCGCCGAGAAGGCCAATGCCCGTTTCGCCGGCCGCGTCGACGGCATCTACGCCTTCCCCCACCCGTTCGGCTGCTCGCAGCTGGGCGACGACCTGACCCACACCCGCAGCCTGATCGCGGGCCTGGCCGCCCACCCCAACGCCGGCGGCGTGCTGATCCTGGGCCTGGGCTGCGAGAACAACCAGCTGAAGGCCCTGCTGGAGAGCGCGCCGGACATCGACCGCGACCGCCTGAAGAGCTTCACGACCCAGATGGTCGAGGACGAGATGGAGGACGGCCTGGCCGCCGTCGAGGCGTTGGTCGAGATCGCCGAACGCGACCGTCGCGAGCCGATCCCGGTCTCCGAACTGGTCGTCGGTCTCAAGTGCGGCGGCTCGGACGGCTTTTCGGGCGTCACCGCGAACCCGCTGGTCGGCCGTATCGCCGACAAGGTCGCCGACGCTGGCGGCACGCCCGTCCTGACCGAGATCCCGGAGGTCTTCGGGGCCGAGAACGTGCTGCTACAGCGCGCCGCCAGCCGCGAGATTTTCGACCAGGCTGTCGCGGTGATCGACGATTTCAAGCGCTACTTCATCGACAACAACCAGCCGATCTACGAGAACCCCTCGCCCGGCAACATCGCCGGCGGCATCACCACGCTGGAGGAGAAGTCCCTAGGCGCGGTGCAGAAGGGCGGTCGGGCGCAACTGGTCGAGGTGTTGCGCTATGGCCAGCGGGTCGGCCCGCACGGCCTGACCTTCCTGGAGGCGCCGGGCAATGACGCGGTGTCCTCGACGGCCCTGACCGCCGCCGGCGCGACGGTGATCCTGTTCACCACGGGTCGCGGCACGCCGCTGGGCTTCCCCGCCCCGACCCTGAAGATCGCCTCCAACTCCGGCCTGGCCCAGCGCAAACCCGGCTGGATCGACTTCGATGCCGGCCAGGTGCTGGAGGGAGTTTCGATGGACGACGCCGCCGACCGGCTGATGGACCTTGTGGTCGACACCGCGTCTGGCAAGGAAACCAAGGCCGAGCTCAACGGCGAACGCGAGATCGCCATCTGGAAGTCGGGCGTGACCCTTTAGTGGTCATGCCAATTGACCTTGGTTGTCAGACTACTGCATCTAAGCTCCGCTTCGTTCGCTCCCAAACACTAGGCTTGCATCCGTGACGGCTTCTCCCGCGACCTCCCCCGCCCTGCGTCTGAGCGCGACCAGCTATCCGGGCGCGATCCCGGGCGTTGCGCTGCCCGCCTATGACCGCGACAAGGTGCAGGTCGGCGTCGTCCACTTCGGTCCCGGCGCCTTCCACCGCGCCCACCAGGCCTTCTATTTCGACCAGCTGCTGGCCAACGATCCACGCTGGGGGATCTGCGCCGTATCGCTGAAGAGCCCCGGCGTCCGCGACGCCCTGGAGCCGCAGGACGGCCTCTACACCCTGGCCCAGCTGGACGCCGAGACCACGTTCCGGATCGTCGGCTCGATCGTCGAGGTGCTGGTCGCGCCGGAAGATCCGCCGTCGGTCTTCGCCCGCCTCGCCGCCCCCACCACCCGCATCGTCACCCTGACCGTGACCGAGAAGGGCTACACCCTGTCGGCCGAGGGCGGCCTCGACGAGAAGCACCCCGACATCGTCCACGACCTGGCCCATCCGCGCGAACCCAAGAGCGCCGTCGGCTACATCGTCGAGGGTTTGCGCCGTCGCTTTACCGCCGGCCTGTCGGCCTACGCCGTCGTGGCCTGTGACAACCTCGCCGACAACGGCTGGCGCCTGAAAGCGGCCGTGGTGGCCTTTGCCGCCAAGGTCGACGCCGACCTGGCCGCCTGGATCGAGGCCAATGGCAGCTTCCCGCGCACCATGGTCGACAGCATCACCCCGGCCACCGACGACGCTCTGCGTGAGCGCGTGCTGACCGCCACGGGTCTGGAAGACGCCTGGCCGATCCAGCGCGAGGCCTTCACCCAGTGGGTCGTCGAGGACGTCCTGCCGAGCGACGCGCCGGACCTGGCCAGCGTCGGCGTCATCCTGACCGACGACGTGCGCGGCTTCGAGCGCGCCAAGCTGCGCCTGCTGAACGGCGTCCACTCGACCCTGGCCTATGCCGGGATCCTGCGCGGCCACGAGACGGTGTTCGAGGCGGTCAGCGACCCGGTTCTGGAAGCCCTGGCCCGCGACCTGATGGCCAAGGACATCATCCCGACCCTGACGGCCCCGCGCGGCCTGGACCTCGCCGATTACGCGGAGGCCATCCTGGCCCGCTTCCGCAACCCGGAGATCCGCCACTACCTGGCGCAGATCGCCTGGGACGGCTCGGCCAAGCTGCCCTTCCGTATCCTGGGCACCCTGACGGAAACCCTGGAAGCCGGCCGCTCGATCGAGCGCCTGGCAATCCCGCTGGCGGCCTGGATGCGCTTCATTGCTCTGCGCGCCAAGACCGGCGAGGCGATCACCGACCCGCTGGCCGACAAGCTGACCGAGATCGGCGTCGGCGTCACTGGCGACGCCAAGACCGACGTCGCGGCTTTCCTGGCGCTGGATACGGTGTTCCCGGTGGCGCTGACGAGCAATCCGACGTTCGTGGGTGCGATCGAGAAGGCCTACGCTGACCTCGGCTAACGGGTCACGCCCTTGGCGGTCAGCACCGGCACGACGGTGCTGACCATGATCTTGAGATCGAACCGGAACGAGCGCCGGGCCAGGTACTCGGCGTCCAACGCCACCTTGTCCGGAATGGCCAGCTCGTCGCGGCCGTTGATCTGCGCCCAGCCTGTGACACCCGGGCGCAGCACGTCGACGCCGGCGGCTTGGCGGGCCGCGATCAGGTCGTCCTGATTGAACAACGCCGGCCTCGGCCCGACCAAGCTCATATGGCCGACCAGCACGCTCCATAGCTGCGGCAGCTCGTCGAGGCTGAGCTTGCGCATCAGCGGCCCGACCGGCGTCAGCCAGCGGTCGGGGTTCTCCAGGAGATGCGTGGCGACCTCGGGCGTGTCGATCCGCATGGTCCGGAACTTGGGCATCGGAAACAGCGCCGAGCCCTTGCCCACCCGCTGCGACCAGTAGAGGCCCGGACCGGGCGAGGTCAGGCGCACCACCGCCCACAGCACGGCGAGCGGCAGGGCCAGCACGATCAGGCCGATCGCCGCCGCCAGGAAGTCGAAGGCGCGCTTCACCTAAGAGCTCAGCCGAGATCGCCGCTGGCCGCGTCGAGCAGCAGATAGGCCCGGCCGGCGTCCGACGACAGCAGCGCCGCCAACAGGAAGCCCTCGCGGTCCTGGCCCGCGGCCTCCTCGATCATGCCGGCATAGCGCTTGAGGAAGCGCTCGGTATTGCCCTTCAGCGTCGCGTCCGAGAACAGGCGGCGGACCAGACGGCGGATGGCGGCCGGCGCCAGGCGCTTGACCACCTCGCGGCCGCCGCCGGCGTCGCCGGTCTGCAAGGCCGCAGCGATCTCGTCGATCCGGCCCCGCGGCAGCAGGGCATGCGGGTCGATGCCCATGGCCGTGATCTCGGCCGCCAGCTTCTCGCCCAGGGCGGCGTCGCCCGGCGAGCTGTTCTCGATGCCGGCCAACAGGTTGCGCCAGCTCCAGCCGCCCTCGCCGTCAGGCTCGGACGCCTGTTGGGCCGGGGTTTGCTTGCGGGCCGAGGCCTGCTCGAACACCGAGCGGAACTCCTGGTCGGTCGCGGTCGGCGTCAGGCGCAGGCGACGACGATCGGTCGGCGGCTCTTCATCCTCGTCGTCGAACACGGCCATCGGCAGCGGTTCGGGCGGCGGCGGCGGAGGCGGCGCGGCGGGACGCGACCGGCTGATCGGCGCCTGGGTCGGCGCGGCGCGGGCGGCGACGGTCGAGGCGCTGGAGGCCGTGACGGCCCCGGCCGCCTCGCTCAGCATCTCGTAATTGCGGCGCACGCGCTCTTGGAAGGCCTGGTCGATCGCGGCCGTCTCCTCGGCGGTGCGACGCACGGCGTTCATCAGCTGCTCGACGCCCTGCTCGATCGAGACGCGGACCTCCGCGGCCTTCTGCAGGGCCTCGGCCGGCAGGTCGGCGGTGCGCTTGCCGATCTCGGCCAGCATGGCCTCCAGCTCGTCCAGCGTGCCGCGGGCGGAAGCGACCGAGTCCGCCAGCTTCTGCGAGGTGCGCGCCCCGGCCTGCTCGACCATCTGGGCCGAGTGCTCGATGATGTCGCGCGCCTCTTCCATCCGGGACTCGAACACCGCGTCGGCCTTCTGACCCGCGGCGAAGGCGATCTCGTTCAGCTGGTCGACGCGGCTGCGGGCGGCCTCGACACGGGATTCGACGCCTTCGCTGGCTTCCAGCGCCGACTTGGCCATGGCCTCCATGGCCGCCTTCAACTCGTCTTCCAGCATGTTGCGCTGGTTCTCGGCGACGTCGCCGATGGTCTCGAGCGTCTTCTTGGCGTTTTCGGCCAGGGCCTCGCGCTGGACGGTCGCGCCCTCGGCCAGTTCGCGGAACTGGTCGGCGGCGGCGCTGATCAGGCCGCGCAGGATCTCCGCGCCCATGGCGGCGGTGTCCGATAGCTCGGTGGCGCCGACGCGGGTATAGGCGACGAACTCAGTGAGCTGGGCGGTGCGGGTCTCGGCCTCGGAAGCGAAGTCCTCCTGGTCCGAACGCAGGGCCTGGCTGATTTCGACCAAGGCGGCGCGCTGGGCGGCCAGGCTCTTCTCGACCGACGACACCTGGTCGCCGACGCCGTGACCGGCCGTTTCGAGGCGGGCGATCTGACGCGACAGGTCCTCCGCCCCGACACGCGCGGCGTCCGAGGCTTCGGCTGCGGCGGTGGCGAGGTCGGCGGCGCGAGCGGCCAGGGCGGCCTCGGCTTCGCGCAACTGGGTCTCGGCCAGGTCGGAGGCCTCGGCCACCATGCGGGCCTGGCTGCCGATGGCGTCGACCACCGCCGTGGAGCGGGCGTCCAGCGACTGCGACAGGGTCTCCATCGCCGTGCGTTCGTGACCCAGGCCCTGAGCCAGTTGATTGGCCATCTTGGCGGACTCGGCGGCGGCCTCGGCCAGGCGGCCGGTCTCTTCGGCCAGAGCCTGGCGCAGCGAGACGATGTGCTCGCGGGCCCGCTGGGCGGCGTTGGCGGCGTCGTCGACGCCCTGGCGCATGGCGTCCACGGCGCTGGACGCGCCGACGGCGGCCAGTGCGGCCGGCGTGACGATGCGGTCGGTCAGGGTGCGGGTGCGGCGCAGCTCGTCGGCGATGCCGGTGGCCTGGCGCAGCAGATAGGCGCCGAGCAGGGTCAGCAGAGCCGGCCCGATGGCCAAGCCCGCGAACACCGTCAGCGCGAAACCCTCGACCTTGAAGGCCGGCACGCCGCGGGCGTAACCGAGCGCAAAGGCGATCGGAGCCAGGGCCCACAGGAAGGCGATGGCGGTGGCGAGGGTCCAGAACAGCACGCCAGACATGCGGCGCGGCGCGTCCTCGCTGCGCAGCGGCACGGTCGCTTCGGGACCAGTGCGGAAGTCCAAGGTCGGCTCGCGGCTCTCGGCCTTGGCCGGGGCCGCGCGTTCGGGCTCGACCACCGGGGCCTGCGCCGGAGCGCTGGCGGTCAGCGAGGTGGCCAGCTTCAGCTCGGGTTCGGAGAAGCTCTCGACCGGCTCGGGATCAGGCTCGCGGCGACGGCGCGATCGCACGGTCATCGGCGGCGGAACGGCCAGGTCGTCGTTCAGCGTCTCTTGCAGGCTCAGGGGTTCGGCGGTCGGAATATCCGCCTCCGGCTCGGAATACGAAGTCGCCTCAGGAGTTTCAGGCGTGATCTTGGCTTCCTCGGTCCCGATTTCCTCGGGAGGGCGGTCCGTCGGCGTCGCGGAAAAATCGAGCGGTTGGCGCTTCTTAGGCTTCATACACAGCCAGGGTCCCAAAGCGTCAGAGGGGGAGCGCAGAGACAACCTTCGCGCGCCGGACCCCTCCTTCGCGTGTCACATGAACCTAACGGCGAAAAGCCTTGGCGCAAAGCGACTTTGGTTGCGTTTGCAAGGGTTGCGACGCCTTACCGGCGCGTTCAGGTGTCGCGCGTGGCCGGTTGAGCGACGTTCGGGGGCGCATTGACGGCGATCGGGGCGGCCCGCGGCGAGCGGGAGACGGTCCGGGCCGCGGCGGTCCTGGCGTGCGGGCAGACGCCGTGCTCGACGCTCACGCCAAATTGGCAGAGGGCGAACGAGGACAGCCAGACGACCGCCACAGCCAGCATTTCTGTTAAAAAGCCCATAGCCCGTCCCTGGACCAATATCGACGTTATGCGAGCATTCGGACGCCACGGCGAGTGAACTTTTGGTCATGAACGACTTGAGTTTTCGCCCTGTGGCGCCACGCAACCTGACAGCGCCCCCAGAATTCCGGCGGTTGTTCGCCACGGCGGCCGGGCCTAGGTCCGAGACTGTACCGGCGCGCCCCAGACGGCGCGCGTCCGGACATTTTTCCTTTGCGGACCTTCGCCTTGGCCCTTACCCAATTCGCACCCGCCGCGTACCCGCCGGATCCGATGACGACGCAAATCTCGCCGGCCCGCCTTACGCACCTTCAGCGCCTGGAGGCCGAGAGCATCCACATCTTGCGCGAGGTGGCGGCCGAGTGCGAGCGCCCGGTCATGCTGTATTCGATCGGCAAGGACAGCGCGGTGATGCTGCACCTGGCCGCCAAGGCCTTCTATCCCAGCAAGCCGCCCTTCCCGCTGCTGCACGTCGACACGACCTGGAAGTTCCGGGACATGTACGCCCTGCGCGACAAGGTGGCGACCGAGCTGGGCTTTGACCTGATCGTCCACAAGAACCCCGACGCCGAGGCGCGCGGCGTCAATCCGTTCGACCATGGAAGCGCCCTGCACACCGACCTCTGGAAGACGGAAGGCCTCAAGCAGGCCCTCTCCAAGTACGGCTTCGACGCGGCCTTTGGCGGCGCCCGCCGCGACGAGGAGAAGAGCCGGGCCAAGGAGCGGGTCTTCTCGTTCCGCACCGCCGAGCACCGCTGGGACCCGAAGAACCAGCGCCCGGAGCTGTGGAACCTCTACAACACCCGCAAGCACCCAGGCGAAAGCCTGCGCGTCTTCCCGATCTCCAATTGGACCGAGCTGGACGTCTGGCAGTACATCCACCTGGAGAACATCCCGATCGTGCCGCTGTACTTCGCGGCCGAGCGGCCGGTGGTCGAGCGCGACGGCGCGCTGATCATGGTCGACGACGATCGCTTCCGCCTGCGTGACGGCGAGCAGCCGCAGATGAAGAGCGTCCGCTTCCGCACCCTGGGCTGCTACCCGCTGACGGGCGCGGTCGAGAGCACCGCCTCCACCCTGCCCCAGGTCATCCAGGAAATGCTGCTGACCACGACATCGGAGCGCCAGGGCCGGGTCATCGACCACGACCAGTCCGCCTCGATGGAGAAGAAGAAGCAGGAGGGCTACTTCTGATGGCGCACCAGTCCGCCCTGATCGCCGAGGATATCGACGCCTATCTGCATCAGCACCAGCACAAGTCGCTGCTGCGCTTCATCACCTGCGGCAGCGTCGACGACGGCAAGTCCACCCTGATCGGCCGCCTGCTGTACGACAGCAAGATGATCTTCGAGGACCAGCTGGCGGCGCTCGAAGCCGACAGCAAGAAGGTCGGCACGCAAGGCGGGGCGATCGACTTCGCCCTGCTGGTCGACGGCCTGGCCGCCGAGCGCGAGCAAGGCATCACCATCGACGTCGCCTACCGCTTCTTCTCGACCGAAAAGCGCAAGTTCATCGTCGCCGACACCCCTGGCCACGAGCAGTACACGCGCAACATGGTCACCGGGGCCTCGACCGCCGACGCGGCCGTGATCCTGATCGACGCGCGCAAGGGCGTGCTGACCCAGACGCGCCGCCACAGCTATCTCGTCAGCCTGCTGGGCATCCGCAACGTGGTGCTGGCGGTGAACAAGATGGACCTGGTCGGCTGGAATCCGGCCGTCTTCGACCAGATCGTCGCCGACTACCGCGCCTTCGCCGAGCAGATCGGCCTGACGGTCTTCACCCCGATCCCGATCTCGGGCCTGGGCGGCGACAATATCGCTTCGGCCAGCGAACATACGCCCTGGTTCAAGGGTCCGATCCTGATGGACTGGCTGGAAGGCGTGGAGGTCGAGGACGACCTGCAGGGGAAGCCCTTCCGCATGCCGGTGCAGTGGGTCAATCGCCCGAACCTCGACTTCCGGGGCTTCTCGGGCCTGATCGCCTCGGGCTCGATCAAGCCCGGCGACCGCATCCGCGCCCTGCCCTCGGGCCGCGAGAGCCGCGTGGCCCGCATCGTCACCTTGCCGGGCGATCTCGACCAGGCCGTCGCCGGCCAGTCGGTGACCCTGACGCTGGAAGACGAGATCGACATCTCGCGCGGCGACGTCATCGCGACCGCTGACGCGCCGGCTCCGGTCGCCAACCAGTTCGAGGCCACCGTCGTCTGGATGGACGACGAGCCCCTGCCCCCGGGCCGCACCTACTTGCTGAAGCTGGGCGCGCGCACGGTCAGCGCCAGCGTCACCGACATCAAGCACCGCGTGAACGTCAACACGCTGGAGAAGACGGCCGCCAAGCGTCTGGAGCTCAACGAGATCGGGCTCGTCAACCTGTCGCTCGACCAGGCGATCCCGTTCGAGGCCTATGCCGACAACCGCCAGATGGGCGGCTTCATCCTGGTCGATCGCCTGAGCAACCGCACGGTCGGCGCGGGCATGATCAACTTCGCTCTGCGGCGGGCCGACAACATCCACTGGCAGCACACCGACGTCACCAAGGCTTCCCGCTCGGCGCTGAAGGCCCAGCGCGGCCAGGTCGTCTGGCTGACCGGCCTGTCGGGCGCGGGCAAGTCGACCATCGCCAACCTGGTCGAAAAGCGCCTGCATGCTCTCGGCCGCCACACCTACCTGCTGGACGGCGACAATGTCCGCCATGGGCTGAACAAGGACCTCGGCTTCACCGAGGAGGACCGCGTCGAGAACATCCGCCGGGTGGCCGAGGTCGCCAAGCTGATGGTCGACGCCGGCCTGATCGTGCTGACCGCCTTCATCTCGCCCTTCCGGGCCGAGCGCCAGCTGGCGCGCGACCTGCTGGACGGCGGCGAGTTCATCGAGGTTTTCGTCGACACGCCCCTGGCCGTGGCCGAGGCGCGGGACGTAAAGGGCCTCTACAAGAAGGCCCGCTCGGGTCAGCTGAAGAACTTCACCGGTGTCGATAGTCCGTATGAGGCGCCGGAGAAGCCTGAACTGCGCATCGACACCACCGCGATCGATCCCGTCGAGGCGGCCGAAAAGATCGTCGCCTGGCTGGAAGGCCGGGAGATCGACTACACGATCTGATGTCTTGAGCGGCGCGACAGCAGGATCGCGCCGCCCAGGCCCAGCAACGCCATGAACGCCGTCGCCAAGTAGCCCTTGGCGCCCAAGGCGTCGAACAACGGACCCGAGGCCAGGGTCGCGATGCCCAGGGTGAAGCCCGACGACAGCGCCGAGTTGATCGCCTGGGCCGGCGATGCTGCGGCTGGCGGAGCCAGTTTCTCGATCAGCCTCAGCGAGGCCATGAAGCTCGCCGCGAAGGTCATGGCGTGCAGCATCTGCAACGGGAACAGCGCCCACAGCGGCGGCTCGAACGCATAGAGCGTCCAGCGCAGCACGGCGGCGCTGGCGCCCAGGATCAGGAACCGCTCCGGTCCCCAGCGCCGGCGCAGCGGCTCCAGGAACCACATGAAGCCGACCTCGGCCGCGACGCCAACGCCCCACAGGACGCCGATCATCGGCTCGCTGATCCCCTGCTTGCGCCAGAGGATGGCCGAGAAGCCGTAGTAGAAGGCGTGCGCCCCCTGGATCAGGCCGGCCGTGACCACCGCCAGCACGAAGGTGCGGTTGCGCAGCAGGTCGCTCAGCCCCTTCCACCGCTCGGACCGGTCCGGCTTGGCCCCTTCGGCGTGGACCCGTTCCGGCGGCACGGCCAGGGCCGCCGTGACGGCGCCGATGAAGCAAGCGGCGGCGATCCAGATCGCGATGATGGTCGGCGCGGCGAAGGTGAGGATCGCGCCCATGGCCAGGTTGGCGACGATGAAGGCCGACGAGCCCGTGCCCCGCGGGACGCCGTAGTTGAAGCCCTCGATCCGCGCCCGGCGCAGGGTGATGATGTCGATCAGCGGCGAGACGGTCGACAGCAGGGTCTGGCCAATGAACCAGGCCGGAATGAACCACCACAGGCTGGGCGCGATCAGCAGACCCGAATAACCCAGCCCCGCGCCCAGCAGCAGCAGCGCCATCGGCGTGCGCCGCAGGGTGAAGCCGTCGGCCCACACAGCCAGCGAGGCGCCGGTGAAGGGCTTGAGAAGCAGCGGCACGGCCAGGATCAGGCCGATCTCGCCGCCCGTCATGCCCCGCGAGCGCAGGAACGTGCCGATATACGGCAGGCTGACGCCCGAACTCAGGAAGATCGAGGCGTAGAACAGGCAGAGGCGAACAAGGGTCGGGAGCGCCGGCTCCTTCGACTTGTCCGCCCCCGTCTGCACCTTACTCGGCGCCGCCGAAGCGGGCCGTCCACTCGGCGATCTGCTCGTCCTCGATCTTCTTGAACAGGACGTCCGGCACGGTCACCTTCGCGCCGACCGCCAGCTTGTCCAGCTCGGCCTTGGCGTCGTTCGACGGCCAAGCCGCCGGATACTCAAGGCCGAAAGCCCCGCCGATCGTCTCGGCCGCGAACGGGATGAACGGGGCAGAGATCTTGGCGTACAGCGCCACCAGGTTCAGCGCCGTGCGGACGATGACGGCGGCGCGGTCGCGATCGGTCTTGATCGCGGTCCACGGCGCGGCTTCCTGCAGGTATTCGTTGCCGACCACCCACAGCGCGCGCAGCGCCTGGGCGCTCTTGCGCATCTCGATGGCGTCCATCTGTTCGGCCAGATCCGCCAGGCGCGCCGAAACGTCGGCGAACAGCTTTTCTTCCAGCGGACCGGGCTCGCCGCCCTCGGGCACCACACCCTCGAACTTGCTCTCGTTGAACTTCAGGATGCGGTTGACGAAGTTGCCCAGCACGTCGGCCAGGTCGCGGTTCACGGCGCTGGCGAACTGCTCCCAGGTGAAGGCGGTGTCGGACCCTTCCGGCGAGTTGGCCGTCAGGTACCAGCGCCACAGGTCGGGCGGCAGGATCTCCAGGGCCGCATCCATGAACACGCCACGCTTGTTGCTGGTCGAGAACTTGCCGCCGTACCAGTTCAGCCAGTTGAAGGCCTTGAGCATGTCGACGCTCTTCCACGGCTCTTCCGAGCCCAGGATGGTGGCCGGGAAGCTGACGGTGTGGAACGCGACATTGTCCTTGCCCATGAACTGGACATAGCGGACGTCTTCCGCGCCCTCGTCGGTGCGCCACCACGACTTCCAGTCGCGGTCGGGCGCGCCCTCGGCCCACTCCTGGGTCGCGGCGATGTACTCGATCGGGGCGTCGAACCAGACGTAGAAGACTTTGTCCTCAAAGCCCGGGCGCGGCACGCCGTCCTTGGCCACCGGAATGCCCCAGGCGAGGTCACGGGTGATGCCGCGGTCGATCAGGCCCTCGTCCAGGTGCTTGTAGGCGATCGAGCGAGCCAGCTGCGGCCAGTCACCGTGGCTGTCGACCCAGGCGCGGATTTTGTCCTGCATCTTGGTCTGCAGCAGGTAGAGGTGGCGGGTGTCGCGCACTTCGATGTTCCGCGAGCCGGAGATCACCGAGTACGGATTGATCAGATCGGTAGGGTCCAGCAGGTTGCCGCAGTTGTCGCACTGGTCGCCCCGCGCCTTCTCGAAGCCGCAGTGCGGGCAGGTCCCTTCGACATAGCGGTCCGGCAGGAAGCGCTTGTCGTCGACCGAATAGACCATCTGGTCGACGCGTTCCTCGATCAGACCGTGGTCTTCCAGGGCCTGGCAGAAGTGCTGGGTCAGGCGATGGTTCTGCGGCGAGGACGAGCGGCCGAAATGGTCCCACGACAGGCCGAACGCGCGGCCGACATCGTGCTGCAGCACGTGCTGCTCGGCGCAATAGGTGGCGACGTCCTGGCCGGCGGCGGTCGCCGCGAGTTCCGCGGGAGTCCCGTGCTCGTCGGTGGCGCAGATGTAGAGCGTCTCGTGCCCCTGCGCCCGCTTGAAGCGCGCATAGACATCCGCCGGCAGCATCGACCCCGCCAGGTTGCCCAGGTGCTTGATGCCGTTGATGTACGGCAGGGCCGAGGTGATCAGGATGCGAGCCATGCGGGCGCGGCCTTTCGGGGGAGTCACGAGAAGCGAAGAAGCGTCCGCATATAGAAGGGTCGGGCGGCGAGGGAAAGGTTTGCGCCGCACATGCCCCCTCCACCGGCGTTCGCCGGTCCCCCTCCCCCAACAGGGGGAGGAGAGCTCACCCTCCGCCCCGCTTGGGGGCGGACAGACCTGCGAAGCAGGTCAGGTGGGGGTCAGTGCTGACTAAAGCGGAATGTTGTCGTGCTTCTTCCAGGGGTTGGACAGTTCCTTCCCCTTCAGGCTCTTCAGCCCTCGCACGATCCGCCGCCGCGTCCCGTGGGGCATGATCACGTCGTCCACGTAGCCGCGCTGGGCCGCCACGAACGGGTTGGCGAAGCGGTCCTTGTATTCGGCCTCGCGGATGGCCAGGGCCTCGGGGTCCTTGGCTTCCTGGCGGAAGATGATCTCCACCGCCCCCTTGGCGCCCATCACCGCGATCTCGGCGGTCGGCCAGGCGTAGTTGAGGTCGCCGCGCAGGTGCTTGGAGCTCATCACGTCATACGCGCCGCCATAGGCCTTGCGCGTGATGACCGTGATCTTCGGCACCGTCGCCTCGGCATAGGCGAACAGGAGCTTGGCGCCGTGCTTGATCAGGCCGCCGTACTCCTGCTTGGTCCCCGGCATGAAGCCCGGGACGTCCACGAGCGTGATGATCGGGATGTTGAAGGCGTCGCAGAAGCGCACGAAGCGGGCGGCCTTGCGGCTCGAGTCGATGTCCAGCACCCCGGCCAGCACCTGCGGCTGGTTGGCGACGATGCCGACGCTCTCGCCGTCCATGCGGGCGAAGCCGCAGACGATGTTCTTGGCCCACTCGCTGCTGATCTCGAAGAAGTCGGCCTCGTCGACCATCTTCAGGATCAGCTCCTTGATGTCGTAGGGCTTGGTCGGATCGGCCGGGACCAGGGTGTCCAGGCTCATCTCCTCGCGATAGGGCTCGTCGAAGCTTTCACGCTCCGGGGCGGGCTCGCGGTTGGACGAGGGCAGGAAGTCGACCAGGCGGCGCACCTGGGTCAGAGCCTCCAGGTCGTTCTCGAACGCGCCTTCCGCGACACCCGACTTGGCGGCGTGGACGCGCGCGCCGCCCAGTTCTTCGGCGGTGACCACCTCGTTGGTGACGGTCTTCACGACGTCAGGCCCGGTCACGAACATGTAGCTCGTGTCCTTGACCATGAAGATGAAGTCGGTGATCGCCGGCGAATAGACGTCGCCGCCGGCGCAAGGACCCATGATCACGCTGATCTGCGGGATGACGCCGCTGGCCAGGGTGTTTTCGAGGAAGATGTCGGCATAGCCGGCCAGGCTGTCGACACCCTCCTGGATGCGGGCGCCGCCGGCGTCGAACAGGCCGATGATCGGCGCACCGACCTTCATGGCCTGGCGCTGGACCTTGATGATCTTCTGGGCGTGGGCGTTCGACAGGCTGCCGCCGAACACCGTGAAGTCCTTGGAGAACAGGTAGACGACCTTGCCGTTGATCGTGCCCCAGCCGGTGACGACGCCATCGCCCGGCACCTTCTGGTCCTGCATGCCGAAGTCGGCGCAGCGGTGCTCGACGAACATGTCGAACTCCTCGAACGAGCCCTCGTCCAGCAGCAGGTCGATGCGCTCGCGAGCGGTCAGCTTGCCCTTGGCGTGCTGGGCTTCGACGCGCTTCTCCCCGCCGCCGGCCTTGGCCTGGGCGCGACGACGGTCGAGTTCCTCGAGAATGTGCTGCACGCGCGTACTCCCTGCCCGGATCTTCATGCTGGTGGTTCGCCCACCTTAGAAACCCAGCCCTAGCGAGGCCAGCCCGCCCAGGCAAGGCAGACCTTGCGGCAGCGCAACAGCGGGTCAGTTCGTCCGAGGACCGAGCAGGATGATCGCCGCCCCCGCAAGGCACACCGCGCCGCCGATCAAGTCCCAGCGATCCGGACGCGCATTCTCGACCAGCCGCATCCAGACCAGCGAGGCGATGATGTAGATCCCGCCATAGGCCGCGAAGGCCCGGCCGGCGACGCTGGCGTCTATCCGCGTCAGCAGCAGGGCGAAGGCGATCAGCGACAGCGTCCCCGCCCCGGCCCACCACGGCGTCTTGCCCAGCCGCAGCCAGGCCCAGAACGCGAAGCATCCGCCGATCTCGGCCAGGGCCGCCAGGGCGTAGACGGTGAAGGTCTTGATCAACGGAGCGCGGCGAACCAGCGGTCGATCATCTCGGCCTCGACCGCCAGGAACTCGGCGCGGGCGGTCGCCTCGGCGTCCTGTCCCCATTGCTCGGCCTGGAACATCTCCTCCAGACGCGACAGGTCCAGCGCCTTGCGGCCGGTGAGGCGGCCAGCGCGCACGGCCAGGGCCAGCACGGTCGAACCGAACAGGCCCGAGGCGAAGGCCACGCCGGCCAAGCTGAAATCGTCCAGGGTCAGAGCCAGGGCCTCGACCGCGGCCAGGGTGGCCGGCGGCTGCGGCTGGTGAATGATCCCGCCAACCGGGATGAACACGAAGCCGAACTCGGCCTTGGCCCAGTCCAGGATCGCGCCCCACTCGCGGTCCTGGCGCTCGACCAGCGGCGTCGGGTGCTCGGCGCGATAGCAGAGGTGGTCGGACGCGGCGTAGGCGGTGATCTCCTTGGCCACCTCGGCGCGGGTCTCGGCGATGCGATCGATGGCCGTGAAGGCCAGGCGCGTGGCCGGCATCAGGCTGTTGTCGATGTACTCGACCTGCGCTTCCCACTCGGCGGCGATCGTGTCGGCCAGGGCCTTGGTCGGCGCGACCAGCGGCTTCCGGGCCGGCGACTTGGGCGTGCGGCCGTCCAGCTGGATCGCAAAGCCGCCATCGACCGGCGCGGCGGCGGCCACCTTGTAGAAGCGCTTGGGTTTCAGCAGCAGCTCGGACTTGTCGGACACGGCGAGACTCTTTTTTGGCGGCCCCGCGACGGAACGCGCAAAGGCCCGCGTTGAATGAGCAAGATCGCGTGTCAGCGCAAGGGAGAGCCCGACTTGAGCTTACCGTCCAAGGACATGATGGCCGCTATCGCCGTCACCCGTTTTGGCCTGGGCGCCCGCCCCGGCGAGATCGACGCCGCCAAGGCCGATCCGCAGGGCTTCCTGGTCGCCCAGATCCGTCGCGAAGGCGCCGACATCCCGCAGGATGGCGGCGAGACCTCGGCTCAGCGCTTCGAGCAGATGCGCGACTACCAGCAGCAGCGCCGCCAGGAGCGCCAGCAGAAGGACGGCGAAGGCGACAAGACCGCCGCCAACGCCAAGTCGTTCATGGCGGCCCAGGTCGCCCTGCGCGAAAAGGTCGGCGCCGATTTCCTCGCGAGGGCTCGCCTGGGGGCCAACACGCCGGCCGCCTTCCGCGAGCGCTGGGCGCTGTTCTGGGCCAACCACTTCACGGTCTCGGCCACCAAGCAGATCACCTCGGTGCTGATCGGTCCGTTCGAGCGCGAGGCGATCCGGCCCTACGTGTTCGGCAGCTTCGAGAACCTGCTGGTCGCCTCGTCCACCCACCCGGCCATGCTGACCTATCTGGACCAGGCCCAGTCGATCGGCCCCAACAGCCAGGCGGCCATGCGACGCCGCGGCGGCGGCAAGGTCGGGCTGAACGAGAACCTGGCTCGCGAGATCATGGAGCTGCACACGGTGGGCGTCGACGCCGGCTACACGCAAGGCGACGTCACCGAGTTCGCTCGCGCCCTGACCGGCTTCTCGATCGGTCGCGACAACGAGGACCGCCAAGGCCAGTTCGTGTTCCGGGATTTGGCCCACGAGCCCGGCGCGCGGACGATCATGGGCCGTCATTACGCCCAGGCCGACATCAAGCAGGGCATGGCCGTGCTCAAGGATCTGGCCGCCGACAAGCGCACCGCCCACCACGTCTGCGGCAAGATCGCCCGCCACTTCGTCTCGGACACGCCCCCGCCCGCCCTGACCGCGCGGCTGGAGAAGCGGTGGATGGAGACCGGCGGCGATCTCGCCCAAGTCGCCAAGGCCCTGGTCGAAAGCCCCGAGGCCTGGGACCCGACCCCGACCAAGTTCAAGACGCCCTACGAATACACCCTGTCGACCTGGCGGCTGATCGGAGCCGAGCCTTCGGCCATCGAGCGCCTGGCGCCGATCCTGACCGGCCTTGGCCAAAAGCCCTTCTCGCCCCCCTCCCCCAAGGGCTGGGCCGAGGACGCCCAGACCTGGGCCTCGCCCGATGGCCTGGTCAAGCGGATGCAGTGGGCCCAGGGCTTCGCCGCCGTGGTCGCCGACCGCACCGATCCCAACGCCCTGGCCGTCACCGCCCTGGGCGACCGCCTGACGCCTCCCGTCGCCAAGGCCGTGTCGCGGGCCGAGACCCGCAAGGAAGCCTTCGCCCTTCTTGTCATGAGCCCGGAGTTCCAACGCCGATGACCGCTCAAATGAACCGCCGCTCGCTGCTGGGCCTGGGCGCCAGCCTGGGCATCAGCGTCAACTTCTTCGGCAGCCAGGCCTTCGCGGCCTCTGAAGGCGATCTCGCCAAGAAGAAGCTCGTCGTCGTCGTCTGCCGAGGCGGCATGGACGGCCTGTCCGTCTCGCCGCCGGTCGGCGACGCCAACTACGCCAAGCTGCGCGGCTCGATCGCCATGCAGCGCGACCAGGTCCGTATGCTGGACGACACCTTCGGCCTTCACCCGGAGCTGAAGAGCGTCCACGCCCTGGCCCTGAAGGGCGAGGCCCGCATCGCGCCGGCCATCGCCAGCCCCGACCGCGCCCGCTCGCACTTCGAGGCCCAGGACGTGCTGGAGACCGGCTCGGCCCACGTCTACGGCGTCGAGTCCGGCTGGCTGAACCGCACGCTGGAGGCCCTGGCGCCCGTCCGCAAGGTCGAAGGCCTGTCGGTCGGCACCACCGCTCCGCTGATCCTGCGCGGCAAGGTCCAGGCGGCCAGTTGGTCGCCAGGCAAGGGCGTCGACGAGACCGCTCGCCTGCCGACCCTGCTTCAGGACCTCTACAAGAACGATCCTATGCTGGGTCCGGCGTTCGCCCGCGGTCTGGAGACCGAGACCATGGCCCAGACGGCCATGACCGCCCTCTCGGCCACACCGGCCATGAACGTGGCGGCCGCCTCGACCCCGGCCATGCCGAACGCGCCCATGCCGATGTCGCAGACCATGGCCAACGATCGCCAGAACCGCGCCGGCAGCGAGGCGGCCCGCAAGCTGGGCTCGACCCTGGGCGGCTTCATGGTCCAGGCGGGCGGCCCGCAGATCGCGGCCATCTCGCTGGACGGTTTCGACACCCACGCCGGCCAGCCGGGCCAGATCGCCACGCGCCTGTCCTACATGGACGCGGTGCTGGACGGCCTGCACACGGGCCTTGGTCCTGAGTGGAAGAACACCGTGGTCATCGCGGTGACCGAGTTCGGCCGCACCGCCCGCGTCAACGGCACCGGCGGCACCGACCACGGCACGGGCTCGACCGGCCTCGTCCTGGGCGGCGCGCTCAAGAAGGGCGGGATCATCGGCGACTGGCCGGGCCTGGCCGACAACGCCCTGTTCGAGAACCGCGACACCGCCCCAACGGTCGACATGCGCGGCCTGTTCAAGGGCGTGCTGGCCGAGCACATCGGCGTCGACCGCGCGATCCTGGAGAACAAGGTGTTCCCCGACAGCGCGGCCGCCAAGCCGGTGACGGGACTGGTCTAGAACTCAAGACCTGACTGCGTCAGGCCGTGAGTTCTAGTCTTTTGTTTTGACGCATTTTTCTTCACGCGAACCGGCCCCACTTCGCTCGAAAGATGCTTTAGGTCTTCCGGCGGATCTTGGCGCTGCGATGGCCGAAGGGCTCCGCATCCGCCTCGTCTTCCGAGAAGCCGAACTTGCGGAAGCCTTCCTTCATCTCGGCGCTGAGCGGCGCCTCGATGTGCAGCATGCCGGCCGATGGGTGCGGCAGCAGGATCGAACGGGCGTGCAGCTGCAGCTTCAGCCCTTCCGACAGCGGGGCTGACTTCTCGTCGCCGTACTTAGGGTCGCCCAGGATCGGGTGGCCCATGGCCTTCATGTGGGCGCGCAGCTGGTGCGTGCGGCCGGTGTGCGGACGCAGCGCCATCCAGGTGACGCGCGGACCGGCGCGGCTGATGGTGACGAATTCGGTCTCGGCCGGCTGGGCGTCCGGGTCCTTGGGCTGAGCCGGCACCACCAGCTCGCGATCACCGACCCCGCGCTTGGCCAGGTGCAGCTCCATCACGCCTTCGGTCGGGTGCGGATTGCCGGCGACGATGGCCCAGTAGGTCTTCTGCGCCTTGCGCTTGGCGAAGGCGCCCGACAGGCGCGCGGCGGCCGACGGCGTCTTGCCCAGCAGCAGCACGCCCGAGGTGTCACGGTCCAGGCGGTGGACCAGGCGCGGACGGTCGACGCCCTCGCCCCAGGCGCTGAGCAGCTTGTCGACGTGCTTGGTGGTCTTGGTGCCGCCCTGCACGGCCAGGCCGGCGGGCTTGTTCAGCGCCAGGACTTCCTCGTCCTCGTACAGCACCAGCGACTTGGCGTAGGCGATGTCGCGCGGCGACAGCTGGTTCTTGTCCTTGGGATCAGGCGCGTCCGGCAGCGGCGGCACGCGGATCTGGCTGCCGGCGACCAGCTTGGTGTCGGCCTTGGCGCGCGAGCCGTCGACCCGGACCTGGCCCGAGCGGAACAGCTTGTTCAGCTGGATATGGTTCAGGTGCGGCCAACGGCGCTTGAACCAGCGGTCGAGGCGGACCCCGTCCTCACCGGCGTCGACGTACAGCGTGCGGACTTCTTTAGTGCTCATGCGAAAACCTTGCGGGCGATCAGGAGACCCGCGAACAGGGCGGCGATCGACAGCAGGACGCTGGCGGTCGCATAGGAAAACGCCGGAATATAATCGCGCTTCTGGATCATCAGCGCGGTTTCCAGCGAAAACGAAGAGAACGTCGTAAAGCCGCCCAGGGCGCCCACGCCCAGCAGCACCCGCCACTGTTCGCTGGAGCCGTTGCCACGATGCGCCAGCCAGGAGGCCAGACAGCCCATCAGGAAACCGCCGACGACGTTGACGGTGAAGGTGCCGTAGGGCCAGCCAGGCCCCATGACCCGCATGGCGCCGACTCCGACCAGATAGCGCGCGACCGAGCCGACGGCTCCGCCAGCGGCCACCAGAAGCAGCTTGTTCATGAACGCCTTATGCGCCGAGCAGGCGCGAACGCCAAGCATCCAACGAAGTTCCCTTGATTTTCCCCGGTTTCTTTCACGGTAAACGCCTTTGGAAACCCTGTTTCCGAACCCCCGGTTAAGCGCGCTCCCCGCAATCTCTGGGCGTATCAACAGCGCCAGACCCATGCCCTTCGACACCCCCTCCCCTTCCGACGCGACCGAACGCGTGGCCCTGCCGGGCCCGGTGGCTCAGCGCCTGGCGGGGTCGGAGCTGGTCGCTCGCGGCTCGGTCAACGTCATCAGCATCAAGGCCATCCGGCAGTGGGCCGGCGAATGGTGGAGCCAGAAGCGCGGCGACGTCTGGACCTATGTCGAGCTGAAGCTGAACGAGCACCTGGATCGCCAGGACATGCGCGCGCGCATCTCCGACAGCGAATTCCTGATCGCCATGAACCACGACCAGGGCCTGGCCGCCCAGGCGACCAGCGTGAAGATCCTGGAAGACGTGCTGACCCACCTGCTGGGCGCGGCCGCCACCAAGGACCTGGGCATCCGCTCGGTGATCGGGCTGGAGGGCGGCGAGGCCGTCTGCCGACCGATCGACCCGGCCATCATCCTGGCCGCCCGCGCCCGCCGCGACAGCGCCCGCTCGCCGGTGCGCATCGAGGTCGACCCGGCCGACGAGGCCCGCCGCACCCCGGTAGCCTTCACCACCGCCGGCGGCGCGGCGCTCCGCGTTGATTTCACGTTGGAACACGTGGTCAGCCTGCGCCGCAACATCACCACCGCCATCCGCGTCGAGCCGATGGTCACGCACCTGGCCAGCGGTCGCCAGGCCTCGGCCCGCGCCCTGACCAAGCTGTCGGACCGCGACGTCGCCTTCATCGACGAGTCGACGCTGAAATACGCCTCGGTGTTTGCGCGCTCGGCTCAGGGCCACAACGCGCCCGAGCTGATCCTGCCGGCCTCGTTCCGCACCCTGGGCACCCAGCGCGGCCGCGACCTGCTGACCGGCACCGCCGGCCTGTCGCTGAGCCTGCTGCGCGGCGGCCTGATGATCGAGCTGGTCGACGTCACCCGCGGCACGCCCGCCGGCCGTCTGCTGGAGGTGGTCGGTCTGTTGCGCGCTCTCACCCGCGGCGTCATCGCTCGCGTGCCGCCGGACAAGGAGGCCTTGCGCGTGCTGCGCGACGCTCGCCTGGCCGGCCTGACGCTGGACGCTTCGGACCTCTCGGGCGAAGCCGGCAAGATCGCTATGGAGATGATGGCCTTCGGACGCGACGCGCGCGGCCTGGCGCCGATGACCATCCTGCAAGGCCTGCCCCAAGACGGCTATTTCGCCGCCGCCGAGACGGCCGGTCTCACTCACGCGGCGCTGCGGGCCAACTATCCGTTGGGCAAGAAGGCCGCGGCCTAGCTAGGTGCGCTGGCGGCCGTAGCCGACGGTCTTGACGATATCGCGCGCGTCATAGGCGTCGCGGTCGCGGGGCGTCGCGCCTTTGCCGAACACCACCTCGATCGAGCGCGAGATCGCTGGGCCCGGGCCGAGGTTGAAGCTCGTCCCAACGCCGACGCCGACCGCGGAGCGTCGCCCAAAGCTGGCCGAACCGCCACCGAACGAGACGCGCGGGCCGTTGTCGGACCCGCTGATATTGGTCGAGCGGTCGGCGATCCGGAACCAGTCATAGCCGTCGCGCAGAGCCAGTTCGGCGGCGCGCAGCAGGGCGTAGTCGGCGACCTGCCCCTCCTTGGCGCCCGGCCCGCCCTGGAAGGTGACGCGATAGCGCCCGGCCTCCAGGCGATATTCCGAGTAGCCCACGTCGTTAGGCGCGCCAAGTTGGGCGCGATAGACGGTCGGGGTGCTGGCGCAGGCGGCCAGCAGCAGGCCCGACAGAGCGGCGGCGATCAGGGGTTTGGCGATCTTCATGGCGTGCCTCTTCAGACCTGATCAACGGTCTCGGAACCTGGCTGTTCCGGAACCGCCAGGTCCAGGGCCTGCAGCATGGCCATGAAATCGGACGGAAGCGGGGCCGTGACCTTGCGCTCCCCGCCCAGCGGATGGGGGAAGGTCAGGCGCGCGGCGTGCAGCATCAGGCGCGGCACGGCCACGCCGCCCAGCATCAGCGCTCCGCCATAGCGGCTGTCGCCCGCCAGCGGCCGGCCGATCGAGCCCATGTGGACGCGCAGCTGGTGCATGCGGCCGGTATCCGGCGACAGCTCGACCAGCGCCGCCACGCCATTGCTGGCCAGGGTGCGATAGCGACTACGAGCGGTCTCGGCGTCCGGATGGTCCGGTTCGCAGACCCGCATATAGGCCTCGCGTCCGATCGACTCCCGCCGCAGCGGGCTGTCGATCATGCCGCCCTTCGGCTCCGGCGCGCCGGGCGCCACGATGGCCAGGTAGGACTTGCGGAAGCGCTTGGCCATCATGGCCTCGCCCAGGAAGGCCGCGCCGGGCTTGGTCTTGGCGGTGAGGATCACGCCCGAAGTGTCGCGGTCCAGGCGGTGGATCAGCCGCGGCCGCGCCTTGCCCGGCTTGGCGAACGCCCACAGCAGGTCGTCCAGCGTATGGGCCTTGATGCGCCCGCCCTGGCTGGAGAGGCCCGCGGGCTTGTCCAGCACGATGATCGCCTCGTCCTCGTACAGAACCCACGACTGGGCCGCCGCGATCTCCTCGGGAGTCAGGGTGATCGGGCACTCGATGGCCTTGGGCTTGGCGACGCCAGGCGGACGGCGGAATTTCGGACTGCTCATTTGCCGTCCTTACGCACCTTGCCCCAGGCTTCCAAGCGCTCTCGCACCTTGGCCTCGGCGCCGATCGGCTTGGGCTCGTAGAACTTCGGCCGCGCCATGCCGTCCGGGAAGTAGTTCTGGCCCGACACCCCGCCCTCGACATCGTGGTCGTAGGCGTAGCCGTCGCCATAGCCCAGCGACTTCATCAGCTTGGTCGGGGCGTTGAGGATGTGGGCCGGCGGCATCAGGCTGCCGGTCTCCTTGGCGGCGCGGCGGGCGGCCTTGTAGGCGTTGTAGACGGCGTTGGACTTGGGCGCCGACGCCATGTGAACCACGGCCTGGGCCAGGGCCAGTTCGCCCTCGGGCGACCCTAGGAAGTCGTAGGCGTCCTTGGCGGCCGTGGTCAGCAGCAGGCTCAGAGGATCGGCCGCGCCGATGTCCTCGGACGCCATACGCACCAGGCGCCGCGCGATGAACAGCGGATCCTCGCCGCCCTCCAGCATCCGCGCCAGCCAGTAGAGGGCCGCGTCGGGATCAGAGCCGCGCACCGACTTATGCAGGGCCGAGATGAGATTGTAGTGCTCCTCGCGATCCTTGTCGTAGGCCGGGCGGCGCTTCTGCAGGAATTGGCCAAGCTGCGTCGGGTTGAGCGGGCTGTCGGTCCCGATCGAGAACAGCGTCTCGGCCAAGGTCAACAGGTAGCGGCCGTCGCCATCGGCCATGGCTACCAGGCTCGAGCGGGCCTCGGCGTCGATCGGCAACGGCCGGTTCTCGGCGACCTCGGCCCGTTGCAGCAGTTGGTCCAGCGCGTCCTCGGTCAGGCGCTTGAGCACGAAGACCTGGCAGCGCGACAGCAAAGCGCCGTTCAGCTCGAACGAGGGGTTCTCGGTCGTGGCGCCGACCAGGGTGACGATCCCCTCCTCTACGAACGGCAGGAAACCGTCCTGCTGGGCGCGGTTGAAGCGATGGATCTCGTCGACGAACAGCAAGGTGCTCTGGCCAGCCGCGCGACGCACGCGGGCCTGCTCGAAGGCTTTCTTCAAGTCGGCGACGCCGGAGAACACGGCCGAGATCTGCTGGAACTCGTAGCCGCCGGCCTTGGCCAGCAGCCGGGCGATGGTGGTCTTGCCGGTGCCGGGCGGACCCCACAGGATCATCGAAGCCAGGCGATGGGCCGCCGCCATGCGGCCGATGGGACCTTCCGGACCCAGGAGATGCTGCTGGCCCACCACCTCATCGAGGCTCTGGGGCCGCAGGCGGTCGGCCAGCGGGGCCGGCGCGTGGGGAGTCAGGCCGGCGGCCTGAAAGAGATCGGACATGCTCTAGGCTTATGCGATCACGGGCGCCAAGGCCAACAGAACGTCCCTAGGGCGTCACGCCATAGCCCGCGAAACGGACGTCGATCCTGGGCTCCGCCGCACGAGCCGCCGCCAGGTCGGCGTCGCCGGCGGCGGTCTGGCCCAGGCGCCGGCGCGCGACGCCTCGACCAAACAGCGAGGCCGGCAGCTTGGGCTGGATCGCCAGGGCCGCATCGAAGTCGGCGATCGCGGCGCGGGCGTCGCCCTGGCGCAGCTTGACCCAGCCCCGGCTGTCCAGGACGGCGGCGTCGCCGGGGGTCAGCTTCAGCGCCGCGTCGCAATCCAGCAGGGCCTTGTCCAGGTCCTTGCCGGCCTGGACCCGCGTCCAGCAGCGGTCGTTGCGGTACTGGCTGGCGCCCGGGTCGCGGGCGATCAGCACATCGAGGTCCGCCAGGGCTGCGTCGTAGCGCCCGGTGTGCTGGTTGATCTGGTAGCGCAGGATCCGCGCGCCGATGTTGTCGGGCCAGGCGACCAGGGCCTGGTCGGCGTCGGTCCGCGCCAGGTCGAACTCGCCCCATTGCGCCCGTTTCTGCGCGCGCAGCATGTGGACGAACGTGGTCTGTTTCGGCGACAGGGCCAGCGCGCTGTCGATGTCGGCCAGGATCGCGTCGTGCTGGCCGTTCGGCGTCAGCTTCGCGCGGGTCAGATAGGCCTGGGCCGTCGGCTCGATCGCCAGGGCCCTGTCGACCTCGATCCGCGCCTGTTCGGCCTTGCCGACATCGGCCAGGGCGTCGGCATAGGCGGCGTGGGCGGCCGCGTCGTTCGGCGCCCGGGCGATCCAGGCCTGGTAGTTCTTGTCGACGCCCTCGGCGTCCCGCCGCCCGGCCAGGATTTCGCCCCGCAGCGCGTAGACCAGCAGGTAGTTCGGATCCAGCTCCAGCGCCCGAGCGTAGTCGGCCAGGGCCGCCTCGCCCTGCCCTTGAATCTCGGAATACTGGCGTGCGTGGCCCAGGCGCTTGAAGGCCTCGGCATTGTTGGGCTGCAGGCGGGTCAGGGCCTCGTAGGTCGCGATGGCCTCGCGATAGCGATTGCCCCCAAACAGGATCCCGCCCTTCAGGTCCAGGAGCTCGGCCTCCGGGATCAGGTCCGCGGAGGCGTCCAGGTCGGCCAGAGCGGCGTCGACCTGCCCCAGCGCGCCCAGCACCATGCCGCGCATCAGCCGAGCCTCCCTCAAGCCGCCATCCAGGTTCAGGGCTTCGTCGAGACTGGCGCGGGCGGCGGCGTAGTCGCCCTTGCGCGCCTGCCCAGCGCCGCGCGCCATCGTCTCACGAGCGGCGGCCGGCGAGGCGGCGACGCTCGCGCGTGGCGGCGTGGACATGCCAGCCATTGGGCCAGCGAGCGCCAAGGCGATCAGAATGGATGTCAGCACGTACGAGCCCCCGGCGAGCGGCCGCCGCGCCACACGCGAGTCAGCCGTCGCGGAGATTGTAGAGCTAAACCTCCGCGACTTTCGAGCGCTAGAACTGCGCCTGGATCAGCTGACCGCCGCGTTCGATGGTGACGGCCCAGCGCGCGGGCTTGGTCGCGGCCACGCTGGCTAGGTCGGCGGCGCTGTTGATCGTCTTGCCGTTCACCGACCGCACGAAGTCGCCCGGACGCATCCAGTTCTGGGCGTAGCCGGGCGCGATCTTGGTCACCAGCACGCCCTTGCCGGCGAACGGATCGACGTCCAGGTCCTGGGCGGCGGCCGGCGACAGGTTGATCACCGTCGCGCCGTTGAACGGGTTGTTGCCGGCGAGGGTCCGCTCGTCCTTGGCCGGGGTCTCCGGCGCGGCCTCGGCGCGGACGGTCAGGGTCTGCTCCTTGTCGCCGCGATGGACCTGCATGGGCACGCGGTCGCCGACCTTGTGGGTGCCGATGGCGAAGGCGCCGCCGCCCTCGTCGTTCACCGGCCGGCCGTCGATCGACAGGATGACGTCGCCTTCCTTCAAGCCCGCCTTGTCGGCCGAGGAGCCCGGATAGACTTGGGCCACCAGCACGCCGCGCGGGGCGGCCATGCCGATGCTCTTGGCGATGTCGCCGGTCACCGGCTGGCCCTTCACGCCCAGCCACGGCCGCACGACGCTGTGGCCGCCGCCCAAGGCCGCCGAGACGACCTGGCGCACGACGGCGGCGGGGATGGCGAAGCCCACCCCGCTCGAGGAGCCCGAGCGCGAGATGATGAAGGTGTTGATGCCGACCAGGTCGCCGTCCATGTCGACCAGCGGGCCGCCCGAGTTGCCGGGATTGATGGCCGCGTCGGTCTGGATATAGCTGCCGAAATTGGCCGCGCCGACATCGGTGCGGGCCAGGGCCGAGACGATGCCGTTGGTCACGGTCTGGCCGACCCCGAACGGGTTGCCTAGCGCCAGGACGAGGTCGCCGACCTCCATCTGGTCCTGGTCGTCGATAGCCATGACGGGCAGCTTCTCGCCCTTGGTGTCGATCTTCAGCACGGCCAGATCGGCGCGCGGATCGTCCAGCAGCACCACGGCCGGGAACTCGCGACGGTCGGCCAGTTGGACGGTGATGTCGCTCATCCCGTCGATATTGTGGTGGTTGGTGATGATCACCCCGTCGGCGCGGACGATGGCGCCCGAGCCCAGCGAACCCTGCACCTGGCTGCCGCCCTGGCCGTTGCCGCCCATGAAGAAATCCCAGAACGGGTCGACACGGCGCTGCACCACCCGGCGGCTGGCGACGTTGACGACCGCGGGCGCGGCCTTCTTCACCACCGGCGAGAACGACAGCTTCATCGCGGCCGCATCGGCCGGGACCCGGCGGGTCGGCTGCGGCATGTCCGGGACGGGGCCGTTCGACACCGACTGGGCGTTGGACTGGCCGGTCGGGTTCGAGCAGGCGGCCAGCAGGACGACGACGGGCAGCAGGGCGCGGATGGTCTTCAAGAAAGGCTCCTAACGTTCCTCGCAAACTCAGCCGAGCTTTCTGGCGAGTCTAAGGCGCAATGGTAAGGCTCTACGCCGCTTGCGGTTCCGGCGCCGGCAGCGGGCGGGCCTTGGCCCAGGCCAGGAGGGTCGAGGCCAGCATCAGCGCCGCGGCGATCAGCACCGGCAGGCCCGGCATGTGCAGGGTCGCGTCGTGCCGGATGGCGAAGGCGAACGGGAACAGGAACAGCGGCGGGCCGATGATCGAGGCGATGCCCATCATCGCCGAGTTGGCGCCCTGCAGCTGGCCCTGCTCGTTCGGAGCGACGCGGCGGGTCATCAAGCCTTGCAAGCCCGGCTGGATCAGGCCCGACAGCGCAAACAGCGGCAGACCGCAGAGGTACAGCAGGCCCGTCGGCGCCAGGGCGTAGATCATGAAGCCGGCGAAGCCCGAGAACAGGCCGATCATCAGCGCCCCGCGCTCTCCGAACGCCTTGACCACCCGGCCGACGACCAGGGCCTGGACGATGATGCTGGAGACGCCGCTGGCCATCAGGGTCAGGCCGACGATCTCGGGACCCCAGCCATAGCGGAAGCCCATATAGAGCACGAAGACGCTGGGCAGCACGTTGTGGGCCAGCTGGAACAGGAAGCCGACGCCGGCCAGGCCCAGCAGGCCCGGGTGGCGGTTCAGCAGTTGCAGCGAGCCGACGGGATTGGCCTTCTTCCAGTCGAAACGCGGCTGGCGGCGCTCGGGCGGCAGGGATTCCGGCAGGACGAAGAAGCCGTAGAGCCAGTTGCACAGGGCCAGGCCCGCGCAGACCAGGAACGGCAGACGCACATCGTACTTCCAGAGGAAGCCGCCCAGCATCGGGCCGAAGGTGAAGCCGACGCCGAACGCCGCGCCCATCAGGCCAAAGCCCTTGGCGCGGTTCTCGGGCGTGGTGACGTCGGCGACATAGGCGCTGGCCGTCGAGAAGCTGGCCGCCGTCATGCCGTTGAAAATCCGGCCGACGAACAGCCACCACAGGCTGGGCGCGAAGGCCATGAACAGGAAGTCGACGCCGAGGCCGAAGATCGAGGTCAGGATCACCGGCCGGCGGCCGAAGCGATCGGACATCAGGCCCAGGATCGGCGAGCAGAAGAACTGCATCACGCCCCAGACCGTGGCGAACAGGATGTTCCAGTCGGCCGCGACAGCCGTGTCGCCGCCGCCGAACTGCTTCACCAGATTGGGCAGGACCGGGATCATCACGCCCAGGGACAGCACGTCCATGATGGCGGTGACGAAGATGAAACCCAGCGCGGCCTGACGTTTGGCGCCTGTGATCGGTTGGTTCATTGGTCGCCCTCCCCGGCGCTCTCTTGTTGGACGCTGTTGGCGCGGCTCGCAAGACCCGCCAGCAACGCCCGCCACCATTCCCCATGCCGTTGCAGGAACACCGGATCGGGAAAGCCATGCCGCGCCACGTGCGGGGCCGGCACGCTGTCCCAGCCGCGGTGCTCGACGGTGATGCGCGTACCCTCGTCCACGGCGTCGAAGCGGACCTCGACCTCGGTGTCCATGCTCGGTGCGAAGGTCGCCTGCCGCCAGCCGAAAACCAGGCGCTGACCGCGCTCCCAGACGCGGACCTCGCCGACCTCGAACACCTTGCCGCTGGCCAGGCGCTCGACCAGACGGCCGTCCTCGAAGGCCATGACGCCCGGACTGCGCGGGGTGAACGAGAACAGGCCATTGGGTTTCCACCACAGGGCGATGTCGTCGGTGAAGGCGTCGAACACCGTCTCCGGCGGCGCGGCGATGCGCAGGGCGACCAAGATCCTGGAACTCACTCCCCCTCCCCTTGGGCCTTGCCCTCGACGTGCGCCTTCAACGCCGAGAGCTGGTCGACCCAGTGGTCCTCAGCCGCCTCCAGCCAGGCCTTGAGTTGATCCATCGGCTCGGAGCGCAGGCGGTAGACCCGCACGCGGGCGTCGAACTCTGGATGGCTCTCCTCGACGAGGCCGGACTGGCGCAGCGCCCGCAGGTGGCGGCTCATCGCCGGCGGGGTCAGGCCCAGGCTCTCGGCCAGCTCACCGGCGCGGCGTGGCCGCTCGCGCAGCAGATCCACTGTTCGCCGGCGGTTCGGTTCGGCCAGGGCCGCCAGGGTGCGATCGAGGGCCTCGCTCAACTCAGTCTTCCGAACCCACCGCGACCTTCAGGCCGCTGCGCTCTTCCATCTCCGCGAACGACACGGTCTCGATGTCGGCCGAGATCGTCCAGATGTGCAGCTCAGGATCGCGGCAACGATAGGTGCGCGAGCCGTAGAACTGGGTCTCGGGCTCCATCAGGATCTCGGCCCCGGCCGCTCGCGCACGCTCGCAATGAGCGTCGACGTCGCCTTCGATGTAGATGTGCACCGTCTGGGTGGTCTTGCCGCCCAGCGCGGCCGGGCTGGCGTGGTTCTCGCTCCACTCGTTGCCGATCATGATCGTCGTCGCGCCCCAGCTCATCTGCGAGTGGGCCAGGTTGCCGTCGGCGTCCTCGAGCAGGAAGGTCAGCTCGAAGCCGAAAGCCTTTTCCAGGAAGGCGATGGCGGCCTTGGGGTCGCGATAGGTGACAGCCGAGACGAGGCCTGTATGGGGTTCAGCCATGAAGGCGCTCCTTGCGCTCAAGGATAATATTTAACGCATATCAAAACTATATTGGCAACCATCGTTATCCGACCAGCCGCATCTGAGCGCCGCGCGACGCCTAACGCAGCGCCTGCCCCACCACCTTCAGCGAGCCGTCGCCCTTTTCGGGCCTCACGCCGGTGACCTTGGCCAGCAGCGGATAGACGTCGACATTGTCGAATACGGGCAGCACGACGCCAGGCTTGAACGACGGACCGTGGGCGATGAACACCGCGCGCATGGCCGGATCGTAGGGATCGAAGCCGTGCGCGCCGCCGTCCTTGCCGTCCCACTTGCCGGGCTTCTTCTTCGCCTCGAGCGTGGTCGTGTACCAGCCGGTCTCCGACAGGCAGACGATGGCCGGCACGCGCTTGTTGCGGCCATAGTGGAAGCGGGCCGGGATCTGGCCCTTCTTCCAGCAGGTCATGTGCGGCGGCGCGCCCTTCAGGAACGCCGCCTCGACCGCCTTGGCCTGGCCGGGCATGGGCGAGAAGCTGGTCACCGCCCCCTTGGCGACGAGGTGGATCTTCGAGACGTCGATCAGATCGTCCAGCACCACGCGGTTGGCGGCCGGCAGCGGGGCCATGCCGTGGTCGGCGACGATGACGAGGTCGGTGTTCTCGAACCGTCCGCGCGCCTTCAGCCCCTCGACCAAGCGACCGATGCAGCGGTCCAGCTCGACCAGCGCCGCCTGCAGCTCAGGCGAGTCCGGGCCATAGTGGTGGCCCTCGGTGTCGGCCGCATCGAAGTAGAGGGTGGTGAAGGCCAGCGGCGGGCCGTCGGCGCTGTCCAGCCAGGCGAAGATCTGGTCGACCCGCGCATCGTACGGCAGATCGTGCTGGTACTTCAGCCAGTGGGTCGGGCGGACGCCGTCGATCTCTGTCTCCGAGCCCGGCCAGAACATGGCGGCGCTCTTCTTGCCCTGCTGCTCGGCCGAGACCCAGAAGGGCTTGGCCTGGCTCCACCAGCGCGGGTCGGTCATGGTCGGGCCGGTCATGGTGAACTTGGGGCCGCCGATCGCGGCGTCCTCCATCTCGTTGCCGACGACGCCATTGCGGTCCGGCCGCTTGCCGGTCACCAGGGTGTAGTGGTTCGGATAGGTCAGGCTGGGAAACGAGGGCCGCATCGACGCCCGCGCGCCGTCGTCGGCCAGGGCCTTCAGGTTCGGGGTGACGCCGCGATCCAGATAGTCGGCGCGGAAGCCGTCCATCGACACCAGGATCGTCAGGTGCGGGGCCTTTTCACGCGCCTGGGCGCCGCCGGCCAGTGCGAGACTCGCCGCCATGATCAGGAACAGGATGCGGAAGGCGGACATCGGCGAACTCATACGCGGCGAAACTTGCGCCCCTGATCATCGCCCGAGGTTACAGGGGTGTGACAAGACCCGCATGACCGGCTCTTAACTTGGCGGGGGCGCCCAGCCTCGCCATAGTCCCCCTCGCCTGCCGACTCGTTTCGGCGCCCGGAAGCAGCCGCATGTCGATCGCCCTCGAGGCTGACCGCCTCACCAAGACCTACGGGGCGGTGCGCGCCCTGGACGACTTCTCCATCGCCATTCCGGCCGGCGGCGTGTTCGGGGTGCTGGGTCCCAACGGCGCGGGCAAGAGCACCCTTTTCCGTATCGCCCTGGGCCTGGTGCGCCCGACCAGCGGCGCGGTGCGGCTGTCGGGCGCCGCGCCTGGCGACATCACCGCCCTGCGCAAGATCGGCGCGATGATCGAGACACCGCGCTATCCGGCCTATCTGACCGGCCGCGACACCCTGAAGATGCTAGCGCTGGAGAGCGGCCAGAAGAACGCCGACATCGACGGCTGGCTGGAGCGCGTCGGCATCGCCCACGCCGCCGACCGCTCGACCGGCGGCTATTCGGTGGGCATGAAGCAGCGCCTGGGTCTGGCGGCCGCCTTCTTCACCAAGCCCGAACTCGTCATCCTGGACGAGCCGACCAGCGGCATGGACCCGGCCGGCATCCAGGAAATCCGCGCCCTGATCGTGGACCTCGCCAAGCGCGAGGGCGTCACGGTCATCCTGGCCAGCCACCAGCTGGACGAGGTGCGGCGCGTCTGCGAGCGCGTGGCCATCCTGTCCAAGGGCAAGGTCGTGGCCGAGGGCGGCGTCGCCGAGCTGACCGCCGGCGAGGCTCGCCTGCGCATCACCACCCTCTCGCCGATCGCCCAGGTGCTGGCCGTGCTGGGCGCCAAGGGCGTCGCCGATGGCGTCGACGCGGCCCTGGCCGACATCCCCCGCGAGGAGGCCCCGGCCCTGATCCGCGCCCTGGTCGAGGCCGGGGTCGAGATCACCGAGGCACGCTGGCGCGACGCTGACCTGGAAGGCGTCTATCTCAAGACCCTCGATCAGCAGGGAGCAATCTGATGCTCGCCGACGCCATCTCCGCCGAACGCTTCCGCCTGCTGCGCGACCGCTCGGCCGTGTTCTGGGGCTTCTGTTTCGCGCCGATCGTGGGCTTCATGCTCAGCATCGGCGGCGACCTCTTCCTGCGATTCATGATCAAGCGGCCGATGCCCGGGGTCACGGTCGGCCTGCTGGACCAGGTGATCAAGGCCGTCTCGGGCGGCGCGGGGACCTTCGGCGCGCTGTTCCTGATGATCGGCGCCGCGGCCGTTCTGGCCGGCGACTATCGCTGGGAGACCTGGCGGCTGCTTACCCCCCGTAACACGCGCCAGAACCTGCTGCTGGCCAAGCTGGTCGTGGTCGGCGAAGCGATCTTCTGGAGCCTGACCCTGACCGCCGTGCTGTCGGCCGTGGCCGCCATTCTCGGCTCGGCGATCAGCCAGCGGGCGCTGGCGCTGTCGATGTTCGACCGCAACCTGTTCGACCTGATCGGCGTCGTGGCCATCACCTGGCTGGAAGCCATGACCATCGCCGCCCTGGCCGCCTGCGTCGGGGTGCTGTCGCGCTCGACCATGGGCGTGGTCATCGCGTGCCTGGGCCTGCGGTTCGTCGAGGGCACGCTCTCCACCGTGCTGCGCGCCATGGAGCCGCCGGGCAGCTGGAAGCTGCTGGCCAACCCGGCCTATGACGCCGACCTGCTGCGCGCGGCCCTGCTGGATCCGTCGCAGCTGGGCCAGGCCGGCGGTTCGGCCGGCCCCGCCCTGGCGGTTCTGCTGGTGTGGATCGCAGCCCTGGCGGCGGGCGCGGTCGTGCTGTTCCGTCGCCAGGACCTGACCAAGGAGTAGGCGTGAAGACCCAGAAGCAACGGATGCTGGCCGGCGAGCTGTATGTCGTCGACGCCGAGCTGCAGGCCGACCAACGCGCGGCCCAGAGCTGGATGGACCGCTACAACGCCTCCGGCCTGGACGAGCGTCCGCGCCTGCTCGCCGAGGGCCTGGGCGCGGTCGGCGAAAACGTCGCCGTTCGCGCGCCCTTTCACGTCGATTACGGCTACAACATCCGCCTGGGCGACGGCGTGTTCATGAACTTCGGCTGCGTGATCCTGGACGTCGCCGAGGTCAGCATCGGCGCGGCCACGGCCATCGGCCCGGGCGTGCAGATCCTGACGGCCGACCATCCGCGCGATCCGGTCCTGCGCCGCACGGGCCAGGAGTCGGGCCAGCCGATCCGCATCGGCGAGAACGTCTGGATCGGCGGCGGCGCGATCATCCTGCCGGGCGTGACCATCGGCGACGACGCCGTCATCGGCGCCGGCGCGGTCGTCACGCGCGACGTGGCGCCGGGCGCGACCGTGGTCGGCAACCCGGCGCGGCCGGCGCCCCCGAAAGCCTAGGCGAAGAACTCGACCTCGCCCGTGGTCAGCTCGTAGTGGGCGCCCACGATCTTCAGCCGGCCCGCCTCCAGGGCTTGGACGATGGCGAGGTCGGAGCGGCGCAGGCCGTCGGCGACGCGGCGGACGTTCTCGCGCACCGAGGCGTCGATCAGGTTGCCTGGCTTGCCCGCCTTGGCGCTGATCACGGCCGGTACGATCGGCAGCACCATCTCGGCGATCGCGCCGGGATAGCTGGCTCCGTTCTCGACCATGTCGACGGCGGCGCTGACCGCCCCGCACTTGGCGTGGCCCAGCACCACGACCAGGCTGCAGCCCAGCACCGAGACCCCGTAGGCGATCGAGCCCAGGGCCACGCGGTCGACGGTGTTACCGGCCACCCGCACCACGAACAGCTCGCCCAGGCGCTGGTTGAACAGCAGCTGGGCCGAGACCCGGCTGTCGGCGCAGCCCACGATGATGGCGAACGGATGCTGGGCGTCGGCCAGCTTCTTCAAGTGATCGCGCGTGTTGACCGGCGCGGCCCGCCCCTCGACGAAGGCGGCGTTGCCCTCGATCAGCCGCCACAGGGCCTGGTCCGGCAGCGTATAGATCG